>WNFC01007815.1_pt1 | contig 19009 bp, 17 predicted proteins | sample 5400541 | NCBI WGS metagenome assembly WNFC01 (sample SAMN13153342, study PRJNA577476) | soil metagenome | isolation source: 120 cm saprolite under Douglas fir tree site 2 hole 2 replicate 1 | place: USA:California | collected 2015-04-18 | reverse complement strand
CCAGGATCTCGTCTCGCGATTCACTAGAGACAGCCACGCTTCGTTACTGTTCAACTCGCAGGAACCCGCCGCAGGAGACGGTGTCTACAATTCGGCCGTACTCATAAATGAAGAGGGCCACCTGATCTCGCAATATGATAAGATTCGCCTGCTGCCGTTTGGCGAATATGTTCCGCTCCCGCGCTGGTTGCCGGGAGCGTCTTTGATAACTGCAATTGTCGGTGATTTTACTCCGGGCGAGCGTTATGCATTGATGTCAATCGGAGGACAGCTCCGGGCCGGCGTTTTTATCTGTATCGAGTCCGCGTATCCATCGATTGCCCGGAAGTTCACGAGCGAAGGCGCCGATGTTCTGATTAACATCTCGAACGACGGTTATCTCGGTCCAACGGCGGTAATGCGACAGCATCTGGGAAATGCGATCTTTCGCGCGGTCGAGAATGGCCGACCCCTATTGCGCGTTACGAATAGCGGGATCACGGCTTTCATATCGGCGGATGGTAAGGTGAAAGACCAAACCCGAGGATTTGAACCTGACGTGCGAACCTGGACAGTAAATGTGAACTCAAATGCCGACACTTTCTACACAAGGCACGGAGATGTATTCGCTGAGGTTTGCGCTACATTTAGTTTAGTGATTTTCGTTTTTACTTTGCGTAAGTTAAGAAGGGATGTTGAAGACTAAAGATGGGCGATTCTTTAACAATTCAGGAACTAAAAACTTCATACGATAGTTTGCGGTCGCGGGTCGAACAGCTCGGGAGGTTTCTTTGATGTTCCGGCACGGCGCCAGGAATTAAAAAAGATTGAGGCGCAGGCTTCCGCGCCCGACTTCTGGAATAATCAGGAGGCTGCGCAGAACCTGCTTCAGGAGCGTAGCCGGGCCGAGAAAAAGATTGAACGTCAGGAATATTTTGAGTCTCAGCTCGCCGATGCTGGCGTGCTCTTTGAGTTTGCGGAAGAAGACGAAGCATCCCTAGCGGAACTTCGTTCGCTGATTGAGCGACTCGAACACAATTTAAGTGTTGCAGAAACCGAAATGCTGCTTGCAGGCGAAAACGATTTCCGCAACGCCATCTGCACGATCCATCCGGGAGCAGGTGGCACCGAATCCCAGGATTGGGCCGAGATGCTCCTGCGCATGTATCTAAAATGGGCCGAGCAGCGCGGATTTAAGACCGAGATTCTTGAATATCAGCCGGGTGAGGAAGCTGGTCTGAAGAGCGTAACGTTTAGAGTTGAAGGCGAATATGCCTACGGCTTGCTGGCTGCGGAGGCCGGCGTGCACCGGCTGGTGCGAATCTCGCCCTTCGATCAGGCCGCGCGGCGTCACACGTCATTTGCCTCACTCTTCGTCTTTCCCGAAATTGATGAAGATATCGAAGTTGAAATCAACGAAAAAGATCTGCGCGTGGATACGTATCGTGCGACCGGCGCCGGCGGCCAACACATAAATACCACCGACTCCGCCGTACGCATCACACACCTGCCTACCAACATTGTCGTGTCGTGCCAGAATCAACGCTCTCAACATCAAAACCGGGCCGTGGCAATGCAGGTCTTGCGATCACGGCTCTATGAACTCGAATTGGAGAAGCGCAAAGTTGAAACTGCCGAACTGGAAGCCAACAAAGCAGACATATCTTTTGGCTCGCAGATTCGAAGCTATGTACTGGCGCCTTATCAACTCGTAAAAGATACGCGCACCAAACTGGAACGAGGCAATGTCGACGCAGTGCTGGGGGGAGACATAGACGACTTTATTAAGGCATTTTTACTCGCGCGGAAGGCGGCCTAGTTGCGGTAGGACTTCGTTTTTGTCTCGGGAGTTTTCATGGCAACAACACAAATCGAAACCAAGCCACGCGTCATCACTCCTCGCGCAAGTCGTCGTAATGAGATCCTGGCAATACTTCTTCTCGCAGTCAGCTTACTTCTGACGCTTTGCCTGATTTCCGCAGCCTTCTATCCCAACGACCCTTCCTGGAACTCAGCCGGACAAACGGAAACACATAACTGGGCCGGCTCCATCGGCGCTAATGTCGCGGCTACAGTTCTACAGTTCATCGGCCTGGCAGCTTATCTTTTGCCGCTACTTTTGTTTGCCGCTGCCTGGCGTCGCTTCCGGACAACCAGCATCCACCGTCCCTGGTCTCGAATTATTGGTCTGGCAGTTCTGGTTATGTCGGCCTCTGCTTTACTCTCCATCTTCCGATTGCAGCCGCTGTTTGATTCGAGCGTAAAACCCGGCGGTCTCTTAGGTACCGTCGTCGCTCAAGGACTTACCAACGGATTGAATACCGTTGGCGCAACGGTATTGCTGGTGACTCTGGCAGCGACTGGGCTACTCCTCGCTACAAATTTTTCCTTTATCCGCCTCTACGAAAGATTCACTGCGGCGATAGGCACACGCTTCGCTTTCGTGCACGCGATACCAGAACGACTAAGAGCCTGGCTTCAAACACGGCGCGAACAAGCACAGCTGCGCAAAGAGAAAAAACTGGCCCTCAAGGCCGAACGCGAAGCAACTCGCAACGTTTTGAATAAAACGCTGGGTCTCAGTCCTGCCGATCGGATAGCCGAATTCATGAAAGAGCCGGTGCAGACAAAAGCCGACGCAACTTTCGTTATTCGCAGTGAAGCCGGTGGTCAGATAGAACCACGAGCCTCAGCAGCAGCGGCCTCGGCAGGAGCGGCTACGCAGGGCGCCACCGTCGTTCAGACAGGTTCCGGGAGACGATCAATATTTCCCGGCGCGGGCACTGGCATAGCTGTCGATGAGGAGTCCGAACTCGAAGAGATGGTGAAGGGAGTCTCTGTTCTTCGCCTGAAAGCGGAAGCGCCGGCCACGGGCAAACTACCCTTCGACGCTTCACGACGCGTGAATTACAGCGACTACTCGCTGCCGCCCCTCGATTTCCTGAACGAGGCCCCCCCGCCGAGTGAACAAGCAGACGCCGAACTGCTGGGTTTGGCTACGAGGCTGGCGGAAAAGTGTAAAGAGTTTAATGTTACCGGACAAATCAAGCATATCTGCCCGGGCCCGGTAGTCACCACTTACGAGTTCAAACCAGATCCCGGAGTGAAGTATTCCCGTGTCGTCTCGCTTGTTGACGATTTGTGTCTGGCGTTGAAAGCAGAATCGATCCGCATCGATCGCATGCCCGGAAAGCCTCATGTCGGTATTGAAGTTCCCAACCCGCGTCGCGAAACAATTTTTCTTCGCGAAGTCATTGAGTCGCGAGCCTTTCGCGAGTCAGCTTCAAAACTGACTATCGCATTAGGCAAGACTATCGATGGACTCAACTACGTCGCAGATCTCGCAAAGATGCCGCACCTTCTGATTGCCGGAACCACGGGCTCTGGCAAATCTGTCGGCGTAAATGCGCTGATCGTCTCGATTCTCTACCGCTCGCGACCCGACGAAGTGAAATTTATCCTGATCGACCCCAAACGGCTCGAACTTGGTCTCTATGAAGACATTCCTCATCTGGCAACGCCGATCATTGTCGATCCGAAGTTGGCCTCCCGGTCGCTCAAGTGGGCCGTTGGTGAGATGGAACGTCGTTACAAAGATCTCGCCGGTTGGGGTGTACGCAATATCGACGGCTACAACACTGAGATCATGCGTCGTAACCTGATTAAGGAATACGACGACCAAGGTGAGCCGTGGAAGCCACTGCCTTACATTGTCATTATCATCGATGAACTGGCGGATTTGATGATGACCTCTGGACGCGAGGTAGAAGAGTCGATCACGCGACTGGCGCAAATGGCCCGCGCCGTGGGTATCCACCTGGTCCTTGCAACTCAACGGCCCTCAGTCGACGTGATTACCGGTTTAATCAAAGCTAACTTCCCTTCGCGTATTTCTTTCCGGGTTTCGTCGAAAGTCGACTCGCGGACAATCATCGATACAAACGGTGCGGAACAACTCCTCGGCCGTGGCGATATGCTGTTTCTGCCACCCGGCACGTCGCGTCTGATTCGGGTTCACGGCGCCTACATCGATGAAACCGAAATCGGAAGGATCGTGGCTCATATCAAGGCGCAGGGTCTGCCTGCTTATGATGAAACGATCACGCAGTCAGAAGAGGAAGCGCTCGGGCTGGAGAACAATGAAGGTGAGCACGACGAACTCTTCGAGGAAGCGTTGCGGATCTGCGTGGAGATGAAGCGCGCCTCCACTTCCGTGCTGCAACGACGTCTGCGCATCGGTTACGGCCGCGCCGCAGCAATCCTCGACATCATGGAGCGCGAAGGACTGATCGGGCAGGCGGACGGTTCACGGCCGCGACCCGTTCTGGGTCGAGCCTACGAGATGATCGCACAATGGGATGAATTGGCTTCTGAAGTATAGCCATTGGTTACACCCCCCGCCTTAACGTCCGACACATCTTGCGGAAACTTCCACTGCTGCTGTGGAAAACCCTGTGAAGAATTCAAACTTCGAGAAGTTAAGTTTTTGATATACGTGAGCTTCCAGCGGAATGCACACGTTAGCGGCGCACTCGTAAGGGCTTCACGCGCACAAAGTTGTCATCCATGAAACGAAATTGCTCGGCGGCACATCTCCGAGTCTTGTCCCGGTTGACTGTCTTCTGCATTCTTGTGACTGTTGTCAGTTGCTGCGGAAACCTGTCGCAGAAATATTCGTCTGCGAGCGATACTTCGTCCATCGCAAACGCAAAACGAGCAGACGAAAACACACGCCTTAACATCAACGCCGCTTCTATTGGCGACCTCGAGAAACTGCCAGGTGTCGGGAAGGTGATGGCCGAAAGAATAGTTGCACATCGAGAGCAATACGGTGCATTTCGTCGTGCTGAACATCTGCTGATGGTGCAGGGAATGAGCGATAACAAGTTTCGTAAGATTCAGCCACTGGTGACAGTTGAGTAGCTACATGATCCACCTAAGCGCACTCCGCAATGCTGCTCTGGAAATCTTCGCTGACGCATTGCGCGCAGTGGACGCTCGGGCGGCGACGCAACAGGCGGCGGGTCTCGAGGGTCCGATCCTGGGGATTCTTGAAAAAAACCTTTCTTTCTCTTCTCCTATTTACGTCGTCGGTATTGGCAAGGCCGCGCGGCAGATGGCTCTGGGACTTAACGATGCCCTCGGCGAAAAGATCAGCTACGGAATAATCACTGCCGCGCCGGAAATAACCGAATACTCGTTCGACAGTCGCTGGCAGAGCTTTAATGGTGGTCATCCTTTGCCAAACGAGGCCAGTCTCGCCGCTGCTCAAGCTGTTTTCAAACTTATAGACCGGGCCAACGCGGAAGCCGCACTCGTGATCTTCCTCGTTTCGGGAGGCGGCTCTGCCATGATTGAATGGCCTGTCAATGAGGAAATCACGCTCGCCGACCTGTGCGAAGCAAATCGTTTGTTGGTCGAATGCGGCGCAAGCATCAGCGAGATAAATGCGGTACGCCGCGCGTTCTCCGCTGTCAAAGGTGGCGCTCTGGCACGGCGCGCCCGCCAGGCAAAAACCGTCTCGTTCATCGTTTCTGACACCAATCCAGACGACGAAGCGAATGTGGCTTCCGGTCCGACTTTGTCACCTGATGCAAACACCCCTAAGCCTCAGGAGGTCGTTGCACATTATCGTTTGGGAAAGTCGCTTCCGTCAGCAATTCTGCGAACGATCCACGCGAGCCAAGACGCGACTCATCAAATCCGACCACAAGAATCGCATCCGTACTACGTACTCCTTGATAACCGCACAGCAATCAAAGCCGCCGTCCAAAAAGCACGCGCACTCGGATTCTTCACGGAGCCGGCTCCGGACATTTCCGAACAACCGATCGTCGTTGGCTGTGAGCTGCTCATTTCACGCGTGAGTAGTCTTTGGAAAAATTCAGAAACGAATGCCAAGGGAGTTTGTTCGATCTCAGGTGGAGAGTTTTCCTGCCCCGTTCGTGGTGAGGGTCGCGGTGGACGCAATCTCGAAACAGTCCTGCGTTGTGCCATTGAACTGGATCAAGACAAACAAAGCTTGAGTCATCACACAGTTGTGCTTAGCGCAGGCACCGATGGTATTGATGGCAACAGCCCCGTTGCCGGAGCGATCGCGGACAACACCACGATTCCCCGAGCGCGATCGTTCGGCTTAGAGGCCAGGACATTCCTCGATAGAAGCGATTCGTATAGTTTTTTTGCAGAGCTTGAAGATGCGATCATAACTGGACCCACAGGTACGAATGTGCGAGATATAAGAGTGCTGCTCAGGAGTGGCACCAATACCTGAATTCGGGTGGTGCTCCATTAACGTGTTGCTAAGAAAGGGACGGTTCGAAGGCAATGAGGTCAGTACCACTTCGCGATAGAGACTGTTGTGAAAAGTCAGTCGAGTGAGGAAGGACACCAACATGATCGCAACTCAATACAGTACCGTAGTAGGCGATCGGCTTTTCTTTCTCAGCAACACGCTATGGAGCAATTCCTGAACTCGCCTTGTCTTGACTCTCCGCCACGCAGCGCATATAAGAGTTTTCCGGCAACGATTGCCGAGCACCCTTTACTATAGTCCCAGATCGTCATTGGAGACCCAGATTCATGTCAACACATCTAGACGCCGAAGAGAATATTTCTGCCCTACAGATGGAATGCGGCCCCATGTCGTTCCGTCAGCTCGTCGAGCTTCTGGAAAGTCAATCTGTACCACCAACACTCGAACAGCTGAACATCTGGCTAGCGAACGTCCTTATTTCTCGTGAAGACTTGCGCGCCCACACCGGTTTCAAAGAAGGCAATTACTGGCGCCACCGAGTCTTTCGCAATGACTCGGTAGAGATGCTGGTGCTTTGCTGGCGACCCGGTCACAAAACACCGATTCATGACCATAACGGCTCGCACGGTGCGGTCAAGGTACACCAAGGCGTGCTCTGGGAAACAACTTTCGCATATGACAAAGATCAAGGACTATGTTACCGAACCATGCGCGAGTGTCAGGCTGGCGAAGTTACCGGGGCCGGCGTGCCCGACATTCATCAGTTGGGGAACCCTGAAGTTAGTGGCCAGGATCTCATTACAATTCATATCTATGCGCCGCCGCTCGGTGTTCTAAACACTTACAAAGTTGGCAGCCCTGTGATCGATCTCTACACTCCGGACGATTCCGAAGCTTGATGGCTCAGAACGAAATCGTCAAACTCCTTGCCCTTTCCGCGCTAATTCTGCTCTCCGCCTGCAATCGCCATTCGCCAGTTGCCAGCAATAAAGAGTTAACGGTCGAGTTTTGGTTCGAGCGGCTTGCTCGCGAAGCAGATTGAGAACGGCGCGCCGATGGATCTTTTTGCGGCGGCCAATACGGATTACATCGACCAACTCGACAAACAGGGTCTAATCGTACCGGATACCAGGACTATCTACGCGCGTGGACGTATAACGTTGTGGACGCGAAAAGACAGTCCACAACAAATCGAAAAGATTTCGGACCTTACGCGTCCTGAAGTAAAGCGCATTGCGATCGCCAATCCGGACCACGCACCTTACGGCATGGCCGCGCGCGAAGCTTTGCAGCGTGCAGGCATTTGGGATAGTGTAAAGTCGAAGCTGGTTTACGGAGAAAATATTCGCCAAACGCTGCAGTATGCGGAGACCGGAAATGTAGAGGTGGCGATCGTCGCCCAATCCTTGAGCCTGCAGAGCGATGGGCAATGGTTCTTGATCCCTGAAGAACTGCATCGGCCACTCGATCAAGCGCTGGCAGTTATCAAAGGGACAAAAAACGAGAGAGAAGCGCGTGAGTTTGCTCAGTTTGTCATGGGATCAGAGGGTCGAGCGATAATGCGGAAGTATGGATTCACACTACCGCGTGAGAGTGTCGTTCGATAGTCCTTTGTGCTTTGTGCTTTGTGCTTTGTGCTTTGTACTTTGTGCTGACTCGGCACAAGCCAAAGTCGCAGGTTTGGGTTTTTCAAAGTACCAAGTACCAAGTACAAAGTACAAAGTACAAAGCACAAAGTACAAAGCTCAAAGTACAAAGCTCAAAGTACAAAGCTCATTCTTGGGGAACGAACTTCTCAACTTTCAACTCACGCCCGTCTGTCGTCACCGTAATAGTTCCACACCGGCCCGTAATCAGCACTTCGGCACCGCTCACTTGCCAACGTTCAACCACTTCCTTGTGCGGATGGCCAAATATTGATGTTTGGCCCACAGAAATAATCGCCAGGCTCGGTCGAGCGGCGAGGACGAATGGTTCAGTAGATGATGTTCTACTGCCGTGATGGGGCACCTTTACAACATCTACTCGCAAATTCTCCGAGGCGCGAACCATCACATTCTCGGCTCCGTTTTCTATGTCACCGGTTAGCAGGATTGCCCGCTCACCGAATTGTAAGCGCAGAACGACAGAATCGTTGTTTCGCGATGGCGCATTTGTATTTGCGACCGCTGCGGGCCACAACACGATGGCCTCGACACTGCCAAAATCCATGACATCTCCTGCCTGGATGACTTCAACAGGAGTTTTAGTCGCCGCGACTGTGTGGGCAAACCTCGAGTATTCCGGATCATCGCTGGGCATCCGCGCGACGAATGCACCTCGTACTCTAAAATTCTGAGCGACGTCGTTTAACCCATCGATGTGATCGGCATCTGCGTGGGTGGCCAGGATGTAATCCACTTGGTCCAAGCCTCGCCACCATAGATATTCCGACACCACAGCCTCACCTATGCTGCGGGCTTGGGACTCCTCCGGCTCTGTCGACGTATCGTCGGTTGGATTTCGCAGGAAACTCGGTCTGCCACCTCCATCCACCAGCAGGGTAACGCCATCCGGCATTGTCACGAGTGCGGAATCGCCCTGTCCTACATCAAGAAAGTCGACATGCAGTTTTCCATCCGGCCGGCCGGCACTCAAAGGATGCAAGACCACCAGGGCTAACATTCCAAGCTGCCCGCACAGGGCAAGCAGCGTCCAGTTGGAAAGTTCATCTCTTTTCCATCCTGAGTGAGCAAGTGGATGCCAACGAGAGAGAGAGATTACGAGCAGAATGAAAGGCAGATAGTATAGGGCGTAAATAATTGCAAACCAGCCACTATATTCCGGCAGTCGCAGCGACGCGAGGCCAAGCTTCGCAAGTGGATCGACGCTGTGAACCATCAACCAATCGAGACCATTCGCGAGTCTGAAGAAGGGCGCGGCGATGACGGCAGTGATTTGGGAGATCAACAAGCCTATAAGCGCGGTAATGGCCGTTGCAGCGAGCAACAAACTCACACCAACGTTCAAAACAACTGAGGCCAAAGACAGCCGGTGGAAATAGATAATCTGAAATGGCAGCAATACCGTCTGAACACTCACCGAAACAACAACCGCTCCGAAGATATACCGCATGCATTTCTGCACACGACATCGGTCCAGTTGCACGGCTAATGGCGTCTTGAAGAGTCTGTAAGCATGGGCCGACCGCTCCAGCTCCGCCTGCCAACTGCGTTCGCTCCAATAGAGAACTTCGCAAAAAGCCTTTAGCCAGCGCGCGCAGGCAGGCGGATATGGGAGCGCTCGCGTTGGGCGCCACGCTCCGATAGCTGACAACGTCAACAACAGCGGCCAGGCAACAACCACGATTGCCAACACTGACATGAAGGTCAGTTGTAATGAAGGATCAAAGATTTCCTGGGGTTTCTGAATTAAGAGAACCAGAGCGGCGCCTCCGAGAGCGTTGAGAGAAGATGCTCGTCGAAAGACAACTGTACCCAGGGTTACAAACGTAAACATCACCGCCGCTCTCACTACGGAGGATTCAGCACCAACTGCGAGGGTATAGGACCAGAGCACGACGGTAGAAAAGAGAAACTGCAAGGGTTTGGTTTTTGTCAGTCGTCGTGAGGCGAGAAAAACGATGCCGCCGATGAAGCTGATGTGCAACCCGCTGATAACCAGGACATGAAAGGTTCCACCCGTACGAAATCTTTCGGCAGTGGCGTTTGTGAGGTTGTAACGGTTTCCCAATAATGCGGCATCAAGCACTCCGGCGGTTTCCGACGAGAAATGCTGGTCTATCTGCAGTTGTAAACGCCGGCGCCAATCGTATAACCATGCTAGCGGCAGAAAGACGCGCTGGTCTGCCAGTCGCTCGATCAGGAGCGGACTCTTTACAAATCCCGTTGCATCGTAATCTTTGCGATCCAGATACTCGGTTAAAGGCGAAACGCCGGGGTTACGATACTTGTCGGTGCGGTCGAGGGTTGTCATTACGCGAATGCGAGCGCCGTAATGTAAGTCGAGGTCAAGGTACTCCCGTTCGATCTCTGGTGTTTGAAATGAGGCGACTAGCGCGACTCTTCCCGAAGCTCTCAACTCTTTTCCCTTGAAGCTAGTGGTTTCAATTCTAAGCGGCAGGTAAACTCTGTCGTGCGCAAACTCAGGTGGACCATCCAACCAACCAGCTAGTTCTACAGGATCTTTGGAACCGAAGAGTCCATCTGCAATCAACCGTTTTACTCGGCCGGCAGTGGAGCCACTTTTTTCGAGTACAGCCAGCGACGCCCCGGCGAGAAACATAGCCAGCAGCAATGAGAGAGCTGCTAGGGCAAGTCTGTTTCGCAAGAGTGCAAGAAGGGTGACTACTGAAAACAGCGCAAGCGGTGAAAGCGAAAGTGCCAGGCTGGGAACGAACCAGCTTGCTGTGAGTATGCCGGCGATAAACGCACTCGACAATTGAGCAAGCGGATGCTGCGTGAAAGACGCTTGGTGAGGTAGTGTTTTCATTGCCCGTCGTGAGAAGGCTAAAAGTTTAGATACATTTACCTAAATATTCCCATAGTTGTTAGAAGTCAAGTTCTTCGGTAGTGAGCCAGTTTGCTTTTAACCGTGTCCGAGCGAACTCCAACAGGTGTAGTGTGTGAGTCCTACCGCATTTCTGAGTATTATGCTGCACTCTTGATAGATACTTAGGATATTCGCCAAACGGCAAAAACAGCGAGGGGAAAAAGGTGGCGCGAGACAGAGGTCACGAGGAGAACAGCATGGCTTGGGACATTGTCGCGCGAGCCAAATACGAAGCTGAGATGGAGGAGCACATAGAGTTTCTCCGCGCAGGCGGACACACGCTGCTGGACCCCGAACTCGAGGCGCTGAGGCCCCATCTTTTACGAGCCCGCGTCGTGCATCTTCAGTGCTCACATGGACTCGACGCACTTGGGCTGCTCAACCTCGGTGCCGGTTTCGTGACAGGTATCGACATCAGCCCCGCAATGATCCGACAAGCGCAGCGGAAAGCTTCGGCGCTCGGACGGTCTGCGACTTTCGTGTGTGCGGATGTTCTTGAAGTCCCAGCGCGTTTCAACGGCAGCGCGGACATTGTCTACACGGGCAAGGGCGCGTTGCCATGGATTATGGATCTTACAGCTTGGGCCAAGGTGGTTGCTCGGCTCCTGCGACCGGGCGGCCGCGTTTTTATTTTTGAAGGCCATCCGCTTGACGCGCTTTGGGAGAGGGAGGCTAACTTGCTGGAACTTCGCCAAGATGCTGGGTACTTTGACACGGTGCCTCGGGAGAACCCTGGCTTCCCTGCTCAGGTGGTGGAGCGCGAGCTTGGCCCACAGGGTCCCCGGTTGTTAGAACGATTCTGGACTCCCGGTGAAGTCATAACCAGCTTGCTGTCTGCCGGCCTGACCCTCGAGTTGTTCCAAGAACATCCGCTGCTCTTCTGGAAGCAGTTTCCCCGATGGTCAGAAGAACTAATTGCACGACTGCCGCACTCCTACTCCGTGCTTGCTGTCCGAGAAGAGTGAGGCCCCTGTGATGAGCCGAATAGCAGACGCATGTCGAATTAGCGCAGGGTTGCCGCCTAACAATTCAAGGGAACAGCACCTACCCTCATTCGCATCCACTTCTAAGACTCACAAAATGATTTCGCTGCTCAATTGAACCACGGTTTCGACGTGATGCGTCTGGGGAAACATATCAAATGCGACGATTGAATCGAGAAGGTACCCGCCAGCAAAGAGCTTTCTCAAATCACGCGCGAGCGTGGCCGGATCACACGAGACATAGGATATGCGCTTAGGATGAAGATCCAGGATACTCTTGATCACTACCGATTCGGCGCCGACACGTGGTGGATCGAGCAGAACAAAATCGACTGAACCATGCGTACGAACGTTGGCCCGCAGCCATTCACTTACTGTCGAGGTAACGATCTTAGCGTTTCCGAGCCGCGCTTGTTGTAAGTTTCTACGGGCGAAGCGCGACGCAACGGGGTTCGCTTCAATGCCCAGTACTCGGCTGAACCGACGTGCGAGCGGAAGTGTGAACAAGCCTACACCGCAATAAAGATCCAGAGCAGCTTCACCGTGAACGTTTGGCAGCGCTGTGGCAATCAGCGGCGCAAGCAAGTCCTGATTGATTTGAAAGAAGGCTTCGGCATTGTAGCTGTAGACCTCGTCGAAGATCTTCAAACTTACCTCGCTCGTATGAAAGTCAGCAAACTCTGGAGCCACTGATACGCCATTGTCTCCCACCACGACATCAATATGTTTCAAGCCATCCGGAAGAGCGTCGCGCCGTGTTGCGCGAATGTGCTCGAGTGTTGTCTGTAAGGCAGGGACCAGCACAGCGCAGTCTGCCACATCACAAACGCGACGCGAAGCACGCTCGTAGTAACCAACGCTTTCCTGTTCCAGATCTACCTGCCAAGTAGCGCGCGCGCGGTAACGCCAATCTTTCGGCGAAGCATGAACGGCAATGTCGGGAGGGTTTTCCAAACGTGCGATGCGGTGGAGACAGTCGCGTATGATCTCAACCTTGGCTCCGAGCTGAGCTTCGTAAGTCATTTGCTGAAAATCGCAGCCGCCGCAACGTCCGAAATAAGGGCAGGGCGGCTCGATTCGCACTGGCGAAGGGGTGAGGATTTCTTTGATTGAAGCAAAACTCGAGTTACCCTGGACGCGATCGATCGTGACACGTAACCGATCACCCGGCGCAGCGAGGGCCACAAAAATAGTCTTGCCAGCAGCATGCGCGAGCCCGACGCCGCCCGGAAGAATGCGCTCGATCTCTACTTCAAGTGTCATGCTGTTTTCGGTTTCCATTTTTATGACTGGCTACTATCAACTGCATGAAAACTCAGAATAGCGCTCCGTACTTTGATCCTGATCAATTTGAGTTCTCACACAGTCTTTACCGTTGGTGGAATCTCTATTATTGAGCGGGATACGGGTTTGGCGACCATTGCTGTGGAGGAGGCGGCGGTGCATATTGTGGATTAACGCCTTCGAGTTCAAACTTGATCCCACCGATCATGCCGGCTGCAAGATTGTAAACAAAGGCTCCGATGGCGCCTCCAATAAACCCAAGAATCGCGTAAAAGATGGGCATCCCAATCATGAATAGTATTCCCACGATTATCGAGGGGACTCCACCGACAGCTGAACCTTCGCCGCGCGCTCCAAAGGCAGATATAGCAGCGCCAAAGAGCATGAAGAAAAGCCCGTAGATCACGCCGACAATTAATCCGATCACGAACATCACGAGGGATTGCATCTTCGCTACAGAAAATATTCCGAAGCGTCTGATCGTCATTTCAGCCATCACGTTTCTCCTTGCGTTATGGAGTGGGACAACCCTTCACCGCTTCGCCAGATTTTGATAAAGCGGAGAAAGGTACTGCACCCCGAGTTTAGAGATAAAACAAACTGAGACGCGGCACCGCAAGTTGTTCGCGCAAACGTTTCATTAAAAGATTATCCAGGGTTTGCCTATAGACCGCGGGCTCCATCTGTTTACGATACGGCGCCAGCTGCTCCTTCACTTCCTTATTGATCGAGTCGAGTTGCTCTGCAGGTATTGCCGAGAGCAGCGCATCGCGCAACATTCTTTCGAGACCGGTCAGAGAGTCTTCAAGCTTTCGCGCGTCAAACAAGACACTGTTCTCCAAGTCGATCTTGATCTCATTAATCAGCGCCGCGGCGCGAGAAAGTGCCTCGGAGAAGTCGTCTTCACCATTTTGGCTTCTGGCCGCCGCTGCCTTTGCGAGGGCCAGACGACTGCGTTCCAGGTATTCTCCAATAGCGATAGGCGAGAACGTGGGGCTCGACGGTTCAATCTCCGCAGTTTGTGCATCGCTCTCTTGTGAAGCGCCAACTCGTGACTCAAGCCATTCCCCGTACTGCGCTTCGACTTCTTCCTGGCAATAGAGAAGAGACTTCACACTTCGTTTGCGGGGCTTGGCCTCAAAGGAATCAAACGATCTCTCGATTCCCCGTAAGATTATATGGAGCGGGATTCCCTGCTCTTTCCACGTTTCCATTAGTGCCCAATCCATTGGGCTTAGAAAAAGGTGTTTGCCGCGTCGCCTGACAAAGGCGTCCTCAATTTCGGTGTAATAGTTGAAGTAGTTCATTTCATTTTAGATTTGCGATTGCCGACTTGCGATTTGGTCCTTCCAAATCGCGAATCACAAATCTAAAAAAAGACTCTCCTAACGTTGGACCCTCATCGTGTGCGTGCGTAAACCAACCGCGACCCTTCCAACGCCAACGTGTCATCGACCAATTCGATAAACTTCGAGCCCGTAGCAATAAGTTGGGCCAGTCCACCGGTAGCAATTACCCGGGGCTTCGAACCAATCTCTTCGATCATCTTTTCCAATACTCCGTCGACCAACCCGGCATACCCGTAATAAAGTCCTGATTGCATAGCCTCGACGGTAGATGACCCAATTACTTTATGCGGTCGCTTGATGTCGACTCGCGGAAGCTTTGCGGTACGCGCAAACAGCGCCTCGGAAGAGATCATAATGCCGGGAGTGATCGCGCCGCCCATGTATTCACCCGCAGCGTTAATCGCATTGAAAGTGGTGGCTGTTCCAAAATCAACGACTACGCACGGCGCACCGTATTTCGTAATCGCGGCTACGGCATCGACAATTCTGTCGGCGCCCACATCCGCAGCGGGCTCATACAAGATGCGCAGCCCCGTATCAGTCGCATGATCGATGAACAGCGGTGTGATCTGAAAATAGACCTCCGCCATTCTTTTTAGCGTGTAATTGAGAGGCGGCACCACCGAAGCGATGGCAATGGCATCAATTGCTTTGAAATCGAGATGGGCAAGTTCAAACAAATTACGTGAGTGCACACCATATTCATCGACCGTCCGTGCCGGATTGGTAGTCAAGCGCCAGTGCGCAATCAATTCGTCTTCACGATAAACGCCCAAAGATGTGTTGCTATTGCCGACATCAATTACCAGAAGCATAGACTAGTTCCTCACTCCTATCCCCAACTCCGGCCAAAAGCTGCTCAATCAAGTTGCACGCCGTAACAGCGCCGTCCTCTTGTTTAATGAGATCGCTCACTGCTTTTGCTTTTTGAGCGTAAGCCGATTCAACCAGCAAAATACCCAACTCTTTGGTTAATCTGCCGGCGGCATACTTCTTCTGGTAAAGCGTCCGGCTTGTGCCAAGACGCCGGGCGTGGTCGGCGTTGTCTACCTGATCGAACGCAAAAGGCACAATCAATGTTGGCACACCCGCAAGTAAACCCTGGGAGGTCGTACCCACGCCACCGTGATGGACCACAGCACATGCGCGCGGCAGCAGCGACTGATAGGGCGCATAGTCTATGGCGATAACATCGTCAGGCAAAGTGTCGGGCATATTTCGTTCGTCCCCAACCAGAAGCACCGCGCGTTTTCCGAGGCTCCGGGCCGCCACGATGCTCTCTGTAAAGAAATCGCGCGCAACCCACACGGCAGACGACCCAAGTGTAAACACGAGCGGTGGCGAACCGCTGTCGAGAAAGTCAACGAGTTCACGCGGCACGACTCCCTCGTGCCGGCCGTCGTAGAAAGCAAATCCGGTAACGTGACTGTGCACAGGCCAATCAGGCTGTGGTTTCGCGAAGAGCGAAGAGAAAAGCGCCAACACTAGTGTTGGTGAATGCTGCGCTTCAGCCAGAGGATTGCCGCAGTCAGCGAGTCCCAGTTCCTCTCGAAGAGCATCAAACGACTCGGGACGGTAGCTTCTCTTCATAGCATCGAGGAATACTTTGATAACACTCGGGCCGAGGATTCGAAGCTTGTTCGTCCATGACCAGAATGGTGGAACCGGCGGATCGTAGGCGGAGAAAAATGAAAATGGCGCGAGCACAGTGGAGATCCATGGGATTCTCGTCTTTCGTCCCACGAGCGGCCCGGCAGGAGCAGCTGGATGGGTCACTAATGCGTCGGCCCCGGAAACAGTTTCGAGTAGATCCTCGTAGCTGTCACGTAAGAAGGGAAAGATTAGCTCCTCCAAAAGAAACCTGGGACCAGTCTTCGGCTCCATGATCTTCTCAATCAATTCCTGTGCTTGTAGTTTTGGCGGCGCCATGTCTGGACGAATCGGGGCGAACTTCAACCCAGCCCCTTCAATCTTTTCCCGGTAAAGTGGGCTTGTCGCAATCACGGGCTCGTGACCGCGCGCTCGAAGCTCTATCGCAAGCGCCATGTAGGGATGGATATCACCAAACGATCCAAAGGTATTCAGGACGATCCGTTTGTGGTTGGGCATGAATTCGCTTACCTCAGACAGAAGTCCTCAAGCTCGTAACGTCTCCCGCTCTGATTATTCTCACTCCCACAGTTTCAGTTTCTACACGCAATGCGCCGTCGCTTTCAACTCCACCCGTGATTCCAATCACGACTTCGTTGCCATTAATAACTTTCACGCGCTTCCCTTTTGCGAAGGAAGACCGACTGGCCCAGGCTTCCAGTATCCGTTGCTGTCCCCCGGTCTCCTGCAGCAATGAGTACCAGGATGAGAACGCGCGCAGCAAGACCGCGAGGAGTACTTCTGGTTCAGGACGTTTCGCCGTTGCTTCTTCAACGGAGATAGCAAGCTCATTGAGTTTCGGGGGGAACGCTTCTTTCGTCAGATTGATCCCGATCCCAACAACGACCGCGCGTCCCTTTTCGGTTTCAATTGCTTCCGCAAGGATGCCGCAGATTTTTCGCTCACCTGCAAGAAGATCGTTGGGCCACTTGATGTCTGTCTTGAGCTCGCAGGCGTCGCGTAAGGCGTCGCTAACTGCCAGCGCTGCCATGAAAGTTATCAAAGACCATTGATTCTGCGGCATGGACGGTCGCAACAAGGCGCTGAAATACAAACCCGCACCCTTTGGCGATATCCAACTGCGCTGCAAACGTCCGCGGCCCGCCGTTTGCTCGTCGGCAACAACACAGAGCCCTTCTGTTGCGCCCTGCGCAGCCAAACGCGCTGCCTCGGTGTTGGTCGAAGGCAAGGATTCGTACCGTATGACCTGGGGATTGAAGCGGCTCATAGAAGCGAAGCTGATTGTAAGCTTCAAACTGAAAGTTTAACCAGCATAGACCTGAGAGGCAGTATCTTGCGGTATTGAACCAGTCTCGAGCCTGGAAGGATTGATACGAATTTCCTATTGCACCACGGCGGGAATGAAGAACATTGTAAAGAGACCGAGGGTCAGAATGTGACCTATCAAAGTCTTAATGCAGACGCTAACTGTTTATCTCCACGAGCGCGCCAAATTTTTGAATCCAGGAAGTAGTGCGTAAAGCTAATGCCCCAGAACGCTGTCAGCCAAACCCCGCGAAGTTGTAGGCCTGCCCCGGTAATGAGGTAAAAAGCAAGATTGGTGAGAAACACGGCTGCAACATAGAAGATAATGCTTCTATTAATCACTGCCGCAAAACCCGCGCGAATTTTGACGCTCACGTCAGAATAATGGTTGCGATTGTGAAACCACATCAGGCGCTGGTATTGCAGCGCGTGGAAAGTATTGATGGGAATGGCGGCGGCTAGAATTCCAAACTCGTGGTGAATGGCATAAGCAAATGCACACCATTGCAACGGTACGGACAGGGTAAGGAGCGCCAATTTGGGTGCATTCATCACTTCACCACGGGCGTACTTCTGAACTTGCCTGGCGATGAAAAACAGAGTCAGCAAGAGATAGGCGGAAAGCGCAACGCCAACCACCGGACGCATGAAAGCAAACCGCCTTGCCAGGTCATGAGTCTCCTCAAGATAGTAAGCATATGGCAAAATGAACGAGACCATGATGAAGCCGCGATCCAACTTCATATCAAACGCCGCGTGGTCTTTGTTCTTGGCTTTGTACAGCATGACAAAACCGTATTCTTGTTTTGCATGATGGTAATAGGCCCAGGCGTAGGCGAGGACAAAGAACAGTCCGGCCAGCCCCACCATCCCCATAGTCGGACCAATTAATAGGAGTGGGACAATCGCGAATAGCTGAAGTTTGCGTTTTTTCCGCTCGGATTTATCAAAATAAGTCCGAGTCATTGTTGACCAAACGTGCGGACCATCGACAAGGAGGGTAAAGACAAGAAATACAGGGAGCAGAGGTGTGCCACTCTTGAATAGCAAGATCGTCAAGTAGCCACCGAGAGCAGAGAAGATGAACCAGGTGAGGTCGTTTACCGGGCTGATGATCCACCGACTTTTTCGTGACTCCGCATGTGGAAGATTAAGAGTGGCAGTGCTCATAGTGCAAAAAGCGAGCCTCCTGTGTCAAACTGTTTATACACCGTTAAAAGACCGGGTGTCAATGTACTCCAGTCCGAAGGAGGCCCAAAGTAGAATAGTCGCGAATAGGAATTAGCAGTCTTTACCACGTGCGGCAATTTGGCGTCTTTTTGGCTGATTTTCCTATTTGGCGTGGTCTGAAGAGCCTGCGCAAACCTGGCTCGACTGACACTTCTGAACACAAACAGTCGAGTTAAAGCGGGCCGCGCAAAATCGTTGACTTGAGCGAGGCGCGACAGGCTTTTCGTTCTTCCCAAGCCGGGCTGGCGTTGAGTGAGTTAGTTTTCCGTACACCCTGGCGGTGGTCTGCGTTAACATCCCTTCGATCTTCATTCTGTGATCTTCGTGTCTTAGCGCTTGTCCGCCTTCAATGATCGACTGGTTCCCCATACGGCTTTCATTTGCCGTCGCAGGAGCGGCGACCTTGATTGCGCTGGTTGCCGGCTCAGGGCTAGCCTGGCTGCTGGCGCGAAAGCGATTCC
>WNFC01002735.1_pt1 | contig 19011 bp, 17 predicted proteins | sample 5400541 | NCBI WGS metagenome assembly WNFC01 (sample SAMN13153342, study PRJNA577476) | soil metagenome | isolation source: 120 cm saprolite under Douglas fir tree site 2 hole 2 replicate 1 | place: USA:California | collected 2015-04-18 | reverse complement strand
GCCGCCGTGCCGCGCCACCACCGCCCGCGCGCAGGCGTGCAGGTTGCGCGCCCGCGCGTAATAGCCGAGCCCGGCCCAGACCTTGAGCACGTCGTCGAGCGGGCTTGCGGCAAGCGTCCGAATGGTCGGCCAGCGGTCGAGGAAGCGCGCGTAATAGGGCGCGACCGCCTTCACGGTCGTCTGCTGCAGCATGATCTCGGAGAGCCACACCCGGTAGGGATCAGCGCGCTCGCCGGGCGCCGCGCGCCACGGCAGCCTGCGGCGGTGGCGGTCGTACCACGCGAGCAGCTCGGAGGATGGCGGTGGTCCCGCGACCGCGCGCTTTCGTCGTACCGCCTGCCCTGCTAGCGTCATGGCCTCCGATCTGGCAGAGCCTTGCGTCGTGAACAAGTCCCGCAAGTCGGCCCGTCCCCTCGCCGCGCTCATCGGCCCTGCGCTCGCCGACGCTTTCGCGCGCCAGGGTTTTGCCTCGACCGGCCTCGTCACCCATTGGGACGACATCGTCGGAGCCGAGATCGCGGCGCACGCGGAGCCGATCCGCATGATCTGGCCGCGCGAGGGCGATCCGGACGATCCGGAGCCGGCGACCCTGGTGCTGCGATGCGAGGGACCGGCCGCGATCGAGATTCAGCACCTCGCCAGTGTGATCATCGAGCGGGTCAACCGCTTCTTCGGCTGGCAGGCGGTCGGACGCATCGCGCTGCGCCAGGCGCCGCTCGTGCGCCGCCGCAAGCGGCCGTCGCCACCGGCGCCCGACGCGGAAACCGCCCGGCGCATCGCGGAATCCATGACCGATATCGCCGACGAGGATTTGCGGGCCGCGCTCGGCCGGCTCGGCGCGGCGGTCAGGCGGGGGTGAGCGGCCTTTCCGCCATCAAACACAGGTGACCTCTGGCATGGCCGGCCCCACATTGCCACATTCGGGCTAAAGGGATACCGATCAGCCGCGTTTTCTCAGATCCGAAGGGGATTTCCGTTGTCCACGACCCGCCGCCAGTTCCTTCTCTCCGTCTCGGCCCTCGTGCTTGCCGGCGCGCTGACCGGCACCGGCGTGGATCTCTTCGGCGGAACCGCCGCCGCCCAGACCGTGGCGGAGGCCGAGCTGATGCAGCCGGGCCCGCTCGGCGAGATTTCGATGGGTAACGAGAAGGCCCCGGTGACCGTCATCGAATATGCCTCGATGACCTGCCCACACTGCGCCCATTTCGCCCTGACGACCTTCCCCGTCTTCAAGGAGAAGTACATCGATACGGGCAAAGTGCGGTTCATCTTCCGCGAATTCCCCTTCGATCCGATCGCGGCCGGGGCCTTCATGCTGGCGCGCTGCGCCGGCAACGACAAATACCTCGCGATCGTCGACCTCCTGTTCGCAACCCAGCGGACCTGGGCGGTCGAGAGGCCGCTGCCGGCGCTGGTTGCGACCCTCAAACAGGCGGGGTTCACCGAGAGCCGCGTGAAGGAATGTCTCGCGAATCAAAAGACCCTTGACGGCATCGAATGGGTGCAAAAACGGGGGGCCGATAAGTTCAAGATCGATTCGACCCCGACTTTTTTCATCAACGGAAAGAAGCAGTCCGGCGCGCTCTCGATCGAGGAGCTGGACAAGCTGATCGAGCCACTTCTCAAGAGCTGACAATGGCTTAGCTGGAGTGGCGAGCGCTCCGGCGGGCGCACCCGCGGCCCTCGCGGACCGGCGCGGCGCGCCCAAGCGGGCAAAATTTCCATTGCGAGGGTTGCCGGAATCCGCCGCTCGATTCATTGTCCGGCCGATGCGGCGCCTCACGCTTCCTCCCTCGGCCCAAGACCCTGGGCCCCGAGCCCTGGAGAAATGGCGCTCCGCGCCCCGAATTCAGTGCGGGTTGATTCGCCCGTACGGCCCGAGGTTTAGGCGTTCATGAAACTGACACGACTGCGGCTTCTCGGCTTCAAGTCCTTCGTCGAGGGAACCGACTTCCTGATCGAGCCGGGGCTGACCGGCGTGGTCGGGCCGAACGGCTGCGGCAAGTCGAACCTGGTCGAGGCGCTGCGCTGGGTCATGGGCGAGACCTCGCACAAGTCCATGCGCGCCGTCGACATGGATGACGTCATCTTCTCCGGCAACAACGGCCGGCCGCCGCGCAACACCGCCGAGGTGGCGATGGCGATCGACAACAGCGACCGCAGCGCCCCGGCCCAGTTCAACGGCGAGGAGAACCTCGAAGTCTCGCGCCGCATCGAGCGCGACAAGGGCTCGCTCTATCGCGTCAACGGCCGCGAGGTGCGCGCCCGCGACGTCCAGCTCCTGTTCGCCGACGCCTCGACCGGCGCCCGCTCGCCTGCCCTGGTGCACCAGGGCCGCATCGGCGAGATCATCCAGGCGAAGCCCGAGCAGCGCCGCCGCGTGCTGGAAGAAGCCGCCGGCATTTCCGGCCTGCATGCGCGCCGCCACGAGGCGGAGCTGCGCCTGCGCGCCGCCGAGCAGAACCTCGCCCGCCTCGAGGACGTCATCAACCAGCTCGCCGGCCAGATGGACGCGCTCAAGCGCCAGTCGCGCCAGGCCGTGCGCTACCGCAATATCTCGCAATACGTGCGCAAGGCCGAGGCGACGCTCCATCATCTGCGCTTCGTCAACGCGACCCGCGAGGTCGCGGACGCCGAGCACGCCAAGGACGTGAGCATTCGCGCGGTCGCCGAGCGTACCGGCGCGCAGGCCGAGGCGTCCAAGCTGCAAGCCGTTGCCGCCGCCGGCCTGCCGGCGCTGCGCGAGGCGGAGGCGCGCGAAGCCGCCGCCCTGCAGCGCCTGGTGATCGCGCGCGAGACGCTCGAGCGCGAGGAAACGCGGGCGAAGGAGCGCATGGCCGAGCTCGACCGGCGCATCGTGCAGCTCGACGAGGACATCGCGCGCGAGCAAAAGCTTGCCGCCGACGCCGAGGCCGCGATCGCCCGCCTCAAGGCCGAGCAGGATGGCCTGGAGCGCGAAGCCGCCGCCACCGCCGAGCGCGGCGCCGGCGTCGACGCGCGTGTCGCGCAAGCCGACGCCGTCGTGGCGGCGACCGAAAAGACATTCGCGGAGCTCACGGTCGCCCTCGCCGACCTCACCGCCCGGCGCAACGAGCTGGAAAACGCCGTGCGCGGGCACGACGAGCGCCGCGGGCGCATCGAGAGCGAGGTCGCCGCCGTCACCACGGAGTTCCAGCGCATCGAGGCCGAGGCCGCCGACAAGATCGATCTCGCATCCTTCGCGACCGCCGTCACGTCCGCGCAGAAAGCAGTCGCCGAGGCGGAAGCGGTGACGGTGCGCGCGGAAGCCGCCCATTCGGGCGCCCGGCAGGCGCTCGATGTGGCGCGCCAGCCGCTCGCCGAGGCCGAGCGCACCGCGCACCGGCTCGAGACCGAGGCGAAGACGCTCGCAAAAGTGCTGCATGTGGACGCCAAGAACCTGTGGCCGCCGGTCATCGATCTCGTCAAGGTCGAGAAGGGTTTTGAGACCGCGCTCGGCGCGGCGCTGGGCGACGATCTCGACGCGCCGGTCGAGGCGAGCGCGCCGCTGCATTGGGCCGGGGCCGAGCGCGATGCGAGCGATCCCGCTTTGCCCGCGGGCGTCGAGACGCTGTCATCCCATGTCAAAGCGCCCAAGGAACTGGCGCGCCGGCTCGCCCAGATCGGCGTCGTGGAGAAGCGCGCCGACGGTCCGCGCCTCGCCAAGCTCTTGAAACCCGGCCAGCGCCTGGTCTCGCGCGAGGGCGACCTCTGGCGCTGGGACGGCTTCGCGGTGGCCGCCCATGCGCCGACCGGCGCGGCGCGCCGCCTCGCCGAGCGCAACCGCCTTACCGACATCGAGGCCGATCTGAAAACCGCCCGCGCCGAGGTGGCGACCCGCAAGGCGGCCGTCGACGCCGCGCAGGCGGAGGTCACCGCAGCGGCGGAAGCCGAGGCAGCGGCGCGGGCGCGCTGGCGCGACCGGCAGCGCGAAGCCGATGCGGCGCGTGACAAACATGCCGAGGCGGAGCGCGAGCTCGCCCGCATCACCGCCCGCCACTCCGCGCTGTCCGAGGCGAAGACACGCCTCGCCGCGAATTGGGCGGAAGCCGAGGGGGCGCGCAAGGAAGCGCAGCACGCGCTCTCCGCTCTGTCCGCAAACGAACCCCTCGAGGCGGAGCTCCAGCAGGTCCGCACCCGGCTTGCCGACGAACGCTCGAAGCTCGCCGAAGTGCGCGCCGACGCGCAGGCCCTCGCACGCGAGGTCGAGCTGGCGCAGCGGCGGATCGATGCGATCAAATCCGAAACGTCCGCCTGGGACGAGCGGCGGCAGGGCGCCGCGGCGCAGATCACCACGCTCAAGAACCGCCTCGACGAGACCCGGTCCGAGCGTCATGGCCTCGAGGACGCGCCCCAGGCGTTCGCGGAAAAGCGGCGCGGCCTCATTTCCGAGGTCGAGCGCGCGGAAGCAAGCCGGCGCGCCGCCGCCGACCGGCTGGCCGCGGGCGAGAATGCGCTCGCCGATGCCGACAAGGCGGCGCGCGCAGCGCTCGAGGCCATGGGCACGGCGCGCGAGGAGGCCGCCCGCGCCGAGGAGCGTCACGTGGCGGCGAAGCGGCGGCTTGCCGATGTCAGCCACGAAATCCGCGAGATGCTCGAGGTCGACCCCTCCGAGGTCGCGGCGCTTGCCGGCATCGAGCCGGGCGCGGCGCTGCCCGACGTCACGCAGGTGGAGGCCGAGCTCGACAAGCTGCGGCGCGACCGCGAGCGCATCGGCGCCGTCAACCTGCGCGCCGAGGAAGAGCTGCGCGAGGTCGAGGCGCAGCACACTTCGCTCGCCACCGAGCGCGACGATCTGAGCGAGGCGATCAAGCGCCTGCGCCAGGGCATCCAGAGCCTCAACAAGGAGGCGCGCGAACGCCTGCTCGCCTCGTTCGAGGTGGTGAACAACCATTTCAAGCGGCTGTTCACCGAGCTGTTCGGCGGCGGCACGGCGGAGCTGCAGCTCATCGAGCATGAGGATCCGCTGGAGGCAGGGCTCGACATTCTCGCCAAGCCGCCCGGCAAGAAGCCGGCGACGCTGTCGCTGCTCTCCGGCGGCGAGCAGGCGCTCACCGCGCTCGCGCTGATCTTCGCCGTCTTTCTCACCAATCCGGCGCCGATCTGCGTGCTCGACGAGGTCGACGCGCCGCTCGACGATCACAACGTGGACCGTTTCTGCGACCTGCTCGACGAGATGACGCGCTCGACCGACACGCGCTTCATCATCATCACGCACAATCCGATCACCATGGCGCGCATGAACCGCCTGTTCGGTGTCACCATGGCGGAGCGCGGCGTCTCGCAGCTCGTCTCGGTCGACCTCGAAGCCGCCGTGAAGATCCGCGATCAGGCGGTGGCGTAGCCGCCCGTTCCTTCGGCATGGGTCCATGACCCCCGATCTGCCTGCCGACCTCAAAGCCGGCTTGGAAGCTCTTGCTCGGGGAAAGTCGGGCCGCGAGATCGCGCGGCGATCGGCCGCGCTGACGAACCTGTATCGTTCCGGCAGCGGCAGCGCCGACGCCATCAAGACGGCCGAGGATGCGCTCGCCTATGCGCTCGTGCGGCTGCCCGCGACCTACGCGGCGACGAGCGCGGTGCTCGCCGCGCTGTCCGATGCCTTCCCGGATTTTTCCCCCGCGTCGCTCCTCGACGTCGGCGCCGGACCCGGCACCGCAACCTTCGCGGCCGCGCAAGTCTTTCCCGATTTGCGCGAGTTTCACCTAGTCGACGACAACGCGCCCTTGCGCGACGTCGCGCTCGTGCTGCTCGGATCGAGCGAGACCCATGCGCTGCGCGAGGCCGCTTATGTGCGCGGCGAGATCTCGTCGCTGCGCGAGCGCGCGCCCGCCGATCTCGTCGTGGCGAGCTACGTGGTCGGCGAGTTGGCGCCGGAAAGTCTTCTCCACCGCGTCGAACTTCTCTGGGCGAGGACGCGTCACATGCTCGCCGTCATCGAGCCCGGGACGCCGGCCGGATTCGCCCGCATCCGTTCACTGCGCGCGCATCTCATCGCGCAAGGCGCGCACGTGGTCGCACCCTGCCCGCATGACCGCGCTTGCCCGATCGTCGACCCCGACTGGTGCCATTTTTCGCAGCGGCTTCCGCGCTCGCGTGCTCACCGTCAGGTCAAAGGCGCAGCGCTCGCGTTCGAGGACGAGAAATTCTCCTACGTGGTCCTGGCGCGCGAGCGGCCGCCCGGCATCGATGCGCGCGTGCTGGCCCATCCCCAGGTCAGCAAAGGCGGCATCAGCGCCAAACTGTGCACGCGGGAGGGAATCGTCACCGAGACCGCGGGCCGCCGCGACCCGGATCGCTACAAACGGCTCAAGACGTGGCGCTGGGGTGCCGCCGTCACCCGTCCGCCCCTCAGTCAGAAGCGCTGATTTTCACATTGTTTTGAACGACTTGCCCCCGGGACCGCGCGTCCGCGGCCAAACGCCTGCGGGCGGCCACATTCCATCCGTCACCATCCAGCACTAGACTCGGGGTTGCGGCTTCTCTTTTGCCGTCACGCAGCTCATTCCCAAGGAGTCCTGCAATGTCCACCACCGGCTGGGTCATCCTCGGTGTCATTGTCGTCCTCGTGCTGTGGATCATCATGATCTACAACGGGCTCGTCTCGATGCGGCAGCGGGTCAGCCAGGCGTTCGCCGACGTCGACGTGCAGCTCAAGCTGCGCCACGACCTAATCCCCAACCTGGTCGAGACCGTGAAGGGCTACGCGGGCCACGAGCGCGGCACGCTGGAAGCGGTGATCAAGGCGCGCAACTCTGCGGTGGCGGCGCAGGGGCCGGCCGCGCAGGCGGCGGCCGAAAACATGCTGAGCGGCGCGTTGCGCCAGCTGTTCGCGCTCTCCGAGAGCTATCCCGACCTTAAGGCCAACGCCAACTTCCAGCAGTTGCAGGCGGAGCTGACCGACATCGAGAACAAGATCGCGGCAGCGCGGCGCTTCTTCAACAATTCGGTCAGCGAATACAACACCGGCATCCAGCAATTCCCCGCGGCCTTGTTCGCCGCCATTTTCGGCTTCACGCAGCGGTCTTTCTTCGATCTCGGCGACGACCGCAAGGCGATCGACCAGGCGCCGCAGGTGAAGTTCTGAGCGGGTGACGCAACGGGCGGGCCGGCGCGCCAGTTCGCGCCGCGCCCCGCAAGAGCCGAGGCACTCATGGCGGCGTACGGCCTCTACACGCACATCCAGTCCAACAAGCGCCGCTCGATCGCCCTGCTGATCGGCCTTTTTCTCCTCGTCTACATCCTGGTCTATGCCGGCGCGCTCGCCGCCGAGTCGCTGTCGTACCAGGCCTCGCTCGACTACCTGCTGCGCCGCGCCTGGCTCGATTTCCTCGCCGCCGCGCCGTGGGCGACCGTCGGCACCGCGGTGTGGATCGTCATCGCCTACTACTTCCACCAGTCGATGATCGACGCCATCACGGGCGGAGAGGAAGTGACGCGCCAGGAGCAGCCGCGCCTCTACAACCTTCTGGAAAACCTTTGCATCTCGCGCGGCATCACGATGCCGAAGCTCAAGGTGATGGAATCCGACGCGCTCAACGCCTTCGCGAGCGGCATGAACGAGAAACAGTACTCCATCACCGTGACGACCGGGTTGCTGGAGCGGCTCGACGACCCCGAGGTCGAGGCGGTGCTCGGGCACGAGCTGACCCACATCCGCAACGGCGACGTGCGCATGATGGTCATCGCCGTGATCATCGCGGGCGCCATCGGCTTCTTTGCCGAGCTCTTTTTCCGTCTCTGGTTCAACACCGGCTTCGGCATGGGCCGGCGTTCCTCCTCGAGCGAGGACCGCGGCCGCGGCGGCAACGCGATCGCGATCGTGATCGCGGTGGCGCTCATCGTGCTGGCCTGGCTCCTGTCGGTCATGATCCGCTTCGCCCTGTCGCGGTCGCGCGAACTTTTGGCCGACGCGGGCTCGGTCGAGCTCACCAAGAACCCCGACGCCATGATCTCGGCGCTGCGCAAGATCGAAGGCCGCGGCGAGATCGAGCGCGCCACCTCCGCCATCATGGAAATGTGCGTCGACAATCCCCGCGAAGGGTTCGCCGACCTCTTCGCCACCCACCCGTCGGTCGATGCCCGGGTCGCGGCGCTGATCAAGTTTGCCGGCGGCCATGACCCGGGGCCGATCGCCCTTCCGCCGCCCGGCGAAGCGCCGGAACCGGGCGGGCCATGGGGCGCGGAGGCCGGGCAGGCTGCCGACCAGAGCGGCGCTCCGGTGCCGGGCTACAGTGCGGCACCGGGCAAGCCGTTCCTGCCGGAGCGGCCGCCGGTGGAGTTGGGCGGCGAGCCGCCGGACGCCGGCCGGCCGGGGCCGTGGGGCGGATCGCGCTGAGCCCGGCCAGAGATATCCACAGGCTCAACAGGGGGTGCATCGCCAGTTCTGCGAAAGGCTGTCAGCTTGAGCAGGAATGGAATATTGCTGCTATTTGGACAAGTTCTTGACGTACCGCGTGCACACGAATCGCGTGGTAAGGGGTGGGGGAGCATCATGACGAAGCCAGCAGTCATCATCGTGGGCGCCGACAAGGGTGGCGTCGGCAAGACCACTGTCACGCGCACGCTCCTCGATTACTTCGCCGCCCGCAAGGTTCCGACCCGCGCGTTCGACACGGAAGCGCCCAAGGGTACGCTCAAGCGCTTCCATCCCGACGTGACCGACGTCGTGGACGTGACAAAAATCCCCGACCAGATGCAGATCTTCGACACGCTGTCGGACTCGAGCGTGACGGTGATCGACGTGCGCGCCGGCCTGCTGTCGCCGACGCTGACATCGCTGCGCGACATCGGCTTCATCGACGCGGCGAAGAAGGGACAGATCAGCTTCTCGGTCTTCCATATCCTCGGCCCCTCGATCACCTCGCTCGACGAGATCGCCGAGACCGCCGAATTCCTCGACGACGCGCGCTACTTCCTGGTGAAAAACTTCATCAACAACACGCATTTCTTCGAATGGGACCAGGCGACCTACAACGCCTATTTCAGGCGGATAAAGGACGCCGTCGAGATCACCATTCCGAAGCTCAACGAAATGGCCTGCGAGCAGGTCGAGCTCGCCTCGGTGCCGTTCCTCACCTTCATCGCCAACAAGGGGCCTAACGGCGACAGCGCGTCCTACTCTTTCGTGCTGCGCGGCTATGTCCGGCACTGGCTCGGTCACGTCTGGTCGGAATACGACCGCATCAAGCTCGTCGACATCGTGAGTCCGAAGGAGCAGCAACAGGTCAGGGCGAGTCGCTAGCATTCCGCCGAAGGTGCGCACCCGCAGATTCCGCCGGACCGAAGTCGAGGCAACCCGGGCATGACCCGCCCGACCCACGTCTACATTATCGCCTCGCCGCGCCCGCGTACCGGCAAGACCATCCTCGCTCGCGCGCTCACCGAGTTCTATCGAACCGACGGGCGACCGGTCGGCGCGTTCGACCTCGACGCGATGGATGCGACGCTCTCGCAGTTCATCCCCAAGTTCACTTTGCGCGCCGAGATCGGCGGGACGCAGGGTCAGGTGGCGCTGTTCGATCAGCTCGTCATCGATGACGAGAAGCCGAAGGTGGTCGACGTCAGCGCGCACGTGTTCGAGGCCTTCTTCAAGTTGATGGAGGAGATCGACTTTGCCGGGGAGGCGCGCAAGCAATCGATCGAGCCGGTGATCCTGTACGCGGCGAATTCGGACGCGGTGTCTGCCAAGACCTATGCGCGCCTCGCCGAGCGCTTCCCCGGCCTCACGCTCGCGCCCGTCTACAACGACGGCATTGCGCGCGGGTCGCACCTGCGCGAGCAGTTTCCGGCGCAGAGCGTGGTCGCGCTGCCGCTGCGCATTCCGCTGCTCTCACCGACGCTGCGCGCGATCGTCGACACCAAGCCGTTCTCGTTCACCGAATTCCGCCGCCGTCCGCCGGCCGACATCCCGGAGCCGATCGAGGACGAGCTCAATTCCTGGCTCAAGCGGGTCTATCTGCAATTCCGCGAGATGGAGCTGCGGCTTCTGCTCTCGAAGCTGCGCGGCTCGCTCATGGAGCAGCTCGACGGGCGTCCGCCCGAGCAAGCCTCCGCATAACCACGAGATTTCCTCGCGACGGCGGCGCGCGCCTCGCCGTGGCGTAGCATCATACCAACGCTACAACCGAATAACTGGGGCTAACTGCGGGGATAAATCAAATCCCATGAAATTACAGTCGCGTACCGGTGAATAATGACGGGAACGGACATGTGGATGACCGCTCGTTCGGTCCGTCTGCGTGTTCACGCAACGGAAAAATCGCTCAGTCGAAGTCCCGTGGGGCAAATCAGTGGAGACGTAACATGGTCGCAGTCGTGGACACACCGGAAACACCGAGAATATGCGAGCCGAACGTGGTCTATATCGGCGAAGGCGTCACCTTCAAAGGCGAGCTGGCCGCGCCCGAGCTCGTCATCATCGACGGCACGGTCGAAGGCGAAGTGCGCGCACGCTGCGCCCGCGTCGGGGCGACGGGCTCGCTCAAAGGCAGCGTGGTCGTGACGGACGCCGACATTCAAGGCACCGTGACCGACAAGCTCGAGGTCAAGCAGCTGCTGATCGTCCGCTCGACCGGACATATCGAGGCGGAGATCTCCTACGGCGAGCTGCAGATCGAGAAGGGCGCCATCATCTCAGGCGCGCTGTCCTCCACCGACTTGCGCTCCGCGAACAGCGACCAGCAGGGCACCAAGTCGAAGCGTATGCCGGCGCCGCCGGCATTGGAGCTCAAGCGCAATACGACCAACGTCAGCACGTCGTCCATTTCGTAGGGGCGCTGCTCGTCGAAAGTAGGCGCGACCCGCGGGCGCCAGCCGCATCGGCCACACGCCGGTGCGTGCGGCGCCCGCTGGCTCTTTGGGCAAGGCCCTTTCCGTCCTCCGCGGCACCTGCGGCCGGCCGTCAATGGCCCTCGAAGGTCACGAGGGTGCGCACCGGCACGTCGAGCTTCCTGATCTTGTCGGCGCCGCCGAGGTCGGGCAGATCGACGATGAAGCAGGCGGCGAGCACGTTCGCGCCCATCTGGCGCAGGAGCTTGACCGCGCCCTCGGCGGTGCCGCCGGTCGCGATGAGATCGTCGACCAGGATCACCCGCTCGCCCTTCACGATCGCGTCCTCGTGCATCTCCATCTCGTCGATGCCGTATTCGAGCGAATAGGCGATCGAGACCCGCTTGTGCGGCAGCTTGCCTTTCTTGCGGATCGGCACGAAGCCGGCCGAGACCTGGTGCGCCACCGCGCCGCCGAGGATGAAGCCGCGCGCCTCCATGCCGGCGACCTTGTCGATCTTCGAGCCCGCCCAGGGCTGCACCAGTTCGTCGACCGCGCGGCGGAAGGCGCGCGCATTGCCGAGCAGGGTCGTGATGTCACGGAACATGATCCCGGCCTTCGGATAGTCGGGAATCGTGCGGATCGCGGCCTTCAGGTCGTTTTCGAGGACGGGGCTCGTCATGGCGAACTCGTGAAAGAGGAGAGAACAGAAAGGTGGGACTAGTTCCGGCCCTGCGCTTGCGGAGACGCGCACTCTGGCGAACCATGCGGGGAATCGCAACCGGAGAGCTTTGTCATGACCAACTCGATTCCGAGCCAGCATGTCGTGGTGGTCGACCTGCGCGTTCCGTTTTTCCGCCTCGTGTTCTTTTTCGTGAAGGCCTCGCTCGCGGCCATTCCGGCGGCGATCATTCTCGGCGCGATCGTGATGGTCGTGACGGCCGTCGTTGCCGCCGTGATGGGCGGCGGCACCCCGATCTGGCGCGGGTGACTTTGCCGCCGAAGGCGCGGCGCTCGCGTCACGACGCCACCCGCGGCGCGACCGGCTCGGGAGGAATCACCTCCTCGGGCGCGTAGACGTGCTCGGGATGCGGCTCGATCGGAGCAATGGCGGCGGTCGCCGCGCTGATGGTGAATACGAGGATCAGGGTCCGCAACGTGTCGGTCACCGCGTCGACCGAGGCAAAAAGAACGAATGCGGCTTCGAACGGCAGGCCCAGATAGCCGCAGATGATGCCGACCTGCGCCACGATCGTGATGCCCGCCATGCCGGACGTCGCCGGCCCCAGCAACGCGGCCAGAATCCCGATGAATGCCAAGTCGCCGACGGTGAGCGCTCTTCCGTAGAGTTGCGCGACGAAAATGGGGCCCACGACATATAAGACGATTGGGCCGGCGCGCACCAGCGCGGTGAGCAGCGGCACCAACAGCTCGATGACGTCACGCCGGAAACTGAGGCGCTCGGTCAAGAGATCGATCATCGCCGGAATACAGGTGACGCTGCTGCGGGTCGCGATCGCCATCATCGCAACGTCCTGATAGGCGCGCAGCACCTGCCAGGGCGAGCGCTTGGAGCGCATCGCAACGACGAACACCGAAGCCGATCCCAGAACAACCGCCACAAGCCCGACGACCGAGACGAAGTCGAACATCAGCCGGAAGGTCCGCAAGCCGACGACGGCCGTCTGTTCGGAAATCATCGCATAGGTCGCGAACGGAAGGATGAGATTGAACCAGCGGGTCAGGATGATGCACGAGCGGTAGACGGTATCGAGCGAATGCGCGAGCGGATCCGAGACTGCGAACGGCACTCGCCCCATCGCAAGGCCGAACACCAGCGCAAAAATCAGAACCTTGACGGTATCGCCGGAGGCGAGAGCCTCGAAGATATTGCTCGGCACGAGCGCGACCAGCCTCTCTAACAGCCGCGCCTCCGAGCTCGGCGCGATGTCCTTGCGCAGGTTCATCTGCAATTCGGTGCTGATCGTATCCTTGCTGACGATGTGGCCGAAGGCGGCCCGGGTTTCCGGGTCGCTGATCTCTCCGGGCCGCACGGTCACGGTCAGACTGCCGCCGATCGCAACGGAGGCGAGCGAGACGAGGACGACGGCCGCGATCACCTTGGCGAGATAAGTGCCGGCCTTCGGATCGTGAATGATTGAACGCAGGCTCAAGATGATCGACGAGACGATCAACGGCAGGATGATCATCTTCAGCAAATCGATATACATCTTGCTGACCGGCGAGAGAGCGTGCGCGAGATCGGGGAAATAGATGCCGGTCAGAATGCCCAGCCCAAGAGACAGCACCACCGCGAGGGGCGAATGAAGGAAGGTGGCGACCCGTTTCACCATCTCGGTAACGTCTCTCGGCTGATTTCCGTCAATGCAGCAGGCGCTGATAGCGCGCGAGAATGGCGTCGACAGAAGCCACGCCAACGCGCTGTTCCAGGAACAAGTCCAGGTAAGCGGCGAAGTGCACCGATGTCGCCGGAAGCGCCATGCTGATGGGATCCGTCAGATCTCCCAGCGTGACGGTTCGCAGTGTCAGCGATATTGACGGGTCGTCGAACAGCATTTTCTTGATTTCGAGCTCGTCCCGGTAGAGCGCGACGATTCGTCCGCTCCGCACCGCATCGAGCACGCTGTCCCAGTTCGGAAAGTCCTGAATCTTGGCGTTGGGGAAATACTCGCGTGCGAACTCGGCATAGGCCGTATTCGCAATCACGCCGAGGCTGCCCTCGAACTGCCGCAGCACGACCGGGGCGTCGCGCCCGCGCGCGATTTCGGCGAACCGCGCGCGGTTGATCGCCAGCGCGTGCTTGAAGAGCAGGTAGGGACGGGTGAAAATAACCCGGCGGGCCCGCAGCAGGGTGCGGCTCAGCTTGCAGATCGCGACATCCGCGTGACCGTCGGCAACGACGTCGACGACCTCGTTGAACGATTTCGCCCGCCGGTCGAAGACCACGCGCACGCCGAGATCGCGGGCGAGCTCGCGCGCGAGGTCGATGTCGAACCCCTCGAGCTCCTCGTTGCGACGCTGGAAGAACGGCGGCGAGTCGAATTCCGGGATGGCGACCCGCAGCGCTCCGCGCTGCAGAATTCCGGCGAGATCGGGAGCGAGCGGCTGGGCGACGGAGGGAGCCTGGGGGGCCACGACGGCCAGCAACCCAAGAAGCAACGCGCAGGCTCGGATCACCCTCATCCCCACCACCCGACTTAGACGCCATACGGTTGTATTCGATTCAATATGACCGGCTTTTTACCGTTAGTCACGTCCTCGCGCTGCCGGCAGAATTCGTCCTGGACCATACGCGGCGGCGCGCGCTTGCCGGGTTCCATCATGCATTTTGCTGCGAGTACAGTGGACAACTGCCACCGTCAGTAGCGAGGCTGCAGGCAGGCTGTTAATGATTCGGGCATGGCCGCGCCTGCAAGGAAGACCGCCGTCGATCCGTCACGCGAGCAGATTTTCTGCCCGCGCTGCGGCAACGGCTATCAGATCGAGCGCGGATCGCTCGGCGCCGACGGGCGCCAAGTGCGTTGTGCGCGCTGCGCCATCGTGTGGTTCGAGCCGCCGCGGGGCCGCAGGAGCGCCAATCACGTACGCAGCCCTCACTTCGCAAGCAAGCTCAAGCTCTATCTCAACTACTTGCCGGAGCACGTGCGCGAGAACGGCGCAAAGACGACGCACGCCATCAAGTCATTCCTGATGCGCGAGGGACCGAGCGGGGCCGCGATCGGCCACGCGAACGGAATCAGAATTCGGCTGCCGCACTTTCGTAACGCCGAGTACATGTGGGATGCCGTCGCGAAGACGCCGAACGCGGAATTCCCGGGCGAGGACCTCGACCTGATCTTTGTCGCCGAATCCGAAAACCAGATCGAGGTCGGCAAGATCATCGAGGACGCGAACAAGCTGCCGATCGCCCGCGCCGACGTGCGGTTCATGTTCTTTCGCGCCAACAACCGCGACCAGCTTGAATACATCTTCGAACGGCTGCGCGAGCTGTTCGAACGCCACAAGAAGACCGAGCTTGGCGATATTTACATCATGGCCGGCCTGGACATGGCGGCCCTCGTCTACTCGGTACGCAAGCTCACGATCCGCCGCGACCGCTCGAACGTCAGCCCGTGGGAGGACTTTTAGGGTGGACCGCTAGAACCGCAGCTATTTCCGGCTTTCCTCCAGATAGCTCTCGTCCACGAACCGAGGTCGAAGACCGCGTCGGTTCATGCGTCACCTTGCTTCGTAGGATGGGTTGAGCGAAGCGAAACCCATCACTCGCACCGCGAAGCCCTCGATGGGTTTCGGCCTACGGCCTCAACCCATCCGACGGCAACTACGATTTCAGCACCCTGCCCGCCACCGCGTCGAGCTTCTTCAGGAGAACCGGATCGCGCGCCTCGGGCGCGGTGATGACGGCAGTGTCGAGCGCGCGGTCGGAGCCGATCGGGCACGGCTCGTGCTCGCGCGGAAAATCCTGCGCCAGCCGCGCCACCAAGCGTTTCGCCTTCTCGGCATTGATGTTGAGCACCTTGATGATGTCCTGCACGGTGACGGCGTCGTGGTCGGGATGCCAGCAGTCGAAATCCGTCACCATGGCGACGGTCGCGTAGCAGATCTCCGCCTCGCGCGCGAGCTTCGCCTCCGGCATGTTGGTCATGCCGATGACCGAATAGCCGAGCTGCTTGTAGGTGAGGCTCTCCGCGAGCGAGGAGAATTGCGGCCCTTCCATGCACACATAGGTGCCGTCGCGCACGGCGCGGATGCCTTCCGCTTCTGCGGCGGCGGCGAGATGGATGCGCAGGCGCGGCGAGACCGGATGCGCCATCGACACGTGCGCGACGCAGCCCTTGCCGAAGAACGAGCTCTCCCGCCTGTGCGTGCGGTCGACGAACTGGTCGATCAGCACGAAGGTGCCGGGCGGCAGCTCCTCCTTGAACGAGCCGCAGGCGGAGAGCGAGACCAGGTCGGTCACGCCGGCGCGCTTGAGCACGTCGATGTTGGCGCGGTAATCGATGTCGGAGGGCGAGAGCCGATGCCCCTTGTCGTGGCGCGACAGGAACACGACCGGCAGACCCGCGATCTCGCCGACGCGCAGCGGCGCCGAGGGCTCGCCCCACGGGCTGTCGATCTTCCGTTCGCGGACCTTCTCGAGCCCCGGCAGATCGTAGATGCCGGAGCCGCCGATGATGCCGAGCACGGATTTGGTCATTTGCTCTCACCTGACGTCATTGCGAGCGGAGCGAAGCAATCTCTCTTCGCTTGTGGATGCGCGAGCGGCTGAGATTGCTTCGTCGCGCTTTCGCGCTCCTCGCAATGACAGACAACATAGCAAACGAAGGGCCCCGAACGGGGCCCTTTGTCAATCATCTGCGCCGCCGCCGCTCAGTGCACGGTGGCCCACACCTTCTTCTTGGTGAAGTAGAGCAGGCCCGCGAACACGACGAGGAAGATCATCACCTGAAAGCCGAGGCGCTTGCGCGCCTCGAGATGCGGCTCGGCCGCCCACATCATGAAGGCGGTGACGTCCTTGGCGTACTGGTCCACCGTCGTCGGCGAGCCATCGGTGTAGTCGACTTGCTCGTCCGCAAGCGGCTTGCGCATGCCGATCGCATGGCCGGGGAAGTACTTGTTGTATTGCGTGCCCGACGGAAGCGCGAAATCCTTCGGCGCGTCCTCGTAGCCCTTGAGGATCGCCACGCTGTAGTCGACGCCGTTCTCCTGATACTGGGTAAAAATATCGATGACGAAATACGGGAATCCGCGTTCGTAGCCGCGCGCCTTGGCAAGCACCGACATGTCCGGCGGAATCGCGCCGCCGGTCACCTGGCGCGCCAGGGCGTCGTTCTCGAACGGCGGCGGGAAATGGTCGGCCGGCCGGCCCGGACGCTCGAACATCTCGCCCTGATCGTTGGGGCCGTCCTTGATCTTGTACTCGGCGGCGATCGCCTCGACCTGCGCGGCGGTGAATTCGAGCCCGCCCGGCTCGCCGAGATTGCGGAACGAGAGCAGCTTGAGGCTGTGGCAGTTCTGGCAGACCTCGCGGTAGACCTTGAATCCGCGCTGCAGCTGGGCGCGGTCGAAGTCGCCGAACGGACCGGCGAACGACCAGGAGAGCTTCGGCGGCTGCTCCTGCTCGGCGGCGGAGAGCGACGTCGAGGATCCGAGGAGACCGCCGAGGCCCACGACGAGCGCCAGCACCGCGGCGGCCGCCTTCGCCTTGCTCTTGAGCACGGCTTCCGAGATCGAATTTGGCACCGGCTTGGGCGTCTCGATCAGGCCGAGCAGCGGCAGCACGACGATGAAGTGGATGAAGTACAAGGCGGTGAGGATGCGCGAGGCGATCACGTAGCCGCCCTCCGCCGGCTTGGAGCCGAGCCAGCCGAGAAGGATGCAGACGGCGACGAAGACCCAGAAGAAGAGTTTGTAGAGCGGCCGGTAGGTTGCCGACTTCACCTTCGAGGTGTCGAGCCACGGCAGGAAGGCGAGGATGAGGATCGAGCCGAACAGCGCGATGACGCCGAGCAGCTTGTTCGGAATCGAACGGAGGATCGCGTAGAACGGCAGGTAGTACCATTCCGGCACGATGTGCTCCGGCGTCACGCCGGGATTGGCCGGGATGTAGTTGTCGGGATGGCCGAGATAGTTCGGGATGTAGAACACGAACCAGGCATACACGATGCAGAACACGGCCATGAAGAAGCCGTCCTTGATGGTCGCGTAAGGCGTGAACGGCACCGTGTCCTTGTCCGACTGCGGCTCGACGCCGGCCGGATTGTTCTGGCCCGAGACGTGCAGCGCCCACACGTGCAGCACGACCACGCCGACGATCACGAAGGGGAGCAGATAGTGCAGCGAGAAGAAGCGCTGCAGCGTGGGATTGCCCACGGTGTATCCGCCCCACAGCCAGGTCACGATCGGATCGCCAACCACGGGAATCGCCGAGAACAGGCTCGTGATGACGGTCGCCGCCCAGTAGCTCATCTGCCCCCAGGGCAGCACGTAGCCCATGAAGCCGGTCGCTATCATCAGGATAAGGATGATCACGCCGAGGATCCACAGCACCTCGCGTGGCTCCTTGTACGAGCCGTAATACATGCCGCGGAACATGTGGATGTAGGCCGCGAGGAAGAACATCGCGGCGCCGTTGGAATGCAGGTAGCGCAGCAGCCAACCGTAGTTGACGTCGCGCATAATGTGCTCGACGGAATCGAAGGCAAAGTCGACATGCGGCGTGAAGTGCATCACCAGGATGATGCCGGTGATGATCTGCACCGAGAGCATGAAGGTGAGAATGCCGCCGAACGTCCACCAGTAGTTCAGGTTGCGCGGCGTCGGATAGGCGACGAAGGAGGAATGGACGAGGCTGAGGATGGGGAGCCGCCGCTCGAACCATTTGAGAAACGCATTCTGCGGCTGGTAGCTCGAAGGTCCGCTCATGGTGTGAGGTCTCGAGTGTGTCGGGAAATGCCGGCGGATCAGCCGATCTTGATCTTGCTGTCGGAGATGAAGGCGTAGGGAGGAAGCGGCAGGTTGGCGGGCGCCGGTCCGCGCCGGATGCGGCCGGACGTGTCGTATTGCGAGCCGTGGCAGGGGCAGAACCAGCCGTTGTACTCGCCCTGGTGCGCGAGCGGGATGCAGCCGAGATGCGTGCAGATGCCGATCAGCACGAGCCACTGATCGTGGCCTTCCTTGACGCGCTTCTGGTCGGCTTCCGGATCAGGCAGGCTGTTCACACTGACCGAGCGCGCATCGTCGATCTCCTTCTTGGTGCGGTGGCTGATGTAGATCGGCTTGCCGCGCCAAAAAACCTTGATGACTTGGCCTTCCGCGACGGGGGCAAGATCGATCTCGATCGGCGCGCCGGCCGCGATCGTCGAGGCGTCGGGATTCATCTGCGAGATGAGCGGCACCAGCGTCGCCGCGGCGCCGATCGCGCCCACCGCGCCGGTGGCGATGTAGAGAAAATCGCGGCGCGTCGGCTCGGCCGAAGACATCGTCGTCACGATCGGATCCTTTCTTCTCGGCCGATCCACCCGCGCGGCGGACCGGCTTCTCAAGCGCTCCTGGCGTGGCGCCCCCCATAACGGCGGGAAATCCAGCCGCGGCCCGCCCTGGGGACGGCGGCCAAGCGGCACGATTTCGCGGCGTTCTATTGGCACCCTTGCCGGACGAGCGCAAGCCCGCCCGCGCCACACCCCATCCGAAGGTCGTAAACAG
>WNFC01003071.1_pt1 | contig 19013 bp, 24 predicted proteins | sample 5400541 | NCBI WGS metagenome assembly WNFC01 (sample SAMN13153342, study PRJNA577476) | soil metagenome | isolation source: 120 cm saprolite under Douglas fir tree site 2 hole 2 replicate 1 | place: USA:California | collected 2015-04-18 | reverse complement strand
GATCCGCGCGTGCCACGCGATCGACGATCGCGAAACCATCGACCTGCGCGATCGGCGGGCGCTGGTCGGCGTCCATCCATGCGGTGCCCGACAACTCGTCGGTCATCGCGAATCCACTCTGGATGGCGAGGTCCGCCAACAGTGCGTCGGCCTCGCGCACGACTACCTGGAGCGCCTCGACCCGATGTCCGGCGGTGGCTTCCAACGTCGCAGCCCAGACGTCTTCCTCGTCGACGATCGACGGCACGGCGAAGACGTCTGCTTGCCAGGTGTCCTCCATAATGTCGCAGCGCACGCGCAAGGCACGCAACGTCGCGCGGGACCCGCGGGTGGCCATCGGCATCCCTGGCCAGGTGATTGATCATGTTCATGTTCGGACAGATGGTGAGCCCCGACCTGCCGAACCAGATGTACGCCGAGCTGGTCCCGGTCCGGATCGGGGAACAGGAGCGCCTCGGCCGGCCGCGGCCGGTCGTCCAGCCCGCCGAGGGATCACCCAGCACCACTTCCTGAAGCGTGCGGAAACGGCGTTTCTGCACGGGCATTTACGAGAAAGGATTTCACCATGTCCAACCAGCCCACCGAACCCAACGTTTCAACGATCCGCGACGCGGCCCGGCCCCCGGTCGCCGACCGGGCCGCGTTCCAGACCGAACTGGACCGGCTTCGAGTCCGAGAAAAGGCCCACACCCGCGAAGGCGACGCGATCGCCGCCGCCCGACGCCGCCTCCCGATGGTCGAAGTCGATCCGCAGACTCCGCTGATCGGAGCGGACGGGCCGGTCCCGCTGATCGACATCTTCGACGGTCGGTCCCAGTTGATCGCCTACTTCCACATGTGGCACACCGGCAGGCCCGCCGCGGAGCAGTGCGAGGGCTGCACCTTCAACACGTCCCACATCACCGAGCTGGCCTACCTGCACTCACGCGACGTCAGCTACGCGGTCTTCTGTGAGGGACCGTACGAGGAGGCCTCGCGGTATCGCGAGTTCATGGGCTACCCCGTTCCCTGGTACTCCGTGGACCGGCTGATTGCAGACCGGTACTTCGGCATCCTGGCGTGCTATCTCCGAGACGGTGACCAGGTCTTCGAGACCTATTGGACCAGCGGCCGGGGCGACGAAGTGATGGCACCGTCGTACGGACTGCTGGATCGGACCGTCTACGGCCGGCAGGAGTTCTGGGAAGATTCGCCCGAGGGCTGGCCGCAGCGTTGGGGTTCCCAGGGTGGCCAGTTCCGGCTGGACGGCCGCCCGACCGCCCAGTGGTCGCGGATCCAGGCCGGACGCAACGACGACCTCGGCACAATGCCGGACGGATGGAGTGCGTGTTCCTGCTCACTGCACACCGGACCACCGGCCGCGGCAACGAACTGATGGCACCGTCGACGGAATACACCCAGTTCGCTGGCGCGAGGTCGAGGCTGTCGCCCAGGATGTGGTCGTACCGCACGAGGCGGTAGACGGACGGCCCGCCACAGCCTCGCAGCGATAACACCGCGGCTGCCGCGGGGACGCTGGCCTTCAGGGCCGGTGCCGCGTGCGCTTCCGGGTGTCGAGAATGTGGCGCTGGCTCCGTCCCATGGATACCAGCGGCCACGACGGGCCGCGCGATTAAGAAGGAGAACCACAATGCTCCAGCGCATGGACAACGTCGGCATCGTTGTCGACGACCTCAAGGCTGCTACCGCGTTCTTTGTCGAACTCGGTCTGGAGCTGGAGGGCGAGATGACAGTCGAGGGACAGTGGGTGGACCGCTGCGTCGGGCTCGACGGCGTCCGAAACGACATTGCAATGCTCAAGACTCCGGACGGCCACGGCCGGCTCGAGCTGATCAAGTTTCACGCGCCGCTGGCGACCACCGCTGAGCCGAACGCACCCGTGAACACGCTGGGCATACGGCGCATCATGTTCGCCGTTGACGACATCGAGGTCGTCCTTGCCCGCCTGCAGGCCCACGGCGCAAAACTCGTCGGCGAGGTGGTGCAGTACGAGGACAAATACCTGCTCTGCTACGTCCGCGGCCCCGACGGCATCATCGTTGCGCTGGCGGAGCAGCTCAGCTAGTCCGGCAGCGCATCACGCTCAGCACTCAAGGCTGGCCCAAGGCACGTCGCGCGGTGACGAGCCACCGCGCGTGAATCGGAATTCCACGCCGCGATCGGTCAGGTGCGCAGCCAGACCATTCCACCCGCGACGACGCCGCGCGCACCACCGGGCTATGAAGCCTAGCGACGGCGGCCCCCGTGCTACACGACTGTCTCTCCCTGTGCTGGATTCTGTGAGCTGCAAGTGTCATCGGCTCAGCGCTGCGGCCTTGAAGGCCGGATGTGTTGGACGGGGGCCATGGCTGCCCTAAGCGGCGGCTCGACAGGTTGGGAGGCTCTCGCGAAGTCCGGCGGCAAAAATAGCGGCAAAACCGGATTTGGGGCTGAGAGCGCGCTTCCGTAAGAACCCAGTCCGCGCCTCGCCGAGGTCCGGTGGACGATAAGGCCGGTTGAAGTCGGAATCGAGCGGAAGCTATTCGACGAAGTGCTGAAATCAGGGACGACTATCCCAACAACCGGTACCGAATTTCATGGGCACCGGAGGCGGGTATTGCGCGCCTGTGCGGCGGATTGCGTACGAGGAGGTGAGCGGGTGCACCGACTGGCACTTGCAGGCGTGAAGGCTGGGCTCCGGGTCCGGGTTCTCTCGGGACGTCGGGAGAGGCCGTTGTCGTTCCACACCGCGGACTGAATGGTGGTATGACCACCGCCGCACTGTTTTGCGCTGGCTAGCGGTCGTGTCCGAGCCGTGTCGCGCCAACAGATCAGACCTCTATACTGGGCCTTGCGTCTGGACGTACCAGGCGCGGATTGAAGCTCGAGGCACAAGACAGAGCGACTCTCAGCCAAGGAGGACACCTCGATGTCCGACGATCTGAAAAGGCAGCGGGTTACCCGGCGCAGCCTTCTCGCGAGCTGCCTCGGCTCGGGGGCAGCGGTCATCGTAGCGGCGTGCTCGTCTCAGGCGCCCACGTCCCCAACGACGGCACCCGCGGCGACCAGCGCGCCGGCCGCGAAGCCGACAAGTGCCCCTGCGGCACCAACGACCGCGCCGACGAGCGCCGCGGCCGCGCCGAAGGCAGCGGCTCCGACGGCTGTAGCTCCGACCGTCGCTGGCACGACCGCGGCGCAGCCAACCACCTCGGCCGCGACCGGGACCCTTTCGTTCTGGGGACACGACGATCATCCGATGGATGCCGCCATGGCCGGCTTCCAGCAGCGCTTCCCCAACGTCAAGCTGGATTGGCAACACCTTGGCGACTGGCTGACCAAGTTCAAGGTCACCCTCGCCTCCGGCCAGGGCGTTCCCGACCTGGTCTGGCTCGAAGCAACCGACGTCCAGAGTTTCGGCTCGCAGGGCGTGCTGATGGACGTTACCGACAGGCTAAAGCCAGTCAAAGACCAGTTCTCTCCGGGCAAGATCGCCGAGGTTTTGATCGTCAAGAAGCAACAGTACGTTGCGATGCCGGGTGACATCGGCCTGGTCGGGCTGTGGTACCGACCCGATCTCCTGGCAGCCGCGGGCGTCGCCGAGTTCAGCCCTGACCTGACATTCGATCAGTTCGTGACCGCTGCCGGTCAGTTGCACCAGAAGACGGGCGTCGCGGCGTTCCTCCTGTCCAGCGCGGGTTTCTCCTTTCCGTACGAGATCCTTTTGAGTCAGGTTGGCGGAAGCATCACCAGTCCTGACGGGACGAATGTCACGATCGACGACGCCAAGGGGATCCAGGCGATGACCCTTCTCAAGCAGCTCTGGGACACGAAGGCGAACCTCGACACCACGTGGCTCCAGCCGGACTACTGGGCAGCGGTCAAAGGGGGCAAGATCGCAGCGGACTTTATGCCTGCCTGGATGCGCGGCTTCCTCGAAAGCAACGCCAAGACGCCAGACGAGGGTTCCGGCAAGTGGAAGGTGATGCCACTCCCGGCGATCCCCGGCGGTGCTTCCCGCACAGCCCAGATTGGTGGCGCGAGCCTCGCCTCGACGAAATTCTCGAAGGTACAGGACGTCGCCTGGGCGTTCATGCAGTACTCGCTTGGCTCGCTCGAGGGCACCACGGCGACCGGCGGCTGGGGGATCATCCCCTCCTACCTGCCGTATCTGCAGAGCGATACCTTCATCAGCAAGAAGTCGGCCGCGTTCGGCGAGTTTCAGTTCAACAAGGTCTGGGGATCCCTTGCACCGACGTTGTCGACCTCCTACGCCCGGACCGCGGTATTCAGCGACGCGGACACCGACATCACCCAGAACATGCTTCCGATGCTCAACGGCGACACGCCGATTGCGGAGGGCATGAAGGCGCTCGGCGACATGGTTCGGGAGGCGAACCAGCGCTATCAATAACCTGGGGAGGTGAGGGCACGGGGAGATGTGGTGGCCAACGTTGCCATAAGGTCCGCCGCGGCGGTCGCTGTAGCGCGACCGCCGCGCTCGCTCTGGGCCGAAATCTGGCGGCATCGCCTCGATTACCTCTTCATTTCGCCGTTCTTCATCATCTACGGGTTCTTCCACCTGTACCCGCTTTGCTGGGCGTTCTACCTGAGCTTCCAGCGCTGGTCTGGTTTCGGCGATATGACGTTCGTCGGCCTGGACAATTACCGAGCGGTGCTGACCGAGACGGTGTCGCGGGCGGCCTTCGGCAATACCGTGATATTCACCGCCTTCCTCGTACCGACCGGCGTCCTCCTCGCGTTGGTGTTCGCAGTGCTGCTGAACCAGCGACAGCTCTGGGCGGGGGCCGTTTTCAGAACGACCTACTTCCTCCCGTACGTCACCTCGAGTGTCATCGTCGCGATCGTTTTCCAGGAGTTCCTTGACAAGGACTACGGCTGGGCCAATGCCTTGCTGCGCGCGCTAGGCCTGCCAATCGTGCCATGGCTAACAAACCCGGCGTGGGCCAAGTTCGCGATCATCTTCCTCGCCCATTGGCAGGGGCTTGGCTACAACATCCTGATCATGCTCGGCGGCTTGCAAGCGATCGAGCGTGAGATCTACGAGGCGGCTGCCATCGACGGGGCCGGCCGCTGGCAAACATTCTGGAGCATCACTACGCCGCTCATGCGCCCGATTCTGCTCTTCATCACGATCATCGGGACAATCGGCGTCCTGAACCTGTTCAACCAGCCGTACATCCTCACCAAAGGCGGACCGCTGAACTCAACGCTTACCTTGACCCTTCGGCTTTATCAACTCGCCTTTGGCAGCACGCGCTACGGCGACGGGGCGGCGCTAGGCTTCTTGATGGGGTTGCTGATCGTGCTGATTACGCTGGCTCAGCTTCGCTTCCTTCGCACCTGGAGGCAGTGACCGGGATGGCGCTCACTGCGGCTCACTCCGCAACCATTGGCCGGCGCCAGTCCGCGCTCGGACTCGCCGGGCACGTGGTCTTTCGGGCGCTGACCTACGCGCTGATGATTCTGCTGGCTATTCTCTTCTTGTTCCCGTTTTACACGATGCTCGTCGGGTCGTTCATGCCGCTGAACGAGCTCTTCTCCTTTGCGCCCAACCTCTGGCCCCAGCACCCGACATTCGACAATTACGCCGCGCTTTTCAAGCAGTTCGCCTACCTCCGCTACCTACTCAATAGCTTCGCGTTGGCGGCGGGCCAGACGGCTGGTGTCGTCTTCTTCTGTTCGCTGGCCGGGTTCGTTTTCGCCAAGCGACAGTTTCCTGGTCGGGACGCCCTTTTTCTGATCATGCTCGTCACCCTCATGATCCCGGGCCAGAGCACGATCATCCCGTGGTATCTGCTGATGGCCCAGCTCGGCTGGCTCAACACCTTCCTCCCGCTCTGGATCCCCTTCTGGGCGCCGGCCTTCGGCATCTTCCTGATGCGCCAGTTCATCGCATCGACGATCCCGACCGAGCTGCTCGACGCCGCCACGACCGACGGCTGCTCGCTGTTCGGCCTCTACTGGCGCATTGTCGTGCCGATCATGTTGCCGGCAATCACGATCCTGGCCCTGCTGAACTTTATCAACGCCTGGAACGACTTTCTGTACTCATTGCTCGTCTTCAACTCGGAAGACATGCGTACGGCGCCGCTTGCACTCGCGCTCTTCCTTGGCTCCCAGACCGCGACGCCGCAATACACCTGGCTCTTCGCCGGCAGCGTCCTCGCGACGTTGCCCCTAGTCGTCCTGTATTTCCTCTTCCAGCGGCAACTGACGGAAGGAATCATGTCAGGCGCGCTCAAGGGGTGATCTTGAGGCGGAGGGTTTATCTACTTCGCACGCCATCTGAATGAAACTCCGAGGTGATTCGAGCGCGCTATGTGCGCAGTTCTGCTGGGAGTTGCGCCGGGCTGCCTCGCGTTCCGGCTTGTCAGGTGAACCGAACGCAATCCGCCAGTTAGCGAGTAGGGCCGAGAATCTCGCGCTTGCCTGCGCGAGCGTCGTCGCCTCACCTTGCGCCCACGCATCCGTGAATTAACCGTCAGTCAGGCAGACAAGATTGCGGTCGCGGTCCACTCCATTGAATGTGGAACTAGCGTCCAGCCCTTCGCTTAGTTGAGCGGCACAAGCCGCTCGCTCCGAGGACTGGCCCCACCCCACGTGAATCATGCGCACGGTCACCCGGTTTGTGGTGAATTGGCGCAGACGAAGGCTCCGCTACCCATCCGCCGCGACAGTGAGATCGTCGCCGCGCAGCAAGCGCACGGCAATCTGATAGGTCTGCTGCAATGCCCGGGGTGTCGGCGAATGCGCCGCGACGTAGCGCGAAATCGACACCAGAGTGCGTCGCGCGGCTAGCGGATGCGGCTGCCGTAGCGCGTTGTATTGGCGTACACCGGCTTCGAGCATCTGCTAGGCATGGAACTCGGCATCTTCGCGCAGCACCGCGCGGCCAAGGATGGCGATCAACCGGTCCGAATCCCCGGCCGCCAGCGCGGCATCGACCATTGCCGCCACCGGCGTAACTTGTTGTTCACGATCCAGTAGCTCGAGCAGCCCATCGGCTTCCGAACGCGAGATCCTGGGTTGACACCGACCGCTCGTCGGGCAATCGCGCAGCGGGAACATTGAGAAATCGATTGAGATGTACGCGCATTGCCGCGTGGTACAGGCCGCGCGCCAGTTCAAGCGACGGTGCGCGCCCAAGCGCTCGCGCGAGTGCTTGGCACGACGTCCAGGTGTTGTGCACCGCGTCCCAATCGGCGAACTCGTTGCTGGTATGGAATCGTCCAATGCGCAGTGCAGCGGCGTGCGCGACAGCCTGACCGATCTCGGCGAGCCCAGCTCCTCGCTCGAGTGCCTCGCTGATGGCCACCGCGCCGGCACTGGGATCATCATCGAGCACTGCGGCGACGATCGTGTCGAACTCGTCGCCGAGCACCGCGTCGCCCAGTGAAAGCTGCTCCAGCCGATCAACGAACGCGGACATGACCTCGACCAGGTCGATTGGATTCCACCACACGTTCTGCTCTTCCGAACGATGCGCCCTGCACAAGCCAGATACCAGACTTGGCAGCACCTGGCGCGCATCATCTCACCCGACCAGGTCCAGGTACTCGCAACCTTTGTTGATGAAATCGATCACATGACCCGCGTCGAGATACACATGGTCGGTCGCGGCTGCGAGGAGCACGTCGGCCAGCAACGTCGGCGACGCACCACAGGCAATGGCCGTTTGAAGAACGCGTTCGTTCGGCACCATCTTCATCACGCACCTCCACGGCGCGCCGAAACCACGCCTTGAGGCGTTCGACGGGAACGCTGGTGGCCGGGAGCGGCTCGAGATCAAAGCGCGGTGCTGCTCCGGCTGTGTCTTCGGCAACGCGGACCGCCCCATGGAACAGGGCCAACGGCCGGTCCTCCGCCGCAAGCACCGGCACCAGGCTTCCAAGGGCCGTCAGGATTGTCATGCCCATGCCCCAGCCGACGGCGATAGCGCAGGCCGTCGCGACCCACGGTGCGCACAATGTCCGCCGGATCTGTAGTGCCGCCGACCAGGGCAATGCACGCCTTGGCGAGTACGAATTCCAGTTGATGCTCCATGCCATCTTCAAGCCGACCTAACCAGTGAGCAGCACTGTCTTCGGCTGGTGCGTCGCCAACAACGACGAGTACCGCGCCGCTTTCCACCTCCACCGGAAATCTGCGTACGTTGTCCGCAAACGGGTCCAACGTGCCTCCGCCCTCGAGGTCGAATCGCGCATGATGCCAGTGACAAGTCAGTAGCCCGTCTCGCACCGTGCCGCGGCTCAGTGGAAAACCCATGTGCGGACACCGGGTGTCGACAGCAAAGAAGCGCCCATCGTGGGCGAACACGGCAATACCGTGCCCACCTGCGCTGATCACGGTACACCCGCGATCCGCGAGTTCGACGACCGATCCGACCCGTACGCGCTCAGCGGCGATGGTGCTCATTGAGCTGTCCTCCCAACACGCCAACTCGTGTTGACCCTCGAGGGTACACAGAGCCGGGTCGATTCCTCCGGAGCGGCATCGGCAGGCCCTCGCCAACCCACGAACGATCGGCTTCGCCCATGATAAAAGGCCAGGCAACATGCAACTTAAGGCAGCGGTGCATGACGAGGCGGTCAGGGCGTCGAGATCGAGCTGCCCGACCTGGAGGAGCCCAGAATCCCACGAGGTCCGCGTCCGCGACATCGGGGGTGGTGTGTGTCATAGCGATCTCCACCCTATGCAAGGCCTGGTGCCGCACCCCTCGCCGGCCGTGCACGGTCACGAGGGCGCCGGCATCATCGAGGCGGTCGGCCCGGACGTCAGTAGCGTACACGTCGGTGACCGTGTTCTGAGTTCCTACATACCATCCTGCGGGCGCTGCTAGTGCTGCACAATCGGACGTCCGAATCTGTGCGACCTGCGTGACAGCCCGCGACACTTGCTGCTGGACAGCACGAGGCGCTTCAAGAAGGGGAACCAGGCGATCGACCAGTACCTCCAGCTCGGCACTTACGCCGAGATGGCGACCGTCCCGGAGGCGGAACGGCCGTGAAGATTGGTGTCCCGCCAACCGGAATGCGGCTGTCGATCGATCGTCGATGCTGCTCGCGGAGGAGTTCTGACAGGCACGACGTTCGGCACCGCAAGGCTGACTTCGGCGACGGCTGGGAGCACTTAGTCGAATTCGAAAGCTGGCTTACACTCGAGCCAAAGCTTCGGGTTGCCACATGCATCGACGGCGCGCGCGCCCGATCGCGTGAGGACGTCGGGGGGCCGAACGGTTATCTCGAGTTCCTCGCAATCATGGCTGACCCGAAGCATCCCGAGCACGCCGATACGAAACGGTGGGCCGGCGGCCACTTCGACCCCGAATGGTTCGATCTGCAGATGATCGATCCGGACGTACGCAATGCGCTCCGAGCGAACCGCCGCATTCGCATGCACCAGCCATCGCAACGCCGTCGGAAGCGCGAACCGTAAAGCTCTTTGTTTGCGATCGACGACATACATCGTCAGTAGTTGCTCTGTTGGCTGTAAGACTTCAGCGGGACGAGGCGTTTTTCGGGGTTGCGAGAAGCCACCTCAAAAGATGCCCTTGTTACCTGTTCGGCTGCACGACATTGATCGACGCGACATTTGCGCGTTGAGGTAACCAGTCGCTTGTCTCGGAATTGGCGTTCCGTGACTTCAAAGTATGGCGGAGGTGCATGGGAGTCGAACCCACCCTCGACCAGGAAGCTGGCCGAGCAACCGTTTTGAAGACGGCGAGACCCACCGGGACCCGTCCACCTCCCAGCTACGGGCTCTTTTTACCAAGGGTTGGTGATCCGGTGGGCCAAACAGGTAGAACGCTAGTGGCACGATGCGCAGAATTGGATATTTTTCGACGCCTCGGCTCGTCTTCGGCGGCCTGGGCGTGTTCCTGGTTTGCCTCACGTTTGCCTGCGGGCCGGCCGCGGCACCCGCTGCAACGCCGGTCGCGCCCGACCCGTTCGCCGTCGTCCGCGCCACGTCGCAGGCCGGCTATCAAACAGGTACAGCCCACCTCGACCGCGGCGAATTCCTGGCCGCCTGTGTCGACCTCGACAAGGCCAAAGTCGCCGACCCGGATAACCGCCCGGAGATTCAGCAAGCGCTCGAGCAGGCACTGCTGCATTGCCTGACGCCCGTGGTCGAGCCGACCCCGGCTCAACGCGGGGCAGTGGTGGCCACCCTGGCTCTGGCGGTGCCGACCGTGCCCGTGCAAGGTGCGCAGGCCACGCCAACGCCGGCAGGAGCCGCGTCGAAGCCGACCGCCGTGTCCGCCGCGCTGCCCGGCGCGACCCCCGGGCAGGGCGCGACGGCTCAGGCAGGCGCCGCCCAGACGCTGGTCGCCTGGCGCGATCCCCAGGGTCGCTTTTCGCTCAGCGCGCCAACTGAGTGGGTCACGCTGCCACAGCCCCAGTCACTCTTCGGCACCGGCATCGTGCAGTTCAGCGATCCGAGCGGCCGCGCGGAGCTCAACGTGGCCGTCGACAACGTCTCTAAGGCGGTCTCGCCCGAGCTCTATGCGGCGACCATGGAAATCGCCATGCAGCAGCAGGTGCCAGGCTATGCGGGTGAGCAGTTCGTGCCGGGCAGCACCTCCGGCCTGCCGTCAGTTCGGCGCGTCTTCACGTTCACCCAGCGCGATGCGGCGGGCCACGACCTCCAGGCGCGCAGCGTCCAGGTCACGGTGCTCAAAGGCTCGACACCGTTCATCATCTCGGGCTCGGCGCCCGCCGAGCAGTTCCTGCAATACCAACCGACCTTCGATCAGATGGTCCAGACCTTTCGGTTCAGCTAGCCTGAACAGCGAAGCACGCAACGAATCATGGCAATGCACATTGGCGTCGCGCGAGTCGCCCTGCACCTGGCGGAAAACGCCTCGCTCAAAGGCAAGCGCATGGTGGTCAAGTCGGTCGCCCAACGTGTGCGCAACCGCTTCAACGTTGCGGTCGCCGAGATCGATACCCAGGATGCCTGGCAGGTCGCCACGCTGGGCATCGTGTGTCTGAGCGACGATCCACGGCACACCAACGAAGTACTGAGCAAGGTGATCGACTTCATCGAGTCAGAGCGCCTGGACGCCCAGGTGGGCGAGGTCGAGCTGGAGCTGATCGCGGTATGACTCGCGCTCATTTTTCAAAATTGTGATGCGCACATGACGCTTTTTCGCCTCCGTGTGACGCCGTGCCCGCTTTAGCGTGGGTTTTGCCTTTTCGTGTGACGCTGCGCGTGACGCCTCGTCCGTCACACTCGATCGCGTGGTAGTTGCAGTCAACCCCGTCATCCTCGAGATCGGCCCACTGGCGGTGCGCTGGTTTGGGCTGCTGGCTCTGGTCGGTCTGGGACTGGCGGTGTGGCTCAGTCTGCGGGATCTGGGACAACTCGCTCTAGATCGCAGGCAGGCGTTGAACGCGCTCGCCTGGGGGCTGCCCGCGGGCCTGCTGGTGGGACGGCTGGTGCACGTCCTCGGCTGGTGGGACTACTACCTGACCAACTCGGGCGCGATCTGGCAGCTCAACGTGGACGGCTTGTCGCTGTGGGGCGCACTGCTGGGCGGTTTGCTGATTGCGTTTGCGCGGTTGAAGCGCGATCCGCCGCGACGGCGGCGCATGTTCGACGTCATTGCGCCCAACGCCGGCCTGGGCATCGCGATCGGGCGCATGGGCGCCTTCCTGGATGGCCACGGCCAGGGCCTGCCGAGCGACCTGCCGTGGGCGACTCAGTACGCGAGCCGGCTGGCGGCCACACCCGACTTCGGGGTGCCACGTCACCCGGCCCAGGTGTATGACGCGCTGATCGCGCTCGCCCTGTTCGTCGTATTGAGCAGAGCCCCGCCTGGGCTACCGGCCGGCGGCCGCCTGGCCGCGTTCCTGGTGCTGTACGGCGTCGCCCGATTGGTGCTGGGCAGCGTGCGGGTGGATCCCGCCTTTCTGTTCGGGCTCCAGATTGAGCAGCTCCTGGCGCTGGCCGCGATTGGCTTCGGGCTGGTGTACGGGCTGTGGCCGGTCATGCAGCGTCGGCGCGCCGGGCTGGCGTCCGGCCCGGGTGAGCATCGGCAGCGGGAGGATTCGCTGGCGGCATGACGCTGGCGGTCACGCTCTACACCAAACCTGGCTGCCACCTGTGCGAGGACGCCGCGGCCGAACTTGGGCGATTGCGCGGGCGCTTCCCGCACGAGCTGCGGCTGATCGACATCACCTCCGACACCGATCTCATGCACCGGTACGGCGAACGGATCCCAGTGGTGGCGGTCGCCGGCCGCGAGCATGACGCCCCCTTGCCGGCGGCGGTGCTCGAGCGCGCACTCCAGCGCGCGGAAACCGAAGGCTGATGCCGTTTAGCCGCGCCCTTCGTCACTGGCTGCTGACGCTCAACCTGGCCGTGAGCACATTTCTGCTCGGTGCGCTGGCTGCGCCAGTCCTGGCGGCTGTCGGCTGGCGCCCCGCGGCCGATGCGCTCTACGCCGCGTACCACTTCACCTGCCATCAGTGGGCGTTCAGAAGCTTCTTCTTCTTCGGTCAACAGCCCGTCTACAGCCAGCAGACCCTGGCCGAGCAAGGCATCGACCCGTTCGGCTTTATCGGCAACGCCAGCCTGGGTTGGAAAATGGCTTTCTGCGAACGTGACCTGGCCATCTACGTGGGATTGCTCCTCGTCGGCGTGCTCTACGCCCGGAAGCGCGACCTGAAACCCTCAGGCTTTGTGCTGTATGGCCTGCTCATCCTGCCCATGGCCGTTGACGGTTTCACCCAGCTCTTTGGTTGGCGCGAAAGCACCTCGGAGCTGCGCGTGGTGACCGGGCTGCTCTTCGGTCTGGCGAGTGCTTGGCTGGTCCTGCCGCGGCTGGATGCTTCATTTGGCCTGCAGCCAGCGGCCAGCCAGTATGCTCCTGATGCCCCATGCGATCGACTGTCCGCCCTGTCGCCGCGCGGGTGAGCGCCGCCCCCGACGTCCTGGTCTGGGTACGCGGCCTGGTTAGCCTGGCATTCGTGCTGTTGGTGCCGCTGCTGATCATCGGCACGAGCTTGCGCGGTCTGGTCACCGATCGCGACCTGATGCTGCGCGGCTTTCGAGACAACCAGGTTGCCAAGACCAGCGGGCTCGACGATCCGCAGCTGCAGCGCATCGCCGACGCGTTCGTCGCCTACTTCCAGGGCCCCCCCGGCCAGATCCAGATGCAAGTGACAGCCTTCGGCAGGTCGCGGCCGCTCTTCAGCGACAAGGAAGTTACGCACATGGAGGATGTGCAGCGCCTCATCCAGTTCTTTCTGAAGATGCAGATTGTTGCTGCCGCCGTCGTCGTACTGCGCGTAGGCGCGGCAGTCGCGTTCGACCGAGCATCGGCACCCATCGGCCGTGAGCTCCTGTGGAGCGCCGCGTTGATGGTCGCACTGGTGGTGCTGGTGGGCGTGCTGTCATTCCTCGACTTCGACGGCCTATGGACGCGCTTCCACCAGATTGCCTTCAGAAATGACCTGTGGCAGCTCGATCCGTCGAAGGATTACCTGATCATGCTGTTCCCGGAGCCATTCTGGTTCACTGCGACGCTCCGCATGGCCACAACGGTTGCGCTTCAAACCGTCGTGATCGCGGTCGCCGGCGTGGTGCTGCTCCTGGCCAACCGTGGTCAGGGCCACCTCTGAAAAGTGAGGCATGTGCATTGGCGAAGGCTCGCACGACATCGCGACAACCATCCTCAGCCAAATTATCTGACCCCACGCGCGGCCGCGAGGTCCCACGCGAATTCAACTTCCACTGGGGTAGTGGGCTGATCATCGAAGAGGCTGCCTATACGGGCCAATACAGCGAGCCAGCGATACAGCTGCTCGAGTACGCGGAGCATCCGGGCTCGTACGGCATCCGCTTCTGCTACTACAGCCACGACGGGCGTTTTCAGCGCAGCCCGATGATGATCGACGGTGAAGACTCGCTCGAAGGCTTGCGTGCCGCGCTGAAGCAAACGCCGAAGTTGCGCGAATTGCTGCGCAAGCTGGTCAATTAAGGTTTGCGCTAAGCGACTTATACGCCCCAGGTGAAGCCGAACGCGGCCACCAGCCAACCACGCAACGCCGCCAGTCCGCCTATCTCTAGCAAGGCCAGTCCGACGCTGCTAATCAGGCCGCTGCTCAGGTCGGCGAAGGTCATGGCCTGGCCGGCGCGCCGGGTGGCGAGGACGATTACGTACAGATTGGCCACGCCGAATGCGACTATGACACCCGCGAGCATCGCCAGCGCAATTGGCCACAGCAGCACACCGACGCCGGCCAACATCAGCGCGCCCACCAGGCCAGCCAGTGCGAGCCCGCCAAACAGTTCGACCGGGTCTTCGATCGAGGCATCATCTGACGGGTGTGACCAGACGACGCTGGCCACCACAGGTACGGCCATCAAGCCAACCGCCAGACCGGCGCCCAGGCCGGTCAGCAGCCGCACCGCCGAATTCGGCGGGTACAGATGGGGCAGATTGCCGTCAAAAAGAAAGGCGTTGAGTCCGTCGAGAGCGGTCAGCGCGACCAGCGTCCAGCACGCCAGGCCCAGTACACCGCTCGGCGGGCGACTCGCCCGGAGCCGGCCGAGGACGACGATGAGCAGGGTCGCGCACAGGAAACCGAGGAAGATGCCGCCCATGCGTGCCTCGAGGGGCAGCTGCTCACCGCCGAGGAAGACGCTGTGCGTCGGCCGTTGCGCAGAAACACCGTTGAGCAAAACACGCAGCGTCTCCGTTTACAGTCCTCCAGTAAGCCAGAAGGGCAGAACCTTTTTGGTTTCACGTCGGTCGAGCGCGGCGCTTTCGCTGTGGCCGGCGTCGACGCACAGCTCGCGTAGGGCACTACTCTCGTCCGGGTTGAGCTCGTACTCGGCCAGCGCATCTTCGGGCTGTGTGAACAATCGGGTGCGGAACGATGGATCGGTGACGGTGCGCTCGAGCACCGCCTGTACTGCTTCGTAGGACATGACAACCTCCAGCCATGGCGAGTATCGACCGTCCGCGAGGGCCTGGCAACCGTACCTTTCGGCTACCCCCGGTCAGGGGCCGTCACCTAGCTCACGCCGACGACGTAGAACAAGATCAGGCCGGTCGCATTGTTGACCGCGTGCGCCAGGATGCCGGAGTACAGACTGCCTGTGCGCTGGTACACCCAGGCCAGCATCAGCGCGAGCAGGCAGATGCCGACGCTGAGCCCGGCCATTTGAGACAAATTCATGTGCGACGGGTCGTTGTGCAGCACGGTAAAGAGCAGCGCTGAGACCACATACGCCTGCCACAGCGGGTGCCGCCGTCGGAGCAGCCCGAACAGGAACCCTCTGAAGAAGAGCTCTTCGACGAATGGTGCGATAACACCGGCCGCGATCAGCAGCACCGCGAAGGCCAGCGGACCCTCGGTCCGCGCGAACTGGAACTGCTCGAGCTGATTGGGCGCCAGGCCAATCTGAGACAGCAGCGCGCCAATGATGTCGATGACGACCAGGCCGAGCAGCCCGGCAGCCAGTCCCATGCGCAACGCGTACTCGAGGCGGATCGGCCGCAGGCCGAGCTCAGCCCAGGTCACCGCGCCAGGCATGACCAGTCGAACGTAGACAAAAGCGAGCATGGTGATGTCTGTCGACAGCGCCGCAACCAGGAAGGTGCCCGCCGTCAGGCCGCGCTCCAGGTGCAGGACCGGCGCGAGCGGGAGATCGATGGCCCCGTTGATCACCAGCAAAGCCACGAACGCCCCAAATGCCAGGCGATAGGTGCCAACCGCCTTGCGCGCCTCGTCTGGACCTCTGAAGGCTGGCCAGAAGACCCACGCTGTGACGGCCAGGCCGAGCACGCCCAGCACCACAATCAGAATCAGACCCAGACTGCCGAGCGCCTGCACGATCTTCGTTTACGGTTGAAAGTCGAGGTACAACCGGCTCGCGGTGGGGAGCTGCTGGCCGCTGTATTTGCTCCCCCGCGCCGCGCCGTAGGGCCTGTCCGCCGGCGTGGTCATCAACGAAAACGAGATCTGGCCGATTCGCATCCCCGGATACAGAGCTATAGGCAGGTTCGCCAGATTGCTGATTTCGAGCGTGACGTGACCTTCGAAAGCGGCGTCAATGAAGCCCGCTGTATTTGCCACAAATACGCCACCATATCCGGCTAAGAAGTTCTCTACGTGTGCGCCTGATGCACGCACTTCGAGATCGTAAACAGTCTCGAAACGACCAGTATCGAGGACTTCTGTGACCTCATCCCACAGAAGATCACCGCTTACTAATCGAGTGAGCTTTTGAATCGGATTGAACACGCTGGGAAAATGGCGGGCATAAGAGCCGTGAAGTCGTTCGAGTGTGGAGACGTGAACGGCTCCGCCGGTGCGATCCTTCGCGATGTTGTTCAGCGACGTTGGATACCTGAAGCCGGAGACTTTGCTCGCTTGCGCCTGAGTGAAGCCCAGACTGTGGCGGAGGCAGCGCGGCCGTTGCGCTTGGGCCTGCGTAACCGCCCGCTTGCCCAGGCGCGCCGCCAGTTCCAGCACGTCTGCGACGAGCTCGGCCGACGTGGTCCGCAGGCATTCTCTGTCGGGCCGTATGGATCCGTCACCATCGATCAGTCCTGCCAGCAGCGACTCCAGCAGCTGCCAGGGCCAGCCGAGCGCGCCTTTGGGAAGCTTCTTCGATGGCGCGCCGTGACCCATCCCAAGCCCATCGAAGACCGCCGAGAGGAGCGCCGAGCAACAGGTGATCGCGCCGCTGGTGCGGTACACGTGCTGTCCGAGTCCTTTCAGAACGGCCTGGGCTCTGTCGAGGACGGCCTGGTCAGTGTTGGCGATGTTGACTTGCCTGGCACGCCGATACCCTTCGGCCACGTAGAGCCCAAGAAGCCACGCGAGCTCGCGGTCGATGCGAATGCGCGCGGGAAGGGGTGACCCACCGCCGCGATAGCGAAAGCGATCTTCGAGCTGGAACGCAGGCACTCCGCTAAGTCGTTTCAGGATCGGCAGCGGCAGCATTCGAGTGCGGACGTAGTAGGTCGCGGAAAGGCCTGCAGCGCGCAGCAGGTGGCGCAGTTGGGGTTCGTGATCTCGAAGTGCAGCATCGACTGTCGGGCCAGAGCAGAACAGCTTCGCCTGGACATCAGCGGAAAGCAGGTCGAGCAGGCGGTGTTCGGGCGTTTGATCGCTCGCGTCAGGGATCCATTTGGGTATCGCTACCCGAGTGCCGGGTCCAAGGGCCCGAGTCGGCGTCTTGATCAGGTCCCCACGGCCGTCCACCGTGAACAGGTTGTGGCCAGCGGTAACGTGCACTCGCCGACCGGAGGCTAGCCGGACCTCGTAAATCTTGTCTGGAAGTTCGGTGAACCAGTTGGTGACCTCGTGGAAGGCCACGCCGAAAGTGTCCTGGTCAAAACCGACGACTGAACCGCGCAGTCTCTTTTCGACAAGCTCCCCAATGGGTCGCCAGCCAAGGACTCCGTCCTGGTCGAGGAAAAGCACTGGCGCGTCGCGCGGCAGGCTAGAGTGGATCACCACGCCGAGGCGGCCGAGGGAGCTGCGGCCTTCCAGGCGGCCGACCAGGTCGTCGGGCATCTTGACCCGCTCGATGGTGCTGCCGAGGACGAACTCGTGCGGGTGCAGGAACATCGGCTCGTCGTGGCCGACTTCGATCATCTCCATCAAGTCGTCGGCGGGCTGTTTGACGTCGATGAACGCCCGCTTGGTGTTGCGGAAGACCAGGAACTTGTTGTCGAGCCGGACGTCGATGCTCGAGGGTTGGACGAGCTTTGGATCGAACGGATCGATCCCGAGTCGACCGCTCGCGATGGCTTCGTTTATCGAGTGGTCCGAAAGGATCACCGCGCTGGCGCTCGTGGCGGCGCGCCGATGCCGATCTCTCCGCTCGTGCCGTGGCTGGCGCGTTCGATCAGCCGGCGCACCTCGTCTTCGAACGAAGACACGTCGGCGAACGCGCGGTAGACCGACGCGAAGCGGATGTACGCGACCTGATCCAGTTGGCGGAGTTTTTCCATAGCCAGATCGCCGATGACCGAGCTCGAGACTTCGGCCGTGTCGCGCCCGCGCAGGTCGGCTTCGATCTGCTCGACGGTGCGTTCGATGGTCTCGGCGCTGATGGGCCGCTTGGTGCACGCCACCTGCAAACTACGGCGCAGCTTGTCGGGGTTCCACTCCTGGCGGCGCTGGTCGCTCTTGACGACCATCAGCGCCGACGTATCGGGTCGCTCATAGGTCGTGAAGCGATGGGCGCACGTGCCGCACAGCCGCCGCCGCCGCGTGGTGGACGCATCGGCCGAGTCCCGCTTGTCGAGCACACGCGTATCCGGGGACCGACAAACAGGGCAACGCATGCGCCAATCATAACTGCGCGCTGGGCGAGGGTGACGTACCTGCTGGGCCGGCCGCACGACGCATAGACGTACATCCGCCGACCGTTCGCCCGCGGGCCCAAGAACGGCGTCCTGCCTTTCGTGCGCTTCGGTCCGCGTCAGGATGGACGCTTTCGGACAGCCGACCTCGATGCACTCACCTGCGCAAAATGCCGCTCTCCTAGCAGGGCATTGAAGAAAGGGCTTCGGCGAGGCGGTTTCCGAGGTGGAGAAGTGAGGAGTCATGAAATCGGGGTTGGTCCGAGGTCTATCCGGAGGGGGTGTGCGGCCACGGCGTGGCAGCCAAGCGCCGCACCTGCTCTTTTCGGCTTAGCACGCGGCCCAGATCTGCATCAGGCAGGCGATGCGAACCAGGTTGTAGGCCGCCGCGACCAGATAGCCCGCCATGCCTGTCCGCTCCAAGCCGCGGAAGCGCGCGCGGCGGGAGCTACCCACCGTTTTCATCCAGCCGAAGATCTCCTCCACTCGTTTGCGGATGGCATAGCTGGCGCGCCGCGTGGTGCGCCCATCAATAGCGCTGCGGCGACCGCTGGTGTTCTGGGCCACGTGCAGCGTGACGTCGCGCTCGCGCATGTCCGCCACGAAGGTTTTGGTGTCGTAGTCTTTGTCTCCGCCCAACATCTCGGGCCGGAAGCCGCGCTGCTCGGCCTCATCCACCTGG
>WNFC01010523.1_pt1 | contig 19026 bp, 21 predicted proteins | sample 5400541 | NCBI WGS metagenome assembly WNFC01 (sample SAMN13153342, study PRJNA577476) | soil metagenome | isolation source: 120 cm saprolite under Douglas fir tree site 2 hole 2 replicate 1 | place: USA:California | collected 2015-04-18 | reverse complement strand
CTGATATTTTCCAACGTGCGCGGGTCAACCGGATATGGCAAAACCTTCCTGGCCCTCGACAACGGCTTCCTGCGCGAAGGTTCTTACAAGGACATCAATTCCCTGCTTGACTGGATTCCCACTCAGCCAGACCTTGATTCAAGCCGCGTTCTGATTACCGGTGGAAGCTATGGCGGATTCATGACCCTGGCCGTCGCCACCAATTACAACGATCGCATTTGCTGCTCGGTGGACGTGGTGGGTCCGTCCAACCTGGTCACGTTCCTCGAACACACGTCCGGATATCGGCAGGATTTGCGTCGAGTGGAATATGGCGACGAGCGTGATCCCAAAATGCGTGAGTTCCTCGAACGCACCGCGCCTTTCAACAAAGCGAAAAATATCACCAAGCCTTTGTTCGTCATCGCGGGGAAAAATGATCCGCGAGTTCCCGCCAGCGAGTCGGAACAGATGGTGAAAATCGTCCGTCAGAATGGCGCTCGAGTCTGGTGGCTCATGGCCAAGGACGAAGGTCATGGCTTTCGCAAAAAGAAAAATCGCGACTACCAATTCTATGCGACCGTCATGTTTGTGAAGGAGTATTTGCTGAAATAACATCTGATAAGTTGGAAATGTAAAGATGGCCGTCGTCAAAGCCAGTTCCCCGGTGATCGCGTTCGCCGCTTTGTTCCTTGCATCCGTCGATGCGATCACGTGCCCCCATATCGTTGAAGTCGTCCCAATCGCTGAGATACCCTGGCAAGATCAACAGGGACGGCATCGGTCCCCGAATGATTTCGAGCACCTCGAACCGGACCGTCGTGTCAGGCTCTCCATCAGTCCAAACCGGGAAAAATCTTCGGGGAGGTTTGACATATTCCACCGCTGCGGCTCGCACGATGGCGTCCGCGTGGTTGACCATGTCCACGCTGGGATACTGCATCGCGGCGCGAACACGCATATCGGTTTGTGCGTCCGAATGGCCGGCACGGTAGTTGTTACGCCAATACCTATCGCGAGGGACAATTTCTGTTGATACTTAAGAAGAAACGTCCGGGGACTTTACCGTCAACTGGTACGGGCTTGGGCCGGTAAACGAACAACTTCACTCAATCGACGACCCTTGGTTACTCTCGGTTCGAGAACAAAGCAAGAAGCGGAATATGCTGATCTGGTAACAGCTAAAATCCTCGTTTCACCAGCAACCGCGGTACATACAATCAATGGGATAAAAAAGTCGGGTGACAGTTGAGACCTGACAGCTTGTTTATAATCTCAGCATGATGGATGAGAACGAGTTTCGGAAACGATCCGACCAGGCCTTGACTTCCCTCAAACAGGCCCTGATCACGGCAGAAGAGTCCGCAGATTTCGAAGTAGAAGACCAAGCGGGCGCGCTGCACGTCTCCTTCGATGACGGCGGTAGATTCGTAATTTCTCCCAATGCATCGGTGCGTCAAATCTGGATTTCAGCGCTTGCTACGAGCTTCAAGCTGGACTGGTCGGATCAGGATTTTGTACTGCAGAAAACTAACGAGAAGCTCAAACCGCTGGTAGCTCGATTAATTAATCAGAAGTTGGGAATGCAGAGCGTTAATCTGACTTGATTCAGTGAGCTTTTGTAAGATGCAAAGCAATCTCGGCCCAAGGAAGGCGAAGGGCATCCACTTCCGGCAGGCAGCGAACATTCCCGTAGCTCCCCACATAATCAAAAATGATGTCAGGCTGGTGCAGTAGCCATTCCTCCGAAAAGCCTGCGAAACCGGGAAAGCAATCAGCGCGAATGCCATCGGCCAGCAAAGGGGCACGGTCAAACATCTGCTTCAAATTTACTTTGGCCTTTAGTGAGCAGCCGGTGGCCTCGAATACTGGGTCTCTGGTGATAAGGGCGAGGGTATCCGGGGTGAGGGAACAGATGTAGCTGAGCGTCATTATCAGGCGCCCATTCGGTTTGAGGATTCGCTCGGCTTCAGACATGAACAGCAATTGACCAGCGGCGGAAAGATGCTCAATGCTGCTGACAGTAGTTATTAAATCCACAAACTCATCACGAAAAGGAAGAGGGCGTTCGAGGTCGCAATTTATGAGTTCCCAGTTGTCTCCCCGCGATGGCGGTGAAAGGTCAAGAAGATAGGCGTGTTTTACCTTTGGCCTGTACCAATCAAGCAGCGGGTTCGAGGTTCCTGAACCTACGTCGACCACCGACATTTGATGTAGCGGAAGCCGAGACATGCGTTCCCGCACCCAGGCATGAGCCCAATAGCGTGTGCGATGTCCGACGCCAAGCCGGTCAGCGTCAGATTTGGTGCCCCATTCAATTGCTGGCGACGCACGTCGTTTCCTAAGAAACTGGCTTAACTTTTCAGCGATGGTATGTGTCATTGAGAAAATTACTACGCAACCGCGCCCAGTTTCTGTTTCAGATGCGCAGCAATCTGTTTGCCGTGAAAGCGGCCGTTCTCTATAAAGATCTCGTTGGTACGCGATCCCGCGACGATGACTCCTCCAACATAAACTCCTGGCACATTGCTTTCGAGGGTTACCGGATCGCACACCGGCCGGCACTGCTCGGTAGACAGCTCGATCCCCACGCTGGTCAGGAAATCGAAGTCAGGATGATAGCCAGTCATGGCGAATACAAAATCGTTCTTTAATTCCACCGGACCGTCCGGAGTATTGATCAGCACATAGTCGTTTCCAATTTCTGTCACAGTACTGTCGAAATAGGCAGGAATCTCGCCGCTCTTGATGCGATTCTCGATATCCGGACGTACCCAGTACTTGATATTGTCATGTAATCCAGCATGACGGTGCACCAGAGTCACTTGCGCACCGTGCCGCCAAAGATCGAGAGAAGCTTCCGCGGCTGAATTCTTGCCTCCGATCACCAAGACGTCGGTGTCATAGAACGGATGCGGCTCGCGAAAATAGTGAAACACTTTGGGCAGATCCTCGCCCGGTACCCCCAGCAGGTTGGCCAGATCGTAATATCCAGTGGCGACGACTATTTTGCGGGCGCGATAATCGTGAATGCCACTGCATTGGTCTGTGGCAGTAACGTGAAAGTCTCCATCTTTTCCCGTAATCGTCTTTACCCACTGATACTGGTGAATGCGCAACTTGTAGTGCTCAGCGACGCGGCGGTAGTACTCTAGTGCCTCCTGGCGCGTGGGCTTGAAATGAGCTGTGTTAAACGGGATGTCGCCGATTTCCAGAAGTTCCGGAGTGGTGAAGAACACCATGTTCGCCGGATAGTTGTAAACCGAGTTGACCACGCAGCCCTTGTCGATAATCAAGGCCGTAAGGCCAACTTTTTGCGCTTCGATGGCACAGGCCAGCCCGGTGGGGCCGGCTCCCACGATCAGTACGTCGCTGCGATTGTCAGCGCTCGGGCGAGTCTTGGGTCGCGGCAGTGTGGCGGGAATCTGTTCGGTGGCCAATGAATGCTATCCCTGCGGTATCGGAAATACAATCCTTCGAGTTTCACTTTTCAATGAAGAAAGGGATTCTAACATGCGGCTGCGTGCTGCAGAATCGGGGGTTATCCGCTATTTGACCGAGCGCTGTGAATTCCGTTCCTTGACGGGCCGCGACCTCCAAATTAAACTGTAACGCCGCCGAATCTTGCGCATTGTCCGGCGCATTCATCTCTACCTGGGATTGACGGCGGCTCTGTACTTCATGCTGATCGCCGCCACCGGCGTGGCCCTCAATCATCGTCAATTATTTCGACTGGAAGATCGCTACGTTTCGCGCACCTGGCTTTCCGCTTCCTACCGTCCCCAAGACGGAGCCGAAGTTCGCGCCGATATCCTTGTCGGCGATCTTCACTCGGGATTAATCTTTGGACGTTTTGGCTCGCCGATCATGGATGTAGTGGCTACCGTCTGGTTTCTTTCCCTACTCTCCGGACTTTCCCTGGCTGCGTTGGGGCGCTCGCTTCATAAGGGGAGTCTCCCGGAGAACGATGCTGACCGCGAACTTATTCAAACTTCCATTGACCCACGGAGGGAGCTGCAGCATTCCAAGGAAAAGGCAGCATCTGCACGTCAGTACACCCTGAGCGCTTGATCCTCAGGAATCGTTAAGCCGTATCAACGCCCATCATGTCAGCCGTGTCCAGGAACCGTTTCGTTTTGCTCGGTGTCTAATCCATTTGGCAGACGGGTGATCGCGTCAGGATAGGCTGCCAATATCGCGCTTCATCATTCGCGAACTGGTCAAGCGAACCTTAGAGCTCATACTGTTTTTACGGTAACTACATTTTGCTGATAATGCAGGCAATCGCTTTCGCATTGGTTCTTTCAACCGCTTCGGGAGCAGTCGGATTGGAAGCAACGGTGAGCGGTACCGTCACCGATTCCACCGGCTCGGAATCAGCGCATGCCTTAGTACAAGCGATGCTCCGGACGAAGAGCGAAAGTGGTGGGATCGTCGGAGATCATCCTAATCCTTGGATAGAAGCCGACGATCACGGCAGATTCAGGATCGACTTGCCTCCTGGGCGCTACAAGTTTTTAGCTAAGAATGAGATTGATGGATACCCAGACCCTATTTTCCTTCTGAACTCCGACGAGACAGCTACATTCCCAGAAGTTACGGTGTCTCAAAAACATTTATCTGGTGTGCGAGTGACATTAGGCAGGCGGGGAGGCGTCCTGGAGGGTGAACTGATTGACCAACGGTCTCGTGAGCCCATCCCCCGCTGCAAAATCATGATTCGTGATGCACGAAATCCAGATGCTTACGTCGAAGTCTTCGCCGACCAAGCAGGGCATTTTCGCTTCGCCATTCCCTCCAAACCTGTTCTTATCTCCGCAACAGCGCCCGGGTACAAAACAACCAAAATCGCAAAGAGCGAATTGATGCTCTCGGGAGGCGAGCATCGCTCTATTGGTCTGAGACTTGAAGCCGAAGGATGCAAACTGGGTTAAGGCCCCTTTTTCGCCAAGATTGATGTTGGTGATTGCGGCTCCGACTTTCATCAATCTAATTCGAAGGCATGGGCAGCAAAACTCAAACGTTGAGCAAATACCTGCCATGACGGGACTCGGCCTGAATGCTCTTCTCGACAAAACTATCTGAAGGGTCCCGAGTGCGAGTCCGCAGTACGCTTCTAAAATTTGGATGTGTACTCTGCGTGTCGCTCCTTGCTGTGAATACCTTGTTCGCTGCCACTGATCTTAAAGTAATAGTCTCGCACAAATCGTGGGCTGAAAATCTAGCGGAGCTCTTGAGATTTGTTGCCGAGCAATACCGGGTTCCGATAGTAGCTGAACTGGTAAATCCCGTACCCTCACACCTCGTCATTGAATCTGGGCAAGACACAGCCATTGGCCTGTTGGGGAACGTGCTGAAACAACTGCCTGGCTATAAATATGAAGTGATAAATGGTCAGATTATTCACTTCTATGCGAAACATGTTGTGAATGCGAAAGGCAACTTGTTAAACATACGGATTAAGCACTTTACAATGCCCAACAACTTGTCAGATTTTAAACTTTTGCTGCCGGCGGCCATTAACAGCTCCCGAAAAGGCTTGCCGACCAGTGGGGCGGTCATTTCGGGGTTTCCGTCGAGTGAAATGGAGAAGGAGAAATTACAAACGAGAGGAGAACTAACAGCTGTGTCTGGCAGAGATTTGTTGATGGCAGTGGCAGAGGAGACACAAGGCTTTTACACTATCATCGTCCTTCAAGACCAGAACTGCCGAACAGATACCTGCTTTGACTACGCAAACGAACATTGGTTCTGGGGGCCTCTCACCGCTACAGTAAGCCACGATCCCATTTATATCCAGCAACCGAGACTACGTTGAAGACCTTCGTACGGAGGCCGTCGCTCAAGGACGACAACGCTTTGATTGCATTCCCCTCTTTTGTTGGAATCGCCGCGCACCCGGACGTATTGTCCGCCGTGCAATCCGCACTGCAGCCCCACTGCTATAATTTCCAGTTGCGTTCATCTTCCAAACTCACTGGCCAGAAAGACAAAATGGCGACGCCCGGAGAACAGCCGACTCGCACCCGCATTGAATCCGACAGCATGGGACAAATCGAAGTCCCGGCCAATGTCTATTGGGGCGCGCAAACTCAGCGGTCGCTTCTCCATTTCAATGTTGGACGCGACACCATGCCGCCGGAGCTGATCCGCGCGTTCGGCATCCTCAAGAAGGCATGCGCGCTGGTCAATCAGGATCTGGGCAAGCTTCCTGCTGAAAAAGCCAAGCTGATCGTTCGAGCTGCCGACGAAGTTATTGCAGGCAAACTCGACGACCAGTTTCCCTTGCGCATCTGGCAGACCGGCAGCGGAACGCAGACCAACATGAATGTCAACGAAGTCATCTCCAACCGCGCCATCGAGCTGGCAGGCGGCGAGATGGGATCGAAGAAACCGATCCATCCCAACGACGACGTCAACATGTCACAGTCTTCCAATGACACGTTTCCTGCAGCAATGCACATCGCGGCCGCGGAACGCGTGACCAACGCGCTGATTCCCGCAGTGAAAACTGTTCATGACGCCATCGCCGCCAAGGCGAAAGAATTTAAAGACGTAGTAAAAATCGGCCGCACCCACCTGCAAGACGCCGTCCCACTCACCTTCGGACAAGAGTTCGGTGGATGGGCCAGCCTGCTGGAGCGCGATATCAAGCGCCTGGAGCAGGTGCTCGATGGACTCTACGATCTCGCCATTGGCGGAACCGCGGTCGGCACGGGGCTGAACGCGCATCCCGAATTCGCGGAACGGGCTGCGAAGAAAATTGCCGAACTCACTGGGCTTCCCTTCCGTTCCCATCCCAACAAATTCGCCGCGCTGTCAGCACACGACGAGATCGTCTTCGCACAGGGCGCGCTGGAAACGCTGGCTGCGTCGTTCATGAAGATTTCGAATGATATTCGCTGGCTGGCTTCCGGCCCACGTTGTGGTCTCGGCGAACTGTCCATCCCGGAGAATGAACCGGGTTCGTCGATCATGCCGGGCAAAGTGAACCCAACGCAGGCCGAAGCCATGACGATGGTCTGCGTACAAGTCCACGGCGCTGCCGCTGCCGTTGGCTTCGCCGGCTCGCAAGGCAACTTCGAACTCAACGTTTTTAAACCGGTAATGATTTACAACTTCCTCCATTCCGTCACTCTGATCGCGGACGCCTGTCATGGCTACGTCGAGTACATGATCAAGGGCATCGAGGTTGATCGCGCCAAGGTTGACTGGTACGTGAATAACTCGCTGATGTTGGTAACCGCGCTTGCGCCCAAGGTCGGATACGACAAAGCTGCCAAGATCGCCCACACTGCGCACGTCGAGCGCACCAGTTTGCTTGAGGCGGCATTGAAGTTGGGGTATCTCACGCGCGAAGAGTTCAATGATCTGATGAAGCCCGAGAAGATGACCCGACCGTAGGAATTTTGGGTACGGTTGTTGGAACGATGCCAGGTCATTTGTTTTGGCTTCGCCCCCTAAAAGTGCAATCACGCCGGCAAGATGCACCGCGTTTTACGCTTTGCCCAGCGTATATACATTATAGATCTTATGGTGTATACTTTGTGTCTACTTAAATGGGGGTGTTCATGCCAAGAGCGCAAGTAGTGAAGTGGGGCAATAGCCTGGCGGTCCGCATTCCTAAGACTGTGGCTGAAGAAGCGCGTATGCAAGAAGGCGATGCGATAGTAATCGTGGCTAAGAAGGGACGCGTCGAACTGCGCCGCACCGAGAAAGTTCCAGCCCTGGAAGACCTGGTCACACAGATCACCCCGAAAAACCGTTACGAGGAAACTACCTGGGGGCCTGACAAAGGAAAGGAAATCATTGAATGGTAGCCTCGTACGTACCCGAGGCGGGGGACGTCGTGTGGTTGGATTTTGATCCGCAGGCTGGCCGCGAGCAAGCCAAACGCCGCCCAGCGCTGGTCTTGACCGATCAAGGGTACAATCGCGCTAGCGGTCTGGTTGTAGTCTGCCCTCTCACTAGTAAACGCAAGCCGTATCCCTTCGCGCTTCCGGTTGTCGTGGATAGTGTCGAAGGTGCCGTCCTGGTCGATCATCTGAAAAGCGTGGACTGGAAGGCGCGAGACGTCGCCTACCACTCCAAGGCAGATCGTGCGTTGATGAGCAAGGTCCGCAGTTACATCGCAGTTTTACTGCGTATTCACTAACATTAGGCGCACACAATTCCTGGTCTCGATCAGTACCTAGCGTCCGGACCGAGCTCAGACAGTTAGTTCTTTGGAACTTTCCAGAACCTAATCAGCTTCAGCAGGATTCAACTCAGCGCCAGCTTCGGCATCTTTCCCATGAATGCCCGTTACCGCCTTCGGCGTCGTCGTAATCGTGATGACGCTCACCAGCACCAACAATGTCCCGAGAAGTGTGCGAAGACCGACCGCCTCTCCCCCAAGAAAATATCCCAGGATTACCGCCACTACGGGATTCACGTAAGCGTAAGTCCCCACTTTGGTGGGCGACTCATAGTGCAGCAACCAAACGTAGGCGGTGAAGCCGACAATCGAGCCGGCGATAATGAGGTAAAGCAGCGCGAACCATGCGTTCCAGGAAACGACTTGCACGCGAAATCCCGCAAACTCGCCGGACAGGGCGGTGAGGACGAAGAGCTGAACTCCGCCGGTCAGCATCTGGGCGGCCGCACTCATGGGCTTTGAAGCTGGCAGTGGAAGCCGCCGAGTGAGGATCGTGGCCACGGACCATGTGAATGCTGCCACCAGGAGAGCAATAGCCCCGGGGCGATTGATCGGAAGTTCACCCAAAGAAAACGAATGATTCACCAACACCACGACGCCACAGATGCCCACGATTAGCGCCAGACAGAGGCGGACGGTCAGTCGTTGCGTTCGCAGGAAGGTGATTTCCAGCAACGTAATGAAAACCGGAATGGTTGCCAGCACCACAGCCGCAATTCCGGAGGGCACGCGCTGTTCCGCCCAAAACACGCAGCCGTAATCGATAACGAAAATCAGTGTCCCGAGGAAGAAGGCACCTGCCCACTCTCGGCGGCTGGGAGCTGGCGTGCCCTTGAGACGCATCCAGCCATAGAGCGCGAGGCCAGCTGCGAAAAAACGCAGAGCCGCTAATAAGAACGGAGGGACTTCGTGGACTCCCACACGAATCGCTAGAAACGTAGATCCCCAGACGAAATAAATGATGGCGAACGCCAACAGGATTTTCCAGGATGGTGGACGGGGTTCCATCTCGATCCTCTCTACCGCGTTTCTCGCAGTGCTTCATAGATGTCCGGACAAAAGCTCCCGAACCGTAATTTCCTATGAAAGATTTTTATAAGAAGAGAAATTGTTTTTATGCGCCCCGTTGTCTGCTGTTGGCAAACGACAATCCACTCAAACCGGCAAGATTTTTTGCGTCGATCCCCTTGGCCGCCAGCAGTACGTGGAAGTTTTCTCCCATCCCAGCGGGTGTGACCAGATGCTTCAGCTGTAGCGCTACTTTGGCGCGCTCCTGCGGCAGACGGCATTCTTCGAAGGCGTCGGCAAATTGATTGGCCTCGCCGATTCCCATCAGGAATTGTGACTGAGTGATGAGCGGATGCACGTGCATTCCGTTCTGCTCTGCCGCAACAGTAAGAGCGGTGAAATTCGCATGCGCGGTGATGTCTTGCTCCCCAGGAGCTTCGTAAGGGTTGGGGCTTATGGAGTGCTGGCGGAATGCGGTGACAGTGCCGCGATGCCGGCCGGCGAGTTGTTCCTGGCGTGTGTATCCGTAGTCGATGGCGATTAGAATGCCGCGCCCTACATTCGACGCGATCTGCGCCATGGATTGCTGCGCCATCAAGGGAACCTCGATTCGTTCGGCAACTTCGGGATGGACGCCATAACGCTCGAGGAGATCGAGTTCCTCGGATGACGGCGGCGCCCAGGTTTCGATGAAACGGCCTTTTTCGGCGGAAATGCGCAGTGCGCCTTGCGAGCTGAGAACCTCCACGGGAAGAGCGTCAAAGAATTCGTTGGCGAAGATGATGGCCGGCTCCAAACGAACCCCAGGGGCTAAAGCCCTCCCTAAGAACGGCCGCTTCGGCATGAGTGAAGTCGTGCCCTTCCACGGCGCATCCATCAGTGTGCTCTTCTCCGTTGTTATCCTCCCGCTCGTGCGGTCCCGAGTCGCGGTTTCCCCTCCGTCGAGTTCGGTTTCTGGGCACAGTGAAGCCTTTCCTGCAGCCATGCGACCAGTCGAGCACATCCTGGGCGAATTGTCCGCGACCGGGACCGAGTTCTAATATTTCAATTCGCACTGGAGAACCCAGCGCCCGCCAGATTTCCTCGAACTGGCGGGCCAGCAGACGTCCGAAGACCGCGTGTACGTCGCTCGAAGTGTAGAAGTCTCCAGCTTTTCCAAATTGTTCGGCATGGCGCGAGTAGTAACCCAGTTCGGGATGATAGAGGCAAAGCTCCATGTAGCGGGAAAACGGAATAGGTCCGCGCTCGCGGATTTCCTCCTCGATTATTTGCCGCAGGGTCACAAGCCCTTCCGCTGACGTTCCACGCGGTCCTGTGGCGTACGGATGAACATTTCGACCAGATAGTCGTGCAGGCAATCGTAGAGCTGGCGCTGGAAGCTCCATTCAAATTGAGGGTGGTCCAGATCGCGGGGATGGAGCTCGAAATAATAAGTATGCACGGGAACAGAGGGATTTTTGAAGGTGATGATGACTTCCACGCCCTCGCCTTTAGAGCGCGCGTTGAAATCGAGCAAAGGGTGCTCGTAAAGACGAAGTTGTGCGAGGACACGTTCGAGCCGGGAGTTACCAGATTCGGGCACCTGAAGATTGTAGAAGATTGCGCGCTACTCGTATCGCAACGCTTCAATCGGATCCAGCCGCGCGGCTTTGATCGCAGGCAACATGCCACTGACAATTCCGACAAGAGCCAAGATAGCTGTCGACCAGAACAGAATCGTGGTATCGATGCTGAGGTGAATGTCTCCTTCGCTGGCGTTTTCGATGAAAGCACTCCAAAGCGTCAGCGATCCTACCGCCCAGGAAACTAGGTAGGCTAGTGCAACGCCCGCCAGGCCCCCGAGGAAAGTGATGGCCAGTGCTTCTGCCAGGAACTGGAAGAGGATATGCCAGCGATGTGCGCCTAGGGCTTTCTCTACGCCAATCTCGCGGGTACGCTGGGTCACGGAGACCAGCATGATGTTCATCAAGCCCACACCGCCGATGCCGAGCGTGAGCAGGCCGATAAAACCGAGCAGGACCTTGATGCCCATGGTGATGATATGCAATTCACCCAAGTCCGCGATGGTATCGAAAACAAACACGGCGCGCATGTCTTTGGGATTGAAGCTGTGGTGGTAGGCCATGCTGTCGCGGATGGCCTTGGCGACTTTTTCGTGTTCACCTTCATACTCGATTGTGATGGCATCCAGGTAATAGGTATTTTTTAGAACGCTCATGGCACTGAAGGGCACGTAAATCATGGCGTTCATGTTGTCGTCGCCATTGGAGATCATGTGTTTCAAAATACCAACTACTACGTAACGACGTGTCGAATTTTCTGATAGCTGGCGTACGTGCCACGAACATCGTAGCTTGCGCTGCGGGTGCCGTAGGCAACCAGACTCTGTTTGTTGACTTCCGGCGACAGCCGCTTGATGAAGGGGACTTCCGTTCGCAGGTAGTCCAGATCCTGCACACTCAGCTTGACTTCCGTGCCGGCTTTGCTGCCGCCGGCCTGCAGCGAAGTGCGCCCGGGAAAAATGGCGATGAAGTTTCCGCCGAAAGTTTCGAAGGCAATCATTAATCCGCGCTCGAAACCAGATCCGTAAGCCAGCAGCAACACCACGGTCGCGATGCCCCACGCCATGCCCAACATGGTGAGCAGACTGCGCCGCCGGTTATGACGCAGCGCACTGTACGCCTGTTTTCCCAATTCGTTGAGCATGATTATTCCTGTCGTAACGCTTCCACCGGTTGCAGCAACGCAGCCTTGCGCGCGGGATATAGACCAGCCACGATGCCCGCCACCATCAAGGAGAGAATCGCGATCACCGCGGACGCGGGAACAATTCGAGGAGTATCAAAGCCCTCGGGCGCAGGCAACTGCGCCAGCAAAGTAACAAATGCCACGCAGATGGCCAAGCCGATGCCACCACTTAATGCGGTGAGGAACGCTCCTTCGACGAAGAATTGCGTAAGGATGTTGCGGTGAGTAGCGCCTAACGCTTTGCGTAAGCCTATCTCTTTCGTACGCTCCGTGACCGACACCAGCATGATGTTAATGATGCCGATTGCGCCCAGCCCAAGCGTCACCATTCCCACCACACCGAGAAACCAGTCCATGGCATTAAATATCTTTCCTACACGCATGGAATTCTCGATGGTGTCCCAGTCCATAAAGCTGTCTTCCAGCTTCGGGTTGAAACCGTGCCTCCGGGCGATAATTTCATGCACTTCAGTCTTTGCACGCTCGTGCTCTTCTTTTGTAATAGGCTGGTAATTAATGAATGAAAGCGCCTCGTCGGAGTTTTCAGCTTTCACTGGGAACAACATCCGCATGGTCTCGATGGGAATAAAAATTCGGGCGTTGGTGCCGTTGTTCCCTTCCCGTCCTACTTTGGCAACGACCCCGATAATGTCGAAGCTAATACCGTTCAGCAGGATGGATGAACCTACCGCGGGACGTCCTGGAAAAATATTCTTTAAGAGCTCCCAGCCCACCACCGCAACCCGCCGGCGTTCCGTGCTGTCTTCGTCGTTGAACCAGCGTCCGGGGCCGACGGGAACGGTGCGGATCTTGTTGTAGACGGGAGCGACGCCGAAGACTTGACCGTTGGTGCTGCCGTACTCACTGACCGCACGAATGTCCTCGCGGTTCAATACTGGCGATATCGTGCGCAGCGATTTGGCTTCATCGCGAATCGCGAGATAGTCGCCATAAGTAAACAAATAGGGCCGGCCCGAAACCAGACTGCCTTCCACCGCCGGAATTCGACCAGGGAAGATGAACATGATGTCTTGACCCAGATTGGCCAGGTTCTTCTCCTGACCGCTGCGGAAACCTTCCCCCAAACCCACCAGCAGGAGCAGCGAACCTACGCCCCAGGCTATTCCGAACATGGTCAGGAAGGAGCGCAACTTGTGCGCCCACAGAGTGGCCAGCGACTGGCGAACGATATCGAGAAGGACTCTCATGGGGAATCGCCCCTGCCGCCGGAGAGGACGTCAGGGGGCCTTTGCATCAATTACGACAGGCAGTCTCAGATCCCGTCGTGCCATCTACTTTCTAATACGCGGCGGAAGAGCTCCAGGTTCCCGCAAAATTCGGCGATCTTTGCTTTAGACACGAGGAAGGCTGAAAAGGATAGCGGATTCACGCTTCCAGGCAGTCAGGGCGCTTAAAAATGCTAACCGGCGGATTCAGGTTTCGTCTAAACGCTCGTTTTCTGTTTGACCCCATCGGCCTGCGTTTACGTGACGCATTTGAGGAGGTTCGCACCGTGTACAAACATCTTGTGCGGGTTTTAGCAACAATCCAAGGATTGCTGCTTTTTATTTCCATGGCTCACGCTCAGTCCGCCATTCTGGATCTGCCCCGTGCCAGCCAGCGCGCTGTGGTGACACAGCGCATCGGAATCACCGACGTCTCCATTAGCTATCACCGCCCACTGGTTAACAAACGCAAAATATGGGGCGGGGTGGTGCCCTACGGAGATGTGTGGCGGGCAGGCGCTAACGAAAATACCACCATCGCATTCACCGATCCGGTCAACGTCGAGGGAAAGACTTTGCCCAAGGGAACCTATGGTCTCCACATGATTCCTGGTGAAAATGAGTGGACCCTGATTTTTTCCAAAAACTCCACTTCCTGGGGCAGCTTTACCTACGATCAGAAAGAAGATGCTTTGCGAGTCGCAGTGAAGCCGCAACCGGCGGACTTCCACGAAGCGCTCACTTATGACTTTGACGATGTGAAGCCTGACTCGTCGATCGTCACTCTGCGGTGGGAAAAGGTCGCCGTTCCTTTCAAAGTGGCGGTCAATCTGAACGACGTCGTACAACAAAGCCTGAATCAGCAACTCCGCGGCTTGGCCCAGTACACGTGGTTTGGATGGGATGACGCGGCAACCTATCTGGTCGACAACAAGGGCAACCTGGACGAGGCTCTGAAGTACTCGAACAATTCGATACAGAACGAAGAGCGCTACGAAAACCTCTTCACCAAGTCGAGAATCCTGGATGCCATGGGAAGGAAAGACGAGGCCAACGCCACAAAAAACAAAGCGCTAGCCAAAGCCAATGCGCTCCAGCTCCACACCTATGCGCGCCAGCTTCAGAATGAGGGCAAGCAGAACGAAGCCTTCACCATCTTTCGCGACAACGCCAAGAAAAATCCCGACCAATGGATTGTTCACGTAGGCTTATCACGCATGTATTCTGGTCAAGGGGATTTCGCGAACGCCAGCAAAGAAATGAATACCGCTATCTCCACCGCGCCGGATAACCAGAAGCCGCCGCTGCAAGCCTTCGCCAAGCGTCTCCAGGCCAAGGAGGATATCAACAAGTAATTATTTCCGATTGGCACTGCTCGTGGCAGTGTGGCTTTGGGGGATTAGCGGCAAAGGGACTACTGTTTTTGAAACCCTGATACCGGGACTCGCGTTTCCACTGCGGCCTGTACGTTCTTCGGTTCGGGATATTCATACACTCCGCGTCCCGACTTGCGTCCCAAGCGGCCGGCTTTGACGTACTGCACCAGCAGGGGCGCGGGCCGATATTTGTCTCCCAAAGTTTTATGCAGATATTCGAGAATGTGCAGGCGAGTATCCAAGCCGACCAGATCGACCATTTCAAACGGCCCCATAGGATGGTTCAAGCCAAGCTTTAAAGCTTTATCGATATCTTCCGCGGACGCAATGCCTTCCTGAAGCATGCAAAAGGCCTCATTACCGATCATGGCGTTGATGCGGCTGGTGATGAAACCCGGCGATTCTTTGATGACTACCACTTCCTTGCCCATCCGTTTGCCCACTTCCACCGCGGCGGCGAGTGTCTCGTCGTCGGTTTCAAGGGCGCGCGCGATCTCCAACAGCTTCATCTTGTGCACAGGATTAAAAAAGTGCATGCCCAGACATTTCTTCGCTCGATAGGTGACGCTGGCAATTTCCGTGATGCTTAGTGACGACGTATTCGAAGCCAGAATGGTACCGGGGCGGCAGACCTTGTCCAGCAAAGTGAAGATCTCGATCTTCGATTCCATTTCTTCAGGGACGGCTTCAATCACCAGGTCGGCTTCACGCGCCGCTTCTTCGACACTGCCGGCGTATTCCAGGCGGCCGCGGGCAGCCTCCGCAGCTCCGGCAGAAATTTTCCCCAGGCCGACAGCTTTGTCGAGATTGACGCGAATTTCATCTTCGGCTTTGCGCAATGCGTTGGGAAGCAGATCTTCCAGGATGGTGCGATATCCGCCCAACGCGGCGACATGCGCGATGCCCCGTCCCATGATGCCGGCACCAATGACGGCGATTGTGTTGACCTGCCCCACTACAACTGCCCTCCCTTTTCCAAGTGGGCCAGTACGCCATCCAGGCTGTTGCGGGCGACACGCAAATGTTCGATCACGCGCTTTCGCTCTTCTGCCTCCATAAAGGGGATGGACGCGCTGATGCGCCGCAGCGTGGTGACGATGTCGTCCACGTAATTGATAAGACGGATGAGTTCTCCAGTAGCTGCCATGAATGCTCCTCTTCCTGAAATTCGCAATGACGCGGAATTGTTGTTGAGTCGAACTGCTCGCTGCCGGTGAATGACTATTCTCAACGGTGGAGAAGAATTAGTAAAGGCGGCGTCAGGCTAGCGATCGGAATGACGTTCCGGTTGCCGACTTGCGTGCCCGGTCATGGAGTCGCACAGCCACCTGATAAACGGAGTCGACATTGTTCACATCGTCAAACGTGGGAGGGCGAGGCGGGTTGCCTCTGCCCCATTGCGTCTCGCCCTTTACAGGACCGCCGAAGCTTATGCTGCCAATTCCATCGGGGCGGACGCGCTTGTCAACTCCTTTTGGTCGATGCGTCCAGATGTCCGAGATGCCAGATGCGGAGAGAAGCCAGAAGATTGCAAAACCACCCCACATCAAGCTGAAAGGGATCACCAACCAATCCTCTTGGTGAAAGATGACGGCAGGATTCGGCCGGCCGGTCCACTCTATTGTTTCTCCCGGCAACAGCTCGGACGAAAACACTTCGAAGGGTATGGGCGTGGTCATTTGGCAGTGCGCAGGCCCTGATTCGTTGTGGCGATTGTAGCGCTGATTTGGCGCAGCCTCAGTAACTATCTCGGAGCCTTTACGTTTGACGTCACAACTGCAACACGTCAAACACAACGGATACGAAAGTACCCAACGGTGCCACTACCACGCATGCGATTCCTCTTATGGTTACCATCAGTGTTTTTAATGGGTTTTTAATGGGCCGAATGCACTGCCATGGAATCTAACTACCGAGGAATTTGAGCGCAAGGCTCAGGGGATGGCGAAACTCAATCTGGTGCAGCAAGGCGCGGAACTGGCTTACCTGTTGTTGCACGATCCTGAATTTCGTTCGCGCGTGCGGAAAGAGCACCTGTACGAAGTGGGCAAGCGCATCCGACTGAAGAAAAATATCGAGCTGCTCTATCAGATTCTCGAGAACAAAATTGACGGCTATCAGTTCGACTTTTATGTTCTCTCCGCGGCGCCGGTCGAGGTCATTCAGTCCGCGCTGGAAGGCATCGTTCCCAAGGATCACATTTACGGCACAGAATTCCTTTACACCGTGGACGGGGAGATCGACACCATCACTCGCACTACGGCGGGTTACGGCAAAGTAGCAGTTCTCGATCAGTTGCAGACGCAGCTAAAGGTCGGGCCGGATCACATCGTCTATACGGGCGATGGCAGCTCTGACCTTCATGTGATGCTGCACGTCAACGAGCGCGACGGTTTCACCATCGCGGTTTCCGAGGCTAAACATGTCTCCCAGATTGCTAAGCGGACCGTGCTCAGCAGCAATGCGCTGGCCGTTCTCGCGCCCATCCTGGAAGATATTGTGGGCTGGAAACGGCTTAAGATTCGCCAGTTCTTCGAGTCCTATGGAATGCTGATCCAGGAATGGGACAGTGTTCGCACCGATTGGCTCACTTTGCGGCCGGTCCTCAGCGACTGGCCGGAGTCCGAGGCCATGACTGCAGGGGTTTGATAGTCTGCGGTTTGATAAGCTAGGGGCGCAACCCTCGCGCCCCAAGGCCGCATGCTTCGTGATAAAAATCTCGTCCCACTTTCCCGGCAGCATCAGCACGCGCTGGCTCTGTGTGTCCGTCTGGATCGTGCCTTGCAGGCGGGCGATGTCGATGGCGAAGCATGGTCGGAGGAGATTCGGCAGATTTTTGCGCTGGAAGTCGCCACCCACTTTGCGGCGGAAGAGAAAGTCGTGTTTCCTGCCGCGGCTGTCTTTCCCAACCTGCATCCTCTGGTAGAGGAACTCCTCGCCGAGCACTTTAACTTGCGTGACTTATTCACCCGCGCTACTACCACAACTTTGGACATCAACAGTTTGCGGAGCGTTGTGGACCAGCTTTCATCCCACATCCGGAAAGAAGAACGCCGACTGTTTGAAGGATTGCAACAGGTGATGACTCCGGCTGAATTCACTCGTGTCGGCAAAGCATTGGAAGAAGCGTTGGCGGATGCTTCGACTGCCTGCATCTTGCCAAACGAAGCGACGCGACTACGCCCTCGAACCTGAAGTAGTCCCCCTGAATCCAGTTCCCCGTCAAATTCATCTAGCAGCTATGACTTCAGAATGGGTTGTTGCGTCTCCACTCGCGGATTCTGCCGAGCGGCCCGATTATTCGGAGCCAATCGTCGAGGCTGGTGCTGCCGGCTTGCACGATGCGGCTTTGCTGGATGCTTACTCTCAAGCCGTGGTCGGGGCCGCGGAAAAGATTAGTCCGTCGGTGGTCAAGATTGACGTCACTCAAGCCGACCGCCGTCTCTCCGGGCAGCCACGAGAGCGTCAAGGCGGCGGCTCCGGATTTGTGTTCACGCCCGATGGGTTGATTCTCACTAACAGTCACGTAGTGCACGAGGCGAGTCGAATCGGCGTCTCGCTCGCGGATGGCCGGCGCTTCCCTGCTCACACCATTGGCGACGATCCCGCAACCGACCTGGCTGTGATTCGTCTCGATACGCACAATAACGACTCGCCCCATCTGGTGGCAGCTCCGCTCGGCGATTCGCAGAAGCTTCAGGTGGGACAGTTGGCGATCGCCATCGGCAATCCCTACGGCTTCCAATACACCGTCACTGCTGGCGTAGTCAGCGCGCTCGGACGTTCACTTCGCTCCTACTCAGGACGATTGATTGACGACGTCATTCAGACCGATGCTTCGCTCAATCCCGGCAATTCTGGCGGCCCTCTGGTGAGTTCCGATGGCAAAGTCATTGGCGTGAACACGGCTATGATTCCGATGGCGCAAGGTTTGTGCTTCGCCATTGGAATCAACACCGCGAAATTTGTTGCGTCACGCCTGTTGCGGGATGGAAGAATCCGGCGCAGCTACATCGGAGTCGAAGCCCAGAGCACTCCGTTGCATCGGCGGCTGGTGCGCTTTTATGACCTTCCTCAAGAAAGCGGAGTCGTTGTGGTGTCGGTCGAGGAGGGTAGCCCGGCGCAGAGGACAGGACTTCGCGAAGGCGACGTGATTGTCAGTCTCGATGGCAAGCCCGTAGCCGGCGTGGATGATCTCCATCGGCTGCTCACCGACGCGCGTGTCGGGATCAGTAGTTCATTAACCGTGTTGCGATACACAGAGAAGCTAGTGCTCAATGTCGTGCCGGAGGAATCGCCAGGCAGTTAGGCTGTCCGACACCCGAGACCTGAGACCTGAGCCCGAAATGCACGCACATCTCGAAAATCAAAAACTGAAAGGAGATAAGCAATGCCAAAAATGAAAGTTGCACAGGTACCCAAGGCAGGAGCCGACTTCGAGATTGTGGAGCGGGAAATCCCGCAGCCGGGACCGGGCCAAGTCCGGATTCGC
>WNFC01005305.1_pt1 | contig 19030 bp, 17 predicted proteins | sample 5400541 | NCBI WGS metagenome assembly WNFC01 (sample SAMN13153342, study PRJNA577476) | soil metagenome | isolation source: 120 cm saprolite under Douglas fir tree site 2 hole 2 replicate 1 | place: USA:California | collected 2015-04-18 | reverse complement strand
ATTCTGACCGTAAAAAGACACATTGCCATGCCAGTCATCCGTGCCCTCGCGGGTGATCGTGTTGATGACACCGCCGAAGACGTTGTACTCGGCGTCAAAACCGCCCGTGATAACCTGGACCGAATCGATGCTTTCGAAAGCAAGCTGCTGTTGAGCTTGCCGGGTGACTGGATCGGTCACGTCCAACCCATCGATCAGATAGCGGTTGTGATAACGGCGCCCGCCCAAGATGAAGGCGTCGACGCCCCCAGGGTTTCTGGTGACGCCAGGAGTCAGTCGCGCGACATCCGTGTAGGTGCGGCTGGTTGGAACATATTTAAACTGATCGATAGAAACTACCACCCCAGTTTGTGTTGAGTCGGGATTGGTCAAATGCCGCTCCTCGACCACCTCGGTGGTTTCGGCTTCGGTTAGCTCTGCTGACCATCTGATGTTCAGCGGCGTGGTGGTACCGGGCTGGACCAAGACTTCGTGCGTCACTGGCCTGACGCCTTGGTAGCTCACCGTCACCCGGTAGTCGCCGATGGGAAGGATGGGCACCAGATACTCGCCGTCCTCGTTGGTGGTGGCGACGCGCGCGTCACCGAGACTGGGAGAGGTGACCGTCAGGGTGGCGCCGGGCACGGGTGAATCCGTGGCCGCCTCGACGATCCGACCTCGAATCTGCCCCTCCAACTCCCCCGCTCCGAGGGCGGTACGCTCCGCCGCGAGCGATAGGGCGATCGCCCAGAAAACTCCGATTCGCCACGCAAGACGCGGGTGGAGCTTCTTTAATGAGTGCACCGCGGCCCCCCCAGTCTTCGCCCCAGCCGGATAAGCACATCTCGACAGGTCGGGCAATCACTTTCAACACCCTATGCTCGCGAGTGTATACGCAGTGCGTCAGTGAGATCCCCGGCCTCGTGTTTGCTCAGACAATGTCAACCGTGCGCGGGCAGTGGTAGTTTTCCTCCATGCGCACCGCCACCGCCGTCGTGATTGCCGTGGTCGCTCTAGAGCATCTCTGGTTTTTCGTGCTCGAGTCCTTCCTCTGGAGGACCCCGCTGGGGCTGAAGACATTTCGGATGGATGCAGCGAAAGCAGCCATCACCGCACCGCTCGCCCAGAACCAGGGACTGTACAACGCCTTTCTCTCCGCCGGATTGGTGTGGAGTCTCTTGAATTCGGAACCGCCGGAGCGCCCGATTGCCATCTTTTTCCTCGGTTGCGTCGCGCTGGCCGGGGTCGTAGGCGCGCTCACCGTCTCACGGAGGATTTTCTGGATTCAAACACTCCCCGCCGCACTTGGCCTGGCCCTCCTCGCCCGATGACCCTTCTTCGTGTCCGAATCTCTTCGCCGAGACGGGCGGCGCAGCGAAGGCACGGGACGGCTGAGGAAGGCGGGGCCGCCGATCACTTCCGGCCACCGGTCTGCGCGCGGTACTCGTCCCAGGAGTCGCAGGCCGAGAACCGTTGCCGGCTCGGGCCCGTCCACCGGAAGTAGCGGGCGATCCCGCCGGCGATCGCCAACGGCTCGCGGGTGATGAGCGTTTCGACGGAGAGGAGGTTGTCGCACAACTCCGCGTTCGCGCCGCCAAGGCGCGCCGCGAGCGCCCGGGCGCGGTCGTCTCCCAGTAGCCCATGGCAGGGTCCCCTTACGTGCGCCGACGCCGGAAGGTAGCAAGCGCGTTCGAAGAAGCACTGGCTGCGGCGGCTCTTGCCGACTCAGTTAGAGCTCTCTCGGCTGGCGGGCGGCACGATCCCATTCATCCGCAGATATTCCACCATTTGGCCGTAATGATTAAAGGCGTGCGCAACGGCAAATGTGGCCCGATCCACGCGGGTCGATTGGCTGCGTTCCGGGAAGTGCAACATGTTTTGGGTGGTCAAGGTGGCCGCGGCCTTGTGACCCAGGGCGAATGAGTCCTTCAAAAACTTCAAGATTTCGGCCTTGGTCTTCAGATCCTCGGGGCCATTTCCGTCCTTCAAATCCACCGGGAGCTGATCGCCGGTAAGCGGCGTCCAGAGGAAATAATTGGAAGCGGCGATATGCCTGACCTGCAAAGCGAACGTGCGCACACCCTTGTAGTTGCTCCCTGGAATGTTCAAGCTCTCCGGCGAGAAGTTGAACTTCTCTGCTGGCATCGCCTCGGCGGCATCCATCACTTGCCTTTCGATCTTGCTGATCTCGAGGTCCACGATCGAAGCGATTGTTGGCGACTGCTGAGGCTGTTTGCCCTGGGGCGCGCCCTTTCCCGGCGCGGTCGCCGAGAAAATGAACACTCCCAACAGCAAGAAGTTTCGTATTCGTTTCATTCGAGTGACTCCCCGGGTTGTCAGTATTCGCCGTAGCGGCCCTTCACTGAATCGAGCAATTTCTTGGGGTCGTACCCGACCCCGTCCTTGAACACGATTTCGACGTTTTCAATGTCTACGATGCGAGTGGCCGGATCGCCTTTGAGCACCACCAGGTCCGCATTCTTGCCCACCGCAATCGAGCCGATTCGATCTTGCTGGCCCAGAAAGACAGCGCCGTTCAAGGTTGAGATCCGGATCGCCTGGACAGGCGTGAATCCCGCTTCTACCAGCAACTCGATCTGACGCTGATCCCCAAATCCGGGGATGTTGCCGCCGATGCCCACCGGATCCGGCCCCGCCAAAAGGAGCCCGCCGGCCGCGACGAAGGCGCGCTCCAGGTCCATCTCTCTTCGCAGCAGGAGAGCGATGTTGGTCTGCGTCGATCGAGCACGATTGCGGCCGTAGAGATACGCCTCCCGCAGCGATGGAGCCATCGCCTCCAACACCGCTGGCCGCACCACCGGCCGACCATCGGATGCCTCCGTCGACGTCAATGATGCCGCGGTACCCGGAAGCGTCGAGGTGAGCGCGACACGGTGCCGGATCAACGTCGCAATCAGCCGGTTCGCCTCTGGACTGCCCGGAGGCATGTGTTCGAGCGTGTAATCACCTCCACTGTCACTACACGTATCCGGTTTCTTCCCCGGGTCCAGCTCGGTGTTCGCGAAGAATCCGTGCTCGAGATTGTCGATGCCAATCTCCGCAGCTTCCGGGTAGGTGACCGAGCACAGATGACCGGTGATCTTAAGGCCGCGCTTGTGTGCCTCCCTGACCGCGGAGCGCAACTCGTCACGGGTGATGTCTTTGTATGCCTTAAACGAGGTCACTCCCCGATCCGCCCAGTAGGCCACGGTCTGGCGGGCATCCTCTGGCCCGGTCAGCTGGCGCATCTGGAGGTTCGGGTTATTGCTGGCTCCTTCCAGATAGGGACCGGTTACGTCCAGGTGTGGTCCTGGAATCACGCCCCGCTCAATGGCCTGCTTGAGCCTTAGGTCGGTGTCGGGAGCGACGCTGCCTGCAGTGCGGGCGGTGGTCACACCGTTCGCCAGATACAGCCGAGGGGCCGAGAAGCTCAGCTGCACAAAAAGCCCGGGCCGGTCGAAGTTGTTATCGGCACTCAGATTCGGCAACGCAACGTAAAAGAGATGGTCGTGCATGCCGACGATGCCCGGGATGACCGAATGGCCGCGCAGGTTGAGGATTGCGGTGCCGTCGCTCTGGGAGCGATCGGCTCCGGGCGAAATGGCCGTGATCTTCCCCGCTGTGATGGTGATGTTCTGGTCCGGAACCGGTGCGGCACCCGTTCCATCGATGACTTGGACGTGCTCGAGGATGACCGTGTCCGTGCTGATCCTGACGTATTTGCGCACGTCCGGCCCGAGGGCATTGCCGAGTGGAGCGCTGGCGATTTCGGAATGCGACACCGCCGCCAAGCAGAGCAGAAGAAGAGCCATCATTCCGCGCCCCGAGAATGCCGGTCCTGGCGGTGGACGGATCTGTGCACGAGGATGCGCCGTGGACAGTTTGTCTGTCATCTATTTGCCGCCGATGAAACAGCACGCGGTATGCGCTATTGTTTCAAAAATGCTCCCTACCAGTACCGCGCTGAACAAGACGGCAAGCAGGGCGCTTGCTGCGCGGTGCCCTCGCCCTGGGTGAGCGGCGAGGCGGGCGAGGCGATGGCCCAGGAAGGACGAGGCGGTCGCCTCGAGCAGGAACCCTCTTTCTGGGTGGGCAAGTTTTGCCAGCGCCGAAATCAGCTCTCGGCCACGGGCGCTTTGAATGACGGGCTCGTCGCAGGAGAGCTCTCGATAGAGCGCCAGGCGAGAGCCAGTGATCCAAACCAGTGGATGAAACCACAGACAGCAAAGCACAAACTGGTGCAGCAGGCAGATGAGATTGTCGCGCCTGGTCGCATGTGTCAGCTCGTGCGCAAGCACGGCGTTGAGCTCCTGCGCACTCAGCAATCGGTCGAGCCCCTGGGGAAGGGAGATGTGCGGGCGCAGAACCCCATGCACCGCCGGTACTTGCGTGTTGTTTGCGAAGCATACCGGTACGCCGTCAACCAGAAAACTTCGCGCATTGCCGGGTGCACATGGAGGGCTGGCCGCCCGAGCATCACGTCGCTCAACACGCAGCCGCAACCACAACCGCGCAAACATCAAGGTTGCGCCAACTAACCAGATCACGGACAGGACCGCGGCAACGAGCACGTTTTGCGAAATGCGAACGCCGACGTCGCCGAACACGCCAAGCGGTCTGGCCCACGAGAGGTGGGCTGCCGCGACTTTGTCGAGAACCGCGGCCAGGGGCAAAATGAAATTGAGCGACGTCGCAACCCAAATCCAGTACTTGGTGGTGGCGCTGCCGGATCGGATCGCGGTGACAATCCATGCCGCGAACCAAACCGTCGAGGCATAGAGAAGGTGGATTTGCAGGTAATACAACACCCGTGCAACCTGCTCATGCATGCCTTTTCCCTCCACGGCCACGTCTGCTTTTGCTGTCAACCGCCGCGCTTCGAAGAGCCTTCAAATCCTTGAGGGTGATGCTGCCGGTTTCGAGGAGATTGGAGACCAGCAGGCTCGCGGACCCGCCGAATAGCTCGAGGAGCTCTCGAACCAGACCGCTTCGATACTCGCGTTGGTCGACGGCAGGTTGGAACAGTTGAGCGTTGCCGATTTTCTTCACCTTGCGCAGCGCTCCCTTTTGCTCAAGCCGGTACACGAACGTCTGAGCCGTGGTGTAGGCGACGCGCTCGTCCTCGGGCAAACTCTCGAGGATTTCGCGCACCGAGCAGGTTCCCAATTTCCAGCACTGCTCCAGGATCCGGGCTTCAGCTTTTGACAGGCGGGGCTTGTTCATTGCCTCCTACGTTTCTCGGCGCTTCTACTACAAGTCACGTAACTGTGGCCAGCGAATTCTATTCCGCTGGTTTCCCGCAGAGTCACGCTGGTCACTTATCGGGAGTGCCGAATGCACGCTCGATGCCGAGCAAGTAGACCGCGAACGATGCGAGCCAGTGCTCCCCCATGTAATCGCCGGTTGCGACGTGCTCGAGGCCTTGACGCGTGTGTACATCGCCGGCCGCGATCAACGGTTTGCGTAGCGAGTCTTTCGCTGGCAGCGCGTTGGCGATCGCGCGCAGACACCACGCCCGCGACAAGTTCAGGCCGTCGAGGTGCGCGAGCTTGGGATCGCTGCGATCCGTGACGAGGGCCGGTTTCTGTAATGATGCAGGCAGGCCGCGCGGCAAGAACGCGTGGAACCAAATGGGAAACTTCGCCCGCGGCAATACGCGGCGCATGAGGTCTGCCTCGATGAGCGCGGGGGACAGAAAGTCTTCGCCACCCGGTTCCCAAGACGCGGGAACGTCGGCGTCGTTGCCGTAGTACGTCATCGCGCGTTCGAGGATCATCGCCTCCAGCTTTGTATGGCCGGTAGCACGCGCGTAGTCGAGCGCCAACGCGAGACCGAAGGCAGTGTTCGGATGCACGCCGGTGCGAATCGGATAGGATTGCTTGGGCATGAATAAAAGATAGCGATCGACAATCGCGTTGGTCAGCGGTTGGAGATTCATGGCCCAGCGCTTGCCGTCGGTGTCATCCCAGCCGTGAAGCTCCGCGGCGAGCTGCAGGAGCCACGCCCACCCGTAGGTGCGTTCGAACGACTGGCGATTCGCGCCTGAGAAGTACGCGACCTCGGCGAGGATGTTCTTCGCAGCCAGCGTCGCGTCGAGCAGCTTGCGGATGTCTGCTGCCTCGGGAAACGCGGGAAAGGTGCGGAGTAGCCGCACGAGCATCCAGTGCCCGTGAACTGACGAGTGCCAATCGAGACAACCGTAAAACGCCGGATGCAGATCCTTGGGTCGCTTCACGTCGTTCGGGTCGTTGATCAGGTGGTCGATCTTGTTCGGCAGCTCCTTCTGCACGCAACCGAGCGCGAGCTTCGCAAAATGCGACGCCCGATCGATCGTCAGCGCATCGTCGGCGCGCGCGGAAGCGGGCATCGCGATGAAGAGTAACACGATCGGTGCGCGATGCATGCGTGTACGGTATCAGGGGCAGCGGATCCGTGGCAGCTCTTTCAGCGGGTCAGCGCGCCTAAGTCCATCGACACTTCCGGGACCACGCCTAGCGCAAGCGGGTCAGGAGGACCGAACCCAAAGAGTCGCCGAGCACTCCTTGGTTGCGTCAGGATGGAGAACTGCGCTCTATTTACGATCGCGCGTCAGACTTGTCCCAGGCCGCCATCCACGTTCAGCTCTACTCCGGCGATGTAGGAAGCGTCCGAGGATGCGAGGAACGCGACTGCCCCCGCGACCTCCTCCACCTCACCAAATCGCTTCATCGGGACTTTCTGCACCGGCGGGACTTAACGAGGCGTGTTTCTGACAGCGCAACGGCTGAGAGCGCGCCGTTGGTCTTCGGCCGCTTCCAGGCGGCGCGGAGCTTTGTGGGAGCTTCGACGCCGCGCAGAGCTTTGGCGCGGGTAGCCATCCTTCTTTCCTGGCGGTGGGGGACTTCAACGGCGATACGGCGCCAGACCTCGCCCTGACCGACGCTGACGCCAAGAACGTCTCGGTGCTGATCAACAACACGCGTCGTTAGTCAAATCGGAAACTTCAAATTGGACGAAGCGGCCACTCGTAGAGATTGCTCCGTCTCGATGCCGAGTTGGGACTGGTCTTTGTTAGCACTGGCAATGGAGCATCGAAGTCTACAGTCGCCGGTTATCTGCCCGCCCCGAGTCATCGTCAAAAGTTGCGAGCAGCTGTGAAGAATTGAAAAGCGCTGATGACGGCTCCTGGCTGCACTTCGAATCCGAAGGTCGGGGGTTCAACTCCCTCCGGGCGCGCTCCAGTTCCCCGGGGCGTACCTACCGTGCGCTAAAAACCCGTAATCCCGGAGATCATTGGGGACTCCAAGTGAAACGAGTGACCGGCCAAATGGACGGTATCTAGGGTGGATCTGAGCGAACGCAAGCAGCTCGACGAGGAGCGGGAGCGACTGCTGTCAAGCGAGCGGGCAGCCCTCGCCGAAGGCGTCGCCGCGCAGCAGCGGTTCCGCGATCTGGTCAACGCAGTCGAGGGGATCGTCTGGGAGGCGGATGCACAAACCTTCCAGTTTTTGTTCGTCAGCAAGCAAGCAGAGCGCATCCTCGGCTACCCCGTGGAACGCTGGTTATCCGAGCCAACCTTCTGGGCGGATCACCTTCACCCGGACGACCGCGAGTGGGCGGTGCGATTTTGCGAGGAGGCTGTCGCCGCCAAGCGTGACCACGACTTTGAATACCGGATCATCGCTGCCGACGGGCGCGCCGTATGGGTACGTGATCTCGTAACCGTGGTCGTGGAGGGAGATCTCGCAACACGGCTGCGTGGGGTGATGGTCGACATCACCGAGCGGAAGCGGGGAGAGGAGGAACGCCACGCCCATCTTTGGTTCTTCGAAAGCATGGACAGGATCAACCGGGCGATTCAAGGCACGAATGACCTCGAGCAGATGATGAGCGACGTGCTCGAGGAGGTGCTCTCGATCTTCAAGTGCGATCGAGCATGGCTGGTCTATCCCTGCGATCCAGAAGCTCCATCGTGGAGCGTGCCGATGGAGCATACCCGACCGGAGTTCCCCGGTGCCCTCGCGCAGGGGCACGTGCCCATGGACCCGGGCGTGGCCGAACTGTTCCAAGCCGTCAGGGCTTGCAGCGGGCCCGTGCGACGCGGCCCCGGTTCGGAGCATCCGCTGCCGGCAGAGGTGGCGACGCGTTTCGGCATCCGGTCCCAGATTTCAATGGCCGTCTACCCGAAGGGAGATCGACCCTACATGTTCGGGCTGCACCAGTGCTCATACGCACGGGACTGGACGGCTCAGGAGGAGCGACTCTTCCAGGAAATTGGGCGAAGGCTGTCCGACGCCCTGACCTCTCTGTTGATGTTTCGCAACCTGCGAGAGAGCGAGGCAAGACTGGAGGAAGCCCAGCGCATGGCGCATGTTGGCCACTGGGAACGCGACCTTGAGACAAACCGCGTCCACTGGTCGGCCGAGACCTACCGTATCTTTGGGCTGCCGCCGCAGACATCCACGTTCGACTTTACGAAATTACCGGAGCTCATCCATCCGGAGGATCGGCAGTCGATGGTCCAGTCGTCGGCGGCGGCGGAGCGTGGGGGCCCGCGCTACGACCTGGAGTACCGCGTGGTGCGGCCCAACGGCGAGGTGCGGATCGTTCACAGCCGGGGCGACGTGACGAGAGACGAGTCGGGCCGGCCGCAACGCATCTTCGGCGTCATCCAGGACATCACCGAGCGGAAACGGGCCGAGGCGGCACTGCGCGAGAGCGAGCGGCGATACCGCAATATTTTCCAATCCAACCGGGTGTCGATCTGGGAGCAGGATTTCTCTGAAGTCAAGGCTGCGATCGAGGACCTGAAAGCCAGAGGCGTGCGCGATTTGCGCGAATATTGTGCCGAGCATCCGGAATTCGTCGAGCAGGCCATCGCGATGGTGAAAATCGCTGACGTCAACGACGCGACGGTCGAGTTGTTCGCGGCACAGAGCAGAGACGAGCTCCTGATATCCCTGCAGAGGATATTCCTGCCCGAAACCACCCAGGCTTTCGTGGGAGTGCTGGTCGCCATCGCGGAGGGCCGGACGTCCTGCGAGGCCGAGACCGTTCTCCAGACTTTGAAGGGCGAGAGACTGACCGTACTGTTCACGATGACGTTGTCACCGCCGCCCGGTCGACTCGACAACGTGCTCGTGACCCTGATCAACATCACCGAGCGCAAACGGGCGGAATATCTGACCGGGCAAGTGTTCGAAAGCTCTCCCGATGGCGTAGCCATTGTAGGAAGAGATTACCGATATCGGCGGGTCAATCCGGTCTACGAGCGGGTTTGGGAGATGCCAGCGGAGAGGATAGTCGGGATGCACCTGGCCGACCTCCTGGGAGTGGACTCCTTCGAGCAGATCAAGCCGTATCTGGATCGATGCTTCGGGGGAGAAGACGCCAGCTATGCAGGGTGGTTCCCCGGCCGTCTCGGCCGGCGATACCTGGCGCCGAGCTATTCCCCTCTGCGGCCGGACTCAGACCGGGTGGAGGCCGCGCTGGTGATCGTCCGCGACCTGACGGACCAGATGCTCGCGTTGGAAGCCTTGCAGCAGGCCCACGCGGATCTCGCGCACATCAGCCGCGTGACCACGATGGGAGAGCTGACCGCTTCGCTGGCGCACGAGATCAACCAGCCGATCGCTGCGGCAATCACGAATGCCAATACGTGTTTGCGCTGGCTTGCGTTCGCTCCGCCGGACATCGAGGAGGCGCGCGAGGCTGCCTCGAGAATCATCAAAGACGGCACCCGCGCGGCCGACATCATCAAACGGATCCGCTTGCTGTTCAAGAAGGGCGTCGCGCAACGCGAGCCGGTGGACGTCAACGAAGTCATTCAAGAGATGATTGTCCTGCTGCGCAGCGAGGCGGCCCGATACTCCATCCCGATCCGCGCTGAGCTTGCCGCGGGGCTCCCCAAGGTCAAAGCAGATCGTGTGCAACTGCAGCAGGTGTTCATGAACCTCATGCTCAATGGCATCGAGGCGATCAAGGACATAGGCGCGGCAGGTGAGCTGACCATCAGATCAGACCTAGCCGAGACTGGCCTGATGATCTCGGTCAGCGACACTGGCGTTGGATTGCCCCCGCAGCAGGCGGCCCGGATCTTCGATGCATTCTTCACCACCAAGCCTGACGGGACCGGCATGGGGCTCCCGATCAGCCGATCGATCATCGAGTCGCACGGCGGCCGATTGTGGGCCGCCGCCAACTCCGGTCGGGGCACAACCTTCCACTTTACCCTGCCGAGCGAAGTCGACGAGCGTCCAGAACCTGCGGTCGACGCGATAGTGTCGGCCCATGGTCAAAAGAAGAGAGCCCCCAATGGTCTCTAGTTCCGGAGCGGCGCGAAAACTGGCAAGTTGATTCGGAGGCGGCCATGTCCTCGTCGGACGATCAACTCCGAACAATCCTCGACTCCATCCCGACGCTGGTATGGTCGGCGAACGCCGACGGCGCCGCGAACTTCTTCAACCGGCGCTGGCTCGACTACACCGGGCTGTCCGCTGAGCAGGCGCGCGACTGGGGGTGGACGCTTGCAATTCATCCGGACGATCGGATTTGCCTCGTCGATTACTGGCGATCGGTTTTGCCGTCGGGCCAGTCAGGCGAGATCGAAGCGCGATTACGCCGCTTCGACGGCGCGTACCGCTGGTTCCTGTTTCGGGGCACTCCGTTGCGCGATCCATTGGGGACAATTGTCCAATGGTGCGGAACGAATACTGACATCGATGACCGGAAGCGGGCCGAGGAGGCGCTGCGTGCGAGCGAGCTCGATTTTCGGCTGATCCTCGACAGCATTCCGGGTCTCGTTGCGACGATGACGGCTGAGGGTGAGGTCGAATTCGTCACTCAGCGAATCCTGGATTACACCGGCCGGACTCTCGAGCAATTGAAAGATTGGGCGCCGCTGATCCACGAGGACGATCTTGCGGTCGTGTCGACCTCGTGGAAGCGCTCGATCGAGACCGGCCATCCCTACGAGATCGAGCATCGCATCCGCGGTGCCGATGGCGTGTATCGCTGGTTCCACGTCCGTGGGATTGCGCGTCGGAACGCGGAAGGTCGACCCATTCGTTGGTACCACCTGCTTTCAGACATCAACGAGCGTAAAAACGCGGAAGAGAAGCTGCGGCGCAGCGAGCTGGATTTGCTGGAGGCGCAGCGATTGACACACACCGGCAACTTTAAACTCGATCTTTCTTCGGGGACAGTCACGGCCTCGCCGGAGTTGCTTCGGAGATTTGGCATCAGACCGGATGAGGATACGTCGCTTCCTGACTTCTGGTTCAACAGGATTCATCCTGAGGACCGAAAGCGCGTTCGGGAACTTTTTGAAAGATGCGTGATCGAGAAAAGCCATTATGAAGCGGACTACCGCATCGTGGTTCCCGACGGGACGATCAGGCACCACCATTCTTTTGGTCATCCCATTTTGAACAAATCCGGCGACGTGGTCGAATTTGTCGGGACGACCATGGATGTCACCGAGCAATGGCAGGCGAGAGCCGAGTTGGAGAAAGCCAACCTGGCGCTACAAGCGAGCGAGCGCGAGCTCAGCTTGATCATCGAGACGATGCCCGGCCTGGTGTGGTGCGCATCTCCGGATGGCAAGCTGACCGATATGAATCAGCGCATCCTCGACTACCTTGGAGCGTCCGCGGACGCATTGACCCAGGGCGGTTGGGTCAACTTCGTGCACCCGGACGATCGCGCGTTCGTTCTGGGAGCATGGGCTCAGGCTGTCGCCAGCGGCGAGTCGTTCGAGGTGCAAAACCGCCTTCGGCGCGCGGACGGCGTCTACCGGTGGGTTCACTCACTCAGCCAGCTCGGACGCGACGATGAAGGCCGCGCGACCCGCTGGTACGGCTTGTTGATCGATATCGACGACCGGAAGAACATGGAGGAAGCGCTGCGTCGCACCGAGAGGCGGTTGTCGCGAGCTGCACAAGCCGCGACGGTTGGCGAGCTCGCGGCTGCGATTGCGCATGAAGTGAATCAGCCGCTCGCCGCCGTGGTGGTGAACGGTCAAGCCTGTCTCCGCTGGCTGTCGGCTCAACCTCCAAATCTCGAGGAGGCGCGGGAGACCGTCGAGCGGATCGTTCGAGATGGCAAGAACGCCGGAAACGTAGTGAAGCGCATCCGTGCGCTGTTCAAGCAGGCGGCTCTCGAAAAAGTCTCGCTCGATCTGAATGAAATCGTCGGCGAGGTCTTGCAGCTCCTTCGCAGCGAGACCGCGAGAAGGCGCGTAGCGGTGGCGCTTGATTTGGAGCACGACATGCCTTCCGTGGTTGCCGATCGCATCCAGCTTCAGCAACTTGTTTTCAATCTGCTCCTCAACGGGCTCGAGGCGATGGATCCGGTCCCGGATCATCTCAGAGCACTCCACGTCCGCTCGACACGAGATAGCCCGGAAACCGTCCTCCTCGAGATACACGATACCGGCGTTGGCCTGAAGGATCCGGACAGAGTATTCGAAGCCTTCTTTTCAACGAAGGAGAAGGGTATGGGTATGGGTCTGGCGATCTGCCGCTCGATCGCCGAGGCACACAACGGCCGTCTGTGGGCCGCTCCTGGCGACGGCTCTGGCACGACATTCTATTTCAGGCTTCCGTTTCAGCCGGCTGAGGCGTCCGGCGAAGGGCGTCTTGAACGCAAGAGTTTGAGTGGGTAGCTCGGGGGCGCAGCGATCTTACATTCCACAGTTGTCAAACTTGAAGCTGGCGATCCACGTGCTCCAGGGTCTGCCGCTCGTCTTGTGGTACTCGGAGGTGTACCAAAAGGTGCAATCGTCCAGGGGATCGACGGACATCGTGCTGTAATCCCCCCACCGCCCCAGAGTTCCGGTCTGAGAGCCAGTTCCGTCGGCAAGAACGACTTCAGCCCCCAAAGTTCCCAGTGGATCACCGAGCTGACGGCCGGTGATCGCTACCGAGGGGTGGATGTTACTGCTCGATAGGCTGTAGCCCAGCGCGATGTTACCGGCTTGATCCATCGCGATGCTGCCCATCCAGCGGTAATTCGAGTCGGGAACAAACGAGCCTTGTTGGTAGACGACCGGCTCACCGTTGGGATCCTGGATCTCGTACCAGCGCACTCCGCCGCCGCCCGAGCTTCCTTGAACGGAATGGTTGAGCACCAACGACTCGTGGTCGCCAAAGTTGCGGTAAGCCACGCGGTACATCAGCCAGAGGGAGAGAATATCCAGGGAATTCGACGTCTCGGGCTGAGGCACTCGTCCGGAGAGCCTGGTAAAGGGATCGACCGCGATGTTGATCGGGCCGGTAAGGGTCGACTGGGAGGGGTTTGCAAAGTCGACGTGGAACTTGTTGAGAATGAGGCTCCGATTGTTGCTGCTAAGTCGCATGAAATAGTTCGGGGATCCGGCTGGAGGAGGCGTCAGTCCATCCAAATCCGAAGGCAGCATGAGGCCCTGAAATGGTTGGAAACACACCTGACCCGCGTCCAGCCCCTGTAACATGGCTTCGCGTTCGAAGGCGCAAACGGGGTTCGGACCGGAATTGAATCCCATGTAGTAAGCATCTGGCCAAACGCCGAGCTTCCCGTAATCAGGGAACGTGTTGATCACGAAGGCATAGCGGTAGAAGGTGTCGGTGGCATCATTGCTCGTCGAAACCGCGATGCACTGTAGATATGGCTGGGTCCGAATGGAGAGTTGGGAAAGTACCCAGCGATCGGCGAGCTTGTCGTAGACGACCATCGGGTCGCCGTTGTTATTGGCCTCGCAGCCACCACCGAAACCTTCCCACAACCTGTTTCCCCGGTTCGGTCCTGCGAGAAGCTCACCCGTGTTCTTATCGAAAACCGCGTAGGAGGTATTCACCCACTGAACGTATTGAGTGGCACCAACCGCGCCGGTCGGATCCGGCGGAGACCCGCTGACGGAGAATCCGTACACGCCATCCCCCAACCCATCGAAGCCTAGATTCACCGTTCTTCGAAATCCGGTCTCTCAGGGCCGGGCCGCCAATCCTTCATGGATGGAGAGATGTCGTGCTTCACATCGGACATCACGATTGGTTTTAGCTGAGCGATCGCCGGCTGAACGCTGGCAAGCGACAATCCGACGACAAGCAAGGATGAGCGCAGTGGAAGGGTAGTCATGAAGAAGTCTCCAGTGTTGGTCAGCGGCACAGCCCACCAAACCTCAGTGTGCTGGTCCCGCCCCCTCGAGTAAGGCGGCGCATACTGGCACGTTGTGGTCTCTCGCCAAAGCGATTTTGGGCGCGACGCGAATCGGCCACCTGGGCCGCCTTCGACCGCCCGCCGGGGCGTCATCGATGACCCGACGACGGGAAAACAAACGCAACTGGTCGCCAAGCACTACAGCCGGGAGCACTCCAACACGCGGTCCGCTACCACGGAGTTTTCGCACCCAACGCCTCTTGGCGCGCGCCAGCACAGCGTGCTTCTGCTTCCGGCGGGCTACCTCTACCGCGTTAAGGGCGGCTTCGACGACTAAGGAGCCGCGAGCAGAAACACATAGTTCTGCTCGTCGGCACCATTCATTTTGGTAGTGCGTCGGAGATCGAGGGGGTTCTATGCAACACGCACTGCCCGCCTATTCCGGAAATGGCTCGGCAGCGCCATCCGTGGTTCAAAAGGGGTAGCGACAACTGGATACCAACCAGCACGCTGAATGCACCCAGCGCACGAACCAGTCACACCGCGGTCTGGACCGGCAGTGAAATGCTCGTCTGGGGGGGAGTTGCCGCTGGTCCTTCGCACTTCAACACGGGCGGGCGCTACAGCGCCAGCGCAGGGAAGACGAGCGGACAGTCCGCGAAATAGTCTCGTTCTTCTCGCTGCCCATCTGGCCTCCGCCGAGAAACTGCGCCGGATTACGCCGGCCCGGCGACGCCTATCAGGTTGCCCTCGGGGTCAGTGAAAAATCCGACCACGAGGTCGCGCCCCGTCGCCCGGGCGGGGCCCATGCGGCGTTTGCCGCCGAGCGCCTCGGCCTTCTCCAGCGCCTCTTTCACGTTGGCAACGCCCACGTAGAAGATGGCGTGCGGATCGTAGCCCTTGCCGCCGCCGACGCCGCCCGGAATCCCGACACCGTCGGGAGTCGTGTTGCGTTCCACGAACCCGTAGTTCGTCGGCTCGGAGACTTCCTCCGCGACTTTTCCACTCGTGTCGAACGCCCAACCGAAGAGGTCGCTGTAGTATCGCCGGAGCTCCTCCGGATCCTTCCCGATTACCTCGAAGTGCACGACTGGTTGTCCCATGGAATCATCCCTTTCGTTGATGGATCGCAGGTTATCTGACCTACCTCAATCCGGAGGTATCCATTAAAGAGCTAGGAAGGAAGCGGAGGACAAAGCCCGCTCCCATTGGCATCGTCGGTTCAAGGCCCGCAACGCCACTTGGCCATTTCGGCGGCCGGGAGACCTCGGCCGAAAGTCCTTGACGCCTTCAGTGAAGAATGAAAACAGAATACAGGTCTGCGAGAGGGGGATGAATCATGAAGATTGGGAAGGGATTTCTCGGTGTACTCCTGTGCCGCTTGCTTCGGTGCCGCGTGCGGACTGTATGCCGGCCCTGGTCCCTGGTGGTGTTTGTCCTGTTCGTTGTGTTCCGAGCAGGCATGGCGCAGGCGCAGCCTTTCGTTTACGTAGCCAATCAAGGCTCAAACAATATTTCTGCCTACCGCGCTGATGCTGAGTCCGGGGGTCTGTCGCTGATTGGAACCTTCCCAGTAGGCGTACAGCCTCGAGGAATAGGGGTTGATCCATCAGGCCAGTTCCTCTTCGTGGCAAATCAAGGTTCAGGCGACGTTTCGGCATTTAGAATAGTCCCAACGACTGGGGCCCTCACGTCCATACCCGGATCGCCTTTTCCCGCGGGGCCGGCGCCCAATGGCGTGAGGGTGGAACCGTCGGGGCGCTTTCTCTATGTCACAAATTGTTTTTCCTCCAACTGCTACGAAGCCTCCTCAGGTAACATCGCGGGTTATTCCATCAATGGTGACACCGGAGTGCTAACGACGATCGAAGGCTCTCCTTTCTCTGCCGGTGCCGGGCCGGCAGAGCTGGCTGTGGATGCGTCGGGGCAGTTTGCCTATGCCGCCAACCGCGGCTCCGATAACGTCTCGGCGTACACGATCGGTGCCGTGACCGGCGTGTTGCGTCAGGTCAACGGCTCACCCTTTTCCGCAGGGCGGAGCCCCTTTGGCGTGACGACACATCCGACTGCTCCGCTTGTTTACGTGACAAACGTCCGCTCGAATGACATTTGGGTTTACGCCATTGAGACGTCGGGCGCTTTGACGCCTATTGGCGGTTCACCCTTTTTGGGCGGATCCACGCCTGTCATCTTGGCCTTCGATCCGTCAGCCCAATTCGCCTACGTGGCAAACTGTGGGGATGAGGCCTGCACTGCGGCTGGCAGCGTTTCGGGTTACACCGTTGATGGAGAGGGCGTACCGCGCGACGTTCCTGGATCGCCGTTTGGGGCGGGCACGGGCTCTTGGGGAGTCGTGGTCGATCCGAGTGGCCGGTTCGCCTATTTGACCAATCGCGGTTCCGACAACGGTACGGCCTACACGATAGACCGTATCACTGGCGGGCTGGCGCCTATTGGCAATTTCACAACAGGAAATTTCCCGGTGGCGATCGCGATCACGGCTGGGCCGACGGCCCCTCAGATGTAGCGGCGCGCGGGAAGCCTTCGATGTTGGTCCGCCTCCCTGCGGCGCTGGAGGTGACCGCATGGACGATGACGGACGTCTTGGGTCCCCCCGGTGTTGCCCTCACTACTTCGCTGTCCGTCATATTCGCTAATTCAAGTTGCACCGTAGCGGGCGCGCGTCCGTTTGCTCGCGCCCGGTCCCGGCGCCAGCGCCAGATCGCGGCCGGCGAGCGGACGGCCCTCGTTGTCGAGGATGCGCAGCCGCGGGATTCGTCGTCTTGAACGCCGGTCGAGTATCAGCAGCGGCTCGTTTCCTTCGCCGTAGATCCAGCGATCGCCCCACTGCTGCAGCGCCGTCATCAACGTCGCCAGGTCCTTCCCCATCGGCGTCAGCTCGTACTCGTATCGCGTGCCGTGGACACCGGCGTCGACCCGGGCGAGCACGCCGTGCGCCACCAAGTGATCCAGTCGGGCGCTCAAGATGTTCTTCGAGATGTCGAGATTCGCCTCGAAATCAGCGAAGCGGCGCGAGCCCACGAACGCCTCGCGCACCACCAAAAGCGTCCACCAGTCGCCCAACACCTCCAGCGACTGCGCTATCGAGCAGTTCTGATCCTTGAATCGTCGTCTCATGGTGGCGAATATAGTTGCATAACAAGACCAGATTAGTTACCCTCCTATTTGAGGGAGACGCTCGATGACCGACGCCAAGACGCTGCTGTTGGACCTTCTCTCAGTGACACCCAGCGGCGACAAAATCGCGCCGCTCTTCGCGGAAGATGGCGTGCTCGAGCTTCCATTTCTTCACTCCGTTGGGATTCCGACACGGTACCAGGGTCGTTCCAAGATCAAGGATTTCTATAACCTGGTGGGAAAGATGTATCCGGATTTCGGATTCAAACCGAAGGATACGAAGGTTCTGATGGTCACGCCAGACCAGGTCTTCGCCGAATATATGACGCACACGAAGGCGGCCGGCACCGGACGTCTTATCCATCATTTGTTCGCGGGGAGACTCGTCGCGGAAGGAGGACGAATCAAGCCGTTGCGGGAATCACTGAACGTGCTCGCCGCGGCGCAAGCTCTGAACCCGCACCGTGCCGCCGATCTTCCTCTCCCTCCTGCCGAGATCTTCTCCGTTCCCTCCGGCTACCTCAGCTAAGACTATGGCCCAGCCCGGCATCGATGCGCCTTTGAAATGGGACTTGTTCGTGACGTCCGGAATTCCAACGGTCACGCCCGACCCGCCTCCCGGCGAAAAGCGACGGTTCTTTTCGCCAATCTCCTCCACGCTCATCTACGGCAAGCGGGACGCGGTTCTCGTCGACACCTTCATGACTGTCGACCAGAACGACATCCTGCTCGATTGGATCAAGGGCAGTGGAAAGAATCTGACGACGATTTATGTGACGCACGGCCACGGCGATCACTGGTTCGGGATCGGAGCGCTACTCGAACGGTTTCCCGGCGCGCGAGCAGTCGCTTCGCCGGGTGTCGTGAATCTGATGAAGGAGCAGTCGAGCGAGGAAATGAAGTCGTGGTGGCGCGCGCGGCTTCCGGGGCAGATTCCCGAGCGACTGGTGATAGCCGAGGAGCTCGCGGGCAATGTCATCAAGCTCGAAGGACAGGATCTGGTCGTGGTCGAAGTCGGGCACACCGACACGCGCGACACGACCGTCCTGCATGTGCCAGCCATCGGATTGGTCGTCGCCGGAGACGCCGCGTACAACGGCGTTCATCAATTGCTCGCCGAGTCGAATCCCAAGAAGCGACGCGAATGGATCGCCGCGCTCGATAAGATCGAGTCGCTGAAGCCGCGCGCCGTGATTGCGGGGCACAAGCGGCCCGGGAACGAAGACAGTCCGCGAATCCTCGAGGAGACTCGGCAGTACATTCGCGACTTCGACGGAATCGCCGAGACAGCCAGGACGGCACGCGAGCTCTACGACCAGATGCTGAAGCTGCATCCGCTGCGCATGAACGTCAATGCCCTGTGGACGTCGGCGCGCGCGATCAAGGGCTAACCACCATAGACCCTGCGCGCATCTCCGCGATCTGTCAGCGTGGTCCAATACCAAACCGAGGCGATGTAGCCGGCGAAGAACATCCCGCCGACGATGCCTGCCTGCGTATTGGTCAGCGACCATGCGTCGCGAACCTGCGGCAGCAGTGCGCCAAACGTCGAAAAGCCGAGCATCGAGAAAATATGCGCGGCGATCAGGACCAGGACCGTGCCCATGCGCTCCGTGATCTACGTCGGCGATTCGCCAGCAGTCATTCGCCGAGTACTTTGTCACGGCAGGGCCTTGGCACAAAACCCCGCTCGGCTAAGTCGGTCCATAGTGGCGATCTGATTTACCTCACTTCAGAGGCCGGGCTCGAACTGTGTGACAATTTGGGTCCCCCCGGCCCGCAAATGTCACACGCTTCG
>WNFC01002732.1_pt1 | contig 19030 bp, 13 predicted proteins | sample 5400541 | NCBI WGS metagenome assembly WNFC01 (sample SAMN13153342, study PRJNA577476) | soil metagenome | isolation source: 120 cm saprolite under Douglas fir tree site 2 hole 2 replicate 1 | place: USA:California | collected 2015-04-18 | reverse complement strand
GCAAAGCGCATCGAATTGGTGCGCGAGGCCTTGCCGGCCGCCCGCCATCTCGGCCTCATCTCGGACGCCTCGTCCGGCGACCAGACCGAGGCCGCCGCGGCGGCAGCCAAATCCCTCGGTTTCGAGCCGCGTCGCATCGAGGTGACCGGCCAACCGCCGGATTATTCCGCCGCCTTCGGACGGATGGCCGATGTGCCGGGCGAGCCTATCGTGATCCCGGCGGGTCCGATATTCCTGCGCGATCGCGCGACCATCGGGCGCTTGTCGCTCGAGCGACGGCTTCCTTCGATCGGCGCGTTCCGCGAGATTGCCGAGGCGGGCGCAGTGATGACCTACGGCACGGATCTGGTCGGCCTCTTTCGCGACGTCGCCGGCGTCGTCGACCAGGTTGCCAAGGGCGCCAAGCCCGCCGAGTTGCCGATCGCGCAGTCGTCGCGCTTCCATCTGGCGGTCAACCTGAAGAGCGCGACCATGCTCGGCATCACGTTGCCGCTCGCGCTCACGGCGCGCGCCGACGAGGTGATCGAATGACACGCCGCGAGCTCATGTCGCTCGTCGTCGGCGCGGCGGCGTGGCCGCTTGCCGCGCGGGCGCAGGAGCCCGGCCGCACCTATCGCCTCGGGTTCCTGATGCCGGCCGGCCGGCAGACCGCGGCGGTCGTCGCAATGTTCGATGAGTTGCGCCTCAATGGCTTCGTCGAAGGGAAAAATCTCGCGCTCCTCCCGGAAGGCTTCGAAGTCAATTATGATCACCTTGCCGAGCGTGCGGCGGCCGTGGTCAATGCCGCGCCCGATGCGATCATCGCGGGTCCCGAGCTTCCCCTGCGCGCGCTGCAGGCGGTCACTCGCACGGTGCCGCTCATCGGCATGAGCGAGGACATGGTCGGGGAGGGGCTGGTGGCATCGCTCGCCCGCCCCGGCGGCAACATCACGGGGATCAGCTTGTTGTCGCCCGAGCTCGACGGCAAGCGGCAGGACATCTTGATCGAGGCGGTGCCCGGCGCGCGCCGGATCGCGGCGATGGCCGATTCCAACGTCACGCCGCCCTACCACCTTCAGGTGTTGCAGCACGCGGCGCGCTCGCGCGGCGTCGAGCTTTCGGTGTTCGGCGTCGGCGGATCGGAAGAGATAATTCCCGCGATCGACGCCGCCAAGGCAGCGGGTGCCGAGGCCCTCAACTTTCTGGCGACGCCGCTGTTCTCGGTCCCGGGCAGCCGCAACAACGACGTGGTCCTGGAGCGCGTCGCGACCGTGCGCCTGCCGGCGATTTTCCAATGGCCCGAAACGGCGGAAGCGGGCGCGCTTGCGGCCTATGGCCCGCGCTTTGCGGACGTCTACCGTCAGCGGGCGCGGATGGTGGCGAAGATCCTGCGCGGCACCAGGCCCGCCGACATTCCGGTCGAGCAGCCCACTCGCTTCGAGCTGGTGGTCAATGTGAAGGCTGCAAAGGCGATCGGGCACGAGGTCCCGGCCGGGCTGGTGCTGCGCGCCGACAAGGTGATCGAGTGAAAGAAGGCGCAGCGCCGGACCCGCGAGGCCGCTACGCCGGCTCGCCTCCGATCATCCGATGTCGCGCCCCGTCGGTCGATTGCGCCGCTGCCTGACCTTACCAGAGCGTGGTCGTCGATGTCGGGATGAAAGACGACATGCTGCCTGCGGCCGCCGGCTGGCTCTGGGTAATACGCCAGGCATGGATGGCGGTTGCACCGATGCAGACGGCGAAGGCGAAAACGATGATCGCGACCTTGAGGATCAGGCCCTTCGATGTGGAATGCATGCGTGCTCTCCACTGGTTCTTGCCGGGAGACGAGAATTGCTCGCGCTGTGAGGTCTAGACCGAGACCGGCCCGGCGAATGTGTCGGGTGTCACACAGGATTGGCGAAATCTTGAGCACGCTCTCCCCTGTTTGACGGTGCATCAGGGCAGTGGCGCGTCCCCTTGCGCGGAAATGTGCTATCGTTTCATCGCAGGCTGCGTGGTCCTTGCCACGGAGAGGAAGGCAATGGGGCGCCAGGATTTTACGGTCATTTTCGCCATCGACGCCTGGTCGCTCCCCCGCGCTCGAGGCCGCGGGTCGCACTCGATTCAGGGCATCACTCCGCCCGCGCTCCCGAGAACTTGACCACCTTGGCCCACTTCTCGGTTTCCTCGGCGATGAAGGCGCCGAAATCGGCGGCCGAGCCGGCAAGCGCCATGCCACCGAGATCGGCGAGCCGCGCCTTCAGCCTCGCATCGGCGAGCCCCGCGTTGATCTCGCCGTTGAGGCGGTCGATGATCTCGGCGGGCGTGTTCCTGGGCGCCCCGACGCCGTACCACGTGCTCGCCTCGTAGCCCGGCACGAACTCGCCCACGGTCGGTATCTCCGGCAGCGCCTGCGAGCGCACCGCGGTGGTCACCGCCAGCGGGCGCAGCTTGCCGGCTTTGACGTACTCGATCGACGAGGGCATGGGGTCGAACGCGACTTGCACCTGCCCGCCGATGAGATCGGTGAGCATGGGCGCCACGCCGCGATACGGCACATGCAGCATGTCGAGGCCCGTCATCATCTTGAACAGCTCGCCCGACACATGCAGCGTGGTGCCGTTGCCGCCCGATGCCATGTTGATCCTGCCGGCGTTGGCCCGCGCATAAGCGATGAACTCGGGAACGGTGGTGGCCGGAACCGATGGATGGACCTCCATGATGAGCGGCACGCGAATGATGCCGGCGACCGGGGCGATGTCGCGGATGAAATCGAAATTGAGCTTCTCGTAGAGCGTCGCGTTGATCGCGTTGGTCGCGCCGAGGAGGAGCAGGGTATGGCCGTCGGCCGGCGCGCGCACCACCGCCTCGGTGCCGATATTGCTGCCGGCGCCGGGCCGGTTGTCGACGACGAATTGCTGGCCGAAGCGCTCCGACAGCCACTGCGCGATCATCCGCGCGGTGATGTCGGTCGGTCCGCCGGCCGGGAAGCCTACGATCAGTCGCACCGGCCGTGTCGGATAGGCTCTCGCGATGCGCGAGGCGGCCGGGAGCGCGCCGGCAGCCGCCGCCAGAAGCAGAAATCGACGGCGGACGAGCCTCATGGGAGATTGATCGCGCCGGAGTTTCATGCTGCCCGTTCCGAATTGCATTGCTGGCGCGTCCTGCCGGCAGCCGTGCGATCAGGCTATATCATTGCCGCGCCGGCGCGGAAGGGGGCCGCGGGCCGATCACGTCCAAAAGAGGAGCGCGACCAGCAATGCGCTTGCGCCGGCGCAGGCGACGAGCGCCGCGCGGCCGTTGACGAAGGCATCGGGAAACGGCCGCAGCAGCAAAGGCGCCGCCAGCACCATCGCGCTCAACGTCGCCCATATCGGACGCGCCGATGCGGTCATGGTGATCGGTGCCTTGCCGCGGTCCAAGGCGCGCGGCTTGCGGGCGCCGCCGGGATCATCGCCGCCTGATCACGCAGCGCATCCGCCTCGCCGCCATCAACGAGGGCTTCGCGGCGCTGCGCAGCGGCCGGGCGATACGCTCGGTCGTCGTTTTCGATTGAGCGACGCGCACCGGCGCATCGCGGCGTGCCAGCGGCCGGGGGCTTGCGCAAACCTCGCCGGCCGTGGAAATTTGCTGCCGGCACATCCGCGCCCTTGCCGCCGAATTCCGAGTCATCCCCATGCATGTCCGGGCCTGGCTTCCCGCCGCGATCTTGACCCTGGTCGCATCCGGCGCCTTCGCCGACGTCCTCATCGCGGTCGACAAGCGCGCGCAGCAGATGACGGTCAGCGTCGACGGGGTGCCCCGCTACCATTTCGCCGTCTCGACCGGCCGCGCCGGATACGGCACGCCGAGCGGCACCTACCACCCGCAACGCCTGGAGCGGACCTGGTTCTCGAAGGAGTACTACAATTCTCCGATGCCGCATTCGATCTTCTTCCATGCCGGCTACGCCATTCACGGCAGCTACGAGATCAGCCGCCTCGGCGGACCGGCTTCCCACGGCTGCATCAGGCTGCATCCGGCGAACGCCGCGACCCTGTTCGCTCTGGTGCAGCGGCAAGGCATGGACGCGACCACGATCGTGGTGTCGGGGCAGAATTCGGGCGGCCGCCGGCGCTTGTCCGCGGCCGAGAGCGCGGCCGAACCGCGACCCGTCGGGGCCATGCCGGGCTCCTAGCCACAGTTCGGCCGATTGGGCGCTGAGCGCGGCCGGGCCGTCCGTAAGCTGCCCTACGGAATCGCAGAGTTATCGCGCGACCATTCCATCCCGGCGTTGCCGCCTGGGCGTGAATTGCAGCACGCGATCGTCAGGGTCGCGCCCTCCGGCATGCTCCAGCGCTTCCCGAATGGACTTTTCCAATGCCGCCAGCTGGAATGGCTTGCGCAAGATCCGAAACTGCGATCCGGCCGTCTGCACCACATCGCTGTAGCCGCTGGCGAGCAGGACCGGAAGCTGCGGATAACGGTTGCTGATTTCCTGTGCCAGCGCGATGCCGTTCATGCTGCCGGGCATGACGATATCGCTGAAAACAAGAATGATATCGTCGCCGTGCTGCAGCCGGTTCAGAGCGTCCGTGGCGTTCTCGGCGCGCAGGCTCCGGTAGCCGAGTTGCTCCAGGAGGGAGGCGGTGACGTCGGCGACCTCTGCATTGTCCTCGACGACAAGAATCGTGCCGTGCCCGGGCACGATCGGTTGCGTGGGAGGCGCCCCCACGAGCTTGACCGGCGCCGCTTGCTTGCGCGGCAGGTAGATCGTGATCGCCGTGCCGCTGCCGGCCGTGCTGGTCGCGACGACGGTACCTCCCGATTGATGCGAAAAGCCGTAGACCTGCGCCAGTCCGAGCCCGGTGCCTTTCCCGAGCGCTTTGGTCGTGAAGAACGGCTCGAAAATTCTCGGCAGGACGTCCGGTGCGATGCCGACGCCGGTATCGGTCATCGCCAGGGCAACGAAGTCTCCTTCGAGCTGATCTACACCGTCGTTTTTCTTCAAGCTGACGTTCAGCGCCGACAGCGTGATGACGCCTCCGCCGGGCATCGCGTCGCGTGCATTGACCGCGATATTGACCAGCGCCAGCTCGAGCTCCGCGATATCGACCTCGACCGGCCAGACGTCTGCTTCTATGTCGCACTTGAGCTGAACGTTTCCGCGCAGCGACCCGACCAGCATGTCATGGACGGCTTGGATGCGTTCATTGAGATCGGTGACGACGGGGTTGATCGGCTGGCGTCGCGAGAAAGCCAACAGCTGGCGGGTCAAGCTTTCTCCGCGATTGGCCGCCGAGTGGACGGCCTCGATCGCCTGCAGATGCTTGGGATCGGTAAGCCGGCGGCGCAGAAGCTGCGCATGGCCGCTGACGATCATCAAGAGATTGTTGAAATCGTGCGCGATGCTGCCCGTCAGTTGCCCCAGCGCTTCCATCTTCTGAGATTGGGAAAGCTGCTCCTGCGCCCGTTCGAGCGACGCTTGCGCCTCCCGTCGCTCGGTCATGTCGCGTGTGATATTCACAAAACCGACCAGCGTCCCGACCTCGTCGCGAATCGCCTCGATCACTACGCTCGCCCAGAATTGGCTCTCGTCCCGTCGCACACGCCAGCCCTCGACGGCATATTTGCCCTCGTAGGCGGCGGCCTGGACGGCACGGGCCGGCTCGCCCCCCTGCTGCTCCTCCTCGGAATAAAACAGACTGAAGTGCCGGCCGATGATTTCTGCGGCCGTGTATTGGTGGATGCGCTGCGCACCCATGTTCCAATTGGTGATGCATCCATCCCGATCGAGCATGAAGATTGCGTAGTCGGTGATCCCCTGGATGACCATCCGGAAGCGCCATTCGCTTTGCATGAGCGCCTCTTGCGTCTTGCGGCGCTCGGCAATGTCGTGCTTGAGGGCGTCTTCGACTCGTTTCCTTTGTTCCATCTCGGCAAGGAGGACTTCGCCGGCCTTCTTGAGCGTCGCCGAGCGCTCGTCCACGGTTTTCAACAGGCTCTCGTGCTCGCGTATCAGGTTCTCCTCGGCCTGCCGGCGGGCAGTGATGTCCTCGGCGGCCGCCACCAGGTAGTGCACGGCACCGCCCTGATCGAAGATGGCGGCGACGTTGCTTTTGATCCACAGGCGCGTGCCGTCGGGCAACGCAGCCTTGGTCTCGACGACAAAGCTTTCACCGGTGCGGGCGGTCTGCCCGAGCAGATCGAGCACGTGGAAAAGACCGTCAGCATCGATAAGGTCGTGGATCCGCAACTGCAGCAGCTCGGCGGCCGGTCGTTGAACGATGTCGCAGTATCGACTGTTGACGAGCTTGAACCGTCCCGTCGTATCGATTTGCGCGATGCCCACGTCGGCGTGGCTCAACAGGGCGCGGAGATTTTGCTCCTGCTGACGCAGCCTGGCTTTGCTGCGTTGTCGCTGCGCGATATCCGCGCTCAGGACGAGACCCAGAACGCAAGCGCTGATCACGAATATGATCGATGGCAGGAAGGATTCATCGGGAGTTGTCGCGAATGGGCCGTCGCCGGCCCAGGCGCCCCAGACCGCAAAGCCCGCGAGAATGAGCGTGCAAGCCGCGGTGTCACGCGGGCCGCAGCGAAGCGCGGCCCACACCAGCGGCGACACGGCGAGGATGCCCAGCGCGCTCCTGGTCACGGTCGGCTCAAGCAACGGACCGAACGCCAAGAAGCCCGCGACGCTCGCCGCGAGAAATGCCGTGCCGGATGCGAATTTCTTGCCGAACAAGACCTTGTCGTGATTGCCGGTCCAGGAATCGCCGACCGTCCAGAGCACAATGACGGGCGCGATGACAAGCGCGCCGGTCGCGGCGCGCAGCCACCACGTGACCCAAAGGGTGCCGAAGTCGGCCCACGCGGTGGTGCCGGAGAGGCACAGGCCGCCGACGCCGATGGTCGCGCCGAGCATCGTGCTCGGTCCCAGGCTGACCAATGCGAATTTGGCCGCCCCGGCCGGCGTCTCGAACGTCCTCCGGCCGCCGGACCAGACATTGATCAGATAGCCGCCAATGACTGCCGCGAGCGTGTTGCCCGCCGCAATCGACAAGGTCAGGATCGAACCCACAAGGGTCGCATCGGCGATCTCAGTCGACGCGCCGGCGGCGAGGGCCGCTGCAAAAATCGCGGGCCAAATGCGCAATCCTCGCAACAGCACGGCGGCCAAGGCAAAACCAGCGGCTGGCGAGACCGGAATGGCACTCGAATAGGCAGCCAACGTCAGATCGATTTTCGCGAGCGCGAAGTAAGCGATGCCGATGACCAGCAGCTCGAGGGCGAAATTCGCCGGGCCGCGGCCGTGCAGAAACGTGAGAATTCTTGCTGTCGGGAAACGAGTCACGGTGTGCCCCCCACCGACCGCGCCGTGCATCCCTTGCCGCAACGTACCCCGGGGAGTTCACGGCCGCGCCCAACGTCACCCCTATTGACTGACGAAACTGAGGCAGAACTCGGGCTCGTCCGTGACAATTTGTGAGGACGGTCATGCCGTGGAAGGGGAACTTCGGCCGACTCGGATCTGAATTTTGGCGCGGGCAACGCGGTGGACGAACGCAGCCGCCGGCTGCTTTACACGCCGTGAAATGCATGTATCACTCGAAGTGTCGCCCGCCATGGGTCGAGGATGAAGCCCGCTCCCTTCCGCTATCACGCGCCGCGCACGGTCGACGAGGCGGTGGCGCTCCTCGCCGAGGTCGCGCCGCAGGACGGGCGCGTCCTCGCCGGCGGCCAGAGCCTCGTTCCGATCATGGCTTTCAGATTGACGAAGCCGGCCCATCTCGTCGACATCAACGGCGTCGACGCGCTGCGGCGCCTTGCGGTCGAGGGCGATCGTCTCTGCATCGGCGCCTGCGTCAGGCACGCCGCCTTCCATCGCCCGGTGGTCGAGGGGCCGCTCGGCAAGCTGCTCGCGGCGGTCGTGCGCCACATCGCCCATTATCCCATCCGCACCCGCGGCACCTTCTGCGGCAGCGTGGCGCATGCCGACCCGGCATCGGAGTGGTGCGCGGTCGCGGCCGCGCTCGATGCCGAGATGGTGGCACGGAGCACGCGCGGCACCCGCGTCATTCCCGCGCGCGAGTTCTTCAAGGGGATCATGACGACGGCGCTCGCGGAGGATGAGCTGTTGACCGAGGTGCGCCTGCCGCTGCTTTCCCCCGACACCCGCTTCGGCTTCTGCGAGTTCAATCGCCGCGCCGGCGATTTCGCCATCGCCATGGCTCTCGCGGTCTACCGCCTCGGCGATGGAGGCATCGTCGAGCCGCGTCTCGCGGTCGGCGGCGCCGAGGCGAACGCCCGCCGGATCGCGGACGCGGAAAAGATGCTCGCGGGCCGCGCGCCCGGGGCCGATTGCTTTGCCGCTGCCGCCGATTGTGCAGCGACGGCCATCGATCCGATGGTCGATGCCCAGACCGACGCGGAATACCGCCGCGACCTCGTGCGCACGCTCGCGCGCCGTGCATTGGAGCAGTCGCTCCGGTGAGCGGCGGGGCGACACGGCAGGCAAGCGAAACGGCGAAACGATGAGCGAGAAGGTCGAGATCGAGCTCAACGTCAACGGCCGCGACTACGCCGCGCGGGTCGAGCCGCGCAAGACGCTCGTCGACGTCATCCGCGACGAGTGCGGCTTGACCGGCACCCATATCGGCTGCGAGCACGGCGTCTGCGGCGCCTGCACCGTGATCGTCGACGACGAGGCGGTGCGGTCCTGCCTGATGTTCGCGGTGCAGGCGCAGGGCAAGCGCATCCGTACCGTCGAAGGGCTCGCCGACGGCGAGACGCTGCATCCGCTGCAGAGCGCGTTCATCTCGCACCACGCGTTGCAATGCGGCTTCTGCACGCCCGGCTTCCTGATGCTGGCGGTGAACGCGCTGGAGACCAACCCCGACATCACCGACGAGGAGATCCTCGACCTGTTGTCGTCCAATCTCTGCCGCTGCACCGGCTATCAGAACATCGTCAAGGCCGTGCGCAGCACGGCGGCCGACATGCGTCGCCCGAAATAGCCGCCGATGACCGTCGACGAGTGTCCGGTTTGTGTACAGCGGTGCGGCAGACTCGGTCTGCTCCCTCTCCCCGGAGGGGAGAGGGGTGGGGTGAGGGGGTGCAGATCTCTCGATAGATCGGGTCCCCCTCACCCGCCCGCGCTGACGCGCGGGCGACCTCTCCCCGCTGGGGAGAGGTGGGAGTCTGCCGCACGCGCGTGGCATCCCTTCGCAACCGAACATGCGGTCACAATCGCCGCCGTTTGTCGACCGAGCACGTCTCATGCACCGGACAGTCGTGGGACAAGCACGCCCGTGACGGCACCCGACGTGTGCTTCGAATGAGCGGAAGATACGATAGCGGCGCCCGCTGGGTCGGGCGCTCGATCCGCCGGGTCGAGGATCTGGCCCTGGTGCGCGGCCATGGTCGCTTCACAAGCGACCTTCCCGCTCGATGCTGGGTCCGCTTCGTCCGCAGCGCGGTCGCCGCGGGAAGGATCGTGCGGATTGCCGCGCCCGAGGGCGCGATGGTGATCACCGCGGCCGAGCTTGCCGCGGTCAAGCCGATCGAGCCGCTGCTGCACAAGTTCGGTTACGTGCCGATCCGCCAGCCGGTGCTGGCGAAGGACCTCGTGCGGTTCGTCGGCGAGCCGGTCGCGGCGGCGGTGGCGTCGACGAGCGAAGCGGCGGAGGATCTCGCCGATCGCGTCGCGGTCGAGATCGAGGAGCGGCCGGCGGTCATCGGCGCCGGCGCGGCGCTCGCGCCCGGCGCGCCGCGCGTGCACGCCGAAGCCGCGGGCAACGTCGTGGTCGAGGGGCGGCTGCGGACGGCGGGGATCGACATGGCCGCCGCGCACAAAAGGATCACCGTCGATCTCCGCTCTCGCCGGCAGAATGCGCTGCCGCTCGAGCCGCGCGCGGCCCATACCGCGTGGGATCCCGCGAGCCGCCGCCTCACGCTCACCTGCTCAACGCAGATGCCGCATGCGATGCGGACCGTCATCGCCGACCTCATCGGCATGCCGGAATCGGATCTGCGGGTGATCGCCCCCGACGTCGGCGGCGGCTTCGGGCAGAAGATGTCGCTCGCACCCGAGTTCGTCGTCGTCTGCTGGCTCGCGCGCCGCCTCGAGACCTCGGTCGCCTGGGCCGAGGACCGGCGCGAGAACCTGATCGCCTGCTTCCACAGCCGCGACCAGTCGGTCTCGCTTGCGGGCGCGTTCGATGCCGACGCCAGGCTGACCGCGCTCGAGGCTGATGTCGTCGCCGACGTCGGCGCCTATTCCTGCTACCCCACGACCTGCGCTGTCGAGCCGCTGATGGCCATGGCCGAGCTGCCCGGTCCCTACGACGTGCGCGAATATGCCTGCGTCGCGCGCGGCGTGCTCACCAATACCTGTCCGATGGCGCCCTACCGCGGCGTCGCCCGGCCGGTGATCACGGCCGCGATCGAGCGGCTGATGGACAAGGCGGCGGCCGCGTTCGGCCTCGATCCGGTCGAGATTCGCCGCCGCAACCTGATCAAGGCCTTTCCCCACACCTCGGTCACCGGGCTCACCTTCGACGAGGCGAGCTATGTCGAGACCATGGCGGCGGCGGTCGAAGCCGTCGACGTCGCGGAATTTCGCGCCCGGCAGGCGAAGGCGCGCGCGGAGGGGCGGTATCTCGGTCTCGGCGTGGCGACGTTTTCCGAGCGCACCGGCTACGGCACGCCGGCGTTCGCCGCCCGCGGCATGGAGGTGACGCCGGGCTGGGAGACCGTCGAGATGACCATGGATCCGTCGGGCTTCATCGAGGCGCGGATCGGCGCCTCCCCGCACGGGCAGGGGCTGCGCACCACGCTCGCCCAGATCATCGCCGACGAGCTCGGCGTCACGCCCGACCGCATCAAGATCGTGCACGGCGACACCGACCGTACGCCCTACGGCTGGGGCACCTTCGCCAGCCGCTCGCTGGTGATTTCTGGCGGCGCCGCGTTGCTGGCGGCGCGCAAGGTGCGCGGCAAGCTCGCGGCCATGGCCGGCATCCTGCTCGAGGCGGCGGCCGACGACATCGTGCTCGAGGCCGATGCCGCGCGCGTCGCCGGCACCGACCGCGTCATCCCGCTCGCGGCGCTGGCGCGCGCCGCCTATCACCAGGCGCATCGCTTCAAGGGCGAGGTCACGCCCGGTATCAGCGAGAGCGCGACCTACGATCCGCCGGGAACCTTCTCCAATGCCTGCCACGTGGCGATGGTCGAGGTCGACGTCGAGACCGGCCGCGTCGCGATCGAGAAATTCCTGGTCGCCGAGGACGCCGGGCGGCTGATCAATCCGATGATCGCCGACGGGCAGATTCACGGCGGCGTCGCCCAGGGCATCGCCAACGCGCTGTTCGAGGAGATCATTTACGACGACGCCGGCAACATCCTCACCGCGACGCTGGCCGATTATCTCGTGCCGACCGCGCGCGAGATTCCCGCAATCGAGATCCGTCATTTCGAGACCTTGACCGACGCGTCGCTCACCAAGGCCAAGGGATTGGGCGAGGGCGGCGCGATCGGCGCGCCCGCGGCCGTGCTCAACGCCGTCAACGACGCGCTTTCGCCCTTCGGCGTCTCGATCGACGAAATTCCGGCGACCCCACAGCGCATCCGCGCGGCGCTGCGCGCAGTTTCCAAAGTCGGAATTGATGCACAACAGCGCGGCACACTCGGTGCGTTCCCTCCCCCGCTTGCGGGGGAGGGTTAGGGTGGGGGCGAATGCGAAGATTCGTGCCAGTGCGCCCCCACCCCAGCCCTCCAGCCGAAGTCGGATATATCCGACTTCGGCCAGTCATTAAGCGACCGAACTCGGGTAAAACCCGAGTTCGGTTGCAAGCGCGGGGGAGGGAGCAGACCGAGTTTGCCGCTTGCGGTGACCACATCTCACCCGAACGCGCTCTGAAAATGAGCGTGACATGAGCGTCGTCGGGCGTTCCGTGCCGCGGCTCGAGGACCCGCCCCTGGTGCGGGGGCGCGGACGATTCGCCGCCGACGTCGCTTTCCCGCACATGCTCCACATGCGCCTCGTGCGCTCGGCGAGCGCCCATGGCCGGATCGTGTCGATCGACCGCGCGGCGGCGCGGGCCGCGCCCGGCGTCGCGGCGGTCTGGATCTCGGCCGACGTCGCCGACATTCCGCCGATCGATTTCCGCCTGACCCGCATCGAGGGCCTTTCGCCCTACCGGCAGCCGATCCTGGCGCGCGAGCGCGTGCGCTATGTCGGCGAGCCGGTCGCGGCGGTGTTCGCCGACGATCCCTACGCGGCCGAGGACGCCGCCGACCTCGTCGCAGTCGCGGTCGACGAACTGCCGGTCGTGCTCGACGCGAGCGCCGCGGCGGGCGAGTTCGAGGACGGCCGCTCGACCGAGGTCGCGGTCGTGGAAAAATCCTACGGCGATATCGCCGCGGCGTTTCGCGACGCCCATGCGGTGGTCGAGCTCGACCTCGCGATCGGACGCCATTCCGGCGTTCCGCTCGAGACCCGCGGCGCGATCGCGCGCCACGACGCCGCCCGCGATCTTCTGGAGCTGCACGGCGCCGCCAAGGTGCTGCACTGGAACCGCGACAACATCGCCCGCATGCTCGGCCGTGCGCCCTCGAGCGTGCACTTGTTCGAGGGCCATGTCGGCGGCGGCTTCGGCATCCGCGGCGAGCTCTATCCCGAGGACGTCCTGGTCTGCCTCGCGGCGCTGCGCCTCGGCCGTCCGGTGAAATGGATCGAGGACCGGCGCGAGCACCTGATCGCCGCCAACCATTCGCGCCAGCAGCGCCACAAGGTGCGCGCCGCGATCGATGCCGAGGGCCGCATCCTCGCGATCGACGACGAGTTCTTCCACGACCAGGGCGGCTACGTGCGCACCCACGCGGCGACCGTGCCCGATCTCGCGGCGGCGATGCTGCCGGGCCCCTATCGCGTGCCGGCCTATCGCGCGGTGGGCCATGTCCGGCTCACCAACAAGACGCCGGGCGGCACCTATCGGGCGCCGGGCCGGTTCGAGAGCACGTTCGTGCGCGAGCGGCTGATCGACGCCGTCGCGGCGCGGATCGGGATCGACCGCGTCGAGGTGCGCCGGCGCAATCTCATCGAGAAGGAGGCGATGCCGTACCGGCGGCCGCTGGCGACGCTGGGCACCGAGATCGTGCTCGATTCCGGCGATTATGCCGGCCTCCTCGACAAGGCGCTGCGGGCGATCGGCTGGAGCGCCCTTGCCGACGGCCTGCGGCGCCGGCGCGCCGCCGGCGAATGTGTCGGCGCCGGCCTTGCGTTCTTCGTGGAGAAGAGCGGGCTCGGCCCGTTCGACGGCGTCAAGCTGTCGGTCGACGCGTCGGGCCTCGTCGAGGTGGTCACCGGCGCGGCGTCGCTCGGCCAGGGGGTCGAGACCGTGGTGGCGCAGATCTGCGCCGACGCGCTCGGCGTCGATTATCGCCGCGTGCGGGTCGTGCACGGCCGCACCGACCGCATCGCCTTCGGCATGGGCGCCTTCGCGTCGCGGGTGACGGTCATGACCGGGGAGGCGACCCGCCGCGCCGCCGCCGCGGTGAAGGCGAAGGCGGTCGAGGTCGCCGCCGAGCTGCTGCAGCAGTCCGCCGACGTGCTCGACGTCGTCGACGGCAAGGTCGTGCGCCGGGACGCCGCCGGCCCCTCGATGACGCTGGGCGACATCGCCAAGGCGCTCGAGCCGGCACCGAAGCTGCGCGGGGAGCGCGCGCCGGGGCTCGCCGCCGACGGCTGGTTTCATGCCGATCACATGAACTATCCCTATGGCGTGCACATCGCCGTCGCCCGGGTCGATCGCGACACCGGCGAGGTCACGCTCGAGCGCTATCTGATGGCCTACGATATCGGCCGCGCCGTCAACCCGATGCTGGTCGAGGGCCAGCTCGCGGGCGGATTGGCGCAGGGGATCGGCGGCGCGCTCTACGAGGAGTTTCTCTACGACGAGCGCGGCGAGCCGCTGTCGACGAGTTTCGCCGACTACCTGATGCCGACCGCGCGCGAGGTGCCGGCGTTCGACGTGCTGATCAGCGAGGACGCGCCCTCGCCGCTCAATCCGCTCGGCCTGAAAGGGGCGGGCGAGGGCGGCGTCAACCCGGTCGGCGCCGCCATCGCCGCCGCGATCGACGATGCGATCGGCATCCCCGGCGCGATCACGCGCCTCCCCGTGACGCCGCAGCGCCTGCGCGCCATCCTCAAGCGCGCCGGCGGGTCGGCCTCATGCTGAGCCCGTAGGGTGGGCAACGGCGCGATACGCGGTCTTGACGCGTGGGCAAAATCGCGCTGCGCCGTTGCCCACGCGTCAAGACTTCGGCATGCGATTTTGCCCACCCTACAATTCTCGAGCGCGCCGCCCCGGTGACGCGACCCTACTCCTCGCTCGCGAAAATGCGGTCGCCCTGCAGGTCGATGATCTGCTTCGCCTTCGAGATGGTGAAGGCGATCGCGTCGTCGCGGCCGGGATGGGTATCGGCGCGGACGAACCGGTGCTGCTTTGCTCCCTCGGGCGCGTCCTTCTCGATGATCCCCGCGGTCTGGTAGCGGCCGTTCGTCAAGTACGGCATCGGCCGGATGCGGTAGCCGTTGTATTCGACCGCCGCCGCCGCCGGCTCCTCGCCGCCGCCCGCCAAGCGGGCCCATGCCGCCTTGAGCTTCGAGAACATCGCTGCGTGCCGCGTTCGACCGACTAATTATGACGCCTGCGCTCGGTCGTGTCGATGCACCTGCTACTGCTCCTGCCGCAAGCTCGGTGGGCTCCCTCTCCCCGCTCTTCGCGGGGAGAGGGGTGGGGTGAGGGGCGCTTCTCAGCGCTCAGGCTGTGGAGAGTCCCCCTCACACCGACAGCAGGCGGCGCTGCGCCGCGACGTCGCGCGCGAGCTCGGCCATGCCGCCGTGCCACTCGATCTGGCCCTTCTCCAGCACGTAGGCGCGGTCGCAGACCAGCTCGGCGAAATGGATGTTCTGCTCCGACAGCAGCACCGACAGCCCCTCCTTCTTGAGCTCGACGATGGTGTTGGCCATCTCATCGACGATGACCGGCGCGACGCCCTCCGAGGGCTCGTCGAGCAGCACCATGAGCGGATTGCCCATCAGCGTGCGCGCGACGGTGAGCATCTGCTGCTCGCCGCCGCTCATCTGCGCGCCGCGCCGGTCGAGCATCTCGGCGAGGTTGGGAAAGATCGCGAACAGCTTCTGCGGCGTCCACGCCGGCGCCGGCCGGCCGTCGGGATGCGCCCGCGGCGGCTGGCGGCCGACGTCGAGATTCTCGCGCACCGTGAGGTCGGAGAAGATGCGGCGGTCCTCCGGCACGAAGCCGAGCCCGCGGCGCGCGATCTCGAACGGCTTGAGCCGCGAGATGTCCTGCCCAAGAAAGCGCACGGCGCCGGCGCGCTGCGGCATCAGTCCCATCAGTGTCTTCAGCGTCGTCGACTTGCCGGCGCCGTTGCGGCCCATCAGCGCCACCACCTCGCCGCGGCCGACGTGAAACGAGAGCCCGAACAGGATCTGCGCGGCGCCATGCCACGCCGCGAGCCCCTCCACCTCCAGCATCGCGTCAGTCATGTTGATCTGTAGACGCCTCGTCTCTTCTTGTGAGTTGTCTCGTGAGTGATCCGCAAAGCGTGCGGCAAACGGGGTGGGCTCCCTCTCCCCGCTTGCGGGGAGAGGGTTGGGGTGAGGGGGTTAGATCGGTCCAAAAATGTCATCCATGATCCCGGTTGCGCAATCAAGGTGCCCCTCACCCCACCCCTCTCAGCCGAAGTCGGATATATCCGACTTCGGCCAATCATTAAGTGACCGAACTCGGGCAGGCCCGAGTTCGGTTGTAAGGACGGGGAGAGGGAGCAGACCGAGCCAGCCTCGAGCGTATCGATCATCGCGCAGCTTGGGGTCATCACCGCCCTCCGCCCCGCGGCGCGAAGGTGCGGCCGGTGCCGAGATAGACCTGCTGCACCTGCGCGTCGTCGCGGATCGCCTTGGCGTCGCCGTCGGCGATCAGGACGCCGCGCGCCAGCACGATGATGCGGTCGGCATGGGCGAACACCACGTCCATGGAATGCTCCGTGAACAGCACCGAGATTTTCCGCTCGACCACCAGCCGCTTCACCAGCGCGATCAGCTCGTTGCGCTCGCGCGGCGCCATGCCGGCGGTCGGCTCGTCCATGAGCAGGAGGCGCGGGTCGTTGGCGAGCGCGATCGCGAGCTCGACCCGCTTGACGTCGCCGTAGGCGAGCTCGCGGCAGGCGCGCTCGGCGGCGGCCGCCATGCCGACCTGCTCGAGCAGCGCGAGCGCGCGCTCGCGGTGGCGGGGCGCGAATGCCGCGGCGAAGCGGAAAATCTCGCGATGGTGGCTCGCGAGCGCAAGCGCGACGTTCTCGGCCACGGTCATCGAGCCGAAGGTGGCGGCGACCTGGAAGGTGCGCCCCACCCCCAGCCGCCAGATCTCGCGCGCCGGCAGGCCGAGGATGCTGCGGTCGGCGAGCCGGATCTCGCCGCGGTCGGGCGCGAGCTGGCCGTTGATCATGTTGAAGCAGGTCGATTTCCCCGCCCCGTTCGGTCCGATCAGCGCCAAAAACTCGCCCTCGCCGACGTCGAAGCTGACGTCGGCGACCGCGCGCACGCCGCCGAAGGCCTTCGACAGGTTGCGCACCGCGAGGATGGTCATGCCGAGAACCGCTTGCGGAGCGCACCGACGATGCCGCCGGGAAACGCCAGCACCAGCAGCAGAATGACGCCGCCGAGCAGCGCGCGCCAGAATTCGGTCTGGCGCATGACGGTATCCTGCAGCACCGCGAACACCGCCGCGCCGACCGCCGGTCCGGTCAGCGTCTGCAGTCCGCCGAGCAGCACCATCACCATGGCGTCGACCGAGCGGCCGACCGAGATCGTCTCCGGCGAGATCGATCCCTTGGCGAACGCGAACAGCGCGCCGGCGAGCCCGGCCGCCGTTCCCGCGATCGCGAAGGCGACCCAATGCACGCGCTTGACGTCGATGCCGATCGCCTCTGCGCGCAGCGGCGAGTCGCGCCCCGCGCGCATCGCGTAGCCGAACGGCGCGAAGAGCATCCGCCACAGCGCCAGCACGCCGGCGGCGGCGAGCGCGAGCGTGAGCAGGTAATAGGCGGCGCGCCGCTCGAACGGCGGCGTCGGCCAGATGCCGAGGATGCCGTTCGAGCCGCCGGTCAGGTCCTCCCATTGGAACGCGATCGCCCAGACGATCTGGGCGAAGGCGAGCGTGAGCATCGCGAGATAGACGCCGGAGAGGCGGACCGCGAACCAGCCGAAGACGAGCGCGCCGGCGCCGGCCGCGAGCGGCGCCAGCAGGATCGCCGGCGGCATCGCCGTCGCGAAGAACTTTACCAGCAGCCCCGCGCCGTAGGCGCCGAGGCCGAAATAGGCGGCATGGCCGAACGAATGCATGCCGCCCGGCCCCATGATGAAGTGCAGGCTCGCCGCGAACAGCACCGCAATCAGGACGTCGATGCCGAGCACCAGGGTATAGGGCGATGATCGCTCAAGAAGCGGCAGCAGCATCAGGAGCGCGAGCACGCCGGCGCCGGCGAGCTTGAGCGCCGGGGCGACCGGGCGCAGCGGCGGCTCGTCCGCGCCGGCGCCGCGCACCGCGGCCTGCGGCCGCCCGAGCAGGCCGTAGGGCCGCGCGATCAGCACGACCGCCATCACCAGGAACTCCGCGACCAGCGTCAGCTTCGAGAGGTTGAGCGAGACGCTTCCGAGCTCGACGACCCCGATGCCGATGCAGAGCGCCTTGATCTCGGAAATGATCACGGCGGCGAGGTAGGCGCCGGTGATCGAGCCCATGCCGCCGACCACCACCACCACGAAGGCGTCGCCGAGCACGGTGAGGTCGAGGCCGAGATTGGCGGGCTGGCGCGCGAGCTCGAGCGCGCCGCCGAGCCCGGCCAGGAACGCGCCGCAGGCGAACACCGCGGTGAAGAGGAGCGCCTGGTTGACGCCGAGCGCGCCGACCATCTCGCGGTCCTCGGTCGCGGCGCGCACGAGCCGTCCGAACCGCGTCCGCGCCAGCACGAGATGGAGCGCGGCGAGGACGAGCGGTCCGGCGGCGAGGAGGAACAGGTCGTAGCTCGGGAAGCGGCGTCCCAGGATCTCGATCGAGCCGCGCAGCCCCGGCGCGCGCGGCCCGAACAGGTCCTCGTTGCCCCAGACGAGCAGCGTCGCGTCGTTGATCACCAGCAGCACCGCGAAGGTGGCGAGCAGCTGAAAGAGCTCGGGCGCCCGGTAGATGCGGCGCAGCAGCGCGATCTCGATCAGCGCGCCGATCGCCGCCACCGCGAGCGGCGCCAGCGCCAGGCTTCCCCAGAACCCGAGCGCGCCGCCCGCCGCGGTCGCGATGCTGTAGGCGATGTAGATCCCCAGCATGTAGAGCGAGCCGTGGGCGAGGTTGACGATCCGGCTCACCCCGAAGATCAGCGACAGCCCGGCGCCGACGAAGAACAGCCCGGACGCGGCGGCGAGCCCGTTGAGCGCCTGAAACAGAAGGGCGTCGAGGGTCATCGGCGTGCCTGTTGTGGCTGGGCGTCATGCCCGGGCTTGACCCGGGCATCCATCTTCTTCGCAAAAGAGTTCTTTGCGAAGCGGATGGATTGCCGGGTCAAGCCCGGCAATGACGGTGGAGATTGCGGCAGCCTTCGGGGCCAACGCGCTACAGCGGGCTTAACTTAGCGCGTATGAGCCTGCGCGGGGACGACGGCGGTTGGAGCCCTTCGTGCGAATCGGACTCAGTGCGAGCGGCAGGCTCGGTCTGCACCCTCCCCCATCCGAACTCGGGTTTACCCGAGTTCGGCATTTTAGAGTGGCCGAAGTCGGATATATCCGACTTCGGCTGGGGGAGGGGTGGGGTGGGGGAGGACTTGCACGAGTCTTCGTGGATGCCCCCACCCTAACCCTCCCCCGCAAGCGCAGGGCTATTGCAGATGAGCAAAGAGTTCGAAGAAGAACTCCTTCTTCCATGCAGCGAGCTTCATTTTTCGGCCGACGGATCGATTATCGGGGTGAGCCCGCAAGATGTCGAGCGCGATGCGGCGCAGGACGGCAAGA
>WNFC01004822.1_pt1 | contig 19032 bp, 17 predicted proteins | sample 5400541 | NCBI WGS metagenome assembly WNFC01 (sample SAMN13153342, study PRJNA577476) | soil metagenome | isolation source: 120 cm saprolite under Douglas fir tree site 2 hole 2 replicate 1 | place: USA:California | collected 2015-04-18 | reverse complement strand
CGCGCGCCTTTTCTTCCGGCGCGTTATCGATGGAGTCGAAACTGCGGAACTTGACTTTGGGGTTGTGCTTGGCCAGCACCTTGGTGATGGCCGCCGTCAACGTGGTCTTGCCGTGATCAATATGCCCGATCGTGCCGATGTTCACGTGCGGCTTGGATCGATCAAATTTTTCCTTTGCCATGGTTCAACCAATCTCCTCAAGAACTTTCACTTGGTAATTCCTTGCACCCGGCTCACGATCTCTTCCGCCAGGTTCGACGGCACTTCCTCGTATTTGCCAAAGTGCATGGTGAAACTGCCCCGGCCTTGTGTTCGCGAGCGCAAATCTGTCGCATAGCCGAACATTTCGGAGAGCGGCACAAACGCCTTGATGATCTGTGAAGTACCGCGCAGCTCCATTCCTTCGATGCGTCCACGCCGCGAATTGAGGTCGCCGATCACGTCGCCCATATACTCTTCCGGAACAACCACTTCGACCGCCATAATGGGTTCGAGCAGCACGGGCTTGGCCCTGCGCACCGCCTCTTTCACTCCCACCGATGCGGCCAGTTTGAACGCCATCTCGGAGGAGTCTACGTCGTGATAGCTACCATCGAACAGCGTGACCTTGATATCCGACATAGGGAAACCCGCGAGTACACCGCCCTCCAGGGCTTCGGTTACACCCTGCTCGACGGGTTTGATGTATTCCTTGGGGACGGCGCCGCCGTAAATCTCGTTCACGAACTCGAGGCCGGAACCGGATGGCAGCGGCTCAACCCTTAGATTCACCACGCCGTACTGACCCTTACCGCCGGTCTGGCGCACCCAGCGGCCCTCAGCCTCGGCCTGCTTGCGAATGGTCTCGCGATAGGCCACCTGCGGCTTGCCAACGTTGGCGGCCACACCGAACTCGCGCATCATGCGGTCGACGATGATCTCGAGATGCAGCTCGCCCATGCCCGAGAGAATGGTCTGGCCGGTTTCTGGATCGGTCGCCACGCGGAACGTCGGATCTTCCTGGGCCAACTTTTGGATCGCCATGCCTAGCTTTTCCTGGTCCGCCTTGGTGCGCGGCTCAACAGCCAGTTGGATCACCGGTGTTGGGAAATCGATGGACTCGAGCACGATGGGATTGTCATCGTCGCAGATGGTATCGCCGGTAGACACGGTTTTCAGTCCCACGGCGGCGGCGATATCGCCCGCGAAGATATCTTGAATTTCTTCCCGCTTGTTGGCGTGCATGCGAAGCAGGCGCCCGATGCGCTCGGTGCGTCCCCTGGCTACGTTGAAGACCGATTCACCCGCCGAAAGCTTGCCGGAATACACGCGAAAGAACGCCAGCTGGCCGACGTATGGGTCGGTCATGATCTTGAACACCAGAGCCGAGAAGGGCTCTTCGTCGGATGCATGGCGCGTCAGGACCTTGGTGGGATCGTCAACCGATGTGCCTTGGATTGGCGGGATATCGAGCGGAGATGGCAGATAGTCGACGACCGCATCCAGCATGGTCTGCACACCCTTGTTCTTGAAGGCCGTGCCGCATATGACCGGGAAAATCTTGAGTGCGATGGTGGCCTTCCGGATGCCGGCTCGGATCTCTTCGTTGGTAAGAGTTTTGCCTTCTACGTACTTTTCGAACAGCTCGTCGTCAAACTCGGAGACTGCTTCGATCATCTGGTCGCGATATTCGCGCGCTTTGGCTTCGAGATCAGCGGGAATGTCGACGGTATCGTACTCGGCCCCCAAGGTTTCATCGCGCCAGATGAGCGCCTTCATTTCGACCAGGTCGACCACACCTTTGAACTGATCCTCGGCGCCCACCGGAATCTGGATGGGCACAGGGCGGCAGCGCAACCGGTTGACGATGGTTTCCACTGAATGATAGAAATCGGCGCCCACGCGATCCATCTTATTGATGAAGCAAATGCGCGGAACTTCGTATTTATCGGCCTGACGCCACACGGTTTCGGATTGCGGCTGCACGCCCGCTACGGCGTCGAAAACCGCGACTGCGCCGTCCAGCACACGCAGGCTCCGCTCAACTTCGGCGGTGAAATCGACGTGACCGGGTGTATCGATAATGTTGATTTGAATATCACGCCACTCGCAGGTGGTGGCGGCCGAGGTGATGGTGATGCCGCGCTCCTGTTCCTGCTCCATCCAATCCATAACCGCCGTGCCTTCATGCACCTCGCCAATCTTATGGGTGCGGCCCGTGTAATAAAGGATACGCTCGGTCGTGGTTGTCTTACCGGCATCGATATGGGCAGCGATGCCGATGTTTCTCATCCTTTCGAGCGGCGTGAGGCGTGGCATGATTAGAATTCCAAGGCAAAAGGCAAAAGGCAAAAATCAAAAGGCAAAAGGGTAGTGGGATGCGCCGTCATCGAAAACTTTTGCCTTTTGCCCTTTGCCTTTTGTCTTTTGCCCTGCATTTGTTTCCCTACCACCGGTAATGCGCAAAGGCCTTGTTTGCCTCTGCCATCCGGTGCACATCTTCCTTCTTTTTGATGGCTCCGCCGCGCATGTTGGCGGCATCATTCAGCTCGTTGGCGAGCTTTTCAGGCATTCCTTTTTCGGCCCGGCCGCGGGCGTTCAGAATGATCCAGCGAATCGCCAGGCTGGTGCGCCGCGTCTGGGGCACCTCGATGGGAACCTGATAGTTTGCGCCGCCCACGCGCCGGGTCTTCACTTCCAGCAGCGGCTTGCAGTTCTCTACGGCTTTTTTGAAGAGCTTCAGCGGGTCGTCGCTGGTGCGCTCGCGGATCTTCTCCATCGAGTCATAGAAAATGCCCTCCGCCGTGTTCTTCTTCCCGTCCCACATCATGGAGCAGATGAACTTCTCCACCAGGGTCGAGTTGTAAACCGGGTCCGGCAGCACTTCGCGATTTTCTGGGCTTCTCCTTCTCGGCATAGTGTTTTACGCTTTCGGCCTCTTCGCTCCGTACTTGGAACGCCCCTGTTTGCGATTGGCGACGCCGGCGGTATCGAGCGCCCCGCGGATCACGTGATAACGAACTCCCGGCAAATCCTTGACGCGCCCCCCGCGGATCAGCACGATCGAGTGCTCTTGCAGGTTATGGCCAACGCCGGGGATATAGGTGGTCACCTCGATGCCATTGGTGAGCCGCACGCGGGCCACTTTGCGCAATGCCGAATTAGGCTTCTTCGGCGTGGATGTGTAGACGCGAGTGCAGACGCCGCGTTTTTGCGGGCAAGCCTGCAGCGCCGGGCTGGCGGTCTTCCATCGAGGTGGTCTCCGCCCGTTACGCACGAGTTGATTAAAGGTTGGCACGAACTCCTCTTCGTGATGTTGGTTCTATGAGTGATGCAAACCGCCTACGCACCTGCCCCAACTAGAAGAGGCAGAGTCTTTGTCAGCGGTCAGAATCCAAAAGCCACACCGGGAACTGCTGGGTTTAACCGACCGGTTGCTCTAAATAGCAAGAACTTCGGACAAGCCCATGCTCCAAACAGCCAATGTTTTGCACCATTTGGAACCTCGGGGCCGACCCCCGGCCGGCCCGTATCACAATACGGGGGTAGCACGGGAGCAGAAGAACTTTGAACTTGTGAAACTTTTCAATGATATCGAAGGACTTGCGATGTGTCAACTGGAGGGCATCGCCGAAACGGATCGAAATCAACCTCTTTTATGCCGCGAGGACCTGCTGCAATCCATCCTTCGCATGGAGAAACCATCGGGCGCACCGAACCGTCAGGTGATATATCATTCAACTGTAAGGACGGGTGTCTATGAGGATGTGGCAAAAGACCTGTTTAGCTGCGTTTCTAATTCTGGGAGAGTTCTCGTTTGCTCAGGACCAAGGGCCTGCCAAAGACGTTGGAGAGACCGTCGCCAAGCCGCGAAAGAAGGACGGCAGCGATGCCGGCGATGCCGACCTGCCGAAGATCCCCTCCAAGCTGGGCAATAAGAACAAAAACGACCTTCCCGAAGGGTCGCCGAGCTTTAAGGTAGAGACCAACGTCGTCAGCGTGGACGTGGCCGTTGTCGACAATAAGGGCCACTTCATTCCCGGGATCCCCAGAGGGAATTTTCGGGTCCTCGAGGACAATGTTCCACAGCAGATTCAGAGCTTCTCGCTAGGCGAAGCGCCCATGACAGTGTGCATGGTTATCGAGTTCAGCGGCAAGTTCCAGCAATACTACTACGGCCCATCCTGGTATCAGACGCTCGCAGCTTCGTACGGTTTTCTGCAAACGCTCAAGCCAGAGGATTACGTGGCCATAAGAGCTTACGACATGAAGGTGGACACGCTTTCCGATTTCTCCACCGACAAGCGGAAGGCTTATGAAGCCATGCAACGGTTGCGCATACCCGGATTTTCGGAATCAAACCTTTACGACGCGCTGGTGGACACCGAGGATCGCATGCAAGAAATCGAGGGCCGTAAGGCCATCGTGCTGATCGCCTCGGGAGTGGACACTTTCAGTAAGCTTACGTTCGATAAAGCACGTAAAGCCATTCAGGATGGCGGGGTACCTATCTACGCGATCGGAATGATGCAGACCATACGTGAATTAATAGACGCTCGCGGCGGAATGGGCGCTATTCAGCGTATGGACTTCCTGCAAGCCGACAATCAGATGCGCACATTCTCCAAGGAAACCGGCGGCCAGGCCTTCTTCCCGCGGTTCTACGGCGAGTTCCCCAGTATCTATCAGCAGATATCGCAGGCGCTGCGCAATCAGTACTCCATCGCGTACTCGCCCACCAATGCGGCGCGTGATGGAAAATTCCGCAAAATCAAAGTCGAGCTGGTGAGCCCCACCGGCGAGCCGCTTCGCGTGACCGACGAGAAGGGCAAGCCCGTCAAGTACAGTATCTTCGCCAAGGCCGGCTACAACGCACCGCGGGAAGTGGAATAAAGTCAAGCTTTCAAAATTGCTTCATTACAATTTGATGCGAGATCGTTGACACTTTCGTAACAACTCTGCTACTCTCGCACGGTCCAATGAAAACACCGCCCGCGCCTGCACCAGGCGCAACCCTTTTGCTCGTCGATGACAATCCGCACGGCCTTATCGCCCGCCGGACAGTTCTCGAAGAGCTCGGGTACGTGGTGCACACCTGCTCCTGCGGAGACGAAGCCCTCAAACTGTTCGCCTCCACCAAAGTGGACTTGGTGATTACGGATTTCCGAATGCCGAATATGGATGGCGTGGAGTTGATCGCGCGCATGAGGCAATTGCGCGGCGATCTTCCTATTATTCTGTTGTCCGGATTCGTCGAGCCGCTTGGCCTGACGGAGAAATCGACAGGCGCCGACGTGGTGCTGTCGAAAAGCGCGGGCGAGGTTGGCTTGCTGATCCGCTCCGTGCGCCGACTGTTGAACCGGCAGCCGTCTCGCAAGCCCCTGGAATCGGAGCGAGTTCCAAGTTCAAAGATCGCCCGCAACATTGGGTAAGACGAGGTAACCTGGCTCCGAAATTGCTTCTCCTCGTTTTAGCCGCCGCCCTACTGGCGCCAGCCGCTACCACGGATCGAACCGCCCAAAAGAGTGTCAGCCGCTGGTTGAAAACGCTGAGCCTGCGTGACAAGGCTGCGCAGTTGGTGATGATTCCATTCAACGGCCGCGCGATGAGTACTCGCACACGCGAGTACCGCAAGTTCGTGCACCTGATTCGCGACGTGCATGTGGGTGGGCTGATTCTGGTGAACGTGGGACAGGGGCGCCTGCTGCAGCGCCCCGAGCCTCACGAGTTGGCTTCTTTTGTGAACCGGCTGCAGCGCATGAGCCGTGTGCCCTTGCTGGTTTCCGGCGATTTCGAGCGCGGCGCTTCCATGCGCGTGAATGACACCACAGTATTTCCGCACGCCATGGCTTTCGCGGCGGCCGGCGATCCCGCTCTCACCCGGTTCGAAGGCGAAGTCACCGCGAAAGAATCGCGCGCCATCGGAGTGCAATGGGTCTTCTACCCGGATGCCGACGTTAATAACAATCCCGACAATCCCATCATTAATATCCGGTCGTTTGGCGAAAACCCGCAGGTGGTGGCTCGCCACGTGGAGGCCTTCATCGAGGGAGCCCAATCGGATCGCCGTGTCCGGGTGCTCACGACTGCCAAACACTTTCCCGGACACGGAGACACCGCCACCGATACGCACCTGGGCCTGGCAACGATTACGGCCGACCGCCAACATCTCGACCAGGTGGAGCTGGTCCCGTTCCGGGCAGGCATCGCCAAGGGCGTCGACTCGGTGATGACGGCGCACATTTCGGTTCCGGCTCTGAATACGGGCGAAGTGCCATCGACGCTTTCACCCGAGATTCTTACCAAGCTGCTGCGCGACGAGATGCACTTCCAGGGCCTGATCGTCACTGACGCGATGGACATGGGCGCGATTGTTAAAGGTTTTGGTACCGCCGACGCTTCGGTCAAGGCGCTGGAAGCAGGCGCGGATGTTGTGCTCATGCCGCCCGACCCGGAGGTTGCAGTCAACGCCATCGTAGCGGCGGTCCGGCGCGGCAGGATTTCCCAGAAGCGGCTGGACCAGAGCGTGGCGCGAGTGCTCGCCGCCAAGATGAAGCTGGGGCTCGATCGCGGACGGCTGGTGGATCTCGAGGCGATCGATGACGTGGTGAACTCGCCCGAATCGAACGAGCGCGCGCAGGAGGTGGCTGATCGCGCCGTCACGCTCCTTCGCAACGAGGCGCAGATTCCCCTGCGGCAGGCGGCGAAGAGCTGCTTCGTGGTGCTGGCGGAGGGTCACTATTCCAACGAAGGCCTGGTCTTTACTCAGGAGATTCACAAGCGCAGCCCGGATGCCCTGGTTCTGGCGCTCGATCCCTCGCTTCCTGATGCCGCGCTGGATGTGGCCGCGACCCGAATGGGATTTTGCGAAGCGACCGTGGTGGCGGCATTCGCATCGGTGGCCGCTGCGCGCGGCAACGCCGCGTTGACACCCGAATTCGCGAAACTAGTCGACACGCTGATTGCGTCAGGCAAACCGGTGACGCTGATCGCGCTGGGCAATCCCTACTTGCTCCGCGCGTTTCCCAAAGTCGCCGCCTACCTGACGACCTATAGCACGGTGGTGCCCTCTGAAATCTCGGCCGTCAAAGCGTTGTTCGGCGAGATGCCCATCCGCGGACGATTGCCGGTCACCATTCCGGAGTTGGCCAAATACGGCGACGGGATTCAGTTGCCGGCGACGGCGGCTCCGCCGGTGCCGCCAATCATAAAATAGAGATGTATGCAGATCACCTGGCTTGGACACGGTACTTTCCAGTTCCAGTTGCCTTCAGGCGAAGTCTTCCTCATGGATCCCTTTTTCGACGGCAATCCGAAATTTCCTGCCGGACATCAGTTTACGCGTGTTGACGCCATCCTGATCACTCACGGCCACTTCGATCATATTCACGACGCCGTTCCGTTGGCCCGAAAGTTTTCGCCGCCGGTGGTGGCGATCTACGAGATTTGCCAGTGGCTCGAAAGCAAGGGTGTCAAGAACACGCAGCCCATGAACAAGGGCGGCTCGCAAAAAGTCGGACAGGTGACCATCACGATGACGCATGCTATTCACAGCTGCGGAATTCTGGATGACGGCAAGATTATTTATGGCGGAGAGGCCGCTGGTTACGTGATGCGATTCACCGATGGCCGCTCGCTCTATTTCGCCGGCGATACGAATGTGTTCACCGACATGCAGCTCATTGAACGGCTGTATCAACCCGAGCTGGCGTTTCTGCCCATCGGCGATCTGTTTACCATGAGCCCCCGTGAAGCTGCCGCCGCATGCCGGATGCTGAAAGTGAAGAAGGTGATACCTATGCACTTCGGCACGTTCCCCGCGCTGACAGGGACGCCGCAGCAGTTGGCTGAATTGATCAAAGATCTGCCGGGCACTCAGGTCTGGCCGCTCAAGCCGGGCGAAACCGTCGAGTGGTAAAGCACCAGAAGGCGGGCCCGTTAACCTTGGGAATATCACCATTGGCGAATTGAATCCCCAGCCGGCAGGGTTCAACCTTGTAAGCATGAAGTACTCCGCCCTGCTGGTGTCTCTCGTTGTGTTCTCCGCTTTGGTCCTGGCATCGGTTCCGCATCCTCCCGCGGTTTATGTAAGTGGATCCTCGGCCGTCCCCAACGGCAGCACCGGCTCGTTGAATCTGGGAGATGAGAAGGAATTTCGCTTCGATTATGCTGACGACTCGCTCAAACTTCCTTACGACCGGATCACTGGCATCCTGCTGGAGAACAAGCCCGGCTCGAAGTCACACCTTGCGTCGAGCGTTGGCTGGGTTCCAAAGTTGAACAAGAGGCAGGCCAAACAGCTGACCATCACCTATAAAGGCGAGAACGATGCAGGTGAGTCCGCCGTCTTCGAGATCACAAAAGAGGAGTTCCAGAGTATCGCCTCGATCCTCGAGTCCCGAACGGGCATGCGCGTGCGCTACAACGAAGGAAGCCGTGGCGAGAGTCGAGACACACAACCGGTTCAACCACCGCCGTCGCCGGATTCTGCTCCGGTGCCCGTCACCTTTACTTCGACTCCGCGTGGCGCGATGGTGCTTCTATTCGGACAGACAGCCGGTAGAACACCGCTCACCACTAAGCTTGGACCCGGCACATACACGGTGCAGATGACGGCGAGCGGCCTGCCGCCCTGGACGCGCGAGATCGAAGTGGAACCCGGAAAGCCGCTGACGGTTGGCGCGGACCTTGGCCACATTCAGCCCAATACGGTCGTGATCACGCAAGTGCCGTAAACTGGCGGGCCGGGCAAGCTAATGGGCCCAGATATCCGGTGGCGCTATCCATTTCAGGATGCCGCGAGGATCGGGCGGGAAGCGGTCGAGATCGATGCGTACAAGAGCCGCCTTGCGCATCTCGATCTGCAAAGCGGGCGAGTTGAGGAGATAAGAGGCCAGGTGGCTCAGCAGAGGCTCATGCCCAGCGAGAAGAACCTGCATTTCATCCTGACGGCTGCGGATCTCGTTCCAGACCTGCTGCGGGGAAGCCGACGGGATGAGAGCCGCGGTTCGCACGATGCCGCCGCGGTATCCCAGCACCTTCGCCGCGATCTCAGCGGTTTCAACGGCACGCACGAAGGGGCTGCTGAGGATCAGCGTGGGCGCAACTTTCGCCCGGCGCGCGCATTCGGCGGCGCCGTGCACTTCGTCACGTCCCGCGGTCGTCAATTCTCGATCCGCGTCGGAGCCCCCGGGTTTGATGTCCTCCGCGGTGCCGTGCCGCAACAGATGAACCTGCATAGGTTGTTCCGTAAAATAACATGCAGGATGACTCAACGGATGGCCGTCGGCGCCTTGGTGGTACTGGCGTTCACACTGACGGCGCAAGCTCAGCCCAAAATCAATGCGTGTGCCGTTTTTCCAGCAAATAACGTATGGAATGCAACCGTCGACCAGCTTCCTGTGGACGCTAATTCAGCTCAGTACGTGGCCACCATCGGCGCCACCAAGCCCGCGCACCCGGATTTCGGTTCGGGCCTCTATGATGGCGGACCGATTGGAATTCCCTTCATCGCCGTACCCGGCACACAGCCGAAGATCAGCGTCACGTTCGACTACGACTCGGAAAGCGATCACGGCGGATATCCGGTTCCGCCCAACGCGCCCATTGAAGGAGGCTCGTCCAGCACGGGCGATCGTCACGTGCTGGTGCTCGATCAGGACAACTGCATTCTCTACGAACTCTATAGCGCGTATCCGCAATCGGACGGAAGCTGGCATGCCGGCTCCGGCGCGATCTTCGATCTGAAATCGAATGCGCTACGTCCCGCTGGATGGACCTCGGCCGATGCCGCCGGCTTACCAATTTTCCCTGGATTGATGCGCTACGACGAAGTGGCGGCGGGCGAGATTCGGCACGCCATCCGCTTCACTGTGCCGCAAACGCGCAACACCTACATCTGGCCGGCCCGGCACGAAGCTTCCAGCTTGACCGGCATGAACTATCCGCCGATGGGACAGCGCTTCCGGCTGAAGGCGTCATTCGACATTACGGGATTTTCTGCGCCCCTGCAGGTGATTCTGCGAGCCCTGAAAAAGTACGGAATGATTCTCGCGGATAACGGATCCTCCTGGTACCTTTCTGGCGCGCCCGACGACCGGTGGAACAACGACACACTGCACACGCTGTCGCAGCTTCACGGGTCGGATTTCGAAGCCGTGGACGAATCCTCCCTCATGGTGCAAGCTAATTCAGGCCAGGTGAGCGGCGCGCCTGGACCAATCGTGAACAGCGTGGAGAATGCAGGCAGCTACCAGACGGGCGCTATCTCGCCAGGCGAGATTCTGTCGATTTTTGGTTCGGGCTTCAATGCGGGGGCCAAGGTTTCTTTTGACGGCACTGCAGCGCCGATATTGTACGCGGGCACCGGCCAGATCAACCTTGTGTCGCCTTATGAAATCGCCGGCAAGACTTCCACGAATATGACGGTCACGATCGACGGTGTGACCAGCGCGCCGCACACCTTGGCGGTGGCCGCCGCTGCGCCTGGTATTTTTATCGTTCTCAACCAGGACTACAGTATCAACTCCCCTTCCAACCCCGCCGCGCAGAACTCGGTGCTCGTGCTATATGCAACCGGAGAAGGACAGACCAATCCCCAGGGGGTTGACGGCAAGATCGCCACCGGCGTGCTGCCTAAGCCGGTGCTGACAGTCTCGGTTCTGGTGGGTGGAAAGAAGGCGATCTTGCAGTATGCCAGCGCCGCGCCGCAATTCATCGCCGGCGCAATGCAAATCAACGCCCAACTGCCGCCAGGTGTTGCCTCGGGCGCCTTCATCCCGCTGGTGCTGAAAATCGGCACCTTCAGCACGATGGTAAACGTGGCCATCCGGTCTAGTCCGTAGCGGCATTTTGTCGAGGCCGAAGAAAAAGCCGCAGGTCTCCCCGCAAACTCCGCGGGTAGCCCTGCGCTATATGACTTGGTACACCACGTAGTGACTGTTTTCGAACAGTGGCGTCACGCCTGGCAGCCGGTGTTTTGACTGCAGCACCACGTAATCAATGCCCAGCCCGCGGTAAGAAGGCATCGAGCCCGGATTGAATGGCGCCGCCATCGTCTTCTGCCAGCGCGACCACCATTCTTCGCCGAGATCCTTGAAAAAGTTGACCTGCCCGCCGGTCTTCCAGTCGACGTACACGGCACGTAGCGCCTCGGCGCGAAAAACACCGGGATAGAGATCCTCCTTGGCGTCGGGAAATAGAAACACGGCGTCCTTTGGGGTTGAGGTGAGCGCCCATTGCGAAAGCTGGTCGAGGTCGGCATTATGTAGCGGCGGATAATTTTCCATGCCGCCCCAGGCTGGAATCAGCAAGAACGGCGCTAACGTTGCAGAAACGATGGCGACTCTGGCCCACCGCGAAGCCGATTGAACGGTCCAAATTGCTGCCGTCGTGAGCGCGGCCAATGTAAGGATCACGAACACGCGGTTCCAGGACGGCCACTCAACCACCCGGTTTGCGGGCGGCAGATAGGCCAGCACAAGCCACCCGATGGCTTCGGCATAGTATTTGCCTGCGACCGCTTTGCAGGCCGCCACAGCACCAAGGATCATGGCGAAGGCGGTCACGAACAGAAGCGCGCGCCCAGGCTGAAATTCCGGCATAAGCGCCCACTGCATCTTTTCCAGCAGCACGTACGAAATGGGCAGGCTGATCACTCCAATGAACGGAAGGCCGATCAGGTAGAAGCGCAGCGTTTGCGGCACATCGTTGCGAATACGCCAATACGCGACCACGGTGACCGCGTACAGAATCAGATAGTGCGCCAGCCGGTCTTTCCACCACATCGAGATCCAGCTATAAGACGCGCGCATACGCTGCAACTCGGCTTGATGCGGATCGAGCCGCGAGAAGAACACGGCGCCGCTTCCGCCCTGGAATCGCGAGGCGATCAGCAGAATGATCGCAGCTGCCGACAGCACGGCCAGGGCCGTTAGTTTCCGTTGCCTCCGCACGGTCTGCGAGGGCCAGATCGCCAGGCAGAAGTAAACCACCCAAAAAGGAACGGCGCTCGGCGGATGCATGAGGAATGCGGCCGACGCCGCCACGGCCGCGCCCAAAAGCCGGTCGTGAGCTAGAAGTCCGATTGCTAGAAAAATGAGTGGCACGGCGAATCCGCGAGGCACCGGCTCATATTCAAAGATCACCACCGCCGGCCCCGTAATGAAAGCTCCTAGCGAAAAGATCGCCGCCACCAGGAGCGCGAGAAGATCCGAAAGGCCTAAAGCGGTAGCGATCAGGTACACACCCCAGATTCCCAACGCGCGGAAGACAAACTGTTCGCCTTCCAGCACGCGGCGAAAATCGAGGCCTGTCACCTTGCGTAGGACAAGCGCGGTCTCATCGTAGAGCGTGAAGGCCACGTGCGGATGCTGGACGATCAGGTCCTTTCCAAGCACTGTCGGGTCCCACAGATGTTCCAGGATCGGCGCATAAATCTGCGTGTCGGATTGCAGCCAGGTGTGTCCGGGAAATTGGAAAAAGTGGACGAGCGAAATCGCCAGGATCGCCGCGCCGATCCAAACGCGCTTCATTTGGCGGGCGTCTTCTCGAGTTGTTGTTTGGTCCAGACGCGGGCGGGATCGAGTTCCAGCGATTTCGTGAAAGCCTCGCGCGCGTCGGCGTTGTGGTGCGTCTTGCGCAGTGCGAGGCCCAGCCAAAGGTAAGCTTCCGCCGATTTCGGATCCAGTTCGATGGCGTGCCGAAGATCGCGAAGGGCAAGTTCGGGTCCGCCGCCAAACATATCCGGCTTATAGTAGTTGCCAATACCGCGCGCCAGATAAGCTTGAGCCGACTTGCCATCGAGCGCGATGGCTTTCGTTATTGCATCTTCGGCCTTCTTCCCGTAGCTGATCCCGAGCAGCACGTTCGCCGGGATTACCTGGCCGTACAGCGTCCCGAGCACGCGGAAGTACTCGGCATTTTCAGGCTTCAGGGTTACGGCATGTTCAGCCGCGGAGATGCCGGTCTTCGCCGCGCGTTCGGCGGCGGCCTTGTCGCGAAGCTCGAGCGCAATCTCCGCCAGATAGGACGAAGCCAGAGCCAGGCGGTATTGCGCATCGGCATCGCCCGAAGCCTTTTCGGCTGCTGCGGAAAGCTCCGCCACCGAGCGCTCGAGCGCCGGCCGGTCCTCCAGATCGCGCAGCCTCTCCAGGTTTGCCGGAGCTGCCGCCAAAGCCGCGCTCAACAGAAAAGGTATCCACATCATTACAACGATGCCACGCGACGCTGGGCAGTCAGGAAATAGGTGCCCACCAGGATCAACAAAAGTCCATTCGCCGAAATCACAACCGGCGCGGAAAACATGGGGATCAGCCAGCCCGAGGCCAGGTTGCCGAACGGCATGCCGCCACGAAACGCCACATTGTAGACGCTCATGACGCGGCCGCGCATTTCGTTCGCGGTGATCAATTGCACCAGCGAACTGATCATGGTAAATGCGCCCATCAGCGCGGCTCCGGCGCAGAAAAGGAAAATGGAACTGAGTACCAGATTTTTCGAAAGCGCGAAGCCGCCCATGGTGGCGCCCATGGCGATTAGCATCAGCAGCGCTACGCGCCCTTTGTTGCGCACATTCCCCAGCGCGGCCACAGTGAGCGCACCCGCTACAGAGCCTAGGCCCGAGCACACCAGCAGGATCGTGAAAGTCGTGGGCCCGCCGCGGAAGATGTCCTTGGCGAAAACCGGAAGAAACGTGATCATGGGAATCGCCAGCCCCGTCATGCAGAAGGCCAGCACGATCAGAGCTTCCATCGCGCCCTGCTTGCGAATGAAACCGAATCCCTGCTTCATGCTGTCCAGCATCGATTGACCGGTGTTTTGCGGCGCGAATCGCAGCTGCAGCATCATCAGCGAAATGATGACAAAAATGAACGATACGCCGTTCAGTGAAAAACACCACGTGGCGTTTAGCTTGGTGAGGGCGATTCCTCCCAGCACGGGTCCAATCACACGTGCCAGGTTGAACTGGATGGAGTTCAGGGCGATGGCGTTGGGCAAGTCTTCCTTCTCGACCAGCATCGGTACCAGAGCGGAGTACGCCGGGCCGCCGAAGGATTGCGCGGTCCCCACGATAAACGAAAGGGTCAGAATGTGCCAGACGCGTACCACGTTGAGCGCCGCCAAAGACGCCAGTGCGAACGCACAGGTCAGTTGCACCCACTGCGACCCGAGCAACAGACGGCGCCGGCTCACACGATCGGCCACCACGCCGCCGATCAGTGAAAACAGAAAAATCGGAATGTTTCCGAGAAAGGCGTCCAGGCCTAGCAAACGCGCCGAGCCGGAAATCTTATACACCAGCCAGCTCTGTGCGACAATCTGCATCCACGTGCCGATGCTCGACGTGCAGGCGCCGAGCCAGAGCACGCGAAAATCCCGGTAGTGGAATGCTTTAAAAACTCGCCGAATCACAAGGGAGGTGGCTTAAGGAAGAGGCTTTTCCCGCTGGATCAGGTGAAGGATGTTGCCATCACTATCGGTAAAGAAGACCAGCCGGTTGCCTTGATTATTGTAGGGTTCGGTCAGAAACTTGACGCCCAGTTGCTTAAGCCGTGAGTGTGCGCCGTCGAAATCGTCCACCTGGATCGCGAGATGGCGAATGCCCGGGTCCTTCATCTTTTGCGGCACAGGTGCCCCCTCGGAAGGGACGATCTCGAGCATGGTTCCGTTAGCGGCCTTCACGATACCAACGGGCGAGTTTCTCAGGCTGCGGCGAGGCGATCGCCGTGTGTTCCAATCCCTTGAACATATAGGAGGATTGTAACAGGTTGACGCGCCGGCCTCGCGTAGACGATATAATTCTTCCAACTCTTTGGAGAACTTATGTACAGAAATACAGCGATCTTGTTTCTCATTTCCACGGCCCTCTGCCTCGCTGAATCCGAAAAGCCCATGCTCTTTCGCAAGCCGACCGTCAGCCGGACTCAAATCGTGTTCAGCTATGCGGGCGATCTGTGGATCGTCGCGCGCGAAGGCGGCAACGCCACGCGTCTCACCGCGGCTCCTGGTGTTGAAACCGATCCCGTGTTCTCTCCGGACGGAACCCAGATCGCCTTCACCGGGCAGTACGATGGCAACACCGACGTCTAAACGGTTTCCGCGGCAGGCGGGGTGCCGCGGCGTTTGACCTACCATCCCAGTTACGACGCTGTCATTGGCTGGACAGCGGACGGCAAGCAAGTCATCTTTCGGTCCTCACGCAACAGCTACTCCTTTGGGTTCAACCGCCTCTTCACGGTGTCGCTCGAGGGCGGGTTTCCCTCGGAGATCCCTCTGCCCAGAGCCGAACAAGGCTCGTATTCGCCGGACGGTTCGCATATGGCTTACGTTCCTTTGCTGCAATGGCAAAACGCATGGAAGCGCTACCGCGGCGGCCAGACCAAGCCGATCTGGATCGTCAATCTGTCGGATTCGAATGTCGAGACGGAGATACCGCGAAACAATTCCAATGACTTTAATCCCATGTGGATCGGCGACACTGTCTATTTCCTTTCCGACCGCAATGGCCCGATATCCCTTTTTGCCTATGACACCCGCTCCAAGCAGGTAAAAGAAGTGATTCACAATGATGGGCTCGATATCAAATCGGCCTCCGCGGGTCCGGGCGCTATCGTTTTTGAACAGTTCGGCGACATCCACTTGTATGACCTGAACTTAAACGAAAACCGTAAGGTCCGCATCCATCTCGCAGGTGACCTGCTTGAAGTCCGGTCGCACTTCCAGAAGATTGAACCCAAGCGCATCCGTTTCGCCGGAATTTCCCCCACTGGCGCCCGCGCGGTTTTCGGTGTCCGTGGTGAAATTCTTACAGTCCCGTCGGAAAAAGGCGATATCCGCAACTTGACGAATACCCCCGCGGTGGCAGAGCGAGATCCGGCTTGGTCACCTGATGGAAAATCGATCGCCTACTTCTCCGATGAATCTGGCGAGTATGCATTGCACGTTCGCAACCAGAGCGGGATGGGCGAGGTTCGCAAGATCGAACTGGGCACTCCGCCTTCTTTCTATTACTCGCCCGTGTGGTCGCAGGACAGCCAAAAAATCGCTTATGCCGACAAGCGTTTGAATCTCTGGTACGTGAATCTCGAAAGCAAGAAACCTCCGGTTAAGGTGGATACCGACACCTACGCAGGCCCCGGCCAGTTGTTCAATCCGGCCTGGTCGCCCGACAGCAAGTGGCTCGCGTACGCCAGGCAGCTTCGAAATCACTTGCATGCCGTCTTCGTTTATCAAACCGACGAAGTCAAACCTCACCAGGTGACGGATGGGATGAGCGACGCGGCGTTCGCCAGGTTTGACAAAGAGGGTAAGTATCTCTATCTCATGGCGAGCACGGATGCCGCTTTAAGCACCGGCTGGCTCGATATGTCGAGCCTGGCGCATCCCGTGACGCGCAGTGTCTACGCGGTGGTATTGAAGAAGGGCGTGGCGTCTCCTATGGCGCCGGAAAGCGACGAGGAAAAATCCGCCGATAAAGACAAGGAAAAAGAAAAGGAAAAAGACAAAGATAAAGATAAAGATAAGGACAAGGACAAGGATAAGGACAAGGATGGCACACCGCCCTCCGTGCAGATCGATTTCCAGAACATCGGCCAGCGCATCGTCGCACTAACTATCCCGGCCCGCAACTATGTGGATCTGGAGCCTGGTAAATCCGGCGTCCTGTTCCTGGTGGAAGGGCCGCCGGTCGATCCAGTGGGTGGAGACGACGGGGGGCCTTCGTTGACCTTGCATAAGTTCGAACTGAAAACGCGCAAAACAGAGAAAATTCTGGATGGCATTAATTCATTCGCATTGGCCTTCAACGGCGAAAAAATGCTGTACAACCAGAAGGACCAGTGGGTCATCGCGCCGGCCGATAAGCCCAGCGGTGCGCCGCCCAAGCCTGGCGAGGGAGGGCCGCTCAAGCTCGATACCATGCAGACTTATGTCGACCCGCAGGCGGAGTGGAAGCACATGTATCTCCAGGTCTGGCGGGATGAACGGGATTTCTTTTACGATCCAGGCCTCCATGGCGTTGATGCTCACGCCATCCAGAAGAAGTACGAGCCCTACCTCGAGAACATCTCCAGTCGCGACGATCTGAACTATTTGTTCGAGGAGATGCTAGGCGAAATGACTGTGGGGCACATGTTTGTCGGTGGTGGTGATACTCCCGAAACCAAGAAGGTGAAAGGTGGACTTCTGGGGGCGGATTTCAAGCTTGAGAACGGACGCTATCGCTTTGCGCGCGTTTACGACGGCGAAAATTGGAATCCGAAGCTGCAGGCGCCGCTCACGCAGCCGGGCGTGGACGTTTCGACCGGCGAGTATCTGCTTGCTGTTCGCGGTCGCGACGTCCGCGGTTCCGATGACCTTTACAGTTTCTTCGAAGAGACAGCGGGAAAATCGGTAGTGTTGCGGGTTGGGCCCAACCCTGATGGGACTGGGTCCCGCGAAGTAACTGTGGTCCCCGTCGATGACGAGACTGGACTGCGGAACTTGGCCTGGATCGAAGACAACCGCCGCAAGGTCGACCAGATGACGGGTGGCCGTGTGGCTTACGTTTACCTGCCGGACACGTACTCCGGTGGCTACAACAATTTCAATCGTTATTTCTTTGCGCAGGTAGGTAAGGAAGCCGTCATCATCGACGAGCGGTTCAACGGTGGCGGCGATATAGCGGATTACATCATCGACTATCTGCGCCGCCCGCTGCTCAGTTACTGGGACATGCGTGAAGGGGAAGACATCACCACGCCCATCGAAGCGATTTTCGGACCCAAGGTAATGATCACTAACGAAATGGCCGGCTCTGGCGGCGATGCCATGCCTTGGCTATTCCGCAAAACAGGAATCGGCCCGCTGGTGGGTAAGAGGACCTGGGGCGGACTGGTCGGCCACTACACGAACCCGGTGGATCTGATCGATGACGGATTCGCGGGAACGCCCAACCTGGCGTTCTACACCGCTGACGGCCAGTGGGAAGTGGAGAATCATGGCGTTCAGCCGGATTTCGAGGTGGAACTGGATCCCAAGCTCTGGCGCCAGGGCCACGACGCGCAACTCGAGAAAGCCGTCGGGGTAGTCATGGACCTGCTCAACAAAAACGAAATGCGCCCGCACAAGCGGCCGCCTTTCCCGAATTATCACACTGGCGGGAAATAGCGGAATCCGCCCGCTGCCCTACCTCAGCCGTGACCGAAGCGGTTATGCCCGATTTGTATTTGCGGCACGCCGCTAACGGCCGATGCTGATCCCGGCAAATACATTCAGGATGATCGACGTGTGCGGGTTGTAAACGATCACGTGGCCGCCATAATAGCCGCGGCTGTAGCCCTCGGGCACCGGCGGCAGGCGACGGCAAACGACGTCGGGCACGGGCTGCATTTTTTTCTCGAGGCCAGGCGGCAGATGGCCGTTGCGCTCAAGTTGCCTCTCGAGACCTGGAGGCAAGCCCTCACCGCGCCCGTGTTTCTTGTGCTCGTAGCGCTCGTCATCGCGATCGTCATCGCCCCGGAAATGGCCGCGATACTGGCGATCGTGCCGGCATTCGTCATCATCCCCGTGCTTCGCCTGGAGTCCTCCGAGTACTAACGACGTGCAGGCGACTGCAATCAAGATCCTCCGCATTTGATCCTCCTCTAAAATGCTAGCGGATGCACGGGCATTGCGAGTTGAAAAATTGCGCTGGCTTTGGTGAACAGTCGATTGTTTACTGGGAGCGTTATCCCTTGTGGGCCGCCGCTTTGATCGAGACCGTTTTGATATTGACGAACTCCCGGATTCCGTAAACGCTGAGCTCGCGCCCGTAGCCAGAGCGTTTTACGCCGCCGAAAGGCAGGCGCGGATCGGAGGCAGTCATTCCGTTGACGAACACCAAGCCGGCCTCGATTTCGTCAATAAGCCGATCGCGCTCGCGTTCGTCATTGGTCCATACGCTGGCGCCGAGACCGAAGGGCGTGTCGTTGGCGAGGCGGATGGCGCCCTCCAGTCCCGGTACACGAAACAATGAGGCCACCGGGCCGAACATTTCTTCCCGGTAAGCGGGAGCCTTTTCAGGAATCGTGGTCA
>WNFC01003168.1_pt1 | contig 19035 bp, 11 predicted proteins | sample 5400541 | NCBI WGS metagenome assembly WNFC01 (sample SAMN13153342, study PRJNA577476) | soil metagenome | isolation source: 120 cm saprolite under Douglas fir tree site 2 hole 2 replicate 1 | place: USA:California | collected 2015-04-18 | reverse complement strand
CTCTGCCATGTTCATTACCAAGGACGCACCGCGCATGGTCGAAATGGCGCGAAACGAAAAGGATCTTGAGTTAAAACGGCGCATTGTCTCGGAGCTTGCCTTGATGAACGACAAGGCAGCAACTGACTACATGATGGAGCTGTTGAAGTAAGGCCCACTGGATTACTCAAATCAACGTGTCACCTAATTACGCTGTCCTGGAGAAGACCTATGCGAGCTTTCGCGCGTGCTTTTGTAGCTACAACAATTCTGTCAGCGGCAACTGCCCTATTCGCACAGCAGCCAACCGTCGTTCATGGTCAGGTGACAACCGAAGCTGCGAATCACGGACTTAAAGCAGTAGTTGATGGTTTGAAGCAGCAGAAAGATACGGTCTGGGTGGGATACTCCATCCCGGTAATCAACAAATTTTCATCGGGATGGAACTCCAGCCATATTGACTATCTAGAAGGCAATAACGTCGCTATCGCCAACGAATCCGAAGGGAGTAACCAATCGTCCGATCATGCCGTGATTCTGCTGCGTGTCGCGGATGGCGCTGTGATGAAATTGCATGTCGAGAGCCCGGAGCGCGAGCTCGATGCGGGCGGGCTGCGATTCGTGTGGCTGAACGGCGTATCTTGGGCTGCGCGAGAAGGCAGCGTTTTGGCTCGCAAACCAACGCGGTCAGGACGGACTTGCTGCAATCCAGCGGTTTGCCCGCGAGGATAGCGATCCGAAGTTTCGCGAAAAGCTTGCCTTCGACCTTACTCTGTCAAAGCACCCTGCGGCTCTCAACGAGCTCATCCGCATGGCCCATGAGGACTCTTCACCACAGGTCCGCAAGCAGGCACAGTTCTGGATGGCGAACAAGGGTGGCAAGAGAGTAACGGATGACCTGCGTACGATCGCGACCAATGACCCCAACGAGCAGATACGAAAGTCGGCGGTCTTCGCTCTCTCCCGTTTACCCAGCGATGAGGCCGCTACCCAATTGATTGCGGTGGCGGATTCGAGCAAGGATCCCACTGTTCGCAGGCAGGCAATCTTCTGGCTTGGACAGTCCAATGACCCGCGCGCACTCGAATACCTCACGAAGCTCTTGAAACAGTAGGGGCCGTTTTATGATTTATGCTGCGATCAGATTGACCCCAGCCGCTGAAAAGAGAATTCAACGAAGCGACCGACACTACGATGGTTCAGGTTAACTTGGCCCGAAGTGGTAGGTGACGCCTGTAACGATTCGAAGATCGTTCTGGCGATCGTTTTTGGCGTTAGGGATCCGGGTGTAAATCCAGTCGAGGGATCCGGGTGTAAATCCAGTCGACCTCACCGAGGGTCAAACCAAATTTGCGCTTCAACCTTGTAGTGACACCACCGCCAGCGAGCAGTCCAAAGGAGTTGCGATTGATCGTGAACTGGAAGTTGACATCCTCCTTCGCTCCACCGAACAACACCTGGCCGTAGGGAACATAGCGGCTTGACATACGGCGAGTGTACCGGGGGCCAAAGAGGTAATTGAAGATGGTGATGTTCTGCAGGCTGTTGTCCACGTTTGATGCGTGTCCGACCATAAGATCGGCGACGGCTGCCCACTTGGGCGTGATGTTGTAGACCACGGTTCCGCTGCCTCCATTGAGCGAAAAACAACCGCATTGGCCTGGAGGCGCATTCGCGTGGAAGTAGTTGTAATTGGCGCCGAATTCGAGCCTGGGCACGTCGCTATTGGCACCGCCCATCGATATCGCCTGGGCATGGAGAGCCCAGGGGAGAGAGAGCACAAATACCAGGAGCGCGGCGCTGCGAAGATGCATCATTTCGTCTCTTCTCCTACTGCACGATCAAGGTCGCGGTTGCTGCGTGCTGAACGGGGCCTTCGGTACCGGTGACCGTTAGGGAATATGTCGTTGGGTTGAGGGTGAAATATCCGCCGGCGCAGCCACTAAGAGCGGCAATCGGCAAAAGCGAGCCAAGCGTCAATACGAGGAGCATCAACGTCCGGGGCATCTTGTGTCTTAGTTTACGCACAGCACCAAGGCCAACAAGACCGAGCATTCCCAGAGCGATTGGCACTTCATTGCGCGGGGAGGGACCGTTTTGGGGGACGTTGTTCCGCGCGCTGAGCGAGCTGCTGGTCTGGACGTTGAGAACAATTTGAGTGGGCCCGCTGCCTGCCTTGATGGTAGATGGTGTGAAGGTATAGGTCGATCCTGGGGGTAGACCATCGACCGCCACTGTTAGATCGTTGAGGAAAGTCGTGGCGCCGACAGGAGCGAGGGTGAAATTGTACGTCGTGGTCGCTCCCGGGAATATGTTCTGACTCGCAGGGCCGCTGTTCGTATTGGTGAAGTCCTCCACGATGTTCGGGACAGGGGCTGACGTACTTGGAGCGAAAGTGCTGTCTCCTGAATAAACCGCCACAATTTGATGGGGGCCAGTCACAAGGCCGGTTGTTGCAAAGGCGGCATTTGCGTTTGTGGTTAGCGTGACGATGACACCTCCGTTTGCACTCAGCGTGGCTGTACCCAATATGGTTGTACCCTCCATAAAGGTCACGGTACCGGTAGCGTTCGGACTCGGAGCAGTTACGTTCGCTGTAAAAGTGACGCCGGTGTGGAGAAGTTGGGCGGGTGCGCTTGCAGCGATCGTGGTCACCGTTGGAATTCTGCCAACAACCTCACTTAAGACTGCCGAGGTTGCCGCGTTGTAGGCGGAATCACCCGCATACGATGCGGTGATAGGGTGAGATCCGATAGTCAACGTTGAGGTGGTGAAGGTTGCCACGCCCGCAGCGTTAATCGTTCCGGTGCCCAGGATGGTTGTACCGTCAAGGAAGGTCACCAAGCCAGTTGCGCCTGCGTGTACCGTAGCCGAGAAGGTTACGGGTTGGTTGGGCGAGGATGGGTTCGCGGAAGAAGCCAGCGCGACAGTGATAGCTGTCTTCGCCACAGTGACCTGAGTTGGCGGCGACGTAATCGTACCGTTCGTGAACGTGTCTACAGCGGTCACTGTGATTTGATTGGTACCAATCGGCAAGGAAGGCACGGTCAAGGTGGCCTGGCCGTTGACGATGGTCGCAGTTCCCAGGAGAGTCCCGCCGTCAAAGAACGAGACCGGGCCAGATACTCCAGAAGGAATGGGCTCGGTGATCGTTACCGGCGTGTTTGGGGGCGGGTTGTTCGAGGACACAATCGGGGCAACCAGGACGGGCGTCGCCGGCGTAACCGTCACGATCGTCGCCGACGAGGTTGCTGGGTTGTTGTTCGCATCACCCGACGTGGTTGCGATGATGGGATCGGTTCCAATTGGCAGGGAGGGGACGGTGATCGTCGCAACTCCGTTCACAATGGGAGCTGTGCCGATTGGTGTCGTACCGTTAGAGAATGTAACTGTTCCCGTTACACCTGGGGGGACGGTCTCGGTGATCGTTACCGGCGTGTTCGGGGGTGGATTGGAAGAGGAGACAACAGGGGGCGGTATCACCGGGGTCGCTTTGTTGACTATTTGGTTGAGAGGCGCCGAGGTAGCTGGGTTGTTGTTCGTATCGCCGCCGTAGCTTACGGTGATCGGGTGGGTTCCAACGATCAACGTGCTGGTCGTCAGAGTCGCCTGGCCGTTGTTCAAGGTGCCTGTACCGAGGATGGTTGCCCCGTCAAAGAAGGTTATCGAACCAGTCGCACCGGCTGGCGCAGTCGCCGTAAAGGTCACGGACTGGTTGATGATCGAGGGGTTCAGGGATGACGTGACGGCAACCGTCGGTGCTGCCTTCACTACCGTTACTATAACCGGGGGTGAAGTGGCGGGGTTGTTATTGGAGTCTCCCGGCGTGCTGGCGGTGATCGGATCCGTGCCGAGTGGCAGGTTAGTTACTGTTATTGTAGCGACTCCCCCGATGATCGGCGCCGTTCCTATTGGTGTTGAGCCATCGGAGAAGGTGACTGGCCCGGACACGCCTGGGGGTACGGTCTCGGTGATCGTCACTGGAGTGCCGGCAGTGGGATTGTTCGTCGATACCACTGGTGCGGGCAGTACAGGGGTTTCTTTATTGACTGTCTGTGAGAGAGGCGCCGATGTGGCTGAGTTGTGGTTCGAATCTCCGCCGTAACCTGCGGTGATGGTGTGGACTCCCGCGTTAAGTGTCGAGGTGGTGAAGGTCGCTGTCCCGTTGCTTATCGTTCCGATGCCAAGCGTCGTCGAACCGTCGAGGAAACTTACTGTGCCGGTTACGCCGGTAGGAACAGAGGCTGTGAAGGTGACAGCTTGGTTGACAGTGGATGGATTCAGCGATGATGTCAGGAGGATGGTAGGTGTTTCCTTGCTGACGGTCTGTGTGGTAGTTCCGGTTGCAGGGCCGTTATTCGTATCGCCGCCATAGGTAGCGGTGATCGGATCGCTGCCGACTGGCAAGGTTGTCGTTGTGATAGTGACCGTTCCGGTCGTCGGATTGATCGTGCCGCTGCCCACGGGGTTTCCGCCACTCGTAATCGTCACTGTTCCGGTTGTGCCAGGAGGCAGGGTCGTCGTGATGGTGACAGGGTCACCGTAGGTGCTGGGACCAGAGGTGGTGACTGTGATGGTGGGCGTGTTCTTGTTGACGACCTGAGTGAGTGTTGCTGTTGCGGAGTTATTGCTGGCGTCGCCGTTATACGTCGCCGTGATGGGATCGCTGCCATCGGGGAGTGAGGATGTCGTTGCTGTTGCGACTCCGCCTGTCAACGTCGATGTGCCTAACGTCGTAGCGCCACTTGTGAATGTCACTGTTCCGGTAACACCGGCCGGGAGCGTGGCTGTGAAAGTCACTGATTGGCCCGGGTTGGAGGGGTTTGCTGAAGAGACCAGAGTTACGACCGGCGTTGCCTTGGCTACCGTCTGGGTGAGTGTTCCTGTTGCGGAGTTGTTGTTTCCGTCGCCGTTATAGGTCGCCGTGACGGGATCGCTGCCAACGGGGAGCGAGGATGTCGTCGCTGTTGCGGCTCCGCCTGTCAGCGTCGATGTGCCTAACGTTGTCGCGCCACTTGTGAATGTCACTGTTCCAGTTACACCGGCCGGGAGAGTGGCCGTAAAGGTGACAGACTGGCCCGGGGTGGAGGGGTTCGTTGAAGAGACCAGAGTTACGACCGGCGTTGCCTTGGTTACGGTTTGGGTAGTTGATCCTGTCGCGGGATTGTTGTTCGAGTCTCCGCCATAAGAAGCAGTGATCGGATCGTTGCCCACGGGCAGGGTTGTCGTTGTGACGGTCACTGTGCCGGTCGTTGGATTGACCGGACCCGATCCCAGGGTCTGGCCACCGCCTGTTATTGTTACCGTGCCTGTCGTGCCGACGGGCAGGGTAACTGTAATGGTGACCGGGTTGCCAGAGGTACTGGGGCCGGATGTGGTGACTGTTACCGGCGGCGTTTCCTTGTTGACTGTCTGTACCACAGACGCAGTTGCTGTGTTGTTATTCGCATCACCGTTATAAGTCGCAGTAATCGTATCGCTGCCCACAGGCAATGTGGATGAAGCTAACGTCGCTACGCCGTTCGTCAGTGTGGATGTGCCAAGAACGGTTGCGCCATTTGTGAAGGTCACCGTGCCGGTCGTATTTGTGGCAAGCGTGGCAGTGAAGGTGACCGATTGATTGAAGATGGAAGGATTGAGAGAAGAAGCGAGAGTTTCTGCAGGTGAGGCCTTGGTTACAGTCTGCGTCGTTGTCCCGGTCGCCGAGCTGTTGGTTGCATCTCCACCATAAGTCGCCGTAATTGTGTCTGAACCGACTGGCAGCGTCGTCGTGGTGACCGTCACAGTGCCGTTGGAGGAAGTGATCGTTCCACTACCCAACGTTACTCCGCCGCTGGTGATCGTGATAGTACCGGTGGGTCCCGCGGGAACAGAAGCTGTAATTGTGACGGGATTGCCGAAGATACTTGGGCCTGGAGTGCTTACCGTGACTGTCGGGGTCGCTTTTGCCACCGTCTGCGTCACGGTAGCGACTGACGAGTTGAAATTTCCGTCACCGTTGTAGGTTGCGGTAATGAGATCGCTGCCGAGCGGAAGCGTTGAGGTTGTCAAGGTGGCGACCCCGTTGGTTATGGGGGAAGTGCCCAGCGTAGTCGCGCCGTTGGTAAATGTTACTGTCCCGGTTACATTATTTGGCAGCGTGTCGGTGAGGGTGACAGGGCTACCCGGAAGCGACGGATTGGGCGAAGAGGTTAGCGTCGATCCGGGAGTCGCCTTGGCTACGGTCTGAGTCACGGTTCCCACTGCTGAGTTGTAATTTGCATCTCCGCTGTAGGTCGCAGTGATGAGATCACTCGGGGAGGGCAGTGCAGTGGTCGTGACCGATACGGTGCCGGAGGTAATGGTTCCTGAGCCGAGCGTGAGGGTACCGCTGGTGAAAGTGATTGTACCGGTTACGCCCGCCGGGACAGTTGCCGTGATCGTGACCGAATCACCATAGGTGCTGGGACCGGAGGTATTTACGGCCACCGTTGTAGTAGCTTTGTTAACTACTTGAACGAGCACAGATGAACTGTCAGAGTTCAATTGCGCGGTGATATTGTGCGATCCAACAGATAGAGTTGACGTCGTGAATGTTGCTGTAGTCCCGGTGATTACGCCGCTTCCGATATTGGTTGCGCCATCAAAGAAGCTGATGATGCCGCTTTTGGTGGCCGGTATGGTCGCCGTGAAGGTAACAGATTGTTTATAGATCGAGGGATTCGCTGAAGAGCTCAGCAACACATTGGAAACTGTCGCCGTAACAGTGTTTGACGTGCTGGGGTTATAGTTGGAATCCCCTGGAAATACAGCAGTGAGCGAGTCGGTTCCCGTCAACAGCGCAGTTGTCGTCAGGACTGCAACACCACCCGAAAGTGTGCCCGAACCGAGTAGCGTCGTGCCACTAAAGAAATTAACCAGTTCACTGTTGGTGGTTGTCGTTGGAGGGCCTACGGTGAAGGGAGACAGGACCGCAGTCAACGTTACGGATTGTCCAGTCAAATAAGCTGTATTGGGTGAAGCCGTCAGAGTAAGCGAGGTATCGACGGGAGCAGCGGTAAGGTGCACCGTGTTCGAGAGACTCCCGACATAAACTGAGTCGCCGGAGTACCTGGCATCGACATTGTGAACCCCGCTACCCAGCGGAAAAACGCCGACGCTGGTGAGGGCAGAGGCATTGGATGACTGCTGAACCTGACTCAGCGTAACTGCTGCTTGTGGCGAGTTGGCATCCGTTCCGATCAGGTCAGCGTTGCCGTCGTTGTTGAAGTCTCCGGCATTGACGGCATAGGTAAGTTTAAAGCCACCTATGACCGGCTCCTCACCCGGCAGCGCCGCGGGAGTGTAAGTCATAAATGAGCCGTCGCCGTTACCTTGATAGACCAAGGCGCCGGTGCTGCCACCAGCGATAATATCCGGGATTCCATCGCCATTGACATCGGCAAGATGCGGATCGGATGGAATATCGGAGAGGTAAGCAACGGGTGTCTGGAAGGTGCCGTTCCCATTGCCCAGGAGAACGAAGAGGCTATTGCCAATGTTTGTGTTGGTGGGGTCCGGATAAGGCGGCGGTCGAGTGATGGTGGCGGCCACAATATCCGCCTTGTTGTCGGCGTTCGTATCGCCGGTGGTCAGGAACTCACCAATCTGGGTTGCAGCGGGAGTGGAAGGCACCTGGAATGTGCCGTTACCGTTGCCGAGAGCGACATAGAGGTCGGATAGCTTGTCTTTAGGTCCGACGGCATAGGCGACATCGTCAATGCCGTCTCCGTTGAAGTCCGCCGCTACAATTCCGTGAGCTGCGGCACTGGTTGAAATGATCGTCGATTCCTGAGTAAAGGTCCCGTTGCCGTTTCCGGTAAATAAGATGACATTCTGTTGTGCGTTATCCGTCAGGACTATGTCTAGCAGGCCGTCGCCATTGAAGTCGCCCATTGCGATACCGGCTACATCACCCGTGGCGTACAAAGTGGGAGGCTGGAATGAACCATCTCCATTGCCGAGGATGATTACGAGACCGCCGTTGGTGCCACCATCGCCGTGATTTAGGTTAGAGTTCGTGCGGTCGGAGCATCCCAGGGCGATGTCAGTGTGTCCATCGCGGTTAAAATCGGCAAGAAGAATCTGCACCGCGCTGCCAATCGTACAGCCGGGGTAGTTTACCTGTGGCTTGAAGGTGCCGTCGCCATTACCAATAAGGACCGTAATCGTGGACTGATCAGGAGGCTTAGGATTTCCTGGCTGGCTCACTATCACGGAATCCCCAGTTACCACGTCAAGATTGTTATCTGCATCGAGGTACGCAGATGCGATGGCCACTGACCTACTCGGTGCGGTTGCGCCGGGCCCTCCAATGGCAAATGGTTGATTTTGAACAAAGGTAGCCGACAGCGTGGAAACGACAAGATTTTCCGTCCCGAGCACATTGTTGCCGACACTGGCGTCCAGAAATGAGATGGTACCGGTCGGCCCTGCTGCAATTGAGCCAACGCCCCAGACCGATCCCGCGAGGGTGTAGTTGCCGATGGAACCTGTTGAGGTCAACGATATGTTCGAGAGATAGGTTCCCGTAACTGTGTATTTGACCGTGTTCGAGGTGCTGGCGGCATAGTTATTGTTTGCTCGAAATACTGCCTTGTAGCTATGGTTGCCGAGAGGTCCGCTGCCGAGTTTTACAGACGCAGTTGAGCCAGGGAAGGTCAGCTGTGCGACACCCAATGCGGAATTGTTTTCGCAAAATGCTGCTGTCGCTTCGCAAAAAAGAACCATTCCTGCCGTGATGGGAGAGCCACCGGAAGTTACAGTTGCCGTCAGGATGATAGGTGTCTGATAAGGGACGGACGTGGCTGATATCGCCAACGTTATTTGGGTCGGCGCCGGTGCCGCAAAGGCTGCGGAAGCTATCGCTGTCACCGTCGCCAAGACAAGGAAGGTTTTCGCGCAGAATTTACCAATCAAGGAATATACCGAAGGATAAGGTGAACTGTGGGACATGAGTGTCATGGGTTCCCTTTATGGCTCGTTACTACGGCCCGAAACTTTAGTACTCACGGTAACCTCCTCCAGTCGGGAGAACCTATTACACGAAAGTTGCACCGACCGAATCTATCGATTGGCCCTTATCACGCAATCTGAATGTGGGATAGTAGAGAAGCTGGAATAACGAGAGCACCATCGACGCAACTCGGTGCGTAGGTCTATTCTTGCTCCTGATAGAAAAGGGGATAGAACGAATCCACTGGCCCCGACCTAAGCGCCTCAACGTTACAGAGCGGAGAGTAAGTCAGCTCGTTCGTTGGCGGAGGTTGGGGATCCTAGCGCTTTGGTGTTAGATAAAACTTCGACAGATGCGGTGAGCGGCGACGGGCTCAGGTTGCGATTTACTCCTCAACGACGGCCTTGACCAGATTTCTTGGCCGGTCGACGTCGATGCCACGGCTAATCGCCAGCGTGTAGGCGAACAGTTGAAGAGGCACGACCTCGAGGATGGTGGACAGAAGGTCATTGCTTGCGGGGATGAAGAGACAGGAGTCGCTATAGTGAGGAACTTCGCAGTCGCCTTCAGTTGCAAGGGCGACGATCCGCGCTCCCTGCTCCCGCATATCTTTCATGAGTTGAAGCACCTTCGAATAACGTAGAAGCGAATCAGGATCATTAACGTCAGCGGTAGCGATCATGATCAGAGGGGCCTCTTTGCTGACGAGTGCGTTGGGCCCGTGCTTCAGTTCACCAGAGGGATAGCCTTCGGCGTTGAGGTAGGCGGATTCCTTAAGCTTGAGCGCGCCTTCTCGTGCTATCGCATAGTGAGCACCACGGCCAAGATAGAGAAGTGTGCTGGAGCCTGCGAGTTGTGGCGTGAGTGCTTCAATCTGTTTTTGCCAGCCGGGCAGCGCCGCCTGGATCAGCCATGGAATCTGTTGCAGTTGGCGCCCATGGACCTCGGCTGCCTGCTGTGTCATGCGCCCGCGGAAGCGCGCCAGGTGGAGAGCGAGCGAGTAGAGCACCGCTAATTGGGTGGTGAAGCTTTTTGTCGCAGGAATGGCCCTCTCGATTCCGGCAAAGGTTGGCAGCGAAGCGCTCGCCTCTGTTGCCATGCTGGAGCGAGCGTTATTGGTGATTGCAACGGTGGCAAGTCCACGGGCCTGGGCTTCGTGCAGAGCGGCGAGGGTATCGGCTGTCTCACCCGATTGAGAGATGACCAAGACTCCAGGATTGTGCAGGGTGTGTGTCGAGCGGTAGGTATATTCACTGGCGTATTCGACGTCGACGGGAATGCCGGCAAGATCCTCCAGCATGATTTCACCGGCCAGACCCGCGTGACGGCTGGAGCCGCTGGCCGCGATAACAAGCCGCTCGCGTCTGCCGAGGGCATCGACGACCGGCTGAAACGTTTCCGTTGTCGAAGCTCCACCCGGGACGTACCTCTCGATGGTTGCGGCAAGCGCCTGCGGCTGCTCGTAGATCTCGCGCAACATGGCGTGGGAGAAGACTGCAGTCTCGGTTGCGATAGGCGTCAATTCAGTCATGCGTTGTAACATCCAATTGTTTTCTGTGGCTTGGCTTGCCGTCGGTTAGGCCCCCGGCTGAGGCGGGTGGTGGGCTTGAGTGCAACGGCACGACAAACGGCAGGATAAGAAGATACGATCTTTGCGGATGTTAGCAGCATAGACTGCTCAAGTGAACCGGATGAGGGAGTGCCCGCTGCGCGAAAGAAATCTAGAGTCATCTATGGAATTCTTTTTCTTTTGAACCTGTATGTACGACTATACTGGATTTAAAGGTTTAGGAGCAAGACTTTTGGCGATCTCCCGAAGAATCAAAGGATCGGACCCTCGACAAAAAACTCTTCCTCCGTTGAACCATGCTGGATTCAGAACGTGGTTAACTAAATCTGCGCTCACGAAGCGGAATTAACGAAAGGGCAGCGATGATCAGTACGATAGCGGCGCGGCGACTCATGGGTGCGGGTGGAGTGGTGGAATATCCGCTGGTAACGGTAGAAGATGGTCGCGTCAGTCGTATTGAGAGTCTTACGGCAAGTGAACACGAAAGCGTCGGCGCGACGCATCACTTTCCGGGGGCCACGCTGGTTCCAGCCTATGTCGATATCCACATCCATGGCTGTGCGGGACACGACGTGATGGAGGCAACTCCGGAGGCGCTCGGCGCAATCGGGGCCTATCTTGCAAGCCGTGGTGTCGGGGCGTATTTTCCGACAACTGTCACCTCTCCCAAGGATGAGACGGTGCGCTCACTGGCAGGACTGGCGGTCGAGATTGGACGGGGCCCGGAGGTCGGGCATCATGGCGCTACTCCTTTGGGGATACATCTGGAAGGGCCATTCCTTTCGCATTCGAAGCGGGGAGTCCATACCGACGCCTTGCTGGAAGCGCCCTCAATTGCATTATTCGACCGCTTCTGGAATGCTGCGGAGGGCAAGATCTGCCTGATGACCATTGCACCGGAGTTGCCAGGGGCGGCAGAGCTGATTGCACATGCGACTGCACTGGGCGTGCGTTGCAGCATGGGTCACAGTGATGCAAGGGTATGCGAAGCGGAAGCGGGTTTTGTGGCGGGAGCCCATTCGGCGACACATACCTTCAATGCGATGCGCGCTATGGATCATCGCGAACCGGGTCTGGCTGCCTATGTGCTCGATAAGCAATCCCTGTTTGCCGAGATCATCTGCGATGGGATTCACGTGGATCCCTTGATGGTGCGACTGTACTCTAAAGCAAAGGACGAGGACCGCGTCATTCTGGTAACCGATGGCATAAGCGCCACCGGCATGCCGGACGGGACCTACATGCTTGGCGATATGGAGGTGGAGGTCCATGATGGGCGTTGCACCTCTAATGGCACTCTGGCCGGCAGCGTCTTGACCCTGGACCGCGGGGTACAGAACCTCATGGAGTTCACTGGCGCGAGTCTCAGTACAGCGGTGGCAGCTGCTTCGCGCAATCCCTCTCAGCTAATGGGGATTAACGATAATTGGGGTAGCATCGACGTTGACCGGATGGCCAATATTACAGTGCTATCCTCGAAGGCCGAAGTCATCCAGACCTTCCTGGCGGGACGTGCGACGATCGCATAACCGGACGCGAATATTCATGTCGTCCGCTCAGAGAGCGGTTCCACCTTCTTTGGTTGCGAAGTAATTTTGACAGGAATGTATAGACAACCGAACTGAGATGCGACTAAAAGTGATAGGTATCCAAGTACCGTATTTCAGGAAGCGTATTTACCCGCTGACTTCGCAACCTGTATCAGATTTGATACGCCGCCATAAAACGTCTCAGGAGATAGAGTGCCAAAGTCTCAGGTCCAACCTGCTTCAACAGTTCGTCCTCTAGACAAGAGCGGCTTCATTCCGTTGTACTACCAGATTCAGCGTGCGCTGATGGAGAAGATTCACTCCGGCGAGCTGTTGACGGGAGATCCGTTGGCCTCTGAGGAAGAGCTGGCGCGCGTCTACCAGGTTAGCCGCATGACCGCTCGTCAGGCTCTTCATGGTTTGAAGACCAGCGGCTTTGCCGTTAGCCAGAAGGGGCGCGGGACGTTTGTGACACGCCCGAAGCTCGACAAAAATATCATGCATCTGCGCGGCTTTACCGAAGATATGAAGCATCTCGGCATGGTGCCAAGTTCGAAGTTGCTGGAGCAGACGGTGATAAAGGCGACAGAGGAGCTTGCAGAGAAACTAAAGGTTGAGCTGGGAGAGGTTGTAATGCGGCTGCGGCGGTTGCGACTGGCCGATGGAACTCCGATGGCCCTTGAAGAGTCGAATATTCCGTTGAAGCAGTTTCCAGGCCTGGATAAGATTAGCTTCGTGAAACAGTCCCTCTATTTTGTTCTTCGTGAAAGCTACGGCGTGCGGGTGGCCTGGGCCGATGAAGTGATCGAGGCACTACCAGCGACTCGCGAGGAGTCCGAACTGTTGACGATTCCAAAGAGGGCGAGCATTCTATCGATCTCGCGCGTCATCATGACGACCGAGGAAACTCCGATCGAGGCCGCCTGCTCGCGTTATCGCGGCGATCGATACAAGGCTTCGATCCGCGTCCCGACTACCACTATTGAATAACTCCCGGATTGAGAGCGTTTGTCGCTTCAACCGCGTTGAGATTGCGGTGGCCCCTTAACGCAAAGAAGAGGATATATACATAGCAGAGCAGGACGATCACAAAGCTGCGCTGATAACCGAAGGAATCCGCAAGAAAGCCCTGGATTTCGGGAATGACTGCGCCGCCGACCACCATAGTGACCAGGATTCCTGAACCCTGGCTGGTGAACCGACCCAGACCCTGTACCGACAGTGGGAAGATACATGGCCACATCACGGAATTGAACAAACCGCAGGAGACGATCGCCCACATCGCAATGTGACCGTGTGTTGCGATCGTGGTTATAACCAACAGGGATGCGGTCAGCGAGACAAATGCAAGAGCGCGTTGGGCCCTGATCCAGCGCAGGGCAAAGAAACCGATGAAGCGGCCCACCATGGTACCGCCCCAATAATAGGAGACGTATTGGGCGGCGACTTCGTGGCTCAATCCTCCCATCGAGGGCTGGCCGAGAAAGTTGATCATCACGCTGCCGATCGCGACTTCGGCTCCGACATAGAAGAAAATGGCAAGCGCGCCCAGGCGGAGATGGCTGAAGCTCCAAGCGCTGCCATCATCGGCGGCTGATTTGATTCCGCCCTTTTCGATGACGTCGGGTAGCTGGACGAAGGCCGTAATGATCGCCATAGCGATGGCGCAGGTGGCCAGTATGGCGTAAGGCATTCGCACCGAGTGGGCCAACTGCGCCGCCGAAGCGCCGGCTGCGATAAAGATGAAGGCCGCGCCGACCTTCGGGGCAATGGTGGTAGCCAAGGAGTTGAAGAAGCCCGCCAGGTTGAGTCGCGAGGAGGCGGTCTCTGGCGATCCCAGTGCGCCGACGTAGGGATTGATGGCTACCTGCAAGAGAGCGAGCCCGCTGCCAACGACGAAGAGAGCGAAGAGGAAGAGCGGGTAGAAGATGATGACTGAGGCAGGCAGGAAGAGGAGCAGACCAAGGCCCATCACCGACAACGCGACGACTATGCCTCGCTTGTAGCCGATTCTGCCGACGATCCAGCCCGATGGGAGCGACATGACGAAGTAGGCGCCGAAGAAGCAGAACTGGACGAGCAGCGCGGTGACGTTGGTGAGGTGGAAGAGGTCTTTGAAGTGTGGGACGAGGATGTCGTTGAGCGCGGTGATGAAACCGATACCGAAGTAGAGCGAAACCATCAACATCAACGGAATGGTGTAGTTTCTTTTGGCAGTTTGAACTGCGGTGACCGAATCTTCTCGTGTGACTCCGATTGCCATTTCGTTCCCCTGTCTGTGCGCTTACGGGTAAATGTATAGATGACTATACTGATCGAGTCTTTGACTGAGCAAGATCATTATTTTGATAAATTCGTGTGGCTTCTGCGAAGCGGGCGGTGATGGTCTCGGGACGGGTGATCGCTGAACCGACGACGACGGCGGTGGCACCCAGGTGCAGGGCCCTACCTACCTGCCCCGGGTCAGTGATGTGGCCTTCTACTAGCACCGGGATTGTCAAGTGGGCGACGATGGACTGGATGAGAGGCCAGGAGATGGTGCGGATACTGGCGGTCTCGGGGGTGTAGCCGTAGAGGGTGGTGGCGACGGCGTCGGCTCCGGCGCGTTCGGCGGCGAGGGCGTCTTCGAGGGTGGCGATGTCGGCGAGGACCGGGCGGTTGAGTTCGGTGTGGATGCGGCGCATCAGTTCGGGCCAGGGTTCGGCGGCGGTGAGGCGGCGAGCCGTGCAGTCGAGGGCGATGATATCTGCGCCGGCGTCGCTGACGGCCTTGGCGGAGCGGAAGTCGGGAGTGATGTAGACGTCACCGTTTGTGTCGTAGGTCTTGATGAGGCCGATGATGGGGAGTTGCGTGATGGCGCGGAAGGCGGCGATGCGCTCGACACCTTCGGCGCGGAGGCCGCCTGCGCCGCCGCGCAGCACGGAGGTTGCGATGCGGGCGAGCGTGTCGAGATTGTCCAGAGGGTCGCCTTCGGAGGCCTGACAGGAGACGATGAGACGTCCGCGAAGGGCTTCGAGAGGCGAGTTTCGGGAGGCGTTCGAGCTCTGAGACACGTGGAGGCTTTCCTTGCGCGCGGCTACTTGGCTTGGGCCGCGCTGTTGGGAACAGCTTATCTGCTTGTCAGGAATTCGCGCTATTGTGGATGAGGTGAAAGAGGAGAAGCGATTGAAGCGGATCAGCAGACGTGGATTTATTTTTGGTTCGGCGGCGTTTTCGGTGGTGGGTCGGGGTGGGTTCGCGTTGGCGAAGGGGTCTGGTGGAGGGCGGCTGCTGCTGGTTGGGACGCAGACCTCCGGGACTAGTAAGGGTGTCTATTCGTACTCCTTTGATCCGGATACGGGAGAGTTGAGGGGGCTTGGGCTGGCGGCTGAGGCGGACAATCCTACGTTTCTGGCGCTGGCACCGAATGGCAGGACGGTCGTTGTTGCGAATGAGATAGATACGTATGAGGGTAAGAGCGGCGGTGCGGTGTCGAGCTATTCGCTTGACCGAGGGAGTTCACGGTTGATCAAGGTCAATGAGGTTGCATCCATGGGCGGGGGGCCCTGTCATGTGGCTTTTGACCATACGGGGCGGTCGGCGTTTGCGGCGAACTATGGTGGAGGAAGCGCGGCTTCGTTTTCGGTTGGCGTGGACGGGCGGCTGAGTGCGGCGGTTTCTTTCTTTCAGTACACCGGGCAGGGGCCGGATAAGGAGCGGCAGAAGGGGCCGCATGCGCATCGTGTTACGGTTTCGCCGGACAACCGGTTTCTGCTGGTCAATGACCTGGGGCTCGATGCGATTCATGTCTACCGGCTGGATGCGGGGACAGCCAAGCTGACGCTGAACGATCCTCCTGAGTGGCGTTCGGCTCCGGGAGCCGGGCCTCGGTCGCTGCAGTTTCATCCGAACGGCAGGTTCGCTTATTGCGTTACCGAGATGACATCGTCGGTGGTTGTGCTGCGGTGGAATGCACGGTCTGGTGCGCTCGAGACGGTGCAGGAGGTGGTGATGCGGCCTCCGGAGTTTCAGGGCACGACTGCTGGCGACGATATCGTGATTGATCGCGAGGCGCAGTTTGCTTATGCGACGGACCGGTTCGACGACATCATCGCAACGTTTGCGATATCGCCGGAGAGCGGTAGATTGACGCTGCTGAATCGAACCTCTTGCGGTGGCAAGGTGCCGCGTCATCTTACGCTTGATCCGAGCGGGCGGTGGCTGCTGGTGGCGAATCAGGCTTCGGACAATATTGCGGTGCTTGGTCGTGATACGCGGACTGGGCAGTTGACGGCGGGTAAGAGCTTTCCGCTGTCGCGGCCGCAGTGCCTCGTGTTTGCTTAATTTGTCTCCTTATCTATGTCTGGCGGATCCATTCCGGGAGGGGTACCCCCCCCCATATTGCCCGGCAATAAACCCCTTGTATTCATAGGTTTACGGCAGGTCATGCTCTGCAAAAATGTCATAACAAAGGGGTTACGGCCAAATATGTCCAAATAAACGAGTTAGCCCCCGGAGGGTGATCAGATTCCCCACGGGGCTTGCTTGTTTTTGATCTATATATCCAGTATAGCGGGTTGAGGGTAACTAACATGCCAACTCGATCTTGTTTTGTTTGTGGGATTTAGGTGGTTTTGGGACTTGACATGCGATTTTTGGGCGGAAATCGCAGAAAAATAAATCAAGGCGAAAGCAACGGCAATAGAATCAGTCGCTTCTGACTCCGGGCATCGCTCCGACTCTTCAGCTCGGGGCACAAAGATGGGTACTCAGACGTTAGTGGATTGCTTCGGCGTTGGTGGCGGTGAGGGTGATGGTGTTGTCGCCGGCTTTGAGGGTGATGGGCAGGTCCCAGACCAGAGCGCCGCTGGTGCCGTTGGCGGCGGAGAAGACGTAGTAGGAGCCGGGCGGAACGTCGGCGGTGACGGTGGCTTTGCCGTTGCCGTCGAAGGTGGCCTTCCCGACGAAGTAGGGGTGCATGGCGGTAGCGTATGCGGGGCAGCTCTTTGGCGGACCGCAGTTGGCCATATAGGCCACCAGGGCTCTGCCGGGAGTTACGTCGGCGGCGATGGGCGCGCCAACCTTGCGCAGGGCGATGTCGTAGCGCTCGCTCATCAGCTGCACGACGCGTCCGGCGAGCGGGTTGTTGGCGATCGGAAAGGACGAGCTGATGGCGAGGGTCATCCCGGAAGAAGCGGTGGGGACGACGGGAACGGCTCCGGAGGTAGCGGCGGCGCCGCTCGGGGCGGTGGCGGGTGAGACGGGACTGGACGCCGCGGGGACTGGCGAGGCGACGGCGACAGAGGCCGTGGGCGTTGCGCCGGTCTTTGGGCGGAAGGCGCCGACATTGCAGGTCTCGCTGTGCGGTGCGAAGGTGATATCTTCGCCCTTCATCCCGGTCACCAGCTTTCCATTGATCGTAGTACTGCCTGCGCCGCGCAGAGAGCTGTCCGGCTGCACGGCGAGCGTAAAGGGCCCGCCGGAGTTCTGCACGTGGATGAGGAACGCGTTGGGCGCATTTTCGACGGTGTAGGGCGCGCGAACGTGGGCCTCGCCGCAGTCGAGGACGAGCGAGTTTCCCGTGAAATCGAGCAGCAGCATGCCGTCGCTGTACTTGCCGGTCATGCGCAGGCCGACCTCGATGGCCCCGGGAGCGCCACCCCCGGGAGCCATCATGTCGGTGAGCCCGGTGGCCAGGCCCATGATGCCGGAGTTGTCTGCGGGCTGCGCGGAGGCGGGAGCGGGTTTAGGATCGGGCGGCTTCGAGAGCGAGCCGATGGTGCAGCGCGCCGTAGCGGGTGCGTAGTCGGGGACGCGGGTGGAGGTTTGGCAGGGTCCATCGCACTGGTCGGGCGCAGCGCGAACGCCATTGATCATGAGCGTGGAGGTTTGGGTGTGATAGCCGGTGAGGATCAGGCCTGTGACGGTAATGAGGCCCGGGCCGGTGAAACCGCCGTCGGGGCGCATGGTAAGCATGATCGGGGCGGGCTCGTTGGCGACTGTGACCCGAACCGAACCGGGCTGCTTGTCGATCGTGTAGTTGTGGGGGTCGGCGACGAGCTTGCCACAGCCGGCGAGGGTCGCTTGACCCCCAAAGCCCAGGCTGACGGGAGAGGCGGACCCTTTATAGAGCCCGCTGAGAACCACGCCGGCTGCGCCCGGCCCAGTGAGAGATTCCTGGATTTTGTCGCCACCGATCAGGTTCATGAAGCCGGACATCAAGCCCTTGCCCATGCAGCCGGCCGAAGAGCCACCGAGTTCCAGGCAGCGGCGTGTGGCGACTGCGGTGGGATCGTTGGAGAGGCCCTGGGCGTTGGTGGAGTGAGCTTGTGACTGGGCTAGGGCTTCTTCGTTGGCGCGCTTGATGCTGTCGACGTGGGCCTGCTGGCGCGCGCCGAGTTCTCTTTCGGCGCCGTGGTAGGCAGCTGCGGACTGCTTGCCGATGAGGCGTTTGGACCAGTCTTTGTAGAAGTCGGAGTTCATCTCGTACTGGCCGTGGAGGCGCTCGAAGGCGGTGGCTTCGGCGGGAGTGTGGGACTTGGCGTAGTCCTGTGACATCTGGTAGGCGGCCAGGCTGTAGGCGGCGATGACGCGCTGCTCGCCGGGGGTGAAGGGGCCGCCGTAGGAGCGGTTGTACTTGATGCGTTGGACGTACGCCTGGAGGTAGGTGAAGACGGCGACCTGGCGGGCGAGGGTGTCGGTGGGGTCAGAGCCTTTGATCTCGGCTTTGACTCGTTCGACCGAAGGCAGGTCGCTGGTGTAGTCGGGGCTTGCCGTTTGTGCGAGCACACTGCTGCAGCTGAGGCACAGGAGAGCCGCGAAGAGGATGACGCGGGCATGCGATGAGGGTGGTGTGGTTGCTGAAGGGGCCGAGGCGTTCATGGATCACGCTCCGATGACGAAGGTATGAGTTGGCCCGTTTGTAAGGCTGTAAGGTAGTTCTTTGCGAGCGTATGCGTCAATAGCAAAGCGTTTGGTGCAGACCACTTCTGTGAGTGGGGGAG
>WNFC01022640.1_pt1 | contig 19039 bp, 17 predicted proteins | sample 5400541 | NCBI WGS metagenome assembly WNFC01 (sample SAMN13153342, study PRJNA577476) | soil metagenome | isolation source: 120 cm saprolite under Douglas fir tree site 2 hole 2 replicate 1 | place: USA:California | collected 2015-04-18 | reverse complement strand
GGCCTAAAGGCCTGCTCCACCCCGTCATACGTTCAGGGGCTAAAAGCCCAATTCTTTCTAGACTCGGGAATTTGTGCGCTGCCATCTCTCGATGTGAAACGCTGATAAAGTTCGATGCGCCGTCTTTTCACTCCGCCACGAAGTTAACAACTCTAGACCATCGAGGAAATTCCCTGAATCAGCATGGTTTTGTAAGCATCTTCGGGGTTCCTCTCTTCGGCGTCGTTCCGGACTTCGGAACTCCGACTCGCTCGGAATGACAGGGTAACGAATCTTCGCTCGTATGCAAATCATCGCTCGCATGCAACGGCCGACATAACGTTCTAGAAGTCTTTCCGCAGGTCCATTCCGTTGTACAGGCTGGCCACCTGATCGCCATAGCCATTGAATATCAGGGTGTCGTGTTTGGGAGCAAACAGACTGTCACCGATACGGCGCTCTTTCTTCTGGCTCCAGCGCGGGTGATCAACGTTGGGATTTACGTTGGAGTAAAAACCGTACTCGTTGGACGCCATGATGTTCCAGGTGGTCGGTGGCATCTTGTCAACGAACGTCACTTTCACGATCGCTTTGATGCCCTTGAATCCATATTTCCAGGGAACCACCAGGCGCAGCGGGGCGCCATCCACGTTGGGAAGAACTTCATCGTAGAGTCCCACTGCGAGGATGGTGAGCGGATGCATGGCTTCATCCATGCGCAGGCCTTCCACGTAAGGCCACTGTAAAACGTCGTGCTTCTGATTGGGCATCTGGTCAGGCGCCGTGACCGTTTCAAACGCAACAAACTTTGCGCTGGGCAGCGGATCAGCCTGCTTGATCAGCGCCGAAAGAGGAATCCCCACCCACGGGATCACCATGGACCAGCCTTCCACACAGCGGTGGCGATAAATGCGTTCTTCCAGCGGAGCGATCTTGAGCAGACTATCAATGTCAATCTTGCGCGGCTTCTTGACCAGGCCATCCAGAGACACAGTCCACGGGCGCGTGCGGAAATTCTTGGCCAGGCCTGCCGGTTCGTATTTATCAGTGCTGAACTCGTAGTAATTGTTGTAATTGGTGATGTCTTTCAGGCTGTTCGGCTTTTCCGTGGTGCTGTACTGGCTCTTGACGATGCCGGAGAGCTTCTCGGCATTACCCGCAGACCAAGCCTCAACGCTGCCGGGCATGGTTATCTGGTTATCGCGATGGCGAAGGTACAATCCGCTGGCTAGAGCAGCGCCGGTGGCCAGCGCACCGGTCATGAATCGGCGGCGATTCAGGTAATTGGACTTGGAGGTGATCTCTGATGACGGGATGTCGTTTGGCTTCTTAATCAGCATGGAACTCCATTTTAATGCTTGTTCTTTGGATGTTTAGAGGACCTGAAAGTTACATAAGACGTACGGAATAAGAGCGCGCTTCGTGCGCAGGGGTGAAAATTGGGGTGAGGGACTTGCGTTTGTTCGTGACGGAAATCAAGCACAAGATCCCTCCGTCCTACTCACGCGCTGAAGACAGCGCGCGTTCGCTTAACGGACGTCGGGACGACGAACTTTTTTCACCACACTTGCCTCGTTGGTGGAACCCTACACAGCCAGGGGGGGCGGCTGTGCCACACGAGTGTCGTCCAGAAAGCTTTTTGCAGGAAAGTGCGGAGTAGCGAAATGATCAGCGGGGCCGGGGCTTGCAAGATGGCTGTGAGCATGAGCTTGCCAGATGCAATGGTGGATTGAGTTACTCAGGGTCGGGCGAAACTGCTTTTGTTGCGGCCACAATTAGAGCGTTGGGCCCGTCCAGTCCGCAGACACAAATATCCGCAGCCTTCAGTGGTTGCGAGTAGGGTAGCTCCTTGATGTAGACCACATGGCTAAGAGGATTCGTGCCCTTGAACAATTCAACCAGTTGCACGGCAGCGTCAGGAACCACCATGTTGCAGATGATCAAACAATCAAAGTGTTCAGAATTGATGAGGTCAAGCATTTCGCATTCCGCGGTTGGCATGAGCACATCACAACCGGCCGATTCCAATACAGCTTTGCGCAGCGAGGAAACCTCAGGAGATCTGGTGAGCAAAAGTATTCGGGGCCTGTTCATGATGATCCTTTCTGGAGAGGACGTGACTGATGACCGTCTCCTCTTTTTTTTTCCTTGCAGGCCGTCCGATGTGCACTTTCCGTGAAAGAGAGATTCGACTCTGACCAGCTTGCCGCGATGAACTTATGGCACACCAGACAATATGACTCAATCAGTACCCGGTTAATACGGGAGTTGACGTGAAAGAAACTCCGGGGGGTGTTCATGCGAGCCTTCCAGCTACGCGCTGCGTTGGCGGCGAAGTTGATTCAGTTTAGGCCGGCTACTTTGCTCTGTCTGTGACTTACAACACATTGAAAGCAACTTTTCCGCCTTGAGTTCGAACCGCCGAATGCCAAGGCTTGGCGGTGAAGGACCGGCGGACGCGGTACTTAGTTCGAGGCTAGCTGTGCCGGGCCATCAGACGGGGTGAGAGGATGGCCGTCGCACGCTTACATTACGCCAAGGCGATCAAATTCGTCCCGAATAAGGCAGTAGCACTCGCAGGCGGCTTTCTCCAGGCGCTTCTGGTTCAGAATCCTGACGCTGCCACGAGAGTACTCAATCAGCTCGTAATTTTGTAACTTCGTGGCAGCCAGGGTCACCGTGGTGCGCGGCGCTCCCAGCATCTGTCCCAGAAATTCCTGCGTCAACTTGATTTCATCCGAATCGCTGCGATCGCGACAGCTAAGCAACCAGCGAGCCAGCCGTTCCGTAACCTCATGCCGCCGGTTGCAGGCCGCCGTTTGTGCCGTCTGGACCAGTTGCGCATGCAGCAGATTGAGCGTCCTTACCCGGAAGTTGGAGGAGCGTTGGAAAAGCTGGGCAACGATCTCTGTTTTAATCCGGTATCCGTGGCCGGCAATCTGGATGAAACAATGAAATGGCATGCTGCCTGTACCCATAACACCGGGCAAGCCAACCAGTCCTTCCCTGCCCACCAGACCCACCTCTACCGTACTGCCGCCTTTAAGCTCGGAAACCACGGATGCGATTCCATCCTCCAGGAAATAGACATAGCGGGATTCTTCACCCGCCTCTGACAAGGTGTCATGCTGGTTGAAGTTGATTGGCTTGAGCTGTCCGTTGAGACGATCCAAGTCCAGTTTGGGCAGAGCTGACAGAATGCGATTAATGAATTGGGACTTTATCGGTTTTGGGCCATCCAAACGGTCCAAATCCAATTTCGGCAATACTGCCGAATTGCGATTATTGAGGCTGTTTCCAGCCCGATGAGGACTTGCCATGGATTTCTCCTTTTGCGTCGAGGGCGATTAAGCCGCATCTGTACGCGCAAAGGAGTCATGCCGTGGAACACGGCAACACAGGATTGCGTATGAAGATGTCTGAATCAATTGTATGCCAGAACGGGTGCAGGAAAGATCCTTTTATCGTGCTTCAACCTCTTATGTCCATGTAACAGACATATGGAAAATGATGAGTAAAGTCTTATGTGCCGGATGCGGGTCGCTCCGCGGCAACATTTTTTATCCCCCTTGCTTACCGAGAGGTGCTACTGTTCGTCTAACTCGGTAACCGAGAGGAGGCTGGGTGAGTAAGCCATCGGATCTTGTTCAAGGGACTCTTGATTTGCTGGTGCTGAAAATTCTGGCATTGCAGCCGCTCAATGGCTGGGCCATCAGCCAGCGCCTGAAGCAAATTTCTGGCAATGTATTGCAGGTGAGCGATGGATCACTCTATCCCGCGCTGCACAAGCTGGAGCAGGAAGGCTGGATCAAGGCCGAATGGAAGCCGAGTGAAAACAACCGTCGCGCCAAGTTTTATTCGCTCACGCGGCTGGGGCGGCGGCAGCTCGCAAGCGAAACCGCCAACTGGGACCGCCTTTCCGCGGCCATCTCTAATATCGTGAATCTCAACGAGGCCTGAATATGCGCTTCGAACACTGGTTTTACACCGTTCTGCTGCGGGTGCGATCGCTTTTTCGCCGCACACAGGTTGATCACGAACTGCAAGAGGAGATTCGTGACCATCTTGAGTTGCAAATCAAAGAAAACCTTGACCGCGGCATGTCGCCCGAAGAGGCGCGTATCTCAGCTTTGCGCGCGCTGGGTGGAGTCGCCCAGATCGAAGAGCAGTGCCGCGAGAAGCGCCGGGTCAACTACATTGAGGACTTCTTCCAGGATTTGCGCTATGGCGTCCGGCAACTCCGCCGCAGCCCAGGCACTTCTCTGCTGGCGACTCTATGCCTGGTGATCGGGATCGGCGCCACGGCCGCTGTTTTTAGTTGGATCGAAGGAATCCTGCTTCGTCCGTTTCCCGCCGTAGTGCACCAGGAGAGGCTGGTCGCCGTCTCCGGAACCAAACCTGCAGGAGACCGCGGAACCGGCGGTTTGGAGAAGACTGATATCTCATGGCCCGATTGGCTCGATTTTCAGAAGAGCTGCACCCTGTTCGATTCCTTCATTGTGTCCCGCATCATGGGCACCACGCTCAACATTGGTGATCGGGCAGAGACTGTGACCGGCAGCGTGGTCTCGGCCAATTATTTTGACGCACTCGGTGTTCGTCCGATCATTGGGCGTGGCTTTGAGCCTGCCGAAGACTTCGGGCGCAATGCCCATCCTGTAACCGTGATCAGTTACTTGACATGGAAAGAGCGCTTCCACGGCGATCCTGAAATCGTGGGAAGAACACAGCTCCTGAGTGGCGTGCCGCACACCATCGTGGGAGTGGCGCCCGAAGGTTTCTATGGGACCTTCGTGGGTTATCCGGTGGCTTTCTGGGTCCCAGCCTCGATGCAGGAAACGTTTGTTCCTGGCGGATACCAACTGGAAAATCGCGGCGACCTGTGGGTGGAAGGCTACGCACGGCTCAAGTCTGGCGTAAGTATTAAGCAGGCGCAGCAGCAAATTTCGGTTGTGGCCAAGCGACTGGAATCTGATTATCTCTCCACCAACCGCAATCGTGGAGTCCGGCTTTTTCCGTTATCGCAGACCCCGTTCAGTCAGGCGGGTAATCTGCGCCCCACGCTGGAAATCACGCTGGCGGTCGTGTTGCTTGTGCTGTTGATCGCCTGTGCCAATGTCAGCGGCCTGCTGCTTGTCAGGTCCCTGGCTCGACGCCATGAAATGACGGTTCGGCTGGCCGTCGGCGCCAGGCGTGGACGGCTGGTGAAGCAGCTTCTTACCGAAGGCTTGATCTTGTCCACTCTCGCCGCAGCCGGTGGACTAGTGGTTGCATACTGGTGCCGTAACGCTCTCGCTCCCATTTTTACTCCTGGCGCCGGCCTCAACGTAAATCTAAAAGGCGAAATGGATTGGCGCGTGTTTGCGTTCAGCGCTTCGGTAGGCTTGATTTCCACGCTGCTGTTCGGGCTGGTTCCGGCGACGCAGACCAGCAAGGTGGATCTTTCTGGCGCCCTGAAAGCCGAATCAACAACTGCTTTCGGCGAGCGCGGAAAATCGCGCGTCCGCTCCACTCTGGTTCTGCTCCAAGTCTCTTTGAGTTTCATGTTGGTGGTGGGAGCGGTCCTGCTGCTTCAGAGCCTGCGGCGAATTCGCACCGCCGACCCCGGATTTTCTACGGACAATGTGCTGACCACGAGCGTGGACCTGGTGTCTGCGGGCTACGATGCGCAGCGCGCGAAGACTCTTCAGGATGCGCTGATCGATCGCGTCCGGGCGCTCGGCGGTGTGGAATCGGCCGCACTCGCGCGTATCAGGCCGTTCAGCTATATTCCTTACTCCTCGGCTCCTATCGCCGTTGATGGTTACACTCCCGCACCTGACGAGCAACCTGAAGCGGAGTACAACCAGGTCGGCCCCGAGTACTTCGCCACGATGGGAATCCCGCTTGTGTCCGGCCGCGATTTCAGCCGCGCCGATAACGAAGCCGCTCCGCTCGTCGCCATCGTGAACGAGAAAATGGTTGCGCAGTACTGGCACGGTGAGGACCCGGTGGGCAGGCGCATCCAGGTCAAGGGCCAAACCATGCGGGTTGTCGGCGTCGCCAAACTTGCCAAGTATGAAACCTTCGGTGAGGCGCCGAAGTCCTTCTTCTATGTTCCTCTGCGCCAGAATTTTTCGATCGGCTGCGGCCTGAATATCCGAACCTGGCAGGATCGGGCAACCATGGCGGCGGCAGTCGCGCGCGAGATCCGAGCGCTCGATGCGAACCTGGCGCCTTCCGAAATGATCACGATGCGGGAGAACATTCTCCGCACGGCGTTATCCTCACAGCAGATCGCCGTCACGCTGCTCACCATCTTCGGAGGACTCGCGCTGCTGCTTGCCGCCATTGGACTCTACGGGGTGATGTCCTATGCGGTCTCGCAGTGCAAGCGCGAACTGGCCCTGCGCATGGCGCTCGGCGCACGCGCCTCAGATGTTCTGCGACTCGTGCTGTTCCATGGCGTCACACTCACGGCCGGCGGCGTAGCTATCGGCGGAGTAGCGGCGCTGGCACTGACCCGCCTCATCGGGAACCTGCTCTACAAAGTTAATCCACACGATCCGGTGGCGTTCGGGTTGGCATTCATGGTGATGACAACCGCCTCGTTAACGGCGTGTTTCTTCCCCGCCTGGCGCGCCTCACGAACCGATCCGGTCCGGGCCCTGCGGGATTGATTACACTCCAGCCGAGCAGTTCCGATCCGCGCTCATTCGCGTTAATCCGCGGTAAGCGTTTTGCTTCGTTCCGATCAGTGTCATCTGTGCAAATCAGTGGTGAACCTGGCTTTCCCGATCTCGCGCGATGTCGCGTTAATCCGCGGTAAGCGTTTTGCTTCATTCCGATCAGTGAGAAAAATATCACCAGCGCTAAAGTGCAGTGTTATGGAGCAGCTTCGCACGGCATAAATGGCCGTTCTTTACCAATTACGACCAAACGCTCATCTCTAATGCATCGCTGCGCCCTGAGATGAGCAGCAAACTTAAGATTTGTTGTTTCACGTATCGAAATGATGCATAGTGAGGCAGCCCCCAGGGGTGGACGCAAGAGTTCTTTGACAATTCAGCAATCATCAAGGATGTTTTCGGCTAAGTCCTTTAGATCTTGGGATGAATGCGATAAGAGGGAGGGGGTAGGGCCATTCAGAATTGAGTAATCGGGAAATTTGGTAATCGGGTAATTGGTAAAGCAAATCAACGATCTGCACAAATGACAATGATCGGAAAAAGCAAAACGCTTAGCGTAGCGCACTAAAAAGATCGGATGACGCGCTATTTATTTCCCGCCCTTCGCAAAAACCGCGAAGGACAGGCCACCCGATTGTCTCGTGATGATAAAAAAACCAACGCAAACCCTGGCGCACCCGGCGAGCGACTGCTCGCAAAAATTTGGCCCAGGCTTTTGACCCGGGCCGTAAAGGTAAGTTCTCGCGCACTCTTCGCGTTCCGATCAATTAATGCCGGTCGCAGGACAGGCATTATCAGATAGCACCTGCCGGAAATTGTTGAACCGGTGGATAGGAGTGAATCCGGGGCCGGGATATGTCAGAAGAAGCAGCGAGCCAAACTCGCTGGTTGAACTTCCACCGAAGGTATCCTTCGTCCCTGGGATGCCGGCTCCGCCAAGTTGCCATACGCATGTTGTCTGACCCTGGGGTGTGCTCAAGTTCCGTGTTGTGTAGAAAGGATAGAAGTTGGCGCCAACCGGCGGGTTGACGCAATTTGCGCCGGTTGAGCGGTTGCACGGCGGATTGGTGCTGAATTCAATTCGAGGCAGATCCGCCTCAAATGCCACACGATCATAGTTCTGTGTGCCATTGAAGAGTGGACTCGTGAACAGGATCGCCCTCGGATTGAACTGCTGGTCTTTTCCCAGACTCAGTGTTCCTGGCCAGGTAAGCTGGTAAGGCACTCCATCGAAATCGATATCCGTGCCAAAGCACCCTCCTATTGGTATCCGACTGGATGCAGCCGCATCGAAACAGAACGTGTCATCGGCGTCGACACCACCCGTATCACCTACCCCGGCCTGAGTGCATGTTCCACCCTCCGCACTGACTTTATTGCAGTACTCGAAGTGGCCGATCTCGTCTGAGAATGCAACGTTGTACGAATGCGCAGCCCAAGGTACACGCGTGTGCTCACTCGAAGTGCTATACATCGGGTGAAACGCATAGGGCGTGTTGGTGCAGGTAGTGGCTGTGGGAGCGAAATTGATCTGCGCGAAACCATTTGCAATGCTTGCAGTCATCGACCCAGACTGGCCCGTATCCAAGTCCTGAATGACAACTGCAAAACCGCTGGAAGTGTCGTGCAAGTCCACGATCAACCTGTCACCCGGATTCATCAGCAGAACTTTGCTTGGATTCGGAGTGAAAGTGGCGAGCGTGGCATCTAGCGGGTTAGCCGGAGCCTGTGCCACTCCATTCCTGGTGATAAACGCGAAGTTCACCGGCTCAATGCCAACCTTGTTTAGACAATCGTTGTTGTTGTTCACCCCCGTGTTTTGATTTTGAGAGAAGCTATCGATGTTGAGCGCGGCACAGTAACGGGTTGCGTCGCAACTGTTGCCGGGCGGCCATAGGACCCATCCTGGTGGATAGAACTGCATCTCCATGAACGCTGTTCCGGGATGTTTGCCGATGTAATCTGCCGCCGCGGGATCCCCGCCGTCAAAGATGTTGGCATCGGTATCAGCCACGCAGGTAGTAGTGAATTCCGGAGCGGACTGGCTATCACACATCGCCATCCCGAACCAGAATGCCGGATGGAGTTGAAAGTTGAAGGTGCCACCGGTGCCGTCCTGCTTCGGTTGGCGCGGCGGATCTTTGGGAAGCCTTAGAAAGTAGCGGTTGGAATTTCCCGAGCCGGGAGTGTTGGAGTAGAACAACACCGACGGCTCATCGTGTCCAGTATATTGGTTTTCGTAGTTAAGGGGTTCGAGTGTTTCGGTACACAGGGGCTGATTGTCATCACACAGCTGGCGCAAGCCTGTTTTTTGGGCGAGGGATACTGTGCCCAGGAGCAAGAACGCCATCAGCATTGCAGCATTCGTTCTCATGTTAAGTCCTCCTTTATTCACACGTGGAAGAACGGATTGAGGTTTCAGAGCCGTGCATAGAGCATCTTGAGCTGCCTCCTCCGTACGGGGGAAACGGTCTCAATTGGGAAGGCACAGGGCGATCTACGCAGGACGGTAGGGTGGTGTGTCTTCGTGGCTGAATTTCGCCGCACTCCCAGGTGCAGCACAGACTCAAAGCGCGGCGTACACACGGATGAACGAAGGCTCTCTCGGGTTGCTGTCGCAATCTGACGTTTGCAGGTGGCTGCGATCCGCAGCCGTTCACGCATGAGAAGTTTGTCTCGATTGCAGTAGTTCAATCTACTCAGTGCGGTAGGTCTTATGGCAGCTAAGGCTGCTCCTGTTTGTGCAAGTGGCTGCTGTCCGCTTTGCCGGGTGGCCCAGGCTTTCCGCATTTTCTGTCCCTCACAATAACGCTCGGGTGCCCCACTCTTTGGGACTGAATCCCCGGGTGGGTTTCTCGCGAGATTCGTTCAGGACCCAAGGGTGGGTAGTAGAACCAGCCAGCGGCGGGTGGCCCTGGCTTTCACGGTCGAAATCTTTCCCTCTTAAATACCCGAGGGTGGCGGGTGCTTATGTGGTCGAGGTCTCAAAGAAATTCAGCACCGTTGCTGGCAATGGGAGTGGCCTGGGTGTCGGTGTCCGATTTTGCGACAGGATGTGCGGAAACGAACAGGACGGACCAACTCACTGCACACTAAGTGATTTACAATGTGGCGCTAAGCATTGGCAAAGGTGATGCTGATATCCCTTCAAGGATGGAGGTAAGAACATGCCATTCTTTCGGGATCTGAGAGTTGCGGTTCACTCGTTACTTCGCACTCCAGGGCTGGCGATCGCCGTGGTTCTCACGATGGCGCTGGGAATCGGCGCCAACGCCGCCATTTTCACCCTGGTGCGGGGCGTTCTCCTCAAGCCTCTGGTCAACCGCGACGAGACCCGGCTGATCTATATCCGGCAGAGGGCACCCGGCATCGGCGACGAGAACAGCACGTTTTCGGTACCAGAGATCCAGGATTTGCGCGCCACCGTCAAGACCCTGAGCGCGTTCGGTGATTTCTCCACGATGGGTTTCACCATGGTCGGGCTGGGTGAGCCTCGCACTATTAAAGGTGGAGTTGTGAGCGGCTCGTATTTCGACGTGATGGGCCTTCATCCCGTCCTCGGACGTCTCATCGGGCCTGAAGATGACGGTCCCAATGCCGCCGGAGTCGCGGTTCTCACGTATCGTTTCTGGACGACCGCTCTCAATAAAGATCCCTCCGTCATGGGGAAAACTATTCGGCTCGGCAGCATAGGGGACCGGTCGGCGACCATCATTGGCGTTCTCGAACCGTGCGTGCCCTATCCCCAAGATACCGAAATCATCGCCAACGTGGTTACCAGCCCGCATCATCTTTCCGCAACCATGGTGACCGGTCGCGTTCATCGCATGACCGAGATCTTTGGACGCCTCGCTCCCGGAGTCACGCTCGACGAGGCTCGCACCGAGTTGCGTACTGCCTATGCAGACATGATCGAAAAACACCCCGAAGCTTATTCGAAGAACGCCAACTTCCAGATCGGGGTCAAGCCATTCCGCGACGAAGTCACGTCAGGCGCCAGGACGGTGCTGCTGGTGCTGCTGGCTGCGTCCGGGCTGCTGTTCATCATCGCGTGTTCCAATGTGGCCAACTTAATTCTCGCGCGGACGGTTCGCCGGGAAAATGAGCTGGCGATCCGCACGGCGCTGGGCGCAAGCCGCGGTGCGCTGCGCCGGATGCTGCTGGCGGAAAGCCTTATACTCTGCGCGGCCGGCGCCGGGCTGGGTGTCATGAGCGCGCAGCCGATGGTGACGGTCCTGGCCCGCTACGCTTCGCGCTTCTCGGTCCGCGCGCTGGATTTGACGGTGGATTCCAGCCTGCTGTGGGTAGGGGCGACTCTGGCCATCGTCGCCGCAGTGGTGTTGGCGTTTGTCCCGAGCTTGCCGTCGGGCGACGCGTCCCATGGCCTGAGTATGTCGAGCGGCAGCGTACGCATCATCGGCAGCGCCAACCGGCGCCAGCGGATCTTCGCGGTGACACAAATCGCCGCGTCCTTCGTGCTGCTAGCCGGCGCCAGCGCGCTGATCACTACGCTGATCGCGCTGCAAAGGACGCAGACGGGCCTGGACACGGAGCACGTCCTGGCCATCAGCGTTCCGGCGATGTCCTACGGAAAGACGCCGCAGCAAGTCGTCGACTTCTACAAGAAAACGATCCGGCGCATTGATGCGCTGCCGGGCGTGAACACGACCGCGTTCGGCAATGTGGTTCCCTGGCGCGATGGGGGCCAGGGTCCCGGACTGCAGTTCTCAGGGGATGGTCACGCCCATGTGCCCGGCGTAGAGGATCCGCGCTCGCAGTGGCGTACCATCTCTCCAGGATTCTTTGCCGCGCTGGGCGTTCCCATTCTCACAGGCCGTGATTTCGATGCTCGCGATGGCGAGAGCACAGAACCCGTGGTGATCGTCAGCGAATCGCTTGCCAAGCGCATGTTCCCCAACCAGGATGCAGTCAACCGGCATACTTATTGGACGGACCCCGTCCTGCAATTCCTCCCCGGAACCGATCAGGAAAAGGCGCGTGTTATAGCGCCGCACCGCATCATCGGCGTCACCGCCGATATCGACGACGAACACGTGGTTCCCCGGCCCACTCTCACTGCCTATAGCACCTTTGAGGAGGGTCCAATGTTCGGCGGCGACCTCTTCATTCACACGGGTAAAGATCCTTATGCTCTGGTCGCGCCGGTCACGCACATCATTCGCGAGCTGTCCGCCGATCAGCCGGTTGAGCACCCCGCCACTCTCAAGGATGTCCGCGCCGAAGTGCTGGCGCCGGAGCGCTTGAACTCCGTAGTGTTTGGCGTGTTCGCGGCTCTAGCGTTGGCGATTGCTGTGGTGGGCGTCGCCGGCGTGCTGGCATTTTCGGTCAGCGCACGGACGCGGGAATTCGGCATCCGACTCGCGCTCGGATCGCAGCCTCAGCAGATCCTCAAAGGTGTTATCGCAGAAGGTGGCGCGATGGCTTTGGTGGGAGTTCTGGCAGGTGCGGCCCTTGGGTTCATGCTGGCGCATTTGGTGGGCAGGTATTTCCTGGACGTGAAGATGCCGGGCATTTTGCCTGTAGCGGTCTCGGCGGTCGTGCTGCTAACAGTCGCGATCGTCGCGTCCATGCTGCCGGCGGCACGCGCCGCGCGCGTCGATGTCATACAAGCATTGCGCGCCGAATGACCGAGGGATTGGTGGGTCCGGGCTGTCTCCGTTGCCAAAATGCCCGAGCCGGAAGCGATTCCCACAACTTCATCTGGTCGACCGCTTTATTTTTCCTGCAGCATCCGCGTGAGACTCGCTGCTTTAGTACTTGCAATACGCGAGCAACATTTCCCTTCGTCGGCTCGCTCATCAAGAGATGGAAGTGTTCCGCCATGACTACTTAGCCCCAAATAACAAAATCATATTTTCGCCTCGAAGCGCACGCAGCGTCAGGGCCAACATGACCTGCGCAACCTGTCGATAACAGCAGACGAAATCTCAACACATACCGACGGCCCTGTGACGCGTGCACACACCTCTTCACCCGGCAAACGCTAGAGCGCGAGCTCTTGAATTATCGGGTCGAGCAAGATCGACTCACCCCGACGATGACTGCCACTGCGGTGAGCAGCATCGGGCGGAAGCGCACTGCTCCGGATCAACAACTGCGTCTCCAGCGACATTCCTTGCGTACGGCGCAATTCGATGAAGTTGACGACGATGATGGAATTGCGCGGCGGAAGCTGACGTGAAGCTCAGTGTCACAGTCAATCAACACTTTCCACCTGGACATTTCCATGCTTATCAAAGCTCACTCACATGTACCGGTGCCACGTCTTTGGCATGTCAGTTGCATTTGTAAGTGCCACGACTTTGGCATGTCGGTTGCATATGTAAGTGGAGAGTTTTTATTGGAGAAAGGAAGAGAGATGCAGATACCAGCATTCACATTTGCAGCGTCACCGTTCGTGCCAGTGGCCATCGGCTTCTTTGGTCTTGGCACTGGTTATTTCATTTGGGGCGGACAGGCCCTTTTTGGTTTCCCGAAGGCAAGCCCGGAAGTAAACAAAACGATGGGAATGTGGGGATTCTGGATGCCGGGCTTCATGCAGTTCATCACCGGCGTCTACCTTCTGGTTGGACTGACCTGGTTCAACGTCTTCGGAAATGTTGCCCCTTTATACATGGCGGGCCTCGCTTTCACGGCGTACGGAATCCATTGGTTTGCGATGGCCTACCGCCGCTATATCGGTTCAAGCGACGAGCCGGATGGCTGGATGGCAATCGCGTTCCTCTTCCTTAGCATTCTGGGAGTGGACGTTTTCCGGAGTGCGGGCGACATTCCCGTAATGATCGTCTTCGTGGGCTTGACTTTGATTTACGCAGTCGAGATTCCTACGCGCTTATTCTCCTGGCGTCCCGGTGCCCGCCTCGTGGGTCTGCTCCAATTTGTCACCGGAATTTGGCTTATGTATTGCACCTATGCCACGACAGTAAATTTGGCGCTCGGGGCCAAAGCATGGGTTTAGCTGGAGCAAAACGAGGGGCGGTGGTACACGAGCGTGGAGACTTCTGGCGCATTTTCTGTCCCTCACAATAACGCTCGGGTGCCCCACTCTTTGGGACTGAATCTCGCGGGTGGGTTTCTCGCGAGATTCGTTCAGGCCAAAGGGTGGGTAGTAGAACCAGCCAGCGCCGAAACACCCATTTCAGGGGTGTGGCGTAGAGCAAAAAGAAAGGAGTCCTAAGGCAGCCATTCAGGATGACATGCGAGTCTTGTGCACCTGTTGGACGCCGAAAAGCGCAAAGAACTGATGATTATTTATGGGTAAGACCTGGCGCCAACCGGTCACACGGCTGGCGATTTGGGTGAAGGCGGCCAGGCCCGCGGTCAGTGGGCTGCAATCGAAAACGGCCTGATAGAGAACGCGAAGCAGAAAATCACCATCACGCCTTGAGTTGAACTTTCAATGTTAGGCCACAACTCGTTAAGCCACCCAGAAGACCGCTGGCTCAGGAAACTTCTTTTCGCGCGGTTTTGGCGTTTTCAGAAGTATCCGCTTGGCGTCCAGCCGGCGATTTCGCTTCTTCTGACTCGTTCGCCGATCGTTTCTTTTTCCGGTACGTCCACTCGAAATAAGTGGCAACCAGTGCAATTGTTATTGTCGTCCACCACATATGTATTGCGATGCACTTCGGAAGTCTGCAGGCTGCACCCTGACGCTATCTACCTTATTTAACGATGCGAACCATCAGCAAAACAACGAGAAGAACGATCCGGTTAAACGACCATAGAATGTCTTTCCCTCGCATCGATACGGCGTCGATCAAGCCCGTCTTAAGACAGTCGCCCAATCTCATCTATTTCATTTTGGATGGCCGTCCCCTTAAGGCTCGCAAGGGGTAAAGCTAGAAACAGACTGATCCGGCGGTCAAGCATCAAAAAGGAGTCGTGAAAAGCGCGAGCGATCAGCTCGTCAGCGCCGTCCATTGCTGCGGGATCTGGAACACCCCAATGTGCCGTCATCGGCTGCCCTGGCCAGACTGGGCACACTTCTTTCGCAGCGTTGTCGCAAACTGTGAATACAAAGTCCATTTGTGGCGCGCCCGGTGCCGCAAACTCATCCCATGCTTTACTGCGGAGGCCGTCGGTAGGCAAGCCCACCCTCGTAAGCTGCCGAAGTGCATTCGGGTGAATTTCGCCTTTCGGGTGACTTCCCGCGCTATAGGCTTTGAATTTCCCGCGGCCTTTGTGATTGAGAAGAGCTTCAGCCATGATCGACCGCGCAGAGTTGCCGGTACAAAGAAACAGAACGTTAAAATGAGTTTTCATTTCAGGCGCCGCGAAAATGATAATATCCATTTATGCATTTACACGCATAAACTTGAAGACGCGAGAATCTTACACGAAAATCGTCGAGGGGCAAAACTCTTTAAGGGGCATAGCGGATGAAGGGCGTTGAGGATTATTTCAAGGGTCTGGCAGACATCAACCGACTGCGGATTATCAACTTACTTTTAGAGGGTGAGCTTTGCGGGTGTGATATTCAATACGTGGTTGGTAGCTCTCAGTCGAATGTTTCGCGTCACCTCACGTATCTAAAGAGATCGGGCCTTGTCATTGATCGACGCGAGGGCTACCGGGTGTATTACCGTCTGATTGAAAATAGCAAACCCGAATACAAGGGACTCCTCGCATATCTTAGAGTCGCTCTTAAAGACAAAATGTTCACAACGGATACCAACAAACTGAAACAGGCAATCAGGGTAGGTGCCTGTACCCTGAGCGAGGTCGGAACCGCTTCAGCTTCAGCAAAACCTAAGCCGAGCACGGCCCGTGCATAGGTCGCGTGGCGGGTGGCCCGGCCTGCCGCCTTTATTCCCGCCTTCAATAATGTTAACTGGCCCATCCTTTCGCAGAAGCTGGCCATTGGTTTTTGAACTGAAGCGAAAGGGCGCGACGAAAATTACGTTGACCAGGCCGCCAGCCTCTGCGAAAAGAGTTGATCAGCCGAAGATTTCATTAAGCGAAAAGAAAAAGTCTGTGACAATCGGTAGCGTCGCCGCATCGCGGCTGAATGACCAAGGAGCACTTCGTGGCACACGAGTACACCACTTCAAGAAAATTGGTTTCCGAGTTTACCGGGACGGCGTTCTTACTCGCCGCTGTTGTTGGCTCAGGCATCATGGCTGAAAGCCTCTCAGCCGGCAATGTGTCGCTTGCTCTGCTGGAAAACACGATTGCAACTGGAGCCGCGCTTGTTGCACTCATCCTTGCCTTCGGGCCAATCTCAGGGGCACACTTCAACCCGGCAGTCACGTTAGCGGACGCGACCCAAGGCGGTCTTCCGTGGAAAACCGTTCCGGGCTACATCATTGCCCAATGTCTTGGCGCGATTGCGGGAGTCTACGCGGCGCATGCAATGTTCGGACTGACGCTGATTCAGCGCTCCACTCATCTCCGGACCGGCCCATCACAGCTTTTTAGCGAGTTTGTTGCAACCTTCGGCCTGCTATCGGTAATCTGGGGCTGCTCTCGTGCTCGACTGGCAGCCATCCCTTTTGCCGTCGGAGCATACATAACAGCGGCTTATTGGTTTACCGCTTCCACCTCATTTGCCAATCCCGCCGTCACTCTTGCCCGTTCGTTTACAAATACCTTTGCCGGTATCCGGCCGGTTGACGCGCCGGGCTTCATCATTGCTCAATTGGCCGGCGCCCTGGTTGCAACCGCGCTCTTTCGATGGCTGAGCCCGACATTGCCCCAAACAGCAGATGAACTTCTGGTGCCTCACCGTTCTCAGGAAGTGGGGAGCAGAAATGCGTAAAAATCATCTTTGCCTGTGTCCATAACGCCGGTCGTGGTTGACGCCGGAAATCGCTCAAGCTGGCGTCTCCTCGTGACAATGGGCTGCGGTGACGAGTGCCCATTCGTCCCCGGTCTCAAACGTGAGGACTGGCCGTTTCCCGATCCCAAAGATCAAAGTATCGAACAGACACGACAGATTCGTGACGATATCGAACGCAGGATCAAAGCCTTTATTCAGGCTGAAGATCTGTAGTAGCGCTGTGGCCGGTTCAAGCTGTCGTGCTAACAGCATCGTCGTCGAGCACAGGTAAGACCTCTTTATAGACTGAAAACAGGAAAGGCGCAGAATAGAAGAGTTCAAAGCTCACCGCTTCACTGCACTTTGCACACTTGGGAAATCGGTCGCCTCGGAGAACAACCACTTCATGGGGCAAGCGATGTTGAGCATGGGCAACCCGATACACACCGGTCTCAATGGCGATATCGCCAGGCTTGAATGTTCTGTTGAGTGGCATTGCAAGAGTTGCGTGAGTTTCTGAATTTAACGATGTTTGTGATGCCCAGATTCCCATTTTGGATGTATATACATTTTGGATGTATATAAAAAGAGCCGATTGTCGGTGGCCCTCAGTTTTCCGGGAACTTGTCCGAGACGCGGGCAAGAGACTCATAGCGGTTTGATCTTGTTGAGCGCCCTAGCAGGCTAACCGGCCCGGCTGCTTTCGCTCAGAGCTAACCGTTTTCTCAGATTCACCCCGCACCTTACACTTGGCGCGATGGGTTATTTCGGATAAGGCAAGTTTGAACTCGGAGCGGCTTGCTGCGATGAACCGGTTGCATTCGAGGCAATAAGACTCTGTTAAAAGACCGTTGCGAGGAACGAGCGCGTGCCAAAAACGAGGAGGGATTTGCTGCATGTTTTCAACCTTGCTTGGAGTCACTGAACTTACGTCAGTGAGAATTAGATCAATTTTACCGACACTGCATTGAGAAGTCTGTTCGATAGCAGACAAAACTTGCCTAGTTCTAACAGTATGCAGGTGGTCGTGCATCTCACCTCAGTAAGGCCAATCGCAAATACCGCCCTTATCTGCCAAATTCAGGTTCGGATAGAAGGTCGGGGCCAAGAACGTATGAAACCGGCGCGATTGTTCCTGTGACGGGCATTTATCTGGTGGTGCACTCTGCCCATCGTTTGCCCCACGAAGTCGTCGTGGTCGAAGGACACAGATTCCCGAAATGCCAGAAATGTGGTGATTCGGTCTGGTTCGAACTCCTGCATCGCGCCGCTGATTTGTTCCAGCACCTGACTAATGTCGTCTACGAACTCTCCGTGATTGAGGAGGACGAAGAGGCAGCTACCGGTTAGGTTTATGCGCTCCGAAAATCAAACGGTCAAAAACCGTGACGGGAACTGAGACCCAAATTGTGCCCCGTTTGTGCAGGTCGTCCAGCCTTCCGCCTTATTCTGGCCTCGCACAATTCTTCACTGTTGTGTCTGGCACTAGGCAGACAAACCATCCTGAAAGCAGCGACCATTTCATCTATGAAATACAGCATTCAAGATGTCAGTCGCTTGGATGACGGAATTATCGTGAGCTTCCAAGACGGAGTTATTGCATTCTTTGACCCACGTTTTTTGTACGCGCAAGTTGACAAGCGTCTGCCTCAGGAAGAAACAGAAGCTTCGGAATAACGAAGGTCCCACCGATACTCCCGGTTCTTCCGCGTACCTCGAGATGTTCGCACGAATCTCGCAGGCACTTTGAATCATCAGTTATAAGCGTGACTCGCCTCTCCGTGAAATGTAAAATTTTTACGGGCTAGCGATGAAAGGAGCGCATCATGCCTATCCCTGTGATCTGGGGCATAACTGTCGGTTTCGGTTTTCTTGCATGGGGCGTTTTCGCCGCGCAATACATTTGGCCGGCGATAAGCAAGCGGGAACGCGCAGAAGCACTCAGGCCGATCCTCGTGCTGCACGGGTTCAGGTACATCGGTCTCGCGGTCTTGATCCCCGGCGTCGTTTCTCCCCAATTGCCCGCCACTGTATTCGCTCGCGAACTCGCCTATGGTGATCTGGCAGCAGCGACCTTGGCGCTCATTGCGCTCGCCGCTCTCAGGACCAGATTGGCCGAACCTCTGGTCTGGATCTTCAACATTTTTGGGACTGCCGACCTGCTGAATGCGTTTTACCAGGGTAGCCGCATTTCGCTTGCGGACACGCCGGGATTGCTGGGCGCGGGTTATTTCATCCCAGTCTTTGGGGTCCCTCTCCTCCTGGTCACCCATATTCTTGCGTTCAGGTTGCTCATGCGGAAAGAGGCCGCCGCACCTTCGCGTGTTGTGCTCGGTGCAGCTTAAGTCGGCCGCGCAAGAAAAAGCCTCATCCGAATCTACGGTCAGTGCCTCAGGAGCAGCTCGAAAGAGGAAGAAGAGAGCCCAGTGCATCGCTTTCATTCGGAGCACAAAATGGACCACATGACGCACCGACTTTATTTCCCACTCTCGAATATTTGGCAACCCAGATTGCTTTGTGCGCAACACCATCCGAATAAAGGAGTTCGCCATGGGTTCACTATTTCATCGCAAATCTAGAGTATTAGTTGTGATTGGCGTGTCGGTGCTGCTCT
>WNFC01002728.1_pt1 | contig 19039 bp, 21 predicted proteins | sample 5400541 | NCBI WGS metagenome assembly WNFC01 (sample SAMN13153342, study PRJNA577476) | soil metagenome | isolation source: 120 cm saprolite under Douglas fir tree site 2 hole 2 replicate 1 | place: USA:California | collected 2015-04-18 | reverse complement strand
TCCCGTTTCCGGCGTGTCTGCCCGCGCCTTCCTGCGCTAGTCTAGCGGCTCACCGAGGAGGATCGCCATGGACACGCTGCCGCTCGTCGCCCCCGAACAGGTCGGCCTTTCCGCAGCGCGGCTCGACCGCGTGGGCAAGTGGATGCACCGCTGGGTCGATAGCGGCCGTCTCGCCGGCATGGTGACCGTGGTCATGCGCCGGGGCGAGCTCGCCTTTGCCGAGACCGCCGGCAAGGCCGACCTCGAGCGCAATCGGCCGATGCGGCCCGACAGCATCTTCCGCATCTACTCCATGACCAAGCCACTCACCTCGACGGCGATCATGATGCTCTATGAAGAGGGCCGCTTTCAGCTCGACGACCCGATCTCGAAATTCATTCCCGGCTTCGCCAACCCGCGAGTCTATGCCGGAGGCAGCCGCGGCAAGATCGATTCGGTGCCAGCCGAGCGCGAGATCAACTTCCGCGACCTGCTGACCCACACCTCCGGCCTGACCTACGGCTTCATGGAGAGCAATCCGGTCGATGCGCTCTACCGCGCCAAGGACGGCGTCGACTTCCAGACCGCGGACACCAGCCTCAAGCAAGTGGTGCAGAAGCTCGCGACCTTCCCGCTGATCGCCCAGCCCGGCAAGGCCTGGAATTATAGCGTCGCCACCGATGTGTCGGGCTACCTGGTCGAAGTCATTTCAGGCCAGCCCTTCCAGGTCTATCTCAAGGACAAGGTGCTAAATCCCCTCGGCATGGTCGACACCGACTTCCACGTGCCAGCCGACAAGCATGAGCGCTTCGCCGCCAACTACCAGGCGGGGCCCTCAAACGCCAATGGGGCCGGCAAGCTCGAACTGATCGACGATCCCGGCAAGAGCCGCTATCTCAATCCGCGCAAGGTGAATTCCGGCGGCGGCGGGTTGGTCTCGACGGCATCGGACTATCTGCGCTTCTGCAAGTTCATGCTGAACAAGGGCGAGCTCGATGGCGTCCGCCTGCTCGGCCGCAAGACGGTCGAGCTCATGACCATGAACCATCTCAAGGGCGACATGGCCGACATGGGCATGCCGCGCTTCTCGGAGTCGACCTACTACGGCATCGGCTTCGGGCTGGGCTTCTCGGTGATGATCGATCCGGCCAAGGCGCACATCCTGGGCACGCGCGGCGAGTATGCTTGGGGCGGCGCCGCCTCGACCGCCTTCTGGTGCGATCCGCAGGAGGACATGGCCGTGGTGATGCTGACCCAGCTCATGCCGTCCTCGACCTATCCGATCCGCCGCGAGCTGCGCGTGCTCACCTACCAGGCGATTGTCGACTAGGCGACGCGGAGCGACGCGAGTGTGCAATACCGGCCCCATCACCGTCACCAAGCTGCATCCGCTGTTCGGCGCGGAGGTATCGGGCATCGACATCACGCGGCCGCTGTCGGCGCGCGAGTTCGGGCCGGTCCGCGCCGCCTTCGAGGAGCACTCCGTGCTCCTGTTCCGCGACCAGCCGATGGACGACGAAAAACAGATCGCCTTCAGCGAGCTGTTCGGCCCACTCGAGACCACCGGCAGCGCCAATCCCGCCGCCGGCACCAAATTCCAGCGCCAGTCCAACCTCGACATCATGACCGGCGAGCCGATCCCGCCCGACGACATGCGCATGATCTACCAGAAGGCCAACTACTTCTGGCACTCCGACTCCTCGTTCAAGCGCATCCCCTCGCTGTGCTCGATCCTGACCGCGCGCATCTGCCCGCCTGAGGGCGGCAACACCGAGTTTTTATCCATGCGCGCCGCGTGGGACGCCCTGCCGCCGGCGCTGCAGGCCACCATCCAGCCGCTGATCGCCGAGCATGCCCTGCTCTATTCGCGCAACAGGGTGCAGAAGGGCATCCTGAGCGCCAAGGCGATCGCCGAGCTGCCGCCGGTCAAACAGCGGCTTTATCGCGACAATCCGATCAACGGACGGCGCGCGCTCTATATCGGCGCCCATACCGGCTTCATCGTCGGCTGGCCCAAGGCGACCGGCGAGGCGCTGCTCTACGAACTGACGCAGCGCGCCGACCGGGCAGAATTCCGGCTGTCGCACGCCTGGCGCGAGGGCGACGTGATCGTGTGGGACAACCGCGCCGTCCTGCACCGCGCCACCTACTACGACACGGTGAAGTACAAGCGCTTCATGCAGCGCACCACCATCGGCGGCGATCTCCCGACGGTGCCACAGTAAGAGATGGCCGAAGCGCCCGCGACGGCAATCGCTGCTACCGACGGAATGCCCGCAGGCTGGCCACGCCGGCTTGCGGTGGCGACGATCACCATCGGGCTGATGATGTCGGTGCTCAGCAACTCCATGACCAACTTGGCGCTGCCCTATATCGCCCAGGACCTGAAGATCACGGCTGAGAGCTCGATCTGGATCGTAAACGCCACGCAGATCGCCCTCATCGTGTCGCTGCTGCCCGTGGCGGCGCTGGCCGACATCGTGGGTTATCGCCATGTCTATCGCTTCGGATTGGTCCTGTTTTCGCTGGCGTCGATCGGCTGCGCGTTCGCACCATCGCTGCCCTGGCTGTTGCTGGGACGAACCTTCCAGGGCCTGGGCGGTGCCGCCATCATGTCGGTGCAGCCGGCCCTGGTGCGCGCCATCTACCCGCGCGCGCAACTCGGCCGTGGCCTGGGCTTCAACACCACCGTGGTCGCCACCTCGCTCGCCGCCGGACCGTCGATCGGCGCGGCGCTGCTCACCATCACGTCGTGGCCGATCCTGTTCGCCGTCTATGCGCCGCTTGGCCTCATCTCCTTTATCCTGGCGGAACGCTACCTGCCGCACACCACGCACACCCACCGGCCGTTCGACGTGCTGTCGGCGGCGATGTCGGGCGCCACCTTCGGGCTGCTGATCTTCGGCATCGACGGCATGGCGCACGGCCATCAAAGGATGGTGGTCGTCTCCGAGCTCGTCCTCGCCGCGGTGTTGGGCACCCTCTTCGTGTGGCGCCAGACGAGGCTCGCCGATCCGATGATGCCGATCGACGTCTTCAAGCGGCCGCTCTTCTCGCTCTCCATCACCGCGGCAAGCTGCACCTTCGCCGCCCAGGGCTTGGCCTTCGTCAGCCTGCCCTTCTTCTTCCACACCGTCCTGGGCCGCAACGCCACCGACACCGGCATCCTGCTGACGGCCTGGCCGCTGGCGCTGGCCGCCGTTGCGCCCATCGCCGGACGCCTGGCTGACCGTCACCATGCCGGCCTTTTAGGCGCCATCGGCCTCACCAGCATGACCGCGGGTCTGGTGCTGACGGCGCTGCTCCCGCCCGATCCGTCGAGCGCCAATATCATGTGGCGGCTGGTTCTGTGCGGCGCCGGCTTCGGCATTTTCGCCTCGCCCAACAACCGGCTGATGATGAACGCCGTGCCGCGCGACAGGAGCGGCAGCGCCGGCGGCATCATCGCCACCGCGCGCACCCTGGGCCAGACCATGGGTGCCGCCCTGGTGGCCCTGGTGTTCGGCCTGTTCGACTTCTCCAATGGCGGCGCCGCCGACGCCGCCCGCGCGGCGATCTGGCTGGCCGCCGGCTTCGCCGCCCTGGCGCTGGTGATCGGCAGCCTCAGGCTCCGGCACTAGACGTCACGGAAACTCTGGTTGCCGAAACGCTGGTCGTCGCGCAACGGCGTTCAGCGATAGGTGCCGGTCTGCCATCAGGGCGATTGCAGCCGGACACAGGTCCGCCGCTGTCGCACCGTGAGGCACCGAGTGATTCGTGCTATTCGTCCACCCGTGATCACGAAGAACTGGCCGGGTCCCGCGCGCAGGAAGCTAATCACCGCCGCGATCATCGTCGTGCCGGCAGCACCGGCCCTTTATCTCATTGGTCTCTGGGGGCTTATTGCCGAATGGCTGGGCATGGGCTGGCGCTTCCTGGCGGATTCCACTCTCGTCCCCAACTGGCTTCTCGTGCTCCTCACGATTTGCGCTCTCATCGTTTCAGGAATCCTGGGCACGTCGCTACGGCCGACCAAAGAATCCGCTGATCCCGAGAAAAATGAGCCGACGGACTAGGGTGTCGCCGCTATCGCACTCGTGATTGGGCGGCCAAGCAGCTGGCTGCAATGCTGCGTATGGAACGAAGGAGGCGATGATGTCGCTTCGATCCATCACGGTTCTCGTAGCTTTGATCCTGTTGCAGCTCTGCGGCTGCGTCACCGCGAGCAAGCCGTCAGACCCGTCGGTCAACGAGCTGGAGCGCCGTCACGACGAGATGATGCAGCGCATGGGCGGCGGCAGCGGCGGCGGTAGCGGCATGTAACGAACCGCGCGCTGCGTCAGGCCGCGCGGTGCATCTCTCTGAACAGCGACGGCGGCATGCCGAAGCGGCGCTCGAAGGCCTGACCAAGCCGCGCCGGCGAGGAGAGACCTACCCTGCCGGCGATGGCCTTGAGCGGCAGGCCTTGGGCGAGCAGCGTACGCGCCGCCTCGAGACGCAGGCTTTCGACGAAATGCGCCGGTGTCTTGCCGGTGGCCTCAGTGAACTTGCGGTAGAAGCTGCGCTCGGACAGCCCGGCGCGCTGGGCCAGCGCCGGCACGTCGAGCGGCCGGTCGAGATGGGCCTGCATCCAGTCGATCAGGCCGACGAACGGCGCCTCGGCCGCGGTCTGCGCCTGCAGGAGCGGACTGAACTGCGATTGGTAACCTGGCCGCCGCGCATAAAGCACGAAGTGGCGTGCGATCAGATTGGCGACGGCGGCGCCCAGGTCGGCCTCGACCAAGGCCAACGCCATGTCGATGCCGGTGGTGACGCCGGCCGAGGTCCAAACCTTGCCGTCGACGACGTAGAGCGAGTCGGCGTCGACTTCCAGCGCGGGAAAATTTCTGGCCAGCCGATCGCAGCTCGCCCAGTGCGTGGCCACGCGCCTGCCGTCCAAAAGCCCGGCCGCTGCCAGCACAAAGGCGCCGGTGCATACCGAGCCGTAGCGTTTCGCACCGGGCGCAGCCTTGGCGAGCCAGCGCCGGACATCGGCGCGCGCCGTCACGGTCTTGAGGCCGCGCGAGCCGCCCGCGACCAGCAATGTGTCGGGCTGGCCGCCGATCCGCCGGCTGTGGAGGGCGACGCCCGAGTTCGACACGACCACCCCGCCGTCGGGTGAGACAATGCGAAGATCGTAGACCGGCCGACCGCTTGCCTCATTGGCCGCGCCGAACACGGCGGCCGGTCCGGTGACATCGAGGAGCTGGCAGCCCTCGTAAGCCAGGAGGGCGATGCGGTGGAGTTTGGCCATTGGCATAAAATAGACTGTTTTTGTCATTTCTGCCAAGACCTGATCTCGATACAACCACAACTGTCATCCCGAGGCCGGAGGCCGAGGGACCTTTACGGATCAGGAAAGGTCCCTCGCTGCGCTCGGGATGACAGTCTTATTGACCGCGGAGGAAAAACATGGCTGAGCCCGTCCAGATCGGCATCCTGCTCTATCCCAACGTCACCCAGCTCGACGCCACCGGTCCCGCCCAGGTGCTGTGCCGCGTGCCGGGCGCCAAGCTCCACATGATCTGGAAGACCTGCGATCCGGTGCCGACCGATGCCGGCTTTTCGATCGTGCCGACCACGAGCTTCGCCGATTGCCCGCAACTCGACGTTATCTGCGTGCCAGGTGGCGGCGGCCAGGTCGAGCTGATGACCGATCCCGAGACGCTCGACTTCCTGCGCAAGCAAGCCGCCGGCGCGCGCTACGTCACGTCGGTCTGCACCGGCTCGCTGGTGCTCGGCGCCGCCGGGTTGCTGAAGGGCTACCGCTCGGCCTGCCACTGGGCGTGGCGCGACATGCTGAAGGATTTCGGCGCCATCCCCGTCGCCGAACGGGTGGTGCGCGACCGCAACCGCATCTCGGGCGGCGGCGTGACGGCCGGCATCGATTTCGGTCTGACCGTCGCGGCCGAACTGGCCGGCGAGGAAGTGGCCAAGTCGATCCAGCTCGTGCTGGAATACGATCCGCAGCCGCCCTTCGATTCGGGCAGCCCCGAGAAGGCCGGCGCCGAGCGCGTCAAGCGCATCCGCGAGCGACTCGCGCCGCTGCTGCAAAGCCGTCGCCGGGCGAACGCCGAAGCGGCGGCACGAATGCATTGATGCTCGAACTGCGACCAAGCTGCGAGCACTGCAACAAGGCGCTGCCGCCGGCCTCGCTGGAAGCCCGTATCTGCAGCTACGAGTGCACGTTCTGCGCCGCGTGTGTTCATGAGGTGTTGGGCAACGTCTGTCCCAACTGCGGCGGCGGCTTCACAGCCCGTCCGATTCGCCCGTCACGCAACTGGCGGAGCGATAACTTCCTTGGCAAGGATCCGGCCGCAACCCGGGTCAAGCATCGCCCGGTCGATCCAGCACTTCACCGCGTGCTCGCCGCCAAGATCGGCAGCCTGCCGCCCGAGCAGCGATGAGGCCCGCCGTACGCTTTTGATACAATCGAGCGGTGGGCCGGCTGCCATGAATCGCCCAGGATGGCGCGGGAGGATCGCGGCGTGCCTGCCCTGTTTGCCTGTCTTCGCGCGTTTTGTTGCCTGGCGGTGGGCGGCTTGGCGATGTTGGTCGGCAGCGTGGCCTCCGCCCAGCAGGGCCCCGGCATCTTCGCCTACAGATGGATGCGCGCCCCCCCGGCGGAGGAGATCACGCCGGCCGATGTCCGGGAGGCCCTGATGTGGACCGGCCATCTCGAGGCGGTTTTCAAGGGCGAGATCGCCGTCGCGGCGCGCAAGGCCTGGCAGGTCTGGCAGAAATCGAAGGGCCATGCGCCCACCGAGGTTCTGCCCCAGGACCAGATGGTCGAACTGGTTTCGCAGGCCCTGAAGGAACGCGACGACGTGGGCTGGTCGATACTGCACGACAACGCCGTCGGCTTCGCCATCGGCGTCCCCACCAAGCTCGTGACGTTCGGGACGCCGCGCACCGAAGGCGGCGGCCTCTGGTATTACGGCAACGGCACGATCAGCCAATCGGTCGGCGTCCATCTCGGCTATCCCAGCTGCAGGAGCATGGATGCCGTCTATGCGAACCTTGCCGCAGCGACCTATCGCGTCCGGCAGATCGATGGAATCCTCGCCTTCGTGCGCCATGGCGAGCGCAGCAGCTATCTCAGGTGGAAATGTTACAGCTCGGGTTCGATCTGGGCGGAGATAACCGCGCCGGTCGAGACGCTTGAGGCCCATCGCGGCCTGTTCGCCGCCATGGCCAGCAGCCTCATCATACTGCGCAGTCCCGACCCGACCGTCCGGCCGCGACCCAAGATCGAGGATCTGCCGCTCGCACCCTCGGGCTTCTCGGACGAGGAGGCCGCCCGCCCGCAGCCCCAGGCCAAGGCCAAGCAGGCCGCGCCGTCGGCGATCAACGACTCGGGCAAGACCGAGGCGCTGAAGCTCGAAGTGCGCGACGGGCCCGATCTTCGCGCCGAGGAGATCTTCGATAAGGCGGCGGGGGCCGTCTACAAGGTCAAGGCAGACCGCCGCTTAGGCTCGGCCGTGGCGATCAGCGACAACGAACTTTTGACCAATTGCCACGTCGTCACCGATTTGGCCGAGGTCAAGATCGTGCGCGAAAAGCAGGAACTCACAGCCAAGGTCGTGTCGCGCAACGCCGATGCCGACCGCTGCGTGCTGCGCACCGCCGCCAAGCTGCCGAAATGGGTCACCGTGCGCCCCTACGACGATATCAAGGTCGGCGAGCGGGCGATCACCATCGGCACGCCGCAAGGGCTCGAGCTGACGGTGGCCGAGGGCATCGTCTCCTCCAAGCGCACCTACAACCAATCCCGGGTGATCCAGACCTCGGCGCCGATTTCGCAGGGCTCGTCCGGTGGCGGCCTGTTCGACGCGCGCGGTCATCTGCTCGGCATCACGACCTTCTATGTCAAAGCAGGCCAGAATCTGAACTTCGCCGTCGCCGCCGAGGAATTCGCCCAGGAGCGCGAGGAGCCGGCGACGCGCTAAAAATCCTCGCGCCGCGTCAGGCCGCGCCGCACCGTGCGGCCGGTACGCCAGGCCCAGGCAGCGGCAGGCCGACCGGCGTTGAACGCAGGCGCCGCCACACCGCAGAGCCTGCAATCCGGTCCTTGAACCGCGGACGGGCAAAATGCAGGACCACCACGGGCTCGCCCAGGAATTCCGGCATCGTGGTGCTCGAGGCGGCCGCCGCGGCGGCGGCGCGATAAACATCGCGGTGCGAGGGCCGGCAGAAATAGGTCTTGTTGGCGCCGATCGCGAAGGGCATCAGGCTCGGCCGGCGGCTGAAATGGCGGTGCACGCCGTCGGCAACGCCGGGCCATTGCTCGTTGAACACGTCGTCGACCACGATGATGCCGCCCTCCGCCAGGCTCCCGTCGGCCACGGCGAGGTCGTGCGCGGTGATCTCGGCGGTGTGGCCGCCGTCGACGCTGATCAAGCGGAGCCGTCCTCCCGCCAGCCGCATCAGGTCAGCGGCGGCAAGATCCAGTGAGCTGCCTTGGTGCAGCACCAGGCGCGCGCTGTCGGCATGGCGCTCCAGGTTGCGCCGGAACGTCACGAACTCGCCGCTGCCCGACTGGTCGACATTGAGGTGCTGGTCCTCGAACAGGTCGATGGCGACCGCCCTCTCCGGCGCACGGCTCAGCAGATAGAGCAGGATGAAGAGCTTGCCATGATGCACGCCGATCTCGCCGGTGCTGCCTTCGACGCCAAGCGCGTGCTGGCGCTCGCTGAGGGCGGCGATGGCGAGGGCTGCTTCCGTGCGAAGCCAGCCCTCGACGTAAAACTTGCCGTGATGGATATAACGCGTAGCGCGGGTACTCATTGGAGAGAAGTTCGCACAGCCGCGCGACCGGTCAATTAACCGGTGATGACCGTCCTGTGATTGGACGATGGATACGAGACCTATGCCGCGCCGGCGGTCGCGCTCTCGATGGTGATCGCCTTGCCGGCGGCGGTGTCGAACTTCAGCCGCTGCACGTAGTCGAGGTCGCGGCCGGTGACGCGGACGAACCGGCTGCCCTCGGGATAGTCGATGGCATGGATGGCGCCGACATCGTAGGTGCCGGCGTGACCCGGCTCCAGCCGGTAGCTCTTGACCTTCTCGAGCTTGGCCTCGCCCGCGCCATTGCCGCCGTCCAGTCGCTTGTACTCGCTCATGTCGGTGTACTTGATGGCCTGGCCGTAGACCGCCCACGAGCTGCCGTGATCGTGCGGCGGGCTTTTGTGCGGCTTGGGATTGCAGTGCGCCAGCACGACGAAGCCCTGATCCTTGTCCTCATAGAGCTTGCGCGTGCCGATCGGCGCGGCCGGACCCACCGCCTCGTCGACGAAGCTCTGGTTGGTCAAAAGTTTCTCCAGCAGGACGCGCACCTTCTCGCGGCCGGCCGGGCCGTCCGTGGTCTTGAGCGCCGACTTGGCATCCTTGATGAAAGCGTCGAGCGTGTAGGTCATGAGGCACTCCGGCTGCACGGGCGTAGATCTGTACGGGCGGAAATGATCCGCCGACCCGCCGCCGACTGTCAACGCCCGCCGAGTATGCGCCGTGCGATGACCATGCGGTGCACTTCCGACGGGCCTTCGTAGACCCGCATGGTGCGGACCTTCTGTGCCAGCCAGGACAGCGGCAGCTCCTGCGTGACGCCCATGGCGCCGAACGCCTGCTGGGCATGGTCGATCACCTCGGTCGCCATCTCGGTAGCGAAGACCTTGATCATCGACGCTTCCATGCGCACGTCGCGGCCCTCGTCCTGCTTGACCGCGGCGTCCATCACCATCAACCGGCAGGCATGCAGCTTGGTCGCCGCATCCGCCACCCACCACTGGATGGCCTGACGGTCGGCGAGCTTTTGGCCGAAAGTGACCCGCTGGTTGGCGTGCTCGACCAGCATGTCGAGCGCGCGCTGCGTCATGCCGATGCACCAGGCGCCCATCTGCAGGCGGCGTACCGTGAGGCGAAGCTGCATGGGCGCAAAGCCCGCGCCGATGCGACCCAGCACCTGCGTCTCGGGCACGCGGCAATCCTCGAACACGACCTCGTAGGTGCGCTGGCCTGCCAGCATCGGGATAGCGCGGGCCACGATCAGGCCCTTGGCGCCCTTGTCGACCAGGAACGCCGTGATGCCGCCGCGCGCGCCGAGATTGGCGTCGGTCACCGCCATGACGATCGTGAAATCGGCCTTGGCGATGCGGCTGATCCAGATCTTGCGGCCGTTGATCACCCAGTCGCCGCCGTCCTTGACCGCTTTGGTCTTCATGCCGGCGGGATCGCCGCCCGCGCCCGGTTCGGAGATGGCGATGGCCGAGATCGTTTCGCCGGCGGCATAGGGTTCGAGATATTTCTTGCGCTGCTCGGGATTGGCCGTGGCCAACAGCATGTGCAAGTTCGGGGAATCCGGCGGGAAGGTGAAGGGCACCGAGGTATAGCCCAGCTCCTCGTTGACACCGACCAGCGCCACCGCCGGCAGGTTGGCGCCGCCCACTTCCTCCGGCACGTCGAGTGCCCACAGGCCGAGCTCCTTGCACTGCTTGAAAAGCTTGGCGTTCTCCTCGTCGGAGAGCGCCGCCGGCTGGCCGGCCGCGAAGCGGTCGAGGATGTTCTTTTCCAGCGGCATCAGCTCGTTGCGCACGAACTTCTTCACCAGATCGCGCAGCATCGTGTGTTCTTCGCTGACCTTGTACATGCCGCTCTCCTATGCCTTTCCGATACCCTTGTTGACGAATTCCAGTGTGTAGGCGCGGGCGACGTCCACTCCCTTGGGCAGCACATCGACCTCGACCATGGAATCGTAGAAGTTTCTCCAGCGTCGGTCAGTCATGGCACCGATGCCATTCTGGAGGGCGTCGCCCGACAAGACGATGCCGCGCTCGTTCATCACTTTGATGGCATAGGCGATGCGATCGTCGGTCTGTTCAGGGTTGGCCTGCTTGATGAGCGCGTTCGCCGCGGCGATCTCGGGCCCACCCTTGAGATATTGCGCCCACCCGTTGAGCGAGGCATCGACGAAGCGCTGCACCAGGTCACGCTTCTCGCTCGCCATCTTGCGCGAGATCGCGATGGCGTTCTGGTATGCGCTGAAACCTGCATCGGCGATCAGCAGCACAGCCGGCGGCCGGCCGAGCGCCTGGGCGATCGAAAACGGCTCGGATGAGAGGAAGCCCTGCTGGATCGCGTTCTTGTCGGCGAGGAACGGCGCCATGTTGAAATTGTAGGGCCTGAGTTGGCTGTCGGAGAGGCCGTACTTGCGCCTGAGATAGGGCCAGTAGGTGATGCGCCCGCCGCCGCCGATCAACAGGGTGCGCCCATGCAGCTTCTCGAAGCCGTCGAGGCCCGTGTCGGGATGGCCGATCAGCACCTGCGGATCCTTCTGGAAGATGGCGGCAATGATGTAGAACGGCGCGTCTTCGCGCACGAAGGCGAAGGCTTCGAAACTGTTCGTCATGGTCATGTCGACGCGGCCGCCCAGGAGCAGCTGGCTGATATTGAGGCTGGGCCCACCCTGGCGCAGGTCGCACTCGATGCCCGCCTGGCGGTAGAGGCCGGCGGCGATCGCCTGATAGTAACCGCCATGCTCGGCCTGGGCGCGCCAATCGGTGTGGAAGCTCAGCTTGTCGAGCGATTGGGCGCGCGGCCGGCGGGCGAGCGGCACAAGCAGCGGTGCGGCGAGAGCAAAGCCTGCAGCGGCGCGCAGCGCGGAGCGGCGGTCGAGACCATAGGCGGTGCGCGTCATGGCTCGGTTTTCACGTTGACGCTGCGGTTGTCGAAGGCGAGCGCCAGGTACTCCCTCAAAGCGACGCCCGAGGCGGTGAGCGCGCCTACCGATGGCCAAAGGGACTCCCACCACGGCGACGTTCCCGGCAGCACGTGCCAATCCGTGGGAAAAGCCCCGGCATTGAGGCCCGCCCGGCGCGCCAAACGGAGCGCCCGCGGCATGTGATAGGCCGAGGTGACCAGAGCGACAGGCGCCGCGCCGACCAGGGCGCGGGTCTCGCGCATATTCTCGATGGTGTTCAGCGACTTCCCTTCCATGACGATGCGGTCGTCGGGCACGCCGAGCGCGAGCAGGAATTGGCGCATCGCCATCGCTTCCGTCTGGCTGGGCGGCGCCTCGCCGGTCTGCACCGCATAGGATCCGCCGCTCACGATGATGCGCGGAGCCACGCCGCGATGGAACAGGCGGGCGGCGCGCCATACGCGATCGGAGCTGTCGGAGAGTTTGGGGTCGGGACGCAATGGCGGCACGGCCGGGCCGATGCTGCCGCCCAGCACGACGATGGCCTCGTAACAACAGACCGGCGCCGCGGCAGCTTCGCTACGCGCCATGTCCTCCAGCGGACCGAGCAGAGCGTCGGCAACCGCGCTGAAGGAAAAGATGATGAGCTGCGCAATCGCCAGGGCGGCAACCAGCCGGCCGAGGCGCCGCAACCGAAGCAGCGTCAGCACGGCGCCCGCGACCAGTCCCGCGACGAGGATGCCCATTGGCGAGGCGAGCTGCGCCAGAATCTTCAGAATAATGAAGCTTGTCACGTCACCCCGTCGATCGCGTGGGCCATACTACGCCGGATCGATCGCGGGCAAAAAGAAGGGCGGGTCCGCTTCGCGGTACCCGCCCGATCTTTCTCCGTCAGAAACGGGTCAGATCGCTTCCTTGAGATCCTTGGCGACGCGGAAGGCGACCTTCTTCGACGCCTTGATCTTGATCGCCTCGCCGGTTGCCGGGTTGCGGCCCATGCGCGCCGGACGGTTGCGCACCTGAAGGATGCCGAGGCCCGTGATGCGGACCTTGTTGCCCTTCTTCAGATGCTTCACGATCAGGCCGACGAAATCGTCGAGGGCGCCGGTCGCGTCCTTCTTGGTCATGCCGGTCTTCTCGGCCAACTCGGCCGCGACCTTGGAAAGCGGAACGGTTGGAACTGTCGGTTTGGTTGTGGGTGCGGTTGCCATAGTGGAGGGGTCCCTTGCGTTTTTTCGTTTCGCCAACGTCTTCCTGACGCCCCAGGGTAGCGTTGACGAAATCCAAGGTTATCCACGAATCGACGTCCCGCAAGCCCCCAATGCACGAAAAATGTCGATTCTTGGGGCTTTTTTGGCCATTTGGGCAGTCATCCACAGACTGCAGAGAGAGCGTGGCGTGTCGAGCCCCGGCCTGATCCCGACTTTCAGCACCGCCGTAAACACTTGGCAGTGCGATGAAAACGATCATCTGAACGTCCAGTTCTACACCGAATTCGGCCACGAGGCGTCGGCCCACCTGCTCGCCGGTCTGGGCCTCGGACCGCGCGCGCAACGCGCCGCCCGGCTCGAGCCCTGCGTCGCCTGGGACCATGTCCGCTATCTGCGCGAGTTCCGGGCGGTCGATCCCGTCGAGGTGCTGTCGGCGCCGGTCGAGGTCGGTGAGCGGCATCTGGTCGCCTATCACGAAATCCGCAATTCGTTCGACGGCACGGTCGCCGCGACGCTGCGTCGGCGGATCGACAGCGACAGGCCCTGGCCGCCGTCTTTTCGTGAGCACGCCGAAGCGGCGCAAGTGTCGCTGCCCGACCATGCGAGGCCGCGCAGCGTCGGCCGGCTTGCCTTGCCCGAGCTGGCGCTCGGCGAGGCCCGGCGCGTCGGCCTCGTCGACGTGGGACGCACGGTGATCACGCCCGCTGAATGCGACGAGCACGGGACGTTCCTGCCCCACCATCAATTCGGCCGCTACTCCGACGGCGCGCCGGTGCTGTGGAACCATCTCGGCTTCGACCGCGCCGCCATGCAGGAGCGCCAGGAAGGTTCGGTCATTGTCGAGATGCTGAACCACTATCGCCGGCCGCTCCATGCCGGCGACCTTCTGGTGGTGATGAGCGGGCTCGCCTCCTTCACCGACAGGGTGCTGAGCTTCACCCACTTCCTGTTCGAGGCCGAAACCGGCACGCTTGCTGCTTGCGCGGAAGCCGTCGGCATGAAGTTCGACCAGAAGGCCCGCAAGATCATGACATTCACGGCCGAGGACCAGGCGCGGCTGGGCAAGCGCAAGCTCCGCCTGGCTGCCTGAGGAGATTTCATGGACGACATGACACGCCTCGTCGCCGGCATCGCGCGGCACCTGCAAGGGCTCGACTACGACGACAAGCGGCTGGCCGAGATTGCGGCCGAGGTCGAGGTGTTGAACGATGCCGTCCGCAAGGCGGCAGCGGCGCGGCTCACCTTCGACGACGAGCCGGCGGCCTTTGCCAGCGTCATCGCGCGCGAGGCGAAATGATAAACGACGATCTGGCACTGCGCGATCTCAGCGAGATCGCCGACGCCATCGCCGCCGGCCGCATCACTTCGGTGCAGGCGACCGAAGCGTGCCTGGCGCGCATAAAAGTCTGGCAGCCGCGCATCAATGCCTTCCTGCGCCTTCACCGGGAGAAGGCGCTGGAACAGGCCCGCGCCATGGACAAGGAGCTTGCCGCCGGCCGACGGCGCGGCCCGCTGCACGGCGTGCCGATGGCGCACAAGGACATGTACTACCGCAAGGGCGAGATCTCGACCGGCGGCAGCGAGATCAGGCGCGACTGGGTGGCGCCCGTCACGGCGACGGTGCTGCGTAAGCTCGATGCGGCCGGCGTGGTCGAGCTGGGCTTCCTCAACATGGCCGAGTTCGCTGCCGGCCCGACCGGCCACAACGTGCATCACGGCCACTGCCGCAATCCGTGGGACCAAACGCGCGTCACCGGCGGCAGCTCGAGTGGCTCGGGCGCCTCGGTCGCCGCCCGCTTGGTCTATGGCGCGTTGGGCTCCGACACCGGCGGCTCGATCCGCCTGCCGGCCGCAGCCTGCGGCGTCGTCGGCATGAAGGCGACCTACGGCCGCGTGAGCCGCGCCGGCGCCGTGGCACGCGCGTGGAGCCTCGACCATGTCGGGCCGCTGACGCGCACCGTGCGCGACAACGCCCGCATGCTGGGCATTGTCGCCGGCCACGATCCCGACGATTCGACGACCAGCGAAAAGCCGGTGCCGGACTACGAGGCTTTGCTCGAAGGCGGCGTAAGCGGCCTCAGGATCGGCCTCGCACTGCCCGACGCGCTGGAGCCCATCGACACCCAGGTCGGCAGCGCGGTGCAGGCGGCGGCTGATACGCTCGCCAAGCTCGGCGCCACGATCGCGCCGGCGAAGCTTCCCGATTTTACGGCGCTCTATCGCGCGGCCGAGGTGATCGTGAAGTGCGAGGCAGCCGCCATGCACCGGCCATGGATGGAGGCCGACGCGCCCTATGCCAACCAGGTGCGCACGCGCATGGAGGCTGGGTTCTTCATCCCGGCGACGCAGTATATCGACGCGTTGCGCCTGCGCGCGCATTTCGTGCGCGAGTTCCTCGAGACGGCGATGGAGGACATCGACGCCGTGCTGCTGCCGGCGATCCCCTTCCCCATCCCGACCCTCGAGGAGACCGACGTCGAGAAATCCGGCGGTCCCGCCACCCTCAGCATGGTCGCGCGCTTCACCGGATTGACACGGCCGTTCAACACGCTTGGCCTGCCCGCGCTCTCTGTGCCCTGCGGCTTCGATTCGAACGGCGCGCCGATCGGCCTGCAGCTCGTCGGCCGCCCGTTCGACGAGGCGCTGCTCTACCGCATCGGCCACGCCTACCAAGGCGCGACCGACCATCACCGGAAGGTGCCGGCGTAGCGACGGTCGCTATCGCCCACGCCCAGCAGGGTCAGGCCGTCCTGCGCCGGATGAAGCCGCCGATCTCGAGGCAGCCGTCCCGACCTTCCGAAAGGACGGGGGCGAAGAGCGGGAACACATGCAGCATGTTCGGCCAGATCGCCAAGCGTACATCGACGCCCGCGGCATGCAGCCTCTCGGCGATGCGCGTGGCATCGTCGAGCAGCGTCTCCGCCGTACCGACCTGGACCAGGATCGGCGGCAGCCCCTTCAAGTTGGCATGGAGCGGCGCCGCCAGCGGCGTTTTCGCGTCCTTGCCGTTGAGATACATCCCGGCCATCCAGATCAGAATGTCCTTCTGCACCATGGGATCCTGCGCCGCGCGGGCCGTGACGCTGTTGCCCGCTCCCTCGAGATCGACCCAGGGGGAGATCGCCACGGCACAGGCCGGCAGGCCGAGCTTCTGGTCGCGCAGATTGACCAGGGTGGCCAGGGTGAGTCCGCCACCGGCGGAGTCGCCGGCGATCGCCAGCCGGCTTGCGGCAAAGCCTTGCTGGAGCAGCCAGCGCCACGCCTTGGCAGCGTCTTCCACCGCCGCCGGGAACGGGTGTTCCGGCGCCAGGCGGTAGTCGATCACCAGAATCCGGGCGCCGCAGGCGGCGGAGATGTCGTAGGCGAGCCGCCGATGCGTGTTGATCGAACCGATGGCGTATCCGCCGCCGTGCAGATAGAGGACCGCTCGCTGAGCGTCGCAGCCTGGCGCCGCCACCCATTCCGCCGGCACGCCGCCGGCATCGACCTTCTCGCATTTGGCATCCGGCGCGCCGCCCAGGAAATCCGCCATCTTCTCGAAGCGGGCGCGCGCCTCGCCGAGGTCCGGGGTTTCGGCGGCCGGGCGCGAACGCAGCAGGGTGACGAGGCTGTCGAGCTGGGCTGTGGTCATTGAAGTCGTTCCTCGCAGCGTGGTGTCGTCGCAACATTTCGGACAATCGCCGCCAGTTCAACAGAGGATGCGGCTCACCCTTCGGCCTGTGAAACGGGGCCGTTCAGGGTCTCTTGGCCGCTACCAGAACACCGGTATGAGGGAAAGCACCAGCAGGCCGGCCATCGACCCGTTGAACGCCCGGCGGGCGCGCGAACTGCCCAGGAAGCGCGCGATCGCGACGCCGAACCCCGCCCATATCACGACCGATGCAAGGCACGCCCCCGCGAGCACGCTGGCAATCACCGAGGTTTGCAACAACACGTCTTCTCCGACGGTCGTGTAGGCCGCCAGCGCACCCACCGCGGTCACCCAGCCCTTGGGGTTGACCCACTGGAAGAGCACCGCTTCGACGAAGTTGATGGGCCGTGCCCGCGTCGCGTCGCTGCCGGCCGCGCCGGCTTGTGCGATGCGCCAGGCAAGATAAAGCAGATAGGTCGCGCCGGCATATTTCAGCGCCGTATGCAGGCGCGGTTCGGCATGAAGCAGCCCGGCCAAGCCAAACCCCGCCGCCATGACCATGACGCCGAAGCCCAGCGTAATGCCCAAGATGTGCGGGATCGCGCGGCGGAAACCGAAATTGGCGGCCGACGCCGTGACCATGATGACGTTCGGCCCTGGTGTCAGGCACATGGCCGCCGCGAACAGGACCAATGGTCCCAGCAACTCGTGCATGAAGCCCTCTGTTCACCTGCGTGTGGCATGGTGAACGCAGGCGGTTCTGTCGCAACTACGTCGGAAGTACTCGGGCCGGATTCGTGCTGCCGGTTCAACCCAAAGAAAAAGGGGGCCCGATCAGGGCCCCCCCAAGTGTTGTTCAAGTGTCGTCGAGTGAAGAGGCTACATGTTCTGGCAGGCCGCCGCGGAAACGCCTTGCTGCGCCGCTGCGTTCAGGCACTCCGCCTGGGTCGCATAGGCATTGGCCTGGAAGGTCGTCGTCTGGACGGCCTGGGCGCGGGACCTCTCCTGGCGCATGTCGCTGGTGACATCCACCGTGGTGGCGCCCAACGTCAACGCGCCGGCGCCAATGGCGATAAGGAAGAAAAGCGGCATCTGTGCCTCCTATGTTGTGTGCCTGGCGCTGCCAGGGTGACGGCGCCCGTTCCGAAAAAACGCGGGCGAGAGAGGGCTGGATGCCGAAGTTCGCCCCGAAGCCACCCCGAGGCCACGGAACCCCGCGCCTCTTTGGGCGTTTGTCCCGCCTTGCGATTCGTCCCAACTGGGTGCCCTGTGATAGGGTGACGGCACGCCTCAGAGGGAAATGCCCGTGAACCAGACCATGACGCTGTCGCAGCGCGCCGATGCGCTGGAAGCCAAGATGGCGCGAGAGCTCGCCTACATCGTCATCAAGTCGCGCCTCTACAGCATGGCCGAGGGCGACATGAGCCCGCCGCCAAATACCGGCATGCTGATGAAGGACAATCCCAATGCGCGCGTCCTGATGGGCGACGACCCGCGCCTGCCGGCGATGCCGGAAAAGCCGACCCTGACGGACTTCTTCAAATACCGCTTCGGCCCGTGCATGCACCTCCTGCAAAGCGCCCGGCACGCGGTGAAGGCGAACCTGCCCGAGAAGATGGTGCTGGCCTGCCTGCTGCACGACATTTCGACGATCGGCTTCATCCGCGGCGACCACGGCTATTGGGGGGCGCAGCTGGTCGAGCCCTATGTCGACGAGGAGGTGACGTGGGCGATCCGCGCTCACCAGGTGTTGCGCTTCTATCCCGACGAATCGGTCGGCTATGAATATCCGCAGTCCTACATCGCCACGTTCGGCCAGGACTACCGCCCCGATCCCTACGTCGAGGAGGATTACAAGCGGATGCGGGCTCACAAATGGTACATGTCGGGCCGCCAGATCACCCTGCACGATATCTACTCGTTCGACCCCAACCTGCACGTCGAGCTCGATGAATTCACCGACATCATCGGCCGCAACTTCCGCCAGCCCGAACAGGGCCTCGGCTTCGACAACAGCCCGGTCGCGCACATGTGGCGGGCGATGATCCGCCCGGCGAAGTACCTGTAGCGGGCATCACGCCCCGCCGAACCGCGCCCTGAGCCGCGGCGCAACATCGCGGGCAAAGCGCTCGAGGCTCGAGTTCATTTCGTCTGGCCGCATGCCCGGCGGCACGGCCCAGCTGACGATATCGGTCAGTCCGTACTCTTCGATGAAAGCGGCAAGCTCGGCCACGCAATGATCGACGTCGCCGACCACCCAGGTCTGGGGAATCCGCTGCTCCTCGGTGATCCCGGCGACGCCGCCATGGCCACCCGATTCCGCGCGGAATCGGTTGTAGACCTCCATCCGCCGCCGCTCCGCGACGCGCACCGCGGCCGAATCCCGCTCGCGATCGTCGGTGACGAGGCAGGAGCGGATGATGCCGATGCGATAGGCCTTGGGATCGCGGCCCTCCGCCCGCACCTTGGCCAGCCACGTGTCGAGCGTCGGCGCGCGCGGCCCCT
>WNFC01003683.1_pt1 | contig 19043 bp, 15 predicted proteins | sample 5400541 | NCBI WGS metagenome assembly WNFC01 (sample SAMN13153342, study PRJNA577476) | soil metagenome | isolation source: 120 cm saprolite under Douglas fir tree site 2 hole 2 replicate 1 | place: USA:California | collected 2015-04-18 | reverse complement strand
AGGCCACCAAATACCACTGCTTCAGCACCGAAAAATACGAACCAGATAATTGTAGATGCATCACTTTTAAATCGACCAATATGCACTATCGAGATAATCAGAACCAATACTGCAAGGATTGCAAATATAAACGCGAGCACCCGTACCCCTTCCCAACGGGGTTCCCGTGCAGCCAAAGCTGAGACAACCGACAGTGATAGGAAGAAGCCGCTGTACAACTGCGATAACTGCACAGTCATTCCCCAGGGCCATATGTTTATCGCTACGTTGGGCAATAATAGCAATAATAATCCGAAGGCTCCCAAAATAACAGCCTGTATAATCCAGAGCCACATGAGTGGATTTGGTCCCGATGGCATGTTATCCGTTCCTCCCAGGCGCCAGAAACTAAATACCACCAGTATTGGATCGATGAGATAGAACAGCATCCAGAAAAGTGGAAACTTTGTGAGTTCACCCGGGTAGACGATCATACGAAAGAGCGTTAGTAAAAAAAGTAATCCGGTGGCAAAACCAATTCCGAAAAGCACAATGCGCACCTCGCGAAAACTGCGGGCCATGCTGCACAACAACACACCAAGACCCAACGCCGTATACATAGACGCGATGAAGCGCGCATTCAAAGGTGATGCAGGCCATGGAACAAGCAGGCTAACGAGTGGTGGCTGAAAGAGTGCGGCTATAAGTAGCAGTGCCTGTGCTGCGACCAGCACAAAGATAGCGCGTAACCACCAGGGGAGAGGTTGAGCCATAATAGCACTCCTAGCGAATTGACGAAATGAAACAGTATGCGATTGAATAGTATAAGATCACTTTGGAGATAGTATACACTATTGTTGACTTTAAACAAATCAGTATCAATGTGTCTACGTGTCTCCAGAAACAGTCGTCGTTACTGCTAAGATTACATGGTGATAAAGAGTGGGTGCATCAGCAAGATTACCCATTGGTGGAATCAGCTTTTCTTTGTAAGCCACTATACGCAATCGTGTATAATCAGCGACCCACTGTCTATTTTTAGTCTACCCTCGAATGAACGCTAACAGTTCGTCCCGCTTCTGCTCCATCAACGCTCTATTGTTCGCTTCGATATTTAAACGCAGCAATGGCTCAGTATTGGATGGGCGCACATTAAACCACCAGTCTCCGTAATCGACCGTAATGCCATCCAGGTGATCGACGGATTGTGCATTTTTGCCGAACTGTTCCTCAAGCGCGCGTAGCTTGCCCTGTACATCGCTGACCACGCTATTAATCTCACCACTACGCACACCTTTGTCGAGCGGCTTGAGCAACTCAGAAAGTGGTTTTCCTTCGATTGAAACGAGTTCGAGTGTGATCAAAAAGGCGATCAGCCCTGAATCAGCGAACCAGTTGTCGCGGAAGTAGAAATGGCCAGAGTGCTCGCCACCAAAGATACCATTCAGTTGGCGCATCTCGGCTTTGATATAAGAATGCCCTACGCGGGTGCGCACTGCCTTGCCTCCCAACTTATCGATGAGTTCAGGCACGCTTTTGGAGACAATCAGGTTATAGAGTATGGTTGAACCTGGCTGCTTATGAAGCAGGCTATTTGACACGATCTCTGTCACCATTGAGCCATCCACCAGGTTGCCATGCTCATCTACTGGAAACATACGGTCAGCATCACCATCGAAGGCAGCGCCGATGTCAGCGCCTACTTCGCGTACTTTCTTTTCTAAATCCTCCATATTTTCAGGCTCGATCGGGCTGGCAGGATGATTGGGAAAACTACCATCGAGGTCAAAATAAAGTGGTACTAGTTCGCAGGGTAGATACTTGAACACATGTGGCATTACCATGCCCGCCATGCCGTTGCCAGCGTCGATAACCACTTTAAGCGGTCTGATCTTGCTTACATCAATGAATGAAAGAGCATGCTGTACGTAATCATTGAGCACGTCTTTCTGTATCACCTGCCCTTTCTGCGCTGGTTCAATATAATTTCCACTGATTGCTAGGTCGCGAATATCAGCAAGTCCCGACTCAAGGCTAATAGGAAATGCCTGTGCACGACAGAACTTCATTCCATTGTATTTTCCGGGGTTGTGCGATGCCGTAATCATTACTCCTGCGTGAAAGTTAAATTTACCCACGGCAAAATATAATTCGTCCGTTGTTGTCATTCCGAGATCAATGGCATTCACTCCCTGGTCGGTTACACCTCGAATCAGGGCAGCGGCTAACTGAGGTGACGAGAGGCGCATATCTCGCCCTATAGCAATTTCTGGCACGTTCAAGTATTGCGCCGCCGCTCGACCGATGCGGTAGGCTATCTCGTCAGTCAGGTCCTGTCCGTAGATACCGCGCACATCGTATGCTTTGAAAATAGCGGGATCAATGGTTCCGTTTGATATATTCACTCTTTATGTCCTCTTCTACTTCCTTTCATCTCGCCTGACCGTAGGTAGATGCACAGCATCATTGGCGAGATGGATCAGGATGATTTCCAAATTTCTAAGAGTACCCAGGGATCACCCGAGCTACGGGGATCAAAGATTTGTCCAATTTCTCTAAAGCCTGCTTTGGCAAATGCACGCCGGGCAGGTTGATTAGCCCGGGCTGTTTCTGCGTAGATGCGCACAAAGCCTGGCTGGGAAAAAAGATACTGCACCAGTGTCCGAATAGCCTCTGGACCATAGCCTTTGCCCCAGCGAGTTTTATCGCCCAATCCTAAGCCAATTTCAGCCTGGCCCGCATGATAATCTATATTAAAGTAGGTAATGGTTCCAATGGGAATATGTTGTTCGTTCTCGATGATAAACCAGAATTGTCGTCCATTCCCGTGTACATAGTTACGTTCAAAAATAGGCAGAAACTCGCTGATACTCTGTGAATAAGGGCGATGAGGGTCATAGCGCCATACCTCATTGTCGCGCTCCCAGTTAAATACAGAGTTCGCGTCTTTTAACGTAGGTCGGCGCAAATAGATGCGCTCTCCGTGTAATTCAGGATAGGTATCGTAGCGTTGTGTCTCGGTCATACCAATCCTATCTCATTTGCAAAGCTGGTGCCGGCCGAGAGCGGTGTGACCTTAAAAGCCTGGGCTAACGTTTGACCAAGGTCAGCAAAGGTAGAGCGCACACCAAGGTTTACCCCGGTTCTTACAGGCTGGCCGTAAGCAAGCAATGGCACCTGCTCGCGTGTATGGTCGCTGCCTCGGTACGTGGGATCCACACCGTGATCTGCGGTGAAAAAGATTGCATCGCCTGGCTGCATAACTCGTTGTACCTGAGCAAACCAGCTATCTACGTCTCGCAAAGCCTTAGCATACCCCTGACTATCTCGACGATGGCCCCACAACATATCAAATTCTACCAGGTTGACAAAAAGCAGGCCAGTAAAATCGCGCTCGAGCCAGCGCAGCGTTGCAGCCATTCCGTCTTTATTCGTTTCGGTATGGTCCCGCTGTGTCAAACCGCGTCCCGCGAAGAGATCTTCAATCTTACCGATACCGATGACCTCTTTTCCGTTTTCTTTTAAGACGTCAAGCAGAGTGATACCCAGTGGCGCTAGCGAGAAATCGCGACGGTGCTCGGTGCGCTTGAAATTTCCAGGCGTGCCGATAAACGGACGGGCAATCACTCGTCCCACCGCATTATCTCCAGTAAGCATATCACGTGCAACCTGGCACATATGATACAGTTCTTCAAGCGGAATCACTTCCTGGTGCGCAGCGACCTGGAAGACACTATCAGCGGATGTGTAGAGGATAGGGCGACCGGTAAGCATATGTTCTTCGCCCAGTTCCTTGATGATTTCAGTGCCGGAAGCTGGCTTATTGCCGATTACCTCACGTCCAATTGCCTTCTCAAAGCGTGCTACAAGATCAGCTGGAAAACCATTGGGATAGGTGGGCAGTGGTTTGTGTAAGACAACTCCGGTCATCTCCCAGTGACCTGTTGTGCTGTCCTTGCCTGTTCCAGCCTCTGTCATACGACCATAGGAGCCGTGCGCATTCTCAATCGGGGGAGTACCCAGAATAGGCGTGATGTTTCCCAGGCCAATGCTTCCCAGGTTGGGTAGAGCCAGTCCACCAATCGCCTGTGCGCAATGTTCAAGCGAACTGGCTCCATCATCTCCATAGTCATGGGCGTCGGGATTTGCGCCAGCGCCGACTCCGTCTAGAACGACAAGAATAGCTCGTTTAACTGTACTCATCACGTTGTGTCCTTATCTTTTCCAGCCTCGCATGATCTGCAATTGGATCACCAATCAGCGGTAATGCATAGCTGTAAAATGCCTGAGTGACCATAGTTTTGCTCTCGTCCAGGTACTCATCCGGTAACAGGCGTTGAACATTTGCAACCTGTGCAAGCTCCACCAATCCGGTAGTGCAATGATAGGCTGGCTCGTTGTGACGAACTAACGTGATCATTTTATCACTCTCGCCATCTAATAGGGCTTTTGTTCCCATTTTTCCTACCAGGTATGCCTCATCGCGATCGGTGATCGAAACTGAGAAAGATGCCATACGTTGCAAGTCGCCAGGTTTATCAAAGCGTGCACGTAGCTTCGTCTCCCTTATCACTAATTCTACCAGTTGTTGGGCAGCGCCGCTAAGCATGGGGTGTTGAAATGCGTCCGTTCCGACCTGTCCGATCGCGCCGAGCGCCTGCCCTTGATCATCGCGAAGGGATTCGGCAGTTACTACAACCACATATCCCACGCGGCGGTAGACCTCCTCGACCTGTCTCAAAAACTGGCCAGCGTTGAAACGTTGTTCAGGTATGAGCAGGATATGCGGCGGGTCGTTCTCATCACGTTTACTTAACGCGGAAGAAGCAGTTAACCAGCCAGCATCGCGGCCCATCGTCTCTATAACTTTGACAGGGTAATACCAGGGTATCGACCTGGTATTCATGGCTGAATCCAATGTTGCTAATGCTATGAAGCGCGCCGCGCTGCCATAGCCCGGGCAGTGATCGGTAAACGGTAAATCGTTATCAATGGTCTTAGGGATGCTAATGGCACGTAGATCGTAATTCATATGCTGCGCTGCAAGCGCCAGGCGATGCGCTGTATCAGCAGAATCATTGCCACCGATATAGAGCAAAGAGTGGATATCGTGCTGGCGAAAAATAGCAATAACTCGCTCAGGGTCTTCATCTTTGAGTTGATAGCGGCATGTTCCGAGAGCCGCCGAGGGTGTATAGAGCAGCCGCGACCACACAGAGGACGGCTGTCGCCGCAGGTCGATCATATCCTCTTTCAGTAGGCCTTCGATGCCATACAGCATCCCATAGATGCCTTCAATGCGCTCTTCTGCCAGCGCTGCCTCGACAGCACCAACCAGGCTTGCATTGATGACGGCGGTTGCCCCGCCCGATTGGCCGATAATTAGATTGTCCTGCGTTACCAATGAGTAACCTCATGAATTGTTTTCAATTACGATTTAATCATTACTCTAGGAGGGGGAATAGGATCCCCCGAAGCTCGGGCGTCATCGATCCAGCTTGCTATGGCATCTCGTCCTTGCCGAACGGCCTCTTCATATGTTTTCCCATGTGTCCTGCATCCAGGCAACTCGGGAACTGTGACCACGTAAATATGGTCAATGGGATCATATTGGATGTTCATCGAATATTGATCGTACTGGTTGCTCATTGCTTTTACTCCTATTTACTTCTATGGTAGCACACTATGGCTCTCAATGAAATGGATATTATACTTGATTTGTCCCGCTTTACATGCTAGTCTTCTATGAAATCTGGCAACTACGAGAGACAATCTAACAGAAGATAATTGTAGAGATAGTCCTTACGATGATGAAAGCATAATCCATGAAACACAAAATCATCCTCGATTGTGATCCCGGCCACGACGATGCCATCGCCATATTGTTAGCCGCTCATCATCCTGAGATTGACCTGCTCGCCATCACTACGGTTGCAGGCAATCAATCGCTTGAGAAGACCACCCACAACGCTCTCAAAGTCTGTTCGCTGGCTAATATACGCAATGTTCCTATAGCCATGGGCATGGATCGGCCATTGGTACGCCCGGCAAAGCATGCTCCGGACATTCACGGCGAATCGGGTATGGATGGTCCACATATACCGGAGCCGACTATTGAACTCGTTCGCCAGCATGCAGTTGATTTGATCATTGATCTCCTGATGGACTCCAAAGGAGATATCACGCTTGTGCCTACAGGCCCACTGACAAATATTGCAGCAGCGATACGCCAGCAGCCCGCGATCATCCCCAAAATAAAGGCTATTTCTCTCATGGGGGGAGCAATGGGCCTTGGCAACGTAACCCCCGCTGCTGAGTTTAATATCTACACTGATCCGGAAGCCGCTGCCATTGTCTTTGGCTGTGGTCGACCGATCACCATGGTTCCATTGGAAGTAACGCATCAAGCCCTGGCGACCGAAGATGTAATCATGCGTTTGCGTGCAGCTCAGCGCCCTGTAGCGACCTTCGCTGCCGATTTGCTTGTCTTCTTTGCCGATACCTATCATAAAGTATTCGGCTTTCCGGCCCCTCCGGTGCACGATCCCTGCGCAGTCGCTGCTGTGATTGACCCGCGTATTCTCCGAGGGCACACAATGCATGTTACCATTGAAACAGTGGGTGAGTGGACAATAGGTAGGACAGTCTGCGATGTCTATGGCAAACTGGGTAAGGAGCCAAATGCGCGTGTTGGGTACTCTTTGGAGGTAGAACGTTTCTGGGATATGGTGATTAGCACAATCTTAACCTATGATATCTAAATGAAAGGAAGTATTAGATCTATATCTGGTAGTCCATTTCACCACTCCAGCCCTGCGTCAGTTCCTGGTGTTTTTCTAATGTCTCGCCACCCTTAACCAGCAATTCTGCGGGTTTGGCGGCGACCACTGAATTGGGTGAAACCGATTCGAGCACGAGCGCCATCGCACCAATCTTGCTACCTCTGCCGATGGTAATCGGCCCCAAAATGGCTGCGCCTACTCCAATGGTAACATCATCCTCGATGGTTGGGTGACGCTTTTGCAAGCGGCCAGGACCGGGTCTCCACCAACCGGTCGCGCCCAAAGTCACCTGGTGATACAGCATTACGTTGTTGCCAATCTCGGTGGTCTCTCCAATCACGATACCTGCGCCGTGGTCAATGAAAAAGCGTTTCCCAATCTTTGCTCCAGGATGAATCTCGATACCACCTGTAATAAATCGGGCAAATTGCGAGATCAGACGCGGCAGAAAAGGGATATGAGCCTTGTAAAGAGCATGGGCGATGCGATGGTAGATGATCGCCCATAGTCCTGGGTAGATCAGCGCCTCAAAAACATTGCTACATGCGGGGTCTTTTTCAAAGATAACGTCGATTGCATCTACCCAGCGCGTTTTACGGCGAGGTGTTTTGCCTGGTGCAGGAATAGAGACACCTGGAGGAAGTTGTGGTAATTGAGCTAGTTCGGATTCGATACCTGGCAACTCTTTGTTGCTGGTCTTTTCTGGAATACTGTGTGACATAGTGTAGTTAGCCTTTTCCTCTCACCCGTCTGTTGTTCACTGTGTTCTCTTGTTTTGGAGTGTATGGCAGGAGTTGGTCGTTGTCAAGGGCAATAGAGCCAAACTATTGACAATGCGGAAAGCGTCGTCTATACTGACGTTACATCAACAACGTGGTGACCGTAGCTCAATTAGGTAGAGCTCTGGATTGTGGCTCCAGCGGTTGTGGGTTCGAGCCCCATCGGTCACCCTTTATTTCTTCTCAGGTGCAGCCTTGCGATCGCTATCAGAATGGAATGTCTATCCCCTATGCGTTCTGCTCCCCAACTGCGTTCCCTTCACTTTTCGCTTGCTCGGACGCAGTAGTGAACGGTTGTAACCATCCAGGTTGGGGATTCCAGCCGATGGCAAGCACGAGCGGTGACCTGTCAGTTTCCAATGTAACGACACTGACGGATGCATTGTCGATCCATAGGGAGCGCGCCCGTCCTGCCTCCAGACCGAGGTAGTGAGCTAGCAGCAATTTGATCACATCGGCATGTGTGACGAACGCAGGGAGAGGACCTGTTGCATCTTTCTTCAGCCAGCGATCAACGGCTGTCACGACACGCTGTTCGAGCTCGGGAAAGGTCTCCACATCCGCAGGTGCTACTGTAGGATCGCGAACAAAGGCCTTCCATGCGGGGTCACTTTGAAAGAGGGCATCGCGATTCTGCCCTGACCAGTGGCCTAGCTCGATGTCCATCAGGTCGGGTTCAAGTTGCATGGTGAGCGCTCGTCCCTGTACCAGATATTCAGCCGTCTCAACGGCACGTGCCAAAGGACTGCTGATGATGGCACTGAGCGGGAGCATTGTTAAGGCTCTCGCCAGACGTTCTGCCTGTGCTCGCCCTGCCTCAGTCAATTCAATCCCTGGCAACTGTCCAGGTAGACGGTGCTCGACGTTCCAGGTTGATTCTCCATGTCGAATAAGTAGTAGCAGGTGTTTCATCACAGTCTGTGTTCTTTAGGCAGTCTTATGCAACTGGTTTTCAGCATCGCTTTTAGGGCTATCTAAGCCGAGACCACGTCGCACCTCCAGATACTGGACAATCGCATCGCGACTCACGATGCCAACAGGGGTACCGTTTTGCACCACGGGCAACTGATTTACATCGCGACCGGCCATTAAAGGGAGCACGTCACTCAAAGTCTGCTGCGGGGACACCACGTGCAGGCGCTCCAGGGGGATCATGGCGTAGCTGACAGGAACCTGTCCCCACTGCTCGCGTGGAATATGACGGATATCGCTGAGCGTAATCAGACCGACCAGTTGATCGGCTTGCATCACGAGAGCGAAACGCAGACCACCGGGCAGAAAGTACGCATCGACCAGTTGTTGCAGCGAGATGTTGGCAGGGACGGTCGTCGGTGTGGGATTCATGACCTCACCAACGGTCACGCTATTGAACACGGACGCCAGCATTACCTGAGAGTTTGCTGATTGGGCGGAGTTTAACAAGAACCAGCCGATGAAACCGAGCCATATGCCATCCAATATGCTGACGGTGAAGAAGAGCCAGATGCCCAGCAGGATGAAGAGGTAGGCAATGAACTGGCCTGTGATTGAGGCTGCACGTGTTGCTTGACGCATGCTGCCGCTTGTCTTCCAGATGATGGAGCGCAACACCCGGCCACCATCGAGTGGGAAGGCAGGAATGAGATTGAAGACGCCCAACAGGATGTTGGTCACAGCCAGGTAGTACAGGATTTCTTCAAGCGGTGAGTTGGTCCCTCGCAACGGCAGCTGGAGCAGGAAACAGACGACGCCAATGAGGATACTCGTGATTGGACCGACCACCGCCACCTGGAACTCTATGCCCGGATCCTTTGGCTCCTGCTCAATATTCGAAACGCCCCCAAAGATGAACAGGGTGATATTTTTCACGGGCAAACCACGTCTGCGTGCAACAAGTGAGTGAGCCAGTTCATGTAAGAGCACTGAGACAAACAGAAGCAGGGCCGCGATGAGGCTTACTATCCAATAGGTGGCGGTTGACTGCCCCGGATACAATTGGGGAAACCAGCCAATGGCAAGGGACACCGTGAGCAAAACAAGAATGATAATCCAGCTCACATGGATGTAGATGTCGATTCCGGCAATCTTGCCGATACGTAACGAACCAGGCATGGAGATACTCCTTTTCACGAATATTCACGTTTGCATATGCTCAAGGTTCAGCTCAAGGTATAGGCTCTTCTAACCGCAGGCAGCAGCACATCAAGGGTGTACGTATCATCATGACGTATCCCGTTGATGAAAAAGGTCGGCGTACCACTCACGCGGCTATGCCTCCCGCTTTCGGCATCCTCATCCAGCCGATATGCATAGATATGCTGCTGCAACTCCCACTGGAAGCGCTCGGTATCAAGTCCAAGAGCGGCAGCATACTGCAGCAGGTGCTCATCGTCGAGCATGTCTTGATGCTCGAACAACATCCCATGCATTTGCCAAAACTTGTCCTGGACGGCAGCAGCCTCCGCCGCTTCCGCGGCATGCCTGGCATGCGGATGAATGTGAGCCTGGGGAAAATGGCGAAAGACAAAGCGTAACTTGGGGCCCAGTTGCCGTTGGATCTCTTTCACCACAGGGAAAGCCTCAGCGCAGTAGGGGCATTCGTAGTCGCCATACTCAACCAATGTCACCTCTGCCGTTGCTGGCCCTTGTCTATGATCGCGCTCACTCACAGGCATCGTGAGATGTGGCATTTCCATCTCTTCCGGCCGTTCGAATCCTTGCAGCCCCTCGAGAGCGGCGAGCAGATCTTCAGCACCTGGTTGAACGCTTGCTGGGTAGACGTGACTCCAGCGAATCACCTGATCGGCATCGAGCACGAAGAGCGCGTGTGCGCTAGTTCCCTCCTGGGCATGATAAACACCATAGGCTCGCGCAACGGTCCCCTTTGGCTCAAAATCAGAGAGCAATGGGAACCGCAACTGTCGCAGCTGGGCAAAAGCCAGGTGAGACCACACTCCATCAACAGAGATCCCGAGCAGTTCCGCCTTCAGGCGCGCAAATTCTGGCAGCAGCTTATTATAGAGCTCCAACTCGTCGTTGGAAAAGGGACTCCAATCGGCAGGGTAAAACGCCAGAATGACGGGCTGACCGCGAAAATCGTGCAACGAGACCATTTCATCAGGCGTGCTATGCAGAGTAAAATCGGGTGCTGGCGTTCCTGCTGGCAGGGCTGATACTACTTTGGCACTCGGATGCAGAGGTTCTGGATCAGGTTTCAACATGTTTTTCCCTCGATGCTCCATACTCAACCCGAGACGGGTTCTTCCCTCAGATAACAAACATCTACCTAGCCTTCCTGTTGCTCATCTTCCTCAGCTTCCTCCCCATGTGCGACAATGTCGCCCTCTTTGAACAGGATATCCTGTAAGGCGACTCTCCACTTTGGCTTCTGGCGCACTAAGAATTCGAGGTCCATGCCAAAGTGCTTGAATTCCTCCCCCTGGGCATTGGCCATGATGGCCCGGGCCTGGGGGTTTGGCTCCACGGCTAAGCGCTGTTCATACCAACCGATGGCTTCGGCTTCTTCGGTGAGCGAAGCAATCATGCGTGCAAAGGTGCGGGTCTCTTGCGAAAGTTCATTCGCAGGTTCGTGATACTGGTCAAATCCCATGGGTACGTTCCTTTCAGTTGCCTAACCGCGCTAGCGGTAGGCGCGGCAGCGCCGTTGGCAACTGCCTTTCAATAATCGCCTACGTTCCTTTTCTTCTTCTCACTCGTATCGCTGACACGCTCATCAAAGACGATACGAACGCTGATTCAGAGAACATGCAGGTTGCTATCCCTTCATGTGAGCTTTTTGAAGCAACATGAGGGTCTGTCTCTCCTTTTCCATTCGCGTCACTATGGCTTCTCCCCATCTGCGGGCATCGACATGAACATATCCGGCATGTCCATAGCCGCAAGGGCGGCGGCGGGCATGACAATAAATGGGCGCATCATGTCATGGTCCTCATGCTCAAGAATATGACAATGGTACATGTAGCGGCCTGTGAAGCCATCAAAGGTTGCCGCTATCGAGACCATTTCTCCAGGGTTGACACGCACCGTATCTTTCCAGCCCAGTTCGTTCGCATCGAGCGTCCCATGTGCTTGAAAGCCGATGGGTGCCGTCGTTCCCCCAGTTTCTGGATGGAAGCCGTCCTTGTTGTACAGATCTCTGCTGAGCGCCTGGAACTGGACGAGATGCACATGGAAAGGATGGGTATCTTCCGTCAGATTAAGTATACTCCATAACTCTGTCGAACCATACGCGATGAACCAGTTGACGGTATCCTCAAACTGTTTAGCGATGGTACGGTAGCGCACTGTTTTTCCTTGCTCATCTACTATCGCCATGAGCGCTTCTCCCGCTACGGCATCTCCGTCCGACACCTCAGCAAGTTCATGGAAGGTGAGCATACCGTCGGGATACTCAACCATCGCCACGACCCGGTGCTGGTGAGCAGGGGGCAACCGGTCATGTTCGAGTCGACGGTACGACGAGGACAATACCGTGGGCAGGACGAAAGGGTCATCCACCGGCTGCGAGGAGACACGGAACTCCATCACCTCCGGGTGCGGGAGCCGGTTCTCTGGATCGGGCGTTCCCGGAGGTTGGGTCGCTGGACTATTATCGAACGGTGCACCAGCGGTGTTGACCAGGGTCAGCCGCTGCCCTCGCAAAGCGCGAAAGTCGACGATGAGATCAGCACGCTCCGCTGGTGCGAGCAGCAGTCCATCCAGGGGTATGTCAACCGGCTGCCCGAGCAGGCCGCCATCGGTACCGATCTGCTTGATCTTATCATGTACAGGGGTACCGCTTTCATCGAGCAGCACGAGGCGGTAGATGCGTGCGTTCGATCCATTGAGCAGCCGGAGCCGGTACTGCCGTGCTTCGACCGGCAGGTGCGGCCAGATGGTCCCATTGACCAGCGTGAACGGGCCGAAAAACTCCATCGTGCTATCTTCGATCTTATGTAGCAGGCGACCAGTGAGCGACCCATCGGGTGCCGTGTCCAGGTTGCGATCCTGAAGCAGTAAAGGGATCTCGTAGGGACCAGCGGGCAAGTGCAGCGCTGCTTCCTCAGCATCGCGGATGACATAGAGCCCGGCCAGGCCTGCATACACGTTAAACCTGGTAATGCCCATGGCATGATCGTGATACCAGAGCAACGTGGCCTGCTGGTCGTTGGCATAGTCACTCGTGGTGAACTGCCCGGAAAGGCAGGCGTTCTCAGTCCAACCGTCGCTTACCGCTGCCGTCCGACCTCCATGGAGATGCACGACGGTCCAGGGCGGAAGCGTTGCAACGGTCTGATTGAGAGATCTCCCACTGCGTCCTGGATCATTTTGTGAGCCATCCGGAGCAGTGACGGCGGTGATCGGATAGGGCTGGTCTGCGGGGATAGCGTTGACCCATTCGATCTGAACGTGCTGCCCGCGCGAGACCTCAATGGTGGGTCCTGGCAGCAAGCCCTCATACGTCAATACCTCGCTTGGCGGCAGTTCCGAGTGCAGTTTGACCTGGGCAGGACGCATCTGTATCTGCAAGCGATATCGCTGATCGTCCGCCTGGTGTGGATGCAAGATGGGGGGCACCCTCAGACTATCCTTGAACTTGGTAAGCGACGTTGTTGGATCCACCATACTTTTACTCCTTCTGCTTGTTATCGGGCCTTTTGCACACGATTCCTTCAACCTCTTTCGTGTTATGCTCTTATCAGGCTCGAAGTTCCACAATTTTTCTTTCGGATCATGACACCTGCCTGGCGATCAACGCTCTCCTCACTATTCTGAGAAAAGAGTAGCCCAGGGAGACGTAGGCTCCTCAGTACGAGGCCAGGATGCGATCTGCCAGCAGGCCCAGGCAACTGAGATTAGGGAAACCCGGTCCCTGGGCGATCCCCGCCAGCATGGGCAGATGTAATTTGGGGATGAAACCGCCGAGGGAAAGATCTTCTTTAATAGCGTGCTCGATGGTCTGCCCGTCAAACGAGCGCGTCACCTCGGCCATGCGCGCATGGGTGACCTCGTCCAGCAGATGCCTGAACCAGAGAGCATCGAAGCCGTGGGCGACTACAACATAATCATACTCATCATGTTTCATCTTGCCGATATATTCGCTTTCAACGCGCACGGTTGTGTCATTGGGGTGAATGCGCCGCACGGTGCCAAGCACAGAGCGTACGTTCTCAGCATTACTGAGCTCTTTCATCGCCTTGAGCGAGAAGACGCCACGGTCGGTACGTCGCACAAATTCGCGTCGGTCGCGCTCGCTCAGTTGCAGCCAGTTCGCAGCGTGCTGGTGGTCGCCAAACAGGTTGGCAAGCTTGCCATCGGGGTCAGAGAAAAGCCGGTTTTCATCAAAACCCTCATCACGTGAATAGATCACACCGTTGGGACTGATGACCTCGATAAACGCTGAACTCCTGAGTGCATCCACCAGCGCGACGACGATGGCAGCGGCTGTTTCACCCGTGCCGATCACGCCAATATTTAGCGGCTTTTTGACTTGTGTCCGCAATTGCACGAACTCCTCACTACGCAGCCAGAACGAGGCACCATCCATGATACGTGGATGTTCTTTCGGCTGACCCGTAATGGTGAGAGGTGTGCCAGGACCAGTCATAACCAGACCGTCGCCAGTCAGATTGAACGAAGCTCCGCCTTCGGAAAGGTGGCAGGTAAGCTGCCAAAGTTTCCCATCAGATGTCGTTGCGATGCTCGTTACCTCGCCTACACACAACTCAAACTCGAGTCTTTGAGCAACCCATTGTAGATACTGTGACCACTCTCCATGCGTGGGGCGTGTGCGCCCGCGATCGATCCAATCGGCATAACGTAACTGGTCGATGAGGAAACTCTGCCAGGAGAAGTGCATCATCTCTTTCGCGACCGCGCGGCTCAGCTCCTTGTCTCCCCAGCAGGCGGAGAGGTAAGGGAAACCGATGTCCTTCTCCGGGCGCGTGCCCAGGAATTGATAACCATCGGTGTATCCTGCTTTGCCTGTCCAGTGCGTTGCCACACCTTTCCGGTCAATAATGCGTACATGCGGCACGGGATAGCCCAGCTTTGCCAGCATCTGTCTTTTCGCCGCGATCGCGACTGCCTTTGGTCCAGCCCCTACCACCAGCAATGTCGTTGTAGACCCTGTAGCATGCTCCGCCGAGGTGTCGCCAAGGGTAGTTTGCATTCTCTTCGCTTCCTGGGTCACAAAACCCTCTCTCCTCCCCATCGGGCTACCGGCGTGGGATGACAAGCGATGCAAGATCGAAGGCGGGATCAGCCAGTCGCTTCGTATCTTTTGGCGTAGGCGTGGAGGCTGCAATGAGCTCACTGATGAAATCCATCTGTGCGTCATCGTTGACCATCAGCGCTGCTCGCAATATGTCGTTTTGTACATAGAACGCCGTGAAAGTATTCTTGCTCATATCGCCCCGCACAATAGTAATAGCCTCGCTTGAGGGATAGCCGAGCATGTTGATCGATAGGTCGAATTGATCGGAAAAGAAGTACGGTACATGTCGATATGGTTCATCCCCTCCAGCCATGTTGGCTGCGGCTACCTCTCCTGATGCGATGGCGTTATCCCAGTGTTCGAAGTGCATGCGACCCCCGATGGGATCGGGATAGGCTGCCACGTCCCCTGCCGCGAAGATGCCTGCTACACGCGTCTCCAGGCGCTCATCCACGACGATGCCATTCTTCGTGTCTACTTCGAGTCCTGCGCTAGCGGCCAACTCGGTATTGAGTTGGATACCGATTCCGACAATGGCTAAATCGCAGGGAATCTCTTCCGCCTCCCCACCGCTGACTGGCGTGATGCGTACTGCGGCAAGACGGCCATCCGCCCCTGCCACAAATGCGTTGGCGCTGTAACCATAGCGCAGCGTTGCTCCTCGCTGGCTAAACTGTCCCTGGAAATAATCAGAAAGTTGGGGGGAAACCAGATTTGGCCATGCACGTGCCATCGGCTCGACTATTGTAACCTGCGAACTCTTGCTTACGGCACTGGCAGCCGTCTCCAGGCCAATAAAACCCGAACCTACGACGACCACACGTTTGCCCTCGAAGAGCTGTTCGCGGATAGCGGTTGAATCTGCAAGTGACCTGAGCATGTGGACGCCAGAAAGGTTGGCTCCGGGCACGTTTAAACGACGAGGACGGCCACCGGTTGCAAGCAGCATCGTTCGAAATCCCAGTGTACGGCCGTCGCCAAGACGCACGGTTTTCCGCGTGGTGTCCAACGAGGTGGCTTCGATCTCACGCAGCACCTCGACGCTTTGCTCCCGGTACCAGTCGGGAAGCTGGACATACACGCCGCCATCGCCATAGATGCCTTCTGGGCCGATTTCGCCGCGAAGGTACTCTTTGGAGAGCGGCGGCCTATGATAGGGCAGTTGCGATTCGTTTGTGACGATGAGTATGCTGCCATGCGGGTCTCGCTTGCGGATTCCCTCAGCCGCGGTGGCTGCGGCAAGGCCTCCTCCGATCAGCAAATAATCAAGCACGCGGTTAGGATTCGTAGTTGCCATATTGTCACTCCTTCTCTACACCATGGCTAATTGGTATCGGGACACTTTTGCAGTTCAAGTTCGACAGTATTGAGCGTCTTTTGGAGACTTATGATAATAGTGGATGTCTCAAATGGATTGACGACACCCTCGTGCTCCTCTTCCCGGAGGTTTTCTTTAAGTATCCTCAACTCCTCAATAAGACGACTGTGTAACTCGCGTAATTGTTGGCATTTATTGTTGCTGTTGCTCATGATATTCATCTCCTTTCAAAGGTTCTTCTGACAAGAAATACGTTTGGTTGAATGCGTACAGGTTATCGCCCGCTGTGGTGTAGCTCCACAATTTCTCGCCAGCTTGAGCGCTCAGCGCATAGATTGTATGGTCCTGAGAGCCGATATAGACAATCCCCTCTGCCACCGTTGGCGACGAATCGATGATCCCGCCGGTTGTGTAGTCCCAGTACTCCTCACCTGTGATGGCGTCCAGGGCATAGAGCCGGTGGTCATGAGAGCCAACATAGACGACGCCGTTGGCAACTGCTGGCGTGGAGTCAATGTGATCTCCAGCCCGGTAGGTCCACAAGAGCTCACCTGTGATGGCGTCCAGGGCGTAGAGCAGGTGATCACGCGAGCCAATGTAAACGATGCCCTCTGCCACAGTTGGTGAGGATTGAATAGCTCCTCCCGTCTCGTAGCTCCAGCGCTCAACCCCGTCGAATGCGTCCAGTGCATAGAGCTTGTGATCCTGTGAGCCGACGTAGACAGCACTCTCCGCCACAGCTGGCGAGGAGTCAATAGGCCCGCCAGTGATGTGGCTCCACAAAACCTCACCTATGTTCACGTCAAACGCATAAAGCCGGTGATCTTGTGAACCGACGAAGACCATACCATGTGCTACTGCGGGCGAAGAGAGGATCCTCCCCCCAGTTTTGTAGCTCCACAGCCTGCCTCCTGTGCCGGCTGCGAGGGCATAGATCGTGTGGTCCTCCGAGCCGATGTAGACCATCTCGTCGACGACAATGGGTGAAGAAATGACGCCATCAGCGGTGAGGTAGTTCCACAGTTCCTCGCCGCTGAGCACATCTAGGGCATACACACGATGATTATATGAGCCAACATAGAGCACCCCATCGGCCACCGCGGGCGACGACTCGATTCTCCCACCGGTCGTGTAGCTCCAGAGCAACTCACTCACAAAGGCATACACGTTTCCATCCTGTGAGCTGGCATAGAGCATCCCGTTGGCAACTGCCGGCGAGGAGACAACCGCACCGCCGGTCGTGTAGCTCCACAGCTTCTCGCCCGTCAAGGCGGCAAGAGCATATACTGTACGATCCTGCGAACCGACAAAGACCACTTCGTCAGCAATCAGCGGTGAAGAATCGATAGCTCCTCCGGTCGTGAAGCTCCACCGTTTGCTCCCCGTCCTGGCATCCAGGGCTAAGAGTGCTCCATGATGGGACCCAATGAAGACCATTCCATTGGCAACGGTAGGTGAAGAGAGCACAATCTTTCCTGTCTGATAACTCCACAGCTTTTCACCTGTGCCAGCATCCAGGGCATAGAGCAGGTGGTCCTGCGACCCGATGTAGACGACCCCATCGGCAACGACTGGGGAGGAACTGATTCTGTCCCCGGTGGTGTAGCTCCAGATCCTGGCACCTGTGGTGGCATCCAGAGCATACACGTTATGGTCCCACGAGCCGACGTAGACGATCCCATCGGCAACGACTGGGGAGGATTGAATACCCGCCGAAGTCTCGAAGCTCCACAATCTATCGCCAGTATCAGCGTTCAAGGCGTATAGCGTGTGGTCAGTCGAGCCGACATAGACGACTCCATCAGCGACAGCAGGGGAGGACTCAATAGCATTGCCCGTGGCGTATCTCCACAACAGCGTGCCAGTCCTGGCTTCAAGAGCCGAGAGTGTTGCATCAAACGAGCCGGCATACACGACATCATCAACAACAGTTGGGGTTGCGTAGATAGCCCCTCCTGTCGTGTAGCTCCAGAGTTTCTTGCCCGTCCTGGCATCGAGAGCATAAAGATGATGATCTCTCGAACCGGTATACACAACCCCGCTGGCAACCATTGGAGATGACTCAATAGCATCTCCAGTTCTATAGTTCCAGGCTCTTTTCAAGCTCGCTACATTTGCTGGATAGATCACATTATTGTTTGGAGTGTTCTGTGCCATCCTGACCTCCTTTTTCTTTTTCTTCACACAAGATAGTATAGTATCAATTGTCTATGGTTAGTTTACCCTACTTTTTAGCGTTATGAAATGGGGAAATGCGCATCGGGCAGCAGATCGCCGATAGCCTGGAAGTAATGCTTCCTCTTTCCTGTTGGCGCGGCTTGAGAGGCTTCTGCAAGCGGGTACCGCTATGTTCGACAAACTCAGGTTCCGAATGCAACAAACCCATCTTCAATCCACATGGCATGTTGTCGATCAGCCTACAAAGCTGATTGGCGTCGTATGGTAGTAGATTGCTTCTGCCACATAACTTGGCTCATGGCCATATTTGGTGATGGATGAGCTAATTTTTCTGACCCTATGAGATCTTGATCAGGGGGAGAGCAGGAAAGAGTCATGTGGTCTGTCGGTGCGCTCTAGCCAAAGGAGAGCACATCCCATAAAACTGAGACAGATCAGACCTGAGATCCTCGTCACTCTGATATAATAAAGCCAAATAATCTACTCGTTAAGTGAAAGGATGGATTGCAGAGATGGATCCTGAGTCTGTTTTTCCTGCTTCGACAGCCGATTCGCAAGGCGTCAATCTGTATCACGCACTTGGTGGGATGGACACCTGCCGAAGACTCTCTGCGGCCTTTTATGCTTATGTTGAGCACGATCCGGTTCTGCGTCCTCTGTATCCACCAACCCTCAAGGGGTGTCCTATCGAAACGCTTGCTGCCTTCCTCATTCAGTTCTTCGGCGGACCATGCGAGTATGCGCAACGTCGTTGGTCGTTGAGCCTGCGCGAAGCACATCTCCGTTTTGCCATCGGACAGAAGGAGAGAGAT
>WNFC01002725.1_pt1 | contig 19044 bp, 13 predicted proteins | sample 5400541 | NCBI WGS metagenome assembly WNFC01 (sample SAMN13153342, study PRJNA577476) | soil metagenome | isolation source: 120 cm saprolite under Douglas fir tree site 2 hole 2 replicate 1 | place: USA:California | collected 2015-04-18 | reverse complement strand
GCCGGCGCCAATTCCCGGCGCATCCTGGGGACGACGGTCATGGGCGGCATGCTCGCGGCGACGCTCCTCGCCATCTTCATTATCCCGGTCACCTTCTACGTGGCCGAGCGGTTAGGCGGGGCGCGCGATCCCGCCCCGGGACCCGATGTCGCCCCGGCGCCGATCCACGGGGGCTCGGGGGAAAAACCCGGTGTCCCACCCGAAGCAGGACATTCATGAAGCTCGACCCTAGTGGAAGGACCGTCCACGGTCTTCTCGCGGTCACGCTCCTCGCCGGCTGCGCTCTGGGCCCTGACTACAAGCGCCCGCCGGTGATGCCGCCGGATGCGTTTCGCGGCCAGTTGACTCCCGGAGAGAGCACCTCGCTGGCCGACGCGCCGTGGTGGGAGGCTTTCGGGGACCCGGCGCTCAAGAGCCTGATCGAGGAGGCGCTGGCAAACAACTACAACGTCCGGATCGCCGCCGCCCGGGTTCAACAGGCCCGCGCGAAGGTCATGGTCGCGCGGTCCCCGTTCTTTCCGCAGATCAGTTACACCACGAGCGCCGTGCAGTCCAAGGGCCTCTCGAACATCCTCGGTGTCACGCCGCCGGCGGGGCAGTCCCAGTTTTCGACCGTATACCTGGGCGACGCCAACATGACCTGGGAGATCGACCTCTGGGGCAGGATCCGCCGGTCGAGCGAGGCCGCCACCGCCCAGCTCTTCGCCTCGGAGGAAGGGCGTCGCGCGGTGCTTCTCAGCCTGGTGAGCGACGTCGCCCAGGCGTACTTCGAGCTGATTGCCCTAGATGCCCTGCTCACGATCGCCCGAGACTCGACGGAGGCGTACGGCAACACTTACAAGCTCTTCAAGGACCGCGTTGAGTTCGGCGTGGCGTCGCAGCTTGAGACGTCGAGGGCAGAGGGCGCCCTCGCCCAGGCGGCGGGCTCGATTCCGGACCTCGAGTCTCAGATCACGGCGAAGGAGAATCAGCTCAGCACGCTCCTCGCGCGCAACCCAGGTCCGATTCCGCGCGGCACGCCGCTGTTCGCCCAGGCGGTCATGCCGACCGTTCCGGCCGGGCTGCCTTCGGCCCTTCTGGAGCGGCGCCCGGACCTCCGGCGTGCCGAGCAGGAGATGGTGGCGGCCAACGCGGAGATCGGTGCGGCCAAGGCCCTGTTCTTTCCCCAGCTCAGCCTGACCGGGCTCATCGGCAAGGCGAGCCCGGAGTTAGCAGCCCTCACCGCGGGCACCTCGACCATCTGGCAGGCGGGCGGGATGCTCACCGGGCCCATCTTCCAGGGCGGAAAGATCCTGGGAAACTATCGCGTGACCGTCGCAGCCTGGGAAGAGATGAAGTGGAAGTACGAGCAGGCGGTTATCCAGGCTTTTCAGGAGGTCTCCACGAGCCTTGCCGCGCTGGAGAAGCTGGCCGGGGCGGAGACCGAGCAAATCCGCTCGGTGAAGGCGCTCGAGAAATCAGTCGAGATATCCAAGGACCGTTATCGCTACGGACTCTCCAGCTACTACGAAGTTCTCGAGGCCCTGCAGCGCCTCTACCCTGCCGAAACCCTCCAGGCGCAATTCCGCCTGGGCCGGCTGACCGCCTACGTGCAGCTCTACAAGGCCCTCGGCGGCGGTTGGAACCTGCAAGATCCGCAGGTGTCGCCGACCGCGGCGGCCCAGCAATCCGGGGCCTGCGCCGACCAGAAGTGCTGAGGCGCTGAGTTGCTCGACTTCGGCCGCGACATCACCTGCGACATCGCCGCGGCCGAATCCCGCGAGTGGCTCTGCACCAACGGGATCGGCGGCTTCGCCTCCGGCACGCTGGCGGGCTCGCTCGCGCGCCGCTACCACGGCCTCCTCGTCGCCGCCCTCGACCCGCCGCTGGGACGCACGCTGATGGCCGCCAAGCTGGACGAGAGCGTGACGTACGGCGGCTCGAGCTGGGCGCTCGGTGCCGACCGTTGGGCGAGCGGCGTAGTGGCGCCGGAGGGGTATCGCTTCATCGAGCGGTTCCGCCTGGAGGGGGGCACGCCCGTCTGGACCTACGCGTGCGCCGACGCGCTTCTCGAGAAGCGCGTGTGGATGGAGCAGGGCGCCAATACCACCTACGTCCAGTACCGTCTGCTTCGAGCCCTCGAGCCGGCTGTTCTCACGATCAAGGCGCTCGTGAACTACCGCGATTACCACGCCACGACGCATGCCGACGGGTGGCGAATGCAGGTGGACGCGACGCCGGGCGGCCTCGTGGTGACGGCCTTCACCGGAGCGCACCCGCTCCGCCTCATGGCCGAGGGGGCCAAGGCCGAGCCCGCCCAGGAGTGGTATCGCGGCTACGAGCTTGTCCGCGAGGCGGAGCGAGGTCTCGACCACCAGGACGATCATCTCCACGCCGGCACCTTCAACGGATCCGTCGCGCCGGGCGCGTCGATCACCGTTGTGCTTTCGGCAGAGCCCGAGCCGGCCCTCGACGGCACGGCGGCCCGGCGTCGCCAGGATCAGTACTCCACGGCGACCCAGGCGCGCTGGGAGAAAGCTGTCCCCAAGTCCGCGCAGCCGCCCGCGTGGGTGAGGCAGCTCGTGCTCGCCGCCGACCAGTTCGTGGTGAAGCGGCCGCTGCCCGATTTGCCCGACGGACTTTCCGTCATCGCAGGCTATCCGTGGTTCGAGGACTGGGGGCGCGACACCATGATCTCGCTACCCGGTCTGGCGCTGGCCACGGGCCGGCCCGAGGTGGCCAGGCGCGTGCTGGCGACCTTCACGCGCTTCAGCGACGGCGGCATGCTGCCCAATTGTTTCGCCGAAAGCGCGGCGCCGCCGGAATACAACACCGCCGATGCCGCGCTCTGGTATGTCGAGGCCGTGCGCAGCTATCACGCCGCCACCGACGACGACACCTTCCTGGCCCAGATGTACCCGGCGCTCGCCGACATCATCGGTTGGCACCGGAAGGGGACCCGGTACGGCATAGGACAGGACCCGGCCGATGGGCTCCTGCACGCGGGCGAGGCAGGCGTTCAGGTGACCTGGATGGACGCCAAGGTGGGCGACTGGGTCGTGACGCCGCGCATCGGCAAGCCCGTCGAGATCAACGCGCTCTGGTACAACGCGCTGCGGGCCATGGCCCTCTTCGCGCGCAGGCTCAGGCGCTCCCCCGGCGAATGGGAGGCGGAGGCGGCGCGGGTGGAAGCGGGCTTTGACCGCTTCTGGAATCCGGCCGAGGGCGGCTGTTTCGACGTGCTCGACGGTCCCTCCGGGAAGGATGCCTCGGTGAGGCCCAATCAGATTTTCGCCGTCTCGCTGCCAGCGAGTCCCCTCGTGCCCGATCGCCAGCGCGGCGTCGTCGAGCTCTGCGCGCGACACCTGCTGACCTCTTTCGGGCTCCGCAGCCTCGATCCGCGCCATCCCGACTACAAGAGGCGCTATCGGGGCGGGCCGCGCGAGCGGGACGCCGCCTATCACCAGGGCACGGTATGGGGATGGCTCCTGGGGCCGTTCGCGCTGGCGCACTTCAAGGTCTACGGCGACAGGGCGTCGGCGCTCGGCCTCCTCGAACCGCTCGGTCGGAATCTCGGCATCTACGGCGTGGGCACACTCGGCGAGGTTTTCGACGGTGACGCGCCTTTCGCTCCCGGTGGCTGTCCCGCCCAGGCCTGGACGGTCGCGGAGACGCTGCGGGCGTGGACGGAGCTCACCGGCGCGCCGCCAGGGCGCGCGAGGTAGGCAGCGTGCGAACCGCTAGCGTACAGGAGGGTCTCTAGGTGGCGATGCTTCCTGAGCAGCAGAGGCTGGCCGAGGCGGAGCAGCGCAGCGCCCACTGGCGGCGCTGGGGGCCGTACCTCTCCGAGCGCCAGTGGGGCACGGTCCGGGAAGACTACAGTCCCGGCGGCACCGCGTGGGAGTACTTCCCCCATGACCACGCGCGCTCGCGCGCCTATCGCTGGGGCGAGGACGGTATCGGAGGCATCTCGGACAACCACCAGCGGCTCTGCTTCGCGCTGGCGCTGTGGAACGGGCACGACCCCATCCTCAAGGAGCGTTTCTTCGGCCTCTCCGGACCACAGGGCAATCACGGCGAGGACGTCAAGGAATACTACTTCTTCCTCGACTCGACGCCGACGCATTCCTACATGAAGTTCCTCTACAAGTATCCGCAGGCGGCATTCCCCTACGAGTGGCTGGTGCAAGAGAATGCGAGGCGTGGCAGAACCCAGCCGGAATTCGAGCTGCTCGACACGGGGGTATTCGCGGAGAATCGCTACTTCGACGTCACCGTCGAGTATGCCAAGGCCGCCACGGACGACATCCTGGTGCGCGTCACCGCGGTCAACCGCGGGCCGGAGCCGGCCGCGCTCCACCTGCTGCCGACCCTGTGGTTCCGCAACACTTGGGACTGGGACTTCGGAGCGCCCAAGCCCCGCCTGAGCGCGCCCGGCGGCGTTGCGGGAGCGGCGGTGATCGCGGCCGAGCACAAGACCCTCGGGTACTACCGCCTCGCGGCGGAGGGTACGCCAGAGATCCTCTTCGTCGACAACGAGACGAACTACCCGCGCGTCTTCGGCGTCCCCGGGCGTGCGCGCTTCCCGAAGGACGGCATCAACGACTACATCGTCGGGGGGCGGCACGACACAGTGAATCCTGCCCGCGAGGGCACCAAAGCCGCCGCGCACTACCAGCTGACGCTCGAGCCCGGCGAAAGCACCACGCTCAGGCTCAGACTGAGCGACGATGCGTCGGGTTCGGGGCCCGGTCCGTTCCTCGGGGACTTCGACGCGACGATGGCGCTCCGTCTTCGCGAGGCCGACGAGTTCTACGGCCTCGTCATCCCGCGCACGCTGTCGGCCGAGGGATGCTCGGTGATGCGCCAGGCCTTGGGCGGCATGCTCTGGAGCAAGCAGTTCTACCATTACGACGTCAAGCGTTGGCTCGCGGGCGACCCGACACAGCCGCCGCCACCCCCCGAGCGCCGCAAGGGACGCAATCACGAGTGGACGCACCTCTACAACGAGGACGTCATCTCGATGCCGGACACGTGGGAGTACCCCTGGTACGCGGCGTGGGACCTGGCGTTTCACATGATCCCGCTGGCCCTCGTCGATCCCGAGTTCGCCAAGGCGCAGATCGTCCTCTTCCTGCGCGAGTGGTACATGCACCCGAACGGCCAGCTCCCGGCCTACGAGTGGGCGCTCGGCGACGTCAACCCGCCGGTGCACGCGTGGGCGGCCTGGCGCGTCTACAAGATCGACCGGCGCATCCGCGGCGTGGCCGACCGCCAGTTCCTGGAGAAGGTGTTCCACAAGCATCTCATCAACTTCACCTGGTGGGTCAACCGCAAGGACCCGTCCGGGAACAACGTGTTCGAGGGCGGCTTCCTGGGCCTCGACAACATCGGCGTGTTCGACCGCTCGGCGCCGCTGCCGACGGGCGGCTACATCGAGCAGTCCGACGGCACGAGCTGGATGGGCATGTACTGCCTCAACATGCTGGCGATGGCGCTCGAGCTGGCGCGGGAAGATCCAGCCTACGAGGACGTCGCCAGCAAGTTCTTCGAGCACTTCGTCTACATCGCCTACGCCACCCACCATGTCGGCGGGGAGGACATGAGCCTCTGGGACGACGAGGATGGCTTCTACTACGACGTCCTCGCGCTGCCGGACGGCCGTCGGGAGCGGATGAAGGTGCGCTCGCTCGTGGGGCTGATCCCGCTCTTCGCGGTGGAGACCTGGGACTCCGACTTGACCGACCACCTCGAGGGCTTCAAACGCAGGGCCCGGTGGTTCATCGAGAACAACCCCGAGTTCCGCGAGCACATCACCCAGGTGGACAAGCCGGGCGGCGGACGGCGCTTCATGCTGTCGATCGTGACCAGCGAGCAGCTGCCCAGGGTGCTCCGCTACATGCTGGACGAGAACGAGTTCCTGTCGCCCCACGGTGTCCGCGCCCTTTCCCGCTACCACAAGGATCACCCGTACGTCCTGCGGGTCAACGGCGAGGACCACCGCGTGGGCTACGAGCCGGCGGAGTCGACGACGGGCCTCTTCGGCGGCAACTCGAACTGGCGCGGGCCGTTGTGGTTCCCGGTCAACTTTCTCCTGGTCGAGTCGCTCCAGAAGTTCCATTACTTCCTCGGCGACAATCTCAAGGTCGCGTGCCCGTCGGGCTCCGACCAGCAGATGAATCTCTGGCAGGTTGCGACGGAGTTGTCGTGCCGGCTCGCGCGCATCTTTCTGCCGGGACCGGACGGCCGCCGCCCCGTCTACGGCGGGACGGAGATCTTCCAGAGTGACCCGCACTGGCGTGACCTGATCCTCTTCTACGAGTACTTCAACGGCGACAACGGCGCCGGCATCGGCGCCAGCCACCAGACCGGCTGGACGGGACTCGTGGCCAAGCTGCTCCAGCAGAGCGGGGAGTAGCCAGCGGGGGCGCCATGATCCTCGCGGGAGACGTCGGGGGCACCAAGACCCTGCTTGCCGTTTTCGAGACGGGCGCGCTGACGATTGTCCGCGAAGCGACCCTGCCCAGCCACGAGCTCGAGAGCCTCGAGAGCGCGGTCGAGGCCTTCCTCCTCGGCGCGCCACGACTCAAGGTGGACGGGGGGTGCGTGGGCGTCGCGGGCCCCGTGATGGACGGGCGTTGCGTCGCGACGAACCTGCCCTGGGTCGTCGACGAGCGCCGCCTCTCAGCGGCCGCGGGCGCGCCCGTCAAGCTCATCAACGATCTGGAGGCAGCGGCCCACGGCGTCCTCACGCTGCCGGCGGAGCAGTTCCTCGCTCTCCAGCCCGGCGCGGCCAAGCCCGGAGGCAATCTGGCGCTGATCCCCGCGGGGACCGGCCTCGGCCAGGCCCTCGTCGTCACGGATGGACAGGGCTACCGCGTCGTGCCTTCGGAGGGCGGGCACGCAGACTTCGCGCCGGCCGACGAGCTCCAGGTGGATCTCCTGCGATACTTGCGGGCTGAGTTCGGCCACGTGAGCTGGGAGCGCATACTGTCGGGCCCGGGCCTCGCAAACATCTACCACTTCCTCCAGGCTCGCGCGGGGCATGCCGCGCCGGACTGGCTGCGGGCCCGCCTCCAGCGCGAGGACCCCGGCGCGGTCATCGGCGAGGTGGGGCTGGCGGGCCGTGACCCGGTCTGCGCGGAGGCCCTCGATCTCTTCGTCTCGATTTATGGCGCGCAGGCGGGCAACCTCGCGCTCGAGACTCTTGCGCTGGGCGGGCTCGTCGTGGGTGGAGGGATCGCGCCGAAGATCAAATCGAAGCTTGCCGACGGCCGCTTCATGGCGGCCTTCCGCGCCAAGGGGCGCATGGAGCCCCTGCTTGCCTCGATTCCCGTGAGGGCGGCCCTCGACGCGCGGGCCGGGCTCCTGGGTGCCGCGCACGTGGCGTCCGGCACGCGCGGGAACCTTGCTTGACACGCCGCTCGCCGCGTACCTAGACTGCGAGCATGGGCGCTAGCGTCGTGCCCAAGTCGACCGGGCTCAGGCCCTCGCCCCCGTGCACCATCGTTATCTTCGGCGCGGCGGGGGACCTGACGAAGCGCAAGCTCCTGCCCGCGCTCTACAACCTCAAAGCCTCCGGGCTCCTGCCGCGCCAGCTCGCTATCGTCGGCGTGACGCGGAAGGAAAAGAGTCACGAGCAGTTCCGCGAGGAGCAGTCCAAGGACATTCGCGAGTTCGCGACGCGCGCCGTGGAGGAGACGCTCTGGGAGGAGCTCCGGAGCGCGCTCTACTACCAGGCCGGCGAGTTCACGGAACCGGAGACGTACACGAAGCTCAAGGCGTTGCTGGAGGAGGTCGAGAAGGCCCACGGCACGGAGGGCAATGTCCTCTTCTACCTCGCCACGCCGCCGAATTTCTTCGGCGAGATCGTGAAGCGGTTGGGCGAAGCCGGGCTTGCGCGGTCGGAAGGGGGCGGCTGGCGCCGGGTCGTCGTCGAGAAGCCTTTCGGCCGCGACCTGGACTCGGCGCGCGCGCTCAATGCCGAGCTCGCCCGCGTGCTCGACGAGAGCCAGATCTATCGCATCGATCACTACCTGGGCAAGGAGACCGTCCAGAACATCATGGTCTTCCGTTTCGCCAACGGGCTCTTCGAGCCGGTGTGGAACCGCCGGTACGTGGACCACGTCCAGATCATGGTCGCCGAGACCGTCGGCGTCGAAGATCGCGGCAACTACTACGAGACCGCGGGCGTGGTCCGCGACATGATCCAGAACCACATGTTCCAGCTCCTGACGCTCGTGGCCATGGAGCCGCCGACATCGTTTCAGGCCGACGCCGTCCGCGACGAGAAAGTCAAGGTGCTGAAGGCGGTCCGCTCGATGAAGCCCGAGGACGTGCTCAAGCAGGCCGTGCGCGGTCAATACGGGCCGGGCGTGATCGACGGCCAGCCCGTGCCGGGCTACCGGAGCGAGCCGAAGGTCTCTCCGTCGTCCAACACCGAGACGTACGCGGCGCTCCGGCTCCAGGTGGAGAACTGGCGCTGGGCGGGGGTGCCGTTCTATCTCCGCTCGGGCAAGCGACTTGCCCGGCGCGATACCGAGATCATGATCCAGTTCCGGCGTCCGCCGCTGCTCCTCTTCGACGAGCGCGAGGAGCAGGTCGAGCCCAACCGCCTCGTGCTCCACATCCAGCCCGACGAGGGAATCGAGATCCGCATGAAGGCCAAGCATCCGGGGCCGAGCATGGAGCTCAACACCGTCAAGCTCGAGTTCAGCTACAAGCAGTTCGGCGAGACGAGCGCGGCCACGGGGTACGAGCGGCTGCTCCACGACAGCATGGTGGGCGACTCCACGCTCTTCCACCGGGCGGACATGGTCGAGGAGTCCTGGCGCATCGCGACACCCATCGTGGACGTCTGGGCGTCGCTGCCGCCGCGCGACTTCCCCAACTACGCCGCCGGCACCTGGGGCCCGGCCGCCGCCGACGCTTTGATCCAGCAGGATGGCCGCTCCTGGTGGCTCCCCCGGTAGACCGGTCGGCCGCCGATAAGGGCCCATCTGCGACCCAGACGTAGTTACATGTTGGGGCGCCCTCGACCGCAGGCTCAACTTACAGGAGTACGCCTCGCCTGCGGCCTTCGGGCGCCGCCTCGCATCTGGGCCCTTCTCGACGGCCTACCCGAGTTCGCGCAACAGACCTGCTGTTGTTCTTACTCCCTGGAAGAGGTGATCGAGCCGGAGGTGCTCGTTGGGGCTGTGCTGGCGGTTGTTGGCATTCGCGTACGGGACGAGCAAGGTCGGAAGCCGCAGTATGTCGGTGAAGGCCCAGATCGGCACGCTGCCTCCCGCCGTCGGCGTGACCACGGCCGTCTGTCCCCCGTGGGCGCGCTCGACCGCCTCCACGACTTCCCGGCAAATGGGCAGGTCGGCCGGCGTCTTGGCCGGGTCGTAGCCGCCCCGGTCCGACACGCGCACCGCGCGCCCGCGCAGGTGATCGGGAAGGGGCGCTTCCGTCCCTTCGACGACTTCGAAGCCCTGCGCCCGGATGTGTTCGATGACGCGCCTGTACACGCCCTGGATCTTCTGGTTCTTGACCATGCGGATGTCGATGGCGACCGTTGTCTTGTGCGGAATGATGGTGTTGGCCTCCGCGCCCACGAACCCGCTCTGCAGCCCTCGTATGGTGAGGGTCGGGTGGAACATGATCCTCTCGAGATAGTCCTGGGGCAGGGTGACGCCGAGCTCGCGCTCGAGCCCGGGAAGATCGAGCGGATAGCGCGCCATCAGATCCCGCTCGGCCTGGCTCGGCGGCGCGACGCCGTCCTCGAAGCCTTCGATGAGCGGCGTGCCGTCCGGCGCCGCCATGCTCGAGAGGAGCCCGGCCAGCCGCCAGTTCGGGTTGGGCGCGGCGAAGTTACCCGAGTGGACGTCGCGCCGCGCCGACTCCAGCGTCAGCTCGAACTTGAGCACCCCTCGCGCGCCGAAGGTGATGGTCGGCCTGCCGCTGCCATGCTTCGGGCCGTCCGTAACCAGCACGAGGTCGGCGGCCAGCAGATCCCTGTGCTTCTCCGTGAAAGGCCCGAAAAAGGGGCTGCCGATCTCCTCCTCGCCGTCGAAGATGAACTTGAGATTCACCTTCGGAGGCAGGTCGAGCTCGTCGAGCAGGGCCAGGGCTTCCAGGTGGCTCCAGATGGGTCCTTTGTCGTCAGCGGCGCCCCGGGCACAGACGCGCCAGTCCGTGAGCGTCTCGGTGGGCACACGGTCGAACGAAACGTACGGCGCGTCGTCGGCATCGCCGACCTGGCGGAAGACGGGCTCGAAGGGCGAGGGCTGGAACCAGTCTCTGGCGGGGGCGGGCTTGGTGTCGTAATGGCAGTAGATCAGGACGGTCCGTGCGGCGCCGGGGACGCGCCGCTCGCCGAAGACGGCGGGCGCGCCGCCGGTCTCGAGCACGCGGGCCTCGAGGCCGCGCCGGGTCATCTGTGTGGCCAGCCATTCTCCGCCCGCCCGCACACCCTCGGGGTTTTGACTCACGGTGTTGTGCCGGAGGAGGTCGAGGAAACCCTCGACGACGCCGCGACGCTTCGTCAGCAGCCTCTGGTCGAACATGTCCCATGTGGTCATGCCCGCTACGATAACCCGGTCGGCCGTCGCGCGTCTCGCCTGACGTCGTTGACGCTCTCGGGACGTGCGTGCTAGGGTCCGCCCGGCGATGCCGCCGTGCCAGTAGAGATCTTCGCCCTCAAGCTGGTCGTGACCCCGCTGCTCATCGCGGCGGCGACACTGGTCGTCCGCCGCTGGGGGCACGGCGTCGGCGGCTGGCTCGCCGGCTTTCCTCTCACGTCCGCGCCCGTCTCGATCTTCCTGGCCATCGAGCAGGGACCCGACTTTGCCGCATCGGCGGCGACGGGCACGTTGCTCGGTCTGACGGCGATGGCGGTCTTCTGTCTCGTCTATGGCCGGGCGGCGCGACACCTCGGCTGGGCGGGCAGCGCGGCGGCCGGTCTGGCGGCGTTCGGCGTCTGCCTGGGAGCGCTCAGCGCCGTTCCCGCATCGCTTTCCGCCGCCTTCGCTCTCGTCTGCGTTTCTCTCGGCCTCGTCGCGGCCCTTCTGCCGACGACGAAAGCCGCCGTGAGCAGCGTGAGGCCGCCGGCCTGGGACCTGCCGCTTCGCATGGCATCCGCGACCGCGGTGGTGCTGCTGCTGACCGCGGCCGCGCGTCACCTCGGCCCGATGCTGAGCGGACTTCTCTCGCCGATCCCCGTCTTTCTCCTGGTCCTGGCGGTGTTCGCCCAGCGGTCGGAGGGGCCCGCGGCCTGTGTCCGCGTTCTGCGCGGCGGGGTCATGGGCTCCTTCGCCTTCGCCGTCTTCTTCCTGGTGGTGGGCGCGCTGCTTGGACGCGCGAAGACAGGCGCCACGTACGCGTTGGCCTCTTTCGCCACCCTTGCCGTCAACGGGATGATCCTGTGGGTGGGGCGGCGAGTCTTGGGGTAACTGGCCACAAGCGCTGCGTGACCGGCCGCAGGCTGTGTAACTGGCCGCGGGTGCTCGATAACCGGCCGCGGACGGTGGCCGCGGGCTTCTTTCTTGTCTTTGGCTTCGGCGCACCCCTATGATGGATCGGGAGGCGCGCGCATGGGTATACCCTTCATGATCTTCCTAGCCGCGGTCGGTGCGATCGTCGTCTTCATCATCGTCAGCTACAACCGCCTGGTCTCGCTGACGCAGCGATCGCAATCGGCGTGGTCGGACGTGGACGTGCAGCTTAAGCGCCGCACCGATCTCGTGCCGAACCTCGTGGAGTCGGTCAAGGGCTACGCGGCGCACGAGCGGGACACCCTCGACGCCGTCGTAAGGGCCCGCAGCGCGGCGGTGGCGGCCCAGACGCCCGACTCCCGCGCCCAGGCCGAAGGACAGCTCAGCCAGGCCCTGCGCAGCCTCTTCGCGCTGGCCGAGTCCTATCCCGACCTCAAGGCGACCGCCAACTTCCAGTCGCTCCAGGCCTCCCTCGGCGAGATCGAGGAGGCGGTGCAGAACGCCCGCCGCTACTTCAACGCGGTCATCCGTGATCTCAACACCGCGGTCCAGGAATTCCCGTCGAATATGGTTGCAGGCTTCTTTCAGTTCAAGCCGCACGCGTACTTCGAGCTGGACCGCCCGGACGAGCGACAGGTGCCCAAGGTCTCCTTCGGAGGCTAGGCGAATCCGCCGCGCGCTCCTCGCCGCCGCGCTGCTGACGGCGCTGGCCGGATCGGCGAGGGCCCAGCCGCGCTCGTTCGCGATCGACCGCTTCGCCGTCACGCTCGAGGTCGGAGCGGACGCCACGCTCCGCGTGCGGGAAGCCATCACCGTCGACTTCCGCGGCGCCCACCAGGGGTTTTTCCGCACGATCCCCGTGCGCTATGAGCGCCGCGGTCTCGAGTTTGCCCTGCGCGTGGACGATGTCCACGTCTTCGACGAGAACGTCACTCCGCTCCACGCGGAGGTGTCGCGGTACGGGCGCGCCATCCGCGTGAAGGCCTGGGTACCCGGGGCGGTGGACGCGACCAGGACCGTGATCATCAGCTATCGAGTGCGGCGCGCGCTCATCGACGTGGACGGCCACCAGGAGCTGTACTGGAACGTCACCGGCAACGACTGGGACGTCCCGATACGCCAGGCCGAGGCGATCGTGTCCTCGCCGGTCGAGATCCCGCTGGACCAGATCCGATCCATCGCCTACACGGGTCCGTCCGGCGCTTCCGGCTCCGACTACACGGAAGAGCGCGCGGACGCTTTTCTCACCTTCAGGACCACGCGGCCGCTCCGTCCCCGGGAAGGGTTGACGGTGGCCGTCGGCTGGCCTGCCGGAGTCATCCGCGGGCCATCTGCAGCGCGCATGGCGCTCTGGTGGCTCGGCGACAACTGGCCGCTCCCGCTCCCGTTCCTCACCCTCGCCGGCGTCCTCTTCATCTGGCGGCGGTCCGGCCGCGACCCGGGCGGGAGGGCGACGGTCAAGCCCGAGTACGCGCCGCCCGAGGGCATGCTGCCGGCCGCGGGCGGGGCCCTCGTGACCGAGCGCGCCGAGCCGCGCGACGTCGTGGCCACGCTGGTTGACCTGGCGATGCGAGGGTACCTGCGCATCGAGGAGGTCGAGCCCGATTTCGGGGAATCGGACTTCATCTTCCATCGGCTCAAGGAAATCTTGGGCGATTCGGGACTCACGCCGATGGAGCTGCACGTCCTGCGCGGCCTTTTTGGCGGCGACTGGAGCCTGCCGACGCGGCGGCTCTCTGAGGTGAAGCGCGACTACGACAATATCTTTCCGCCGGTGCGCGACGAGATTTATCGAATGATGGTCCGGCAAGGCCTCTTTCCGTCCTCGCCCGAGCAGGTGCGAACCCTGTGGCTCGTCGCCGGGATGATCATCGTCGGCGCAGCGCCGCTCATCGCCGTGAGCGGAAGGGATTGGCTCGGCACAGCGCCGATATCGCTTGGAATCGGCCTCGGCGCCTCCGGCCTCATCGTGCTCGGATTCTCGCCCCTCATGCCGCGCAAGACCTGGCGGGGTGCACAGGCGATGGCCCGGGTGCGCGGCTTCCGGGAGTTCCTCGAGCGGACGAGCAAGGACGAGCTGGGCCGGCTGCCACCCGACACCATGCACAAGTGGCTCGCCTGGGCGATCGCGCTCGGCGTGAGCGAGCGCTGGATACACAGCTTCGATGGGCTGACCGTGAGCGAGCCCCCGTGGTACACGGCCCGCGGCGGCTTCAACCTCGGAGGCTTCGACCAGAGTCTCGGCCGATTTTCTGCCGGCACCGAGCGGGCCCTCATGACCTCGCGCCGCGGCGGGGACGGCTCCTGGAGCGGTGGCGGCGGTTTCTCCGGCGGCTCTTCCGGCGGGGGCATGGGTGGCGGAGGCGGGGGCACATTCTAGGAGTGGGCGGCGGAGAATTTCCTGCACGGGGCCTCCCAGTTTCTGATAAAGAAGGGAAGCCCATGCGTCAGGCAGCCACCCGCCGATGTTTTGCTATCCTCCTTGTTTTTCTGAGCCTTCTCCCAGCGATGCCGGCCGGGGCGCAGCAATCCGAGGCCGACGTCTTCGTGGCCCAGGCCATCCTGGCGTACGAGGACAAGCACTACGAAGAGGCGCTCGGCTACCTCCGCGAGGCCTTGGCGCAGGACCCCAAGCACGTGGAGGCGCTCTACTATACCGGCCTCGTCAACATCGCCCTCCAGCGCCTCGAGCCGGCCGTACAGGCGCTCGAGAAGGCGCGAGAACTGGCGCCGGGCGACTTCTCCGTGCGCTATCTCCTCGGCGTCGCGTATTTCGCGCAGGAGCGCTACGACCAGGCCGAGCCGATCCTGAACCAATGCTTCGCCGAGCGCCCGAATACCGATGGCCTCGGCTACTACGTCGGCTTTATGCGCTATCGCAAGAAGAACTACGCGGGCGCCCTGGACGCCTTCAAGGCGGAGACGTCACAGAGTCCCGCCATCCAGCAGCTGACGCATTTCTACTCCGGCCTCGCGCTCGCCGGTATGGGGCTGACGGAGCGCGCCACCGCCGAGCTCGACGCGGCCACGCGCGGGCTCACGGGCTCGGCCATCGCGGGCCCGGCCGAGCGGCTGCGGGACAGCATCGCGGCGGGTGGCGGGACGGGCAGCCGGTTCCACGCCGAGGTGCGCGTGGGCGGCACCTACGACACGAACGTCAAGGTCCTTCCCAACCCGAGCCACGACCCGGTCGTCAACTCGATCCGGTTCCTCGACACGAGGTCCGCAGGCTGGCTGGCCTCGCTGACGCTCTCCTACGACTGGCTGCGCTACGGAAACTGGGAGTCGACGATCGGCTACCAGTTCTTCGAGAGCTACCCCGAGAGGTTCCCCGACTTTGCCGTGCAGGATCAGGTGGCGACGCTCGGCGCGACCTACCGCGGGGCTTTCGAAAGCGGCGTCCTGGCCGGGGCCCGGTTCCTGGTGGGCGGGCAGTACGCTTTCGACAACCAGCTGCTCGGCGAGAACCAGTTCCTGCGGCGGAATACGGGGACGGTGTTCGGAACGCTGCAGATGAACGCCGGGGGTGACAGCTTCTGGAATCCGACCAACGTCTTCTCGCCCATCTTCCGCGCCCAGGGCAAGGTGTTCAACAACTTCACGGGCTTCCCGCTGCCGCCGGAGGACAACCGGGACGCGATGAACTACATGGCCGGTGTCAGCCACACGTTCTACTGGTCGGGCGACCGCCACTGGTTTCGCGTGGCCTATCAGTGGGACACCGACGTCGCCAGTGGCCACAACTGGTCCTATCGCGGCAACCGGGTGCTGGCGGGCGTGCAGTACACGCTGCCGTCGTGGGATACGCGCCTCAGCTACAACATGGACGTCCATTTCGTCAACTACCTCCATGCCAACTCGCTTTTTCCGACTACGCATCCCGGCACGGTCCAGCGCGCGGACATCGAGCAGACTCACATCTTCGCGGTGGAACAGCCGCTGCCCTTCCTCCGCCGCCAGGAGGCGGGCGCGCCGCGGTCGCCTTTGACGATGCGGTTCGAGTATCAGATCGGGGTGACGAGCTCGGACATCGCGCTCTACGCCTACAACCGGAACGTGCTGTCGGTATCAATCAGCTACCAGTACTAGGAGGCCGCTGGAAAAGGTCCATCCGCCCGGCGGCCGCCTCGGTGGTATGATGCGTTTCCGTCATGTTTGACATTGGTCTCCAGGAGCTGATCCTCATCTTCGTGGTCGCCCTCCTCGTCTTCGGCCCGAAGAACCTGCCACAGCTCGGACGCTCGCTGGGGCGCGCCATGCGAGAGTTCAGACGGGCGAGCGACGAATTCAAGGAGACGATCGAGACCAACCTCGAGATCAACGAGCCCGACCCGGTGCCGTCGATCGCGCCCACCGCCTCCTCCGCCGAGTCGCCGGCGGGAACGAGCGGCGCCCAGGCCTTGCCCGACTCGGTACTTGATCCGTCTGCGCCTCTCGACGTCGCTGCCCTGGAGGCTCCGCCGGGGGAGGCTTTCGTGGCCCAGCGGGGCGCCCGGCTCTTCCATGCCAGGGATTGCGGCTGGGTACGCCGCATCGCCGAACCCGAGCGCGCCTACTTCAAGCGCGTGGCGGAGGCCAAAGAGGCCGGACTTCAGGCCTGTCCGTCGTGTGAACCGTGGGAGCCGGCCTAATTTTTTTAACTTGTCGAACTCAACGGGTGTTGACTATTATGCTGTTGAGTGGATGGTCCCAGGCCGCGCTCGGGCCGCGCTTGGGATGTTGCGAGGCGGCGGGTATTGCCAGAACGGGCAAGGCCAGGAGGGGGCGCATTGAAAGAGATGACGCAGCGGCAGCGCGAGGTGTTGGGTTTCATGCGCGGATTCTCCGACAAGCACGGGGCGCCGCCCACCGTGCGGGAGATCGCCGAGCGTTTTCGCTTCACGCCCCGTGCGGCATTCGACCACCTGCGCGCGCTCGAGCGGAAGGGCATGCTGCACCGACGGGTGTCGGACAAGCGCGTCTCGCGCACGCTCGTGCTCACGGAACGGGGTCCCGAACGGGCGCGCCGGGAGCGGGAAATTCCCATCCTTGGCAAGATCGCCGCGGGCGTCCCCATTTTTGCCGTCGAGAATCGTGAGGACGTGATCCCGGTGCGGCCCGAGTGGCTGGCGGCCAGGGGGGGCGATGTCTTTGCCCTTCGGGTGCGGGGCGACAGCATGATCGAGGCCCACATCGCCGACGGTGACCTGGTTCTGGTGCGGAAGCAGGAATCCGCCGCCGCCGGCGACATCGTGGCGGCCATGATCGACCAGGAAGCCACGATCAAGCGCTTCGCGACCGAAGGCGGCGCCATCGTGCTCAAGCCGGAGCATCCCACCATGAAGCCCATCGTGGTGGACCCGCAGCGCGCGGAGTTCCGTATCCTGGGCAAGGTCATCGGACTCATCAGGGAAATGTGAGGAGGCTGGACATGCTGGCGACGCGGAGAACGGCTTGGCATTCGACGCGGCGGGCGGTGTCGGCCCGCCCGCGACGCAGGGTCTATACGGGCAGCGCGGTGACTCGCCGTGCGGAGTCGCGTGTTTTTTTGACCCGAAGGACTCAACAGGTGGCGTCTGGAACACGGCTTGGTGACTGGTTGGGCGCCGCCCTGACGCTCGCAGCGATCGCGGGGTGGGGAGCTTTGCTGGTGCTCCTGGGCAGCTAGGTCTTGGGCGCCGATTCCCAGGGCTTGAGATCGATGAAGAGGTTGAGAACGTCGGCGTCGAGGGCGCCAGCCTTGCGCTCCTGATCGAGAATGCCCAGCGCGCGCTCGACCGGGACCGCGGGCTTGTAGGGGCGGTCGCTGGCCGTGAGCGCGTCGAAGATGTCCGACACGGTCATCATGCGCGACTGCATCGGGATCTGGACTCCGCGGCGACCTTCCGGATAGCCGGAGCCGTTGAGCTTCTCGTGGTGCGAGCTGGCGATCTCCGGGACCTGGCGGAGCTCCTTGGTCCACGGGATTCGCTTGAGAAATTCGAAGGTGTGGAGCACGTGTGACTGGATCTGCCGGAACTCCTCCCGGGTCAGGCTGCCCCGGCTGATTGAGAGGATCTCGGCTTCCTCTGGCGTGATGACGGTGTGACTGTCCCCCAGATGGTCCACGAAGGCGCGGACGGCGATGCTGCGGATTCCCCCCGCCGCGTCGGCCGGCATGACGGCGGGCTCGTTGGCCGCCGCAACGCTCGAAAGGTGCGTGTCGACCTCCCCCAGGAGTGCCTCCAGCTCGAGGTCCCACATGGCCGCCTGGGCTTCGAAGCCCTCGCGCGGGCCCCGCAGGAGACGGCCGAGCTTTTGCCTCGCGTACCTGAGCTCGAGACCCCGCTTGAGGATCTCCGCCCGCTGTCGGATCAGCTCGAGGCGCAGCGGCGGAAGCTTCTTGGCCTTGACGAGCACATCCTCGCGCACGCCGACCTTGCCGAAGTCGTGCAGGAGAGAGGCATAGCGGATCGCGCGAATCTCATCGGGCGAGAAGTGCAGGTCGCGGAACGGTCCTGCCACCGCGCGCGCAGCGGCCTCGGCGAGCGCCACCGTCAGATCGGCAACCCGGAACGAATGCCCGGAGGTGGTGGGATCGCGCGACTCGATGGCGGTGACCGAGGCGTTGACGAAGCCCTCGAAGAGCACGCGCACGCTCTCGTACAGCCGGCTGTTCTCGAGGGCGACCGCCGCCTGCGAAGCGAGCGAGGCGGCGAGGCTGATGAAGCGCTCGGGGTAGGAGAGCGCCTCACGCTCGATCTCCTCCGGGGAGGCGAAGCGCCGCGCCCTGTCTCGCTTGCAGTTGATCAGCTGGAGGACGCCGATGATGTCTCCCGTCGGCGTCCTCATCGGCACCACCAGCATGGACTTGGTCCGGTACCCGGCATGCCGGTCGAAGGCCGTGTTGATGTGATAGGGGGCGTCGCTCGGCGGCGCGTAGGCATCGGCCAGGTGAATGGTCTCTCCGGTCAGCGCCACGTGGCCGGCGATGCTCTCCTCGTCGACCGGAACGTGGGCGGCCGCCGTGTGGGCGCCGCCGGAGTAGATCGCGGCTACGGAGACCGAGTCGTTCTGGGAGAGCTGGAAGCGAAGCCGCCGCGACATGCCGTCCGGCTCCTCGACGAGATAGATGGAGCCGGCGTCACTGTGGGTGATGGCGCGCGCGAGGGAGAGGATGAGCGCGAACAGGGCGTCGACATCGCGCTCAGCCGAGAGGCGGATGCCGATGGCGTTGAGCTCCTCGAGCTGGCGACGGGTCTCCTCGGCCTCGCCGCGCATTCGGACGTACTCGAACGCGTTCGCCAGCGCGCGCGCGAGAACGGGCGCCGCCACGGGCTTGGGCAGGCACGCGTGCCAGTGGGAAGGCAGCGCCCCGCCGTCGGGTGGCGCGGCGACGAGGGCGATCACGGGGATGGCGCCGTCAGGGCTGGCGGCCACGACCGGTTCGGATGAGTCGCTGTCCGCGTCCAGCACGAGCACGGCGTCCTCGTGCGCGGCGAGCGTGAGGGCGGCGCCGGGACGCACGGGGCGGCAGTCGAACTCCGGGGGCAGGCCGGCCACGAGGGCCGCCGCCGGCGAGCCTTCCGGATAGAGCACGACGCGATTCTGCATGAAAGCAGGGTAGGGT
>WNFC01002723.1_pt1 | contig 19046 bp, 21 predicted proteins | sample 5400541 | NCBI WGS metagenome assembly WNFC01 (sample SAMN13153342, study PRJNA577476) | soil metagenome | isolation source: 120 cm saprolite under Douglas fir tree site 2 hole 2 replicate 1 | place: USA:California | collected 2015-04-18 | reverse complement strand
CGGCAGGGATAAGCGCTGAAGGCATCTAAGCGCGAAACCCGCCTCAAGATGAGACCTCCCAGGGCGTAAGCCCTCTGAAGGCCCCTGGAAGATTACCAGGTTGATAGGCCGCAGGTGTAAGCGCCGTAAGGCGTTCAGCCGAGCGGTACTAATCGGCCGTGCGGCTTGACCACGTTGCACTCATACAATTGTTCGTCGCTTGGCTGCACTCGAGGATCAACGTATACCAATTGCCATCCGATTCCCGGTGGCGATGCCGGAGGGGCCACACCCGTTCCCATCCCGAACACGGAAGTTAAGCCCTCCAGGGCCGATGGTACTGCGCTGGTAACGGCGTGGGAGAGTAGGTCGCTGCCGGGGTAATTTTGTTCGAAGGGGGTCCAGGGAGGCCCCCTTCGAGCATCCCTCGTTCGATTGCGCCGGCGAAGCCGGCGCTCGAAACACCGGCGCTCGGGCCGAAAGGTCCGGGCGCTTTGCTTTGTCGGCGTCAGACGATCAGCCGGACCAGCGTGACGATGAGCCGGCTCACCTGGTCACGAAGAGGGCCGATGATCCAGGCGGTCGCGCCGCTGAATACCAGGATCAGGAGGATGATTCCGCCGTATTGGTGGAGCGGAGGCAGAATGCCCCACGCGCTCCGGGGCAGCAGATATGGAAGGAAATGGCCCCCGTCGAGCGGCGGAAGCGGGATCAGGTTGAAGACGCCGATCGCGACGTTGAAAATGAAGACGGTCAGGAGCACCCGCGCCAGCGGCTCGCCCTGCGAGATGACGAGACCCGCGTGCGCGGCGAGCCGCAGCACGACGAGGGCGATGAACGCCACGAGGAAGTTGGATAGAGGCCCCGCGCCGGCGACCAACGCCATATCCCGCACGGGATGATGGAAGTTGGCGGCGTTGACGGGCACGGGCTTGGCCCAGCCGAATCCGGCCAGGATGAACGCGAGCGCACCGAGGGGATCGATGTGCGGCAGCGGGTTGAGCGTGAGGCGACCGAGCCGCCGGGCGGTCGGGTCTCCGAGACGGTCTGCGACGAGCCCGTGGGCGAGCTCGTGCACCGTGACCGCGATGAGTATGGCCGGGGCCATCAAGAGCAGCTGGCGGAGATAGCCGACCGGGTCGTCGAAGAGGCCGGTCATTCGCGCGGCGGCGGCGAGCGGTCGTCTGCCGGCAGTTCCTCGGGCAGCGCGTCGCCGGCCACACGGTAGCGCTCGTCGAGCCATCGCCCGAGGTCGATCAACCTGCAGGTGATCCCGCAGAATGGCCGGTGCGGGTTGCCCTCCCAAGCCATCGCGCTTCCGCAGCGCGGGCAGCGGGGTTGCCGGCTCGTGGCGGCCTCGTTGGATGGCACGGCCGAATCCTAGCCAGAGCCCCGGGCACTGTCAAACCCCCCGCGGCCGTTGACATCCAGGGCGGGTCGCGAGAGGATGAGTCGTGTTTCGACTCCTCCCGCGCGACGAGAATTTCTTCGATCTCTTCGAGCAGCAGGCCGGTCATATCGTCTCGGCGTCCCGCGTGCTGGAGGAGTTGACGCTCGACTACCCGTCCGCTCAGGCCAAGGTGGAGCGCATCCGCGATCTCGAGCACGCCGGCGACGCCATCACCCACGAAGTGGTCCGTCGGCTCAATACCACCTTCGTCACCCCTATCGACCGCGAGGACATCTATGCGCTCGCCAGCTGTCTGGACGACGTGCTGGATCTCATCGACGCGGTCGCCGACCGGCTGCTCCTGTACAAGATCAAGACTCCCACCGATGGATGCATCGCGATGGCCAAGATCGTCGTCAAGACGGCGGAGGAGACGGACCGCGCCGTGCGCTGCGTGCGCACGCTCTCGCCCGAGTACAAGAAGCATTCTATCGAGGTGAACCGTCTCGAGAACGAGGCCGACCGGCTGCTGCGTGACGAGCTCGCGGCGCTGTTCGAGGGCGGCACGGACGCGATCGAGGTGATCAAGTGGAAGGAGCTGTACGAGACGATGGAGGCCGTGACCGACCGCTGTGAAGACGTGCTCAACGTGATCGAGGGCATCACCCTCAAGATGGCCTGAGCCGGGCCGCCCACCCGGACATGAGCGGACCCATCCTGCTGGTGGCGTTCATCATCGTCGTTGCTCTGGCCTTCGACTACATCAACGGCTTCCACGACGCCGCCAACTCCATCGCGACCGTCGTCTCCACGCGCGTGCTCACGCCCATGCAGGCGGTGGCGTGGGCGGCCTTTTTCAATTTCGTGGCGGCCTTCGGCTTCGGCGTCCAGGTGGCCAAGACCGTGGGTAAGGGGGTCGTGGATGCGGGCGTGGTGGACCAGTGGGTGATCCTCGGCGGGCTCACCGGCGCCATCGCGTGGAACCTGATCACCTGGTACTACGGCATCCCCTCGAGCTCGTCGCACGCGCTGATCGGCGGCTTCGCCGGCGCCGCGGTGGCGAAGGCGGGATGGGGCGCCCTGGTGGCGACGGGGCTGCTCAAGATCACGGCGTTCATCGTCCTTGCGCCGGTGCTCGGCATGGGGCTCGGCTTCGCGCTCATGGTCGCCACGCTCTGGACCTTTCGCCGCGCGCGCCCGAGCCGCGTTGACGCGCTCTTCCGCAGGCTCCAGCTCGTCTCCGCGGCCTTCTACAGCCTGGGCCACGGGACCAACGATGCCCAGAAGACGATGGGGATCATCGCCATCCTGCTCTTCTCGGGCGGCTATCTGGGTCCCGAGTTCTACGTGCCGGTCTGGGTCATCTTGGCGGCGCACGCGGCAATCGGGCTCGGAACCATGGCCGGAGGCTGGCGCATCGTCAAGACCATGGGGATGCGGCTAACCAAGCTGCGCCCGGTCGGCGGCTTCTGCGCGGAGACGGCCGGGGCCGTGATGCTAATCGGCACGGCGATCGGCGGCATTCCCGTCAGCACGACCCACACCATTACCGGCTCCATCATGGGCGTCGGGGCCACGCGCCGTCTCTCCGCCGTGCGCTGGGGCGTGGCAGGGCGCATTGTGTGGGCATGGATCCTGACCATCCCACTCTCGGGTGCCCTCGCGGCCGGGGTCTGGCTCGTCCTTCCACACGGATGACCAAGCGGGCCACACGGATGACCAAGCGGGCCTCACGGATGACCAGCCGGACCTCCCGCCCTCGCATGTTGGCTTCGGCCCTGGTGCTTTGGCTGCTGGGAGTCGCGAGCATCGCATCGGCGGCCGGGGACGTGGCTGGGCTGGTCGCGCCGCTCCAGGCGGCGCGTGAGCGCGGGGCCCTCGGTAGCGTCGGTGGCCGGGCCTACGCGGAAGGGCGGCAGGGCGGCGCCGAAGCCACCCCCTATGCGTCGGTCTCGGTGCTCCTCCTGCCGCGCTCCGCCGGGTTCGATGCCGAGCTCGAGGCGATCAAGACGCGCTCCCGTGACTCCCTGGACGCCTATGTCGAGGCCGAGCCCAAGGTCAGCGCGGCCCGTCTGGCCTTCGAGCAGGCGCTCATCGACACGGGAGCCGGCCAGCTGATTCTCGGCGAGGCTTCGGACGTGGCGGGCACCTTCCGTTTCGAACGCGTGCCTGAGGGTACCTGGACGCTGCTGGCGTGGCGCGAGACGCCACATGCCAAGCGCCCACCCGCTCAGAAGCGGAGCGAGGCTCAACGATACCGGAATCGCCCGCAGGTCTTCGGGCATACGACGGTGGTCTTCTGGTGGATGTCCGTCACCGTCAAGGCGGGCGAGGAGGCCATGGTGCGCCTCCACGACCGCAACGAGTGGTTCACGGGGATCAGGGAGGATCGCCGCGTACCGGACGAGCTTCAGCCGGCCATCCCGCGGACGCAGTAGGGCGCCGCCCCCCGTGTAGAGAAGGCGGCGCCCCGGATATCGCTGAGCGGTCGAGCCGACGCTACTTCTTGTCGCTCTTCTTCTCTGTCGTCTCGGTCTTCTTCTCCATCGTGTCGGTCTTCTTCTCCATCGTGCTGTCGCCCTTCTTGCTCTTCTTGGTCGTCGTCTTCTTTTCCACCTTCTCGGTCTTCTTCTCCATCGTGTCGGTCTTCTTATCCTCGGTCTTGGTAGCCGGGGCCTGAGCGGTGACATAGCCCGCGGTGCCGAACGCGAAGGCGATACCGATCACGATCGCTAGGATCTTCTTCATGTAGTCTCACCTCCTTCCTCTGGTCCTATTTTATCAAAACAGCCTTAGTTAGCGAGTGTTTACGACACCCTTGCGTCATTTCCTGTCAGGGTCTATTGACCCTGCCTGGGCCCCGTGGTACAACCCCTCAAGCTTCTTTCCATGTCCTTCCAGATCGGGCTCCGCGATCTAGGTCTCGTGTTCCTTTGTCTGGCGGCCTTGGGTTACCCAAGGATAGCCGGGGCGGAGCCGGAGGGGTTCTCTCCCCTCGGGCCGACCTCCGAACCCCCCGTCGAGAGCCGGGCCGTCGAAGCCCCCCACGAGGAGGCCATTCTGACCCTAGGGCAGGGCCCTACCGAGCCAAGCCCCGAATCCGACGGTCAAATCTCTGACGGAGCAGCGACAGAGTCATTCAGCCCGGTAGCCCCCGTCTTCCCCATTCGCGATAATGCCGAGGTCAGGCTCTTCCTCGAGCGGTTCCAGTCTGGCAGCCGGAGGGCCGTGGTCGAGCGCTGGCTCGCGCGCTCCGGGCGCTACGCCGAGATGATCCAGGGCGTCCTCAGGGCCAAGGGGCTGCCCGAGGACTTGATGTTCACCGCCATGATCGAGAGCGGCTTCAACCCGATCGCGGTGTCCCGGGCGGGCGCCAAGGGGCTGTGGCAGTTCATGATTCCCACTGCCCGACGCTACGGGCTGCGCGTGGACCGCTGGGTCGACGAGCGCCTCGATCCCGAGAAATCCACCGTGGCTGCCGCGCGCTACCTCAGCGACCTCCATGCGCTCCTCGGCTCGTGGGAGCTCGCCAAGGCGGGATACAACGCCGGCGAGATGAAGGTGCTCCGCGCGATGAAGAGCTTGCGGACCAGCGACTTCTGGGAGCTGACGCGGGGACGCTTTCTCCGCGACGAGACGAAGAACTTCGTTCCTGCCATTCAGGCCGCGACGCTCATCGGACGCGAGCCCGAACGGTATGGCTTCACGGCTTCGCAGACAGAGCCGCTCGTCTACGAGGTCGCCCCGGTGCCTTCCGGGTTCGCGCTCTCGCACGTCGCGGCGGTGGCGGGCGTCGACACCGACGTTCTGTGCGAGCTCAATCCCGAATTGAGCTTGAGGCGGACCCCCCCGGGCAGGTCATACCTGCTGAAGTTCCCGGTGGGCGTTTCCGAGCGGTTCGTCGAGGCTCAGCAGCGCGAGCAGGAGCGCAGGCCCGCCGGTCGCGGCCGCCCGGCGACCAAGCCGGAGATCCACGTCGTTCAGTCGAAAGAAACCGTGGGCAGCATTGCCAGGCGCTACGGCATTTCGGCCGCCGCCCTCGCGCGCTGGAACGAGCTCGACGGAAGCGCGCGCATCCGGCCGGGCGACCGGCTCCGGGTCGCCTCAGCCCACTAGTTTTCCCCAGCCGGATGAAGGTCGAAGTGCGGCTCTTCGCGACGCTTCAGTCGTACCTGCCTGCCGGCGCCCACGGCGACGGCGTCTCCCTCGAGCTGCCTCCCGGCACCACCGTGCGCGACGTCGTGGAGTCGCTCAAGATCCCGAGCGACCTGGCCTGCCTCACCGTGGTCAACGGCCGGGACGCGGAATCGGAGCAGGTCCTTTCCCCGGGCGATGAGCTGGCCATGTTCCCGCCGCTTGCCGGCGGCGCCTGACGCCCGCGTCCTTCGTCCGCTCCCTTTGGGGGACACCATGCCGACCGTCAGACTGAGAAGCGCAGCCGAATACCCGGCAGCCGCCCAGAAGCTCTTCGCGCTGAGCCGCGCCTGGTTCAACCACGACTTCGCCGAGCCGCCCGCCATGAGCCGCGTCATGGCCTGGGATCCCGGGTTCGGCGGCCCGCACGGCCGCGCCATGAAGCGGGCGATGGGGCCGGGGGAGTTCACGCGGGGAGAAAAGGAGATGGTCGCGGCGGTCGTGAGCGATGTCAACGCATGCGAGTACTGAGTCAAGGCTCACACTGCAGCCGGGAAGCTGCAGGGAATGACGGGCGACGCGATCTGGTACGAAGCCGCGCAGGTGGTCGGGATCACCAACGCGCTCAACGTGGCCGCCGACGGGCTCGGCGCGCTCGGGCCCGTTGACGAGGCCGCAGCACCGCCGGAGGCCCGCGCCCTCCTGGCCGAGATCCGTGCCTTCTATGACGGCGGCGTGGGGCCGCCGGGCTTCCACCTGATCGCCCACGACCCGGCATACGCGGCGGAGGTCTGGGCAGCGGCGCGGCACGCGTATGGCGACAACGGTCTCGCCCGCCGCTTCAAGGAGGCGTTGGCTTTCGCCGTGTCGGTGACGACGCGCTCGGCTTCGGGCGCATCGTTCCACCTCTCCGAGATGCGGCGCCTGGGCGTCGGCGAGCGGGGTGTCATGGAAATCGTCGGCGTGACGCAGATGTTCTCGAGCTACACGAAGATCGCCGACACGCTCCAACTCGAGCCCGACATGGGCGGCATCGCTCCGGTTGACCCGACGCCTGCGCCGGGAGGACCCGCGGAGTAACTGCCTCCGTGGGCCGCTAGCTGATCGCGCTCGCCGGCGGCGAGCCGGCCGAGAGGCGAGGCCGGGTCGGCTGCGTCGGCGGCGCGAGAACGAGTAGGGTCATCGTCGCGAGCCGGGCCGTCCGTCCCATGGCTCGCGAGCCTATCACGCGCCTCCCGCCATCAGGGGCTCGCGCACGTTTGGTGCCCCCCGAGCCGGGTGATACACTCAGAACCCTTGAGTCGCGAGTAGTTGGACGCACGGAAGCGTCTAGGATCCCGGTGGGCCTCCCGGACTTCAAATCCGGCGTCCGGCTCTAGACAAGTCGGAGGTGGGTTCGACTCCCACACGCTTCCGCCACATTCCGCGCTTCGGCACTCGATCATGGGCATGCGAGACACGGACACCAAAGCAGGCACCGCACAGCGCGGCGGCGGGCGACGGGTATGGCTGTGGGCGGGCGCCGCCGCCGTCGTCGCGGCGGCAGTCGCAGGAGTCTTCATCTACCGCGCCGCCGTCGCGGAGCCGGGAGCGAGGATGCCGGACCAGGGCAACCACCACGTCCAGACGCTCAACGAGGCAATTCCGCCTTACAACTCCGACCCGCCGACCTCGGGCCCGCATCTGCCGTACATCGCGCCCTGGGGCATCCACACCGAGCCCATCCCGCGGCAGCTGCAGGTGCACAATCTCGAGGACGGCGGCGTCATGATCCAGTACAGCTGTCCCGACGGGTGCCCTGACCTCGTGGCCAGGCTCAAGGCGATCGTCTCGAGCTACGAACATCAAGTCATCCTGGCCCCCTATCCCGGCATGAAGACACGGCTCGCGCTCACGGCGTGGACACGGATCGACGCCTTCGACGATTTCGACGAGAGGCGGGTGCGCCGCTTCATCACGGCCTACCGCGGGATCGACCATCACCCGCGGTAGAATGGAGTCATGATCAGCGGGCGCTTGCGGCTCCCCGGGGTGGCGTTGGGCGCGCTGCTGGCGGGCGGCTGCGCGGCCTACATCTCGCCGCTTCAGCCGCCACCGTACCGGGATAAGATCGCGGCGCCCTACGATGTCACCTGGGGCGCGCTCATCCAGGCGCTCGCCTTTGACAATGTTCCGCTGCGCGCCATCGCTAAGGATTCCGGCGTCATCGCCTCGGACGACATCGTTTCGCCCATCGGCGTGTACGCCGACTGCGGCAGCATGGGCGACAAGCCGCTGGAGGGCGAGACGATCGTCTCGTTCACCGTCTTCGCGCGTCCGAACGGCCAGACCACGGATCTCCAGATCAACAGCAAGATGCGCACCTTCCGCCTGGGCAAGCCGGGCAAGCTGCGCCCGAATCCCAACTACGAATGCGTGTCGACGACCCGCTGGGAGCCGAATCTGGTGGACGCCGTGCGGCGCATCGTGAAGGAGTAGGGGCATGGCGCCCAGGCTCCCCGAGCTGGTGAAGCGCGCCCGACGGCTCGCGACCGAGCGCGACCGGCTCGTCCAGGAGCTGGCGCGCGAGTGGACGAAGGCACTGCGCGGCCAGGGCTTCTCGGCCAGGGATCTTGACGAGCTGTGGGCGGGGCTGACCGAGGAGACCGTGCGGCGGCTCCTGCAGACGGAGGCCCGCGTCGCGGGCGGCGACGCGATCCGGCACGAAGCGCGCGAGATCATCGCCCGGGTGCGCGCGCGCGTGGAGAGCGAGCTTGCCGCGGGCGGATAAGGCGCCGGCGCTCCTGCGCGCGCTGCCAGGGGTGGACGCCCTTGTCACCCGCGTGGCGGGCCATGCCGCGCTCGCCGGCATTCCACGCCGCCGCCTGACCGAGGCCGCGCGCGAGGTGCTTGCCGCCGAGCGCCGGCGCGTGATCGAAGGCGCTTCCGCGGCGGCCGCGGTCGAGGCACTGGCGGAGCGCGTGGTGACGCGCCTCTCCCAGAGCGGAGTGTTCTCCCTCGCGCGCGTCGTCAACGCCACCGGCGTGGTGCTCCACACCAACCTCGGCCGGGCGCTGCTCTCCCCTCTGGCGCGCGAGCGGCTGCAGGCAGTAGGGGGGGCGTACTCCAATCTCGAGATGGACGTGAGCCGCAAGGAGCGCGGCTCGCGCTACGCTCACGTGGACGCGCTCCTCCAGCGTCTCACGGGAGCCGAGGCCTCGCTCGTGGTCAACAACTGCGCCTCGGCGGTCCTGCTCGCGCTCGAGAGCCTCGCGCGGGGCAGGGAGGTCATCGTCTCGCGCGGAGAGCTGATCGAGATCGGCGGCGAGTTCCGCATCCCCGACATCATGCGCCGATCGGGCGCGACGCTGCGCGAGGTCGGCACGACCAACCGCACCCATCTCAAGGACTACGCGCAGGCGATCGGGCCCGAGACCGGGCTCCTGCTCAAGGTCCACACCTCCAACTACCGCGTCGTCGGCTTCACCGCCGCCGTGTCCTCGCGCGAGCTGGCCGAACTCGGGCGCGAGCGGGGCGTGCCGGTGATGGAGGACTTGGGCTCCGGCTGCCTCGTGGATCTCCGCCGCTTCGGGTTTCCGTACGAGCCCACCGTGCCCGAGGTCGTGGCCTCGGGCGTGGACCTCGTGTCCTTCTCCGGAGACAAGCTGCTCGGCGGGCCGCAGGCGGGCCTCGTCGTCGGCAAGGCCAGCTTGATCGGCCGCCTCGCGCAGAACCCGCTCAACCGCGCGCTCAGGATCGACAAGCTCACCGTGGCGGCTCTCGAGGCGACGCTGTACGCGTACGAGGCGGGCGACGCGCTCGAGACCATCCCGACGCTCCGGATGCTGACCGAGGCGCAGTCGGCGATCAGGCGCAGGGCCCGCGGGCTCCTCCGCCGCCTCTCGCCCGAGATCCAGGCGCGGCTCGGCGTCACCCTCGTGGACGCGACCTCACAGGTGGGCGGCGGCGCGCTGCCTACGGTCGAGCTGCCGACGGCCGCGGTGGCGCTGGGCACTCGCGAGCGCCCTGCCCAGGTTCTCGACGAACACCTCCGCAGCGGCCAGCCGCCCGTTCTCGGCCGCGTCCTCGACGACCGGCTCCTGCTGGACTTCCGCACCATCCTCCCCTCCGACATTCCCGCCCTCGCGGCCGCCCTCAGCCGCCTGTGACAGCGGCCAAGCATGTCGTAGCGGGGACCGCGGGCCACATCGACCATGGCAAGACCTCGCTCGTCAAGGCGCTGACCGGGACCGATACCGACCGACTGCCGGAGGAGAAGGCGCGCGGCATCACGATCGACCTGGGCTTCGCCTTCCTCGAGGAGCCGGGCGGCCTGACCATCGAGATCGTGGACGTGCCGGGCCACGAGCGCTTCGTCAAGAACATGCTGGCGGGCGTGGGCGGCATCGACCTCGCGCTCCTCGTCATCGCCGCCGACGAGGGCGTGATGCCGCAGACGCGCGAGCACCTCGCGATCTGCCAGCTGTTGCGCATCACATCGGGCATGGTGGCCCTGACCAAGACCGACCTTGCGGAGCCCGACTGGGTCGAGCTGGTCAAGGATGATGTCGGACGGCTGCTCGGGGGCAGCTTTCTCGAGGGCTGCCCCATCGTGCCCGTCTCGGTGAAAACCGGGCAGGGGCTGCCCGAGCTGCGCCAGACGCTGGCGCGGCTGGCCGCCCTCGTCCCGGGACGCCCGACGGACAAGAACGCGCGGCTTCCCATAGACCGGGTCTTCACCGTCAAGGGCTTCGGCACCGTGGTCACCGGGACGCTGATGGCCGGCCGGCTCGCCGTGGAGGACAGGGTCGAGATCTTCCCCCGGGCGCTCCAGGCCAAGGTGCGCGGTCTCCAGGTCCACGGCCGGGCCGTCGAGACCGCGCAGGCGGGGCAGCGCACCGCCGTCAATCTCCAGGGTGTCGAGCGCGCCGCCGTCGAGCGCGGGGACGTGATCGCGCCGCCGGCAGCGCTCGTGCCGACCCTCCTCGCGGACGCGACGCTCGAGATCCTGGCCGACGCGCCGCGGCCGCTCAAGGCGCGCGACCGCGTGCGCTTCCACGTGGGCACCCACGAGGTGATGGCCCGCGTGCTGCTCGTCGACAGGCAGGAGGTCGCGCCCGGTGACGTGACATACGGCCGCTTCCGTCTCGAGGCGCCTGTGTGCGCGCTGCCCGGCGACCGCTACGTGATCCGCTCCTACTCGCCGATCGTCACCATCGGCGGCGGTACCGTGCTCGACGTGGCCCCGCCCCGGTTCAAGCGAAAGAGCGGTGCGCTCGCCGACCACCTGCGTGTCCTCGAGACGGCCCCGCCGGCCAAGGTCGTCGAGGAGCACCTGCGCCAGGCGGGGGCGGCGGGACTCCGGGCCGCCGACCTGCGCGCCCGCACCCCGTTTGGACCCGAGCGTCTTCGCGCGCTGATCGAAGAGCTCCAGCAGGCGCAGGCGGTGACCACCGTCGACCGGGAGTGGTACGTGCACCGTGAAGCGAGCGATCGCCTCCGATCCCAGACCCTGGCGCTCCTCGAGGCCTTCCATTCCCAGAACCCGCTGCGCGGGGGAATCTCCCGGGAGGAGCTCCGGAGCCGCGCTGGCCACGCGCAGGAGAAAGTGTTCGCCCAGCTGCTCGCCGCGCTCGAGACCGACGGCGTCGTCCGGAGCGAGCGGGACCAGGTGCGCCTGGCCTCCCACGCCATCCGTCTGACGTCTGAGCAGCAGCGGGTCGTCGAGGGGCTTGAGTCCGCCTTCCTGGCCGCCGGCGCCGCGCCGCCCAGCCCCGAGGAAGCGCTCGGCCGCCTGGGGGTCAAGGGCACGGAGAAGCACGAGCTCTTCCAGCTGCTGGTCGCCGACCGGCGGCTCGTCCGCGTCAAGGAGTCACTCTTCTTCCACGCGGCGGCGCTCGGGGAGATCCAGGACACGGTCGTGGCCCACCTCAAGGAGAAGAAGGAGATCGGCCCCGCCGACGTCAAGGACCTCCTGGGCGTCAGCCGGAAGTACGCCATCCCCCTCATGGAGTACCTGGATTCCCAGCGCGTCACCGTTCGCCAGGGCGAGCGAAGGGTCCTGCGCTCTCCCTAGCCACCGCCCCCGCGTTGACATTGCAGGACGCTACGCGTAGGGTAAGGGGGCTTCGTACCTGGAAAGGAGTGTCGCCATGTTTGGTCTGGGCTATCAGGAGCTGCTCCTCATCCTCGTCATCGTCCTCATTCTGTTCGGCGCACAGCGCCTGCCGGACCTCGCCCGCTCGCTGGGCTCGAGCGTGAAGGAGTTCAAGAAGGGCGTGAACGAGCTCAAGGACGACGCGTCGTCGGCGCAGAAGAAGGACGACGACAAGAAAGCCTGACGCCCCCGCTGCCCCGCCGCCACCCTCCTCGCCTCGACCACCTGTGTCCCCTGATCGCTACGCCGTCGGCATCGACCTCGGCGGCAGCAAGCTGCGTGGCGGCCTCCTGAGCCCCGAGGGACAGCTTGTCGGGCGCCTCGAGGTGCAGACCGAGGCCTGGAAAGGCGCGCCGGGAGTCCTGGCGAACCTCAAGGGCGTCATCGGGCGGCTGCTCGACTCCACCGAGCCCGGGCGCGTCACCGGCATCGGCATCGCCGCCGCCGGCCAGATCCATCCCAAGAGCCAAGCCGTCGTCTACGCTCCAAACCTCGAATGGGAGAACGTGCCTCTCCGCGACGAGATCGAGTCGGTCTTCGGCTTGCCCGTTTACGTTGAGAATGACGTGCGCGCCGCCGCCTGGGGCGAATACCGCTTCGGAGTCGGACGCGGCGTCCAGAGCCTCATCGCGGTCTTCGTCGGCACCGGCGTCGGCTCGGGCGCCGTGGTGGACGGCATCCTGCTCCAGGGTGCGGGCAATGCGGCGGGCGAGCTCGGCCACACGCAAGTCGTACCCGACGGACTGCCCTGCGCCTGCGGCCAGCATGGCTGCGTCGAGGCCTATGCCTCGGGACGCGGCTTCGCGCGGCGCCTGGAGGCGGCCCTCGCGACCGGCATCGAGACCCGGCTCGCGCCAGAGACCGGCGGCGATCCTTCGCGCGTGACGGCGGCCCTCGTGGAACGCGCCGCCGCGGCCGGAGACGCTTTCGCGCGCGCGATCTGGAGCGACGCCGAGCGCTACCTGGGTCAGGCCATTGGCAACTACATCACGCTCCTGAACCCCGAGCTCCTCGTGCTGGGCGGCGGTGTGATGACGACGGTACCCGGGCTGGCTCCGGCGCTCGAGCGGGAGGTGCGGGCTCACGCCACCGTCCTTTCCCGGGATGTCCGAATCGCTCGCGCCGGTCTCGGCGACTCCTCGGCCATATTCGGCGCGGCCGATCGTGTCTGGGGGCACGTGTGAGCGCCGCTGCCCGCTGGGCGCGATCGCACCTCGAGCGGCACGCCGACGCCTGGCTCGCGAGCGGTCTGGCCGCGCTGACGCTCCTGTCCCGCTGGCCGTACCGGGCCCGGATGCTCTACAACTGGGACGCCGTGCAGTTCGCGCTCGCGCTGCGCGAGTTCGACATCGCCAAGCACCAGCCTCACCCGCCCGGCTATCTGCTCTATGTCGGGCTGGGGCGCCTGCTGAACATTCCACTGGCCGACCCGAACCTCGCATACGTCTCGCTCGCCATGCTCTTCAGCGCCGCCACCACCGTGACCGTCTACTGGCTGGCACGCGTGCTCTACGACCGCGCCACCGCCGCGTCGGCGGCGGCGCTCCTGGCCGTCAGCCCGCTCTTCTGGTTCTACGGGTCAGTCGGGCTGACCTACGCGGGCGAGGCATGCGTCGCCTCGCTGGTGGCGGCCTTCGCCTATGGCGCACTCCGCGGCCATACGCGCTTCCTCTACGGGGGCGCGGTGGCCCTGGGCCTCGCGGGCGGCATCCGCCCGTCGGTGCTGGTGCTGCTCTTCCCGCTCTCCGTCGGCAGCGCGCTCATCGGGATCCGCGGCGCTCGGCGCCTGGCGCTTGCCGCGGCCCTCATGCTGGGCGCCGTGCTGTCGTGGTTCCTGCCCATGGTCTGGCTCACCGGAGGTCTCGACGCCTATCTTCGCGCCTCGACCCAGCTCTACGGCTCCGTGGTCCTGCCGACCTCGGTGTTGGGCGGCTCCCTCGACGTGACGCTGGCCCAGGCCCGCTATGTCCTGGCGTCGGTGATCGTGGGACTGGGGCCGCTGGCCCTGGCCGCCTTCGCGCTACCGCTCTACGCCCGGCGCGCCGGGTGGGGCAGGCAGGAATGGTTCCTCCTCGCCTGGATCGTGCCGCCCGCGGTTTTCTACACCCTTGTGCACTTCGGTCAGGCGGGGTATGTCCTGACCTTCCTGCCAGGTCTCGTCATCCTGTTGAGCCGCGTCCTCGTGGAGGCCGTCGCGGCAGGGTCCGAGCGCCTCCGGCGCCCCAACTGGCGCTGGGGGCTGACCGCGGCTGCCCTCGTGCCGCTCTGCCTCGTGAGCACGGGCTTCTTCGTCAGCGCGCGCCCCGTGCCGCGTCATTTCGACAACCGTACCGGCGACGCGTGGATCTGGCGCGCGAAAGACGAGGCGCACGACTGGATCATGAGCCGGACGGCCGCGGCGCTCCGCGAGCACGAGGCGGTGATTCGCACCTACGTCGAGACCATCCGTGCCGTCTACGACCCGGCGGATACGGGGCTTCTCACCGAGGTGGGCAATACCCGCTCCTACCCCTGGCTGCGCCACGCGATGTTCTACCTGCCCGAGTACGCGATCTACCAGGTGCAGCTGGGCGAGCTGCCTCACGGTTTCTATGCGCCGCAGTCGGCCGCGACCATGATCCTGACGCCCGGCTCCACCGTCACCATCCCCCGCCGCGTGCGCCGGCTCGTCTGGTTCGTGGACCACTGGGACCCGGCCGTGCCGCGGCCGCGGGGTTTGCAGGAGATCCCGCTGCCGTACGGTCGCTTCCTCTACCTCCTGCCGTTGGGCCGCGGGCGCGCGCAGTACGCGGGCTACACCTTCATCCGCGACAAGCGGTGACGGGACGGGGCGCGCTCCTCCTCACCGCCGCCGCGCTGGCCGCCGCCGTCGGGCTCTTCCTCCAGCGCGAGCGACTCATCGCCGGACCCCTGGGCCTTCATGGCTTTCCTCTCGACGACTCGTGGATTCACTTCCACCTCGCCCGCAACGTGGCCGAGGGCCACGGCTTCGCGTACAACCCCGGCGTCCCCGTGTCGGGCTCGACGGCGCCGCTCTGGACCCTGCTCCTGGCCGGGCTTTTCAAGGCGGGCGGAGTCTACCCAGCGTGGGCCAAGGCGGCGGGCATCGCAGCCGCGCTCGGCGCCGCGTGGCTGGCGCGGCGGCTCGCTCTCGCGTGGACGGGGGACGCCGCCCTTGGCCTGACGGCGGCGCTCGTGACCGCCTGGAGCGCGCCCATGGTCTGGGGCGCGCTGTCCGGAATGGAAGTGGCGCTGGCCGCGCTCCTCGTGACGGCGGCCGTTGTCGCCCATGTCGAGGGACGAGCTGCGACCTCCGCCGCGCTCGTGGGCCTGGCCGTGCTCGCGCGACCCGAATCTGTCCTGCTCGTCCCGCTCCTCTGGCTGGCGGGACCCCTGACCGCCAGGCGCTCGGCCGTCGCCTTGGGCCTTCCCGCGGTGATGCTCGTCCCGTGGGTGGCGTTCAATCTCCGAACCTCGGGCACCCCCTTGCCTGCGACGGCCATCGCCAAGATCGAGGGCGGGCTCGTGGGCCTGCTCGAAGGTGCGCGGGAGTCCGCGGCGGTGACCTTGCTCTCCCGGCCCTGGCAGTTCGAGCGCGAGTGGACTACCTGGCTGGTCTCGGTCAATGTGCTGCTTCCCGTTCTGATCTTGCCGGGGCTCTGGGTGGTCTGGCGTCGGGGCGGGCGAGCCTGGGCGCTGCCGGCCTCGATTCTCTTTCTCCACCCGCTCGGCATGGCGCTGCTGGCTCCCTACCGGGGTCCGGCCTTCCAGGAGGGGCGCTACTCGATCCAGCTCCTGCCGCTGGCCATCGTGGTCGCAGTCAGCGCCCTGGCGCTAGGCGAGGGATGGCTTCGTCGCGTCGCCATGGCCCTGCTCCTCGTGGCCTCGCTTGCCTCGCTCAGTCCCGGCGCGACACGCTACGCCTGGGCCGTGCAGAACATCGATGCCATGCAGGTGAGCCTTGGCCGCTGGGTGCAGGCCCACACGCCGGCCGACTCCCGTCTGGCGCTCAACGACGTGGGAGCCATCGCCTACCTCGGGCGCCGCGAGGTGGTCGACGTGATGGGTCTCGTCACTCCGGCCATCATCCCGTACCGTCGCGACGGCGAGGCGGGCGTCCTTCGATTTCTCGAGCGCGCCTGCCCGGACTACTTGATCATCTTCCCCGCGTGGTTTCCGGTCCTCTCGGCTCGCACCGACCGCTTCACGCCCATCCACCGGGTCAGGCTCGAGCGCAATACCGTGGCCGGAGCCGACGAGATGGTGGTCTACGAGACAGCCTGGAACCGCTGGCGCCCGGGTCATGAGACTTGTCCGGGCCGCGGGTAGCGGGGCTATACTGATCTGGTGATGAGTCGATCGAGGCGGGCGGCGTTCCCCGCGATCTTACTGGGTCTGGCGGTGGTGGGGCTCTGGCCCTCGATCTCGTGGGCCCAGATGTACCGCTGGACGGACGAGCAGGGCGGCACCCACTACGGCCAAGGGATCTACGCCGTGCCGGAGCGCTTCCGGTCGAGGGCGCAGCTCCTGACCTTTCCCGAGAGGCCGGCGGCGCCCGCCGCGAGCCCATCATCGGCGGAGGGCGCCGTAAGCCAGGGGGCGCGCATCAGCTTTACCCCGGGCAAGCCCATCATGGTCTCGGCCAAGATCAACGGCGGGGGCTCGGCGCAGCTCATGCTCGACACCGGGGCATCGGTGACCGTGATCAACCCGCGCGTGCTGGCCGGTATGGGCATCGGCTCGCGCGAGGCGCTGCGGGGCTCAGTCAAGGGCGCCACCGGCTCGGCCGACGTGCTCTTCGTTCCCGTCGAGAGCATCGAAGTGGGTGGAGCGCGCTCGGGGCCACTTCGCGTGGCGGCGCACGACGTCGACCTGGGTCAGGGTGACGGACTCCTGGGCCGCGACTTTCTCGACCAGTTCACCGTCAACATCGACAGCACGGCAGGCGTCGTCACGCTCTCCCCCAAGTAGCCGGCACGTGTCGCTCACGTCGACGGGCGCCCAGCGCCGGCTCTTCCGCGCGGCGGCGGCTCTCCTGGCCGTGACGTTCTGCCTGGCGCCCGCTGCGCATGCCCAGCTGTACCGCTGGACCGACGATAGCGGCGAGACCCACTTCGGTCAGGGGCCCGAGAGCGTGCCCGAGCGCTACCGCAGTCGAGCCCGTTCCGTCGGCACCGTGGATCCGCCACCCGCGCCCTCGGGTCCGGTCGAGGCGAAGGTCACCGACGGCGTCACGCGCATCGCGTTCCCGCCGGGACGCCCCATCATGGTGACAGCGAAGATCAATGGGCGTGGCCTCGTGCAGCTCGTGCTCGATACCGGCGCCGACCGGACCATGATCAAGCCGGCCGCGCTGTACGGCTTGGGGGTCAGCTACCAGGACGCGCCCAGGCTCCACTTCCGCGGCGTGACGGGCGCCGCGTCCGCCTATCTCGTGAGCCTCGGGAGCCTGGAAGTGGGCGGGGCGCGCGTCGCTCCGCTGCGCGTGTACTCGCACGATGCCCAGATGGGCGGCGGCGCAGCGGGTTTGCTCGGCCGGGACTTCCTGAACTATTTTCGCGTCACCATCGACAACGTTCGCGGCGTCGTGGAGATCGGCCCCAGATAGTCCGAGGCCGCCCGACCGGCGGGGGCTTTCTTGCCCTAAACGCTTATCGGTGTTACGTTTCTTCCTCTATGGACTACAAGGAAACGCTCAACCTCCCGAAGACCACTTTCCCCATGAAGGCCAACCTGCCCAAGCTCGAGCCCGACATGCTCGCGCGCTGGGAGGAGATGGACATCTACGCCCGCGTCCTCCAGGCCTCGGAGAAGCGGCCCCTCTGGATCCTCCACGACGGCCCGCCCTACGCCAACGGGCACATTCACATGGGCCACGTGCTCAACAAGGTCCTCAAGGATCTGGTCGTCAAGTCGCGGGCGATGCTCGGCAACAATGCGGTGTACGTCCCTGGCTGGGATTGCCACGGACTGCCCATCGAGCACCAGGTCGACCTCGAGCTCGGCCTCGATCAGCCCGGCGTGGACGTGCGCCAGGCCATGGACCCCGTCGAGAAGATCCGCCGCTGCCGGGAGTACGCGCTTCGCTTCATCGACATCCAGCGTGAAGAATTCAAGCGGTTGGGAATCTTCGGCGACTGGGTGAACCGGTACGCCACGCTGGACCCCGCCTACGAGGCCGTCATCGTCCGCGAGTTCGGGCGCTTCGTGGGGCAGGGGGCCGTCTACAAGGGGCTGAAGCCGGTCCACTGGTGCATGTACTGCAAGACCGCGCTCGCCCAGGCCGAGGTCGAGTACGAGGACCAGAAGACGCCGTCCGTGTACGTGAAGTTCCCGCTCAAGACGGCGTCGCCCGCGCTGGCCAAGGCGCTCGGTGCGCGCCGCGCCTCGCTCGTCGTCTGGACGACGACACCGTGGACACTGCCCGCCAATCTCGCCATCGCGGTGCACCCTGGCGAGATCTACACGGCCGTGGAGCTGGACGGCGAAGCGCTGGTGGTTGCCCGTCCGCTGGCGGAAGCGTTCGCCGCGCTGCCGGCCCTCAAGGGACGGACGCGGCCGACGGACGTCGCCGTCCCGGGCGCCGCCCTCGAAGGCACGGTCTGTCGCCACCCCTGGATCGACCGGGACGCTCCGGTGCTCGGCGCGGACTTCGTGGCCATGGACACCGGCACCGGGCTTGTGCACATAGCTCCCGGGCACGGTGAAGAGGACTACGAGCTCGGGCGCAAGGCGGGCCTCAAGATCTACAACCCGGTGGACGACGACGGCCGCTTCATCCCCGAGGTCGCGCACTTCGCGGGGCTGACCGTGTGGGAAGCCAACCCGAAAATCATCGCGCACCTCAAGGAGGCCGGCGCCCTCGTCGCGGAGGTCACGCTCAGCCACGAGTACCCGCACTGCTGGCGGTGCAAGAACCCGACGCTCTTCCGAGCGACCGAGCAGTGGTTCATCTCGCTCGACAAGAACGGGCTCAGGGAGAAGGCGCTGGATGCCATCCGGAACGACGTGCGCTGGATCCCGGCGTGGGGCGCGGACCGCCTCTTCAACATGATCGCGCACCGGCCCGACTGGGTGCTCTCGCGCCAGCGGGTCTGGGGCGTGCCGATCGTGGCGTTCTACTGCCGCGCGTGCTCGGCCCTGCTCCTGGACGAGCGCGTCATCGAGCACGTGGCGGGGATCTTCCGCGACGGGCGGGGGATCGAGGAGTGGTACCTACGCCCCGAGAGCGAGCTCGTGCCGCCCGGCACGCGCTGCCCGGGATGCGGTGGCGGCGACTTTCGCAAGGAGACCGATATCCTCGACGTGTGGGTGGACTCGGGCTGCAGCCACGCGGCCGTGCTGGAGACGCGCACCAATCTCCGCTGGCCGGCGGACATGTACCTCGAGGGTTCGGACCAGCACCGC
>WNFC01002722.1_pt1 | contig 19049 bp, 17 predicted proteins | sample 5400541 | NCBI WGS metagenome assembly WNFC01 (sample SAMN13153342, study PRJNA577476) | soil metagenome | isolation source: 120 cm saprolite under Douglas fir tree site 2 hole 2 replicate 1 | place: USA:California | collected 2015-04-18 | reverse complement strand
GGGACGGCCTCGCCCAAGGGACCCTCGACCTCGTGGCGAGCGACCACTCGCCTGCGCCTCCGGCCCTGAAATGCCTCGAGACGGGCGACTTCGTGCGGGCATGGGGCGGGATCGCGTCGCTCGAGCTGGGGCTCGCCGCTACCTGGACCGGAGCGCGCGACCGCGGCCGAGACCTGGGAGATCTCGCTCGCTGGTGCGCCACGCGACCGGCCGAGCTCGCGGGCCTCGCGCGCAAGGGACGGATCGCGCCCGGGTGCGATGCCGACCTCATCGTGTTCGATCCCGAGGCGACGTTCACAGTCGTCCCGGACCGCCTGCGCCAGCGCCATCCGGTCACACCGTACGCGGGGATGGTACTCACGGGAGTCGTGCGCCAGACTCTGGTGCGGGGAACGCGCGTGTATGAGGAAGGGGAGTTTCCGGGGAGGATGATCGGCAGATGGCAGAGGTAGCGCACGACGGCTTGATCGATCTCGCCGCCGCGCGGGTGGGCGGGCGGGCGCTAGCTGCGTCGGACGAATTCTTTGCGCCCAGGCACAACCTGCTCGCGGCCGGGGGAGCCGTGTTCGTCGAGGGCAAGTACACCGATCGTGGGAAATGGATGGACGGGTGGGAAACCCGCCGCCGGCGCGGCCCGGAGGGCGGCTACGACTGGTGCATCATCCGGCTCGGCATCCCGGGCGCGATTCGCGTGGTCACCGTGGATACCACCCATTTCCGGGGAAATCATCCAGCCGCCTGCTCGCTCGATGCGGCGCAGCTGTCGGGCGAACTCCGTGTGAGCGCTCGCGCGCTGCGCACGCTGGATCTCGCGTTCGTGGAGCTGTTGCCGCGCTCGTCCCTGGCCGGTCACACCGAGAACGAGTTCGCCGTCGCGAGTGACGCGGCCTATACGCACGTGCGGCTCAAGATCTATCCCGACGGCGGCGTGGCGCGGCTGCGCCTTTGGGGCGAGGCGCGCCCGGACTGGCAGAAAATCGCAGCGGCGCGGCGCACCATCGATCTCGCCGCGGTGGAGCACGGCGGCGTGCCGCTCGCCACGAGCGACCGGTTCTTCAGCGAGCCGTTGAACCTGATCATGCCGGGACCGTCCCGCGACATGGGCGACGGATGGGAGACGCGGCGCCGGCGCGGGCCCGGTCACGATTGGGTGGTGCTGCGCCTCGGCCGCCGGGGTGTGATCGAGCGCGTCGACCTGGACACGACCCACTTCAAGGGCAATTTCCCCGAGAGCGCGAGTCTCGAGGGCTGCGACGTCCCGGGCAGAGGCGCGCCGCCTGACGGGGCTCCCTGGCGGGAGCTCGTTGCCCGGACGACGCTGCGGGCCAATGCGCGCCACCGCCTGGCCGTCCCGCCTGGGAAGCGCGAGCCGGTCACCCACGTGCGGCTGAACATTTTCCCCGATGGGGGGGTCGCCCGCCTTCGGGTGTGGGGAAAGGTGGCACCGTAACGGCTCGGACGAGCGCGAGTAAACTCGCGGCTCGGCATCTGCCCGAGAACGGGCAAGACGCCGCTTCAGCGGCAGTGCCGAGCCGCGGCTTCAGGCGCGGATGACGGGCGAGCGACTAGCCGGTTATCTCAACGCCCTGTCCGACGAGCGGGCCCGGGCGGCACTGCAGCGTTGCTGCGGCGCGCGGCATTGGGTGGACGGGATGCTCGCGGCGCGCCCGTTCGCGAGCGACGCCGAGCTGCTGGCGGCGGCGGAGCGGGTGTGGTGGGGCCTGGGGCGCGCCGACTGGCTCGAGGCGTTCGCCGCGCACCCCCGCATCGGCGCCCGGGCGGAGGCCATGACGGACTGGGCGCGGCGCGAGCAGGCGGGAGCGAACGGCGCGGCCGAAGCGACGCTCGCCGCGTTGGCGCAGGGAAACCGCACGTATGAGGAGCGGTTTGGGCATGTGTTCCTGATCTGCGCCACGGGCCGGACGGCCGACGAGATGCTGGGCGCGCTGCGCGGCCGTCTCACGAACGATCCCGCCAGGGAGCTGCGCGTCGCGGCGGAAGAGCAGGCGAAGATCACACGGCTCCGACTCGATAGACTGGTGGTCTCATGAGCGGCATCACGACTCACATCCTGGACATCGCGCGGGGACGCCCCGCGGCGGGCGTTGCGGTATCGCTGGCGCGCCGCTCCGGCGACGGTTGGGCCGAGCTCGCGACCACCCGGAGCGACACCAACGGCCGCGTCCCGAACCTGCTCCCCGGCGACCTGAAGTCTCCCGCCGGTACGTACCGCCTGCGCTTCGACACGGGCGCGTACTTCGCGGCGCTGGGCGTCGCGCCATTCCACCCGTTCGTCGAGATCGTATTCGAGATCAGCGATGCCGAGCAGTATCACGTTCCATTGCTCGTCAGCCCGTTCGGCTACACGACTTATCGCGGCAGCTGAGGCGCGCCCCCCCCGTGAGCGCCCACCTCGAGCAGTGGCTCAACCTCGCGCTCCGCTGGGCCCACGTGATCACCGGTATCGCCTGGATCGGCACGTCGTTCTACTTCAACTGGCTGAACAGCCGGCTCGCCCCGCCTCCACCCGAGCGTCAGGAGCCCGGCGTCGCCGGCGAGCTTTGGTCGGTGCACGGCGGCGGGTTCTACCGCGTGGTGAAGTACACGGTGGCTCCCGGGGAGCTTCCCCGTACGCTCCATTGGTTCAAGTGGGAGGCGTACGCCACCTGGCTCACGGGGTTCGCGCTGCTGGTGCTGGTCTACTACTTGGGCGCGGCGTCGTTTCTGGTCGATCCCCGGGTCGCGCGGCTGTCACCGGGAGCGGGTGTGGCGGTGGGGGTCGGGACGCTGATCGCCAGTTGGGTCGTGTACGACGCCCTGTGCCGCTCGCCGCTCGGAGCCAGGCCGCTCGCCCTGGGCGCGACGCTGTTCGCGCTCGCCACGACCCTGGCGTGGGGACTGTCCCAGCTGTTGAGCCCGCGCGCGGCGTACCTCCATGTCGGAGCCGCGATCGGTACAATCATGGCGGCCAACGTGCTCATGGTCATCATTCCGGCCCAACGGGACATGGTCGCCGCACTCGCTGCGGGTCGCTCACCCGACGCGGCGCGCGGCAAGCAGGGGGCGCTGCGGTCGCTCCACAACAACTATCTCACGCTTCCGGTGCTGTTCATCATGGTGAGCAGCCACTACCCGGCGACGTACGGTCACCGGCTCAACTGGGCGATCCTTGCGGGGCTGGCGGTCATCGGAGTAGCGACGCGTCATTGGTTCAACCTGAGGAACCAGGGCCGGAAGAACGTGTGGATGCTGCCCGCCGCCGGGCTCGCGCTGGTCGCGCTCGCACTCATGACGGCGCCACGATCGGGCCAGGCGCCGAGCATCGGCGCTCAAGTCTCGTTCGCGGACGTGCGTCTGATCGTCGCGCGCCGCTGCGCCGGCTGTCACTCGAGCGCGCCCACGACGCCGGGGATTCCCGCCGCGCCGCTGGGCGTGCTGCTCGACACCCCGGACCAGATTCGGGCCAACGCGCCCCGCATCCTCGCCGTCGCGGTCGCCGCGCAGACGATGCCACTCGGCAATGTGACGGGGATGACTCCGGAAGAACGCGAGCTGCTCGGGAAATGGATTCGTGCAGGGGCGGCGCTACGGTAGCGCCGCCCTTGCTTCTGCTTCACTAATCGCCCCGCAGTCGAGCGCGCGCCGGATCAGGCGCGCGCGCACGCCGCGGGCCGCCGGGTCTTCGAGCACGGTCCCAACCGTCGGAGATTCGAGGCACTCTCTGAAGAACCCGTAGGCCGCGGCGTACCGCGTCACCAGCTGCGCTGGGTGCAGATCCCATCCGTGGTAGAAGCCGCTCACGAGCGAGTGCCGCACATCCTGGAAGTGCAGCCGCCAGGCGCGAAGCAGGTGGTCGCGCGGCGGGACGGGGAGCACGTTGGTCGAGCCGGCCGACAGGACAACCTCGGTCTCCGCGAACGCTACCTGCATGACATGGCGCGCATAATCGCAGACCCGATGGCGCAGCCGCTGCTGAAAGGGGGCGATCTCCAACGCCGCCGAGTAGTCGTAGACGCCGAGGTGCACGCCGGCACACCGCCCGCGCGTCGCAGCCGCGAGCGCCGGGAGCGGGCAGCGGCCGTCGGGTGCCAATAGCGCCCGCGGCGTCTCGACCATCAGCTCGATGGTGAGGGCCCCCGCCTCGAGACGGAGCCGCGACTCGAGGTCCTCGAGTAAGCGCACAAGCGTAGTCACTTCGTCGAGGTTGGCCACCTTGGGAAGGGTCACCGTCAACTGCCCGGGAAGCTTGCCGCCGCTCCGCTCGACCAACGACGTCACGAACAGGTTGAGCGTGCGCCCCGCTCGCGCCGCCCGCTCGGCCGCGAGGGCCTTGATCCGGATACCGAGGAACGAGGGCAAGCCGTCGCGCGCTAAGCCGGCTGCGACCTCCGCACCGGCCGCGCGGGCTGCCTCATCCTCTTCCCCATCCGAGCGGTTGCCGAACCCGTCCTCGAAATCGATCCGGAGATCCTCGATGGGCTCGCGCTGCAGCTTCTCGCGCAACCGCGCGAACACGCGCTCGTCAACGGGGAAATCGAGCGCGGCAGCGAGTGCCCGCGCGTCGGGGGCACACTCGGCCAGCGTCTTGAGCGCCTGCTCGCCCCATTCGGCGGCGAGCCTCGCCCGGAACAGGTGCGCGCCGACGTACGCGGTATGGATCGGGCGGCGCCCGGGAGGGGGCGTCACGCTCGCTTTCCCCAAAAGTCCCGCAAGTCGTGATACAGCACCCGCGCCATCACGCGCGTGCGGTAATCGGCACTGGAGCGAATGTCGTCGATCGGAGCCACATCCTGCCCGATGGCGGGCAGGAGGGCTTCCGGGGATGCGATTGGGATCCCGGCCTCGAGCAGCCGCTCGACTGCGGGGCAGCGGCGGATGGTGGGTGCGACGCTCGCCGCCACCACCCGCCACTCGGCGCCGGAGCAAGTGACGGCCAGGCCGACCTTGGCAATCGCCTGGGCCCGCCGCGCCCCGATCTTCTCGAACACCTGGTAGGTGTAGCGGCGCCGTGGAATCCGGATCTCCACCACCAGCTGATCGGTCCGGCGCTTCATCTGTTTGTAGCCGGCATAAAACCGGTCGAGTGGGACCTCCTCCCGGCCGCTCCGCGATTCGAGCACCACGACCGCGTCATAGGCCATGAGGACCGGCACGCCGTCTGCCGCGGGCGAGGCGTTGACGATGTTCCCGGCCCACGTGCCGCGCGCCTGGATCTGAATCGCCCCTACCTGGCGTGCGGCGTCCACCAGCAGCGGCAACTCTGCACGCGCGCGCGCGTCCAGGATCACGTCCCAATACGTCGTGAGCCCGCCGAGGATCAACTCGTCCTCGGTCCAGCGCAGCGGCTTCAGGGAGTCGAGCCGGGACAGGTCCACGTAGGTTCGCTCGTGCGCCTCGACGCGGACCGGCCAGTGCACCAGGAGATCGGTCCCGCCGGCCATCGGGACCGCCGTGGCGTCACTCGCGAGCTGGTTCAGAGCCTCGGATAGGCTCGCAGGCAATAGGACGTTCACCCTTCCCGCTTCCCCCTTCCCCTTGCCTCGAGCGCTTCCTTCACCGAGTCGATGATCCCGTCATATCCCGTGCAGCGACAGAGATTTCCCGCCATGAGCTCGCGGGTGTCGTGCGTCTCGAGCAGCTCGGGATGCTCGCGGATCCACCACGCCGTCATCACGACGCCGGGAGTGCAGGCCCCGCACTGTGTGGCGCCGCACCGCTCGAACGGCTCGAGCGCGCCCGGGTCGAGGCACTCCACGGTCTCCACCCGAAGCCCCCGCACCTGGTACGTGGGTACGAGGCACGAGTTCACCGGCAAGCCGTCCAGGTACACGGTGCAGGCCCCGCACTCGCCCTCGCCGCAACCCTCTTTGGTGCCGGTGAGTGAGAGTTGATAGCGGAGCGTGTCGAGCAGGCGGGCGGCGGGGTCGATCTCGAGCGAGATGGGCGACCCGTTGAGGGTGAATGAGATCTCCATCTCAGTCCAGGAGCTCCATCAGTTTTTCCGGGGTCAACGGTATCGCACGCGGGTCCGCGCCGGTGGCTCGGGCCACCGCGTTCAGAATCGCGGGCGCCGGACCGTCGATCGGCAACTCGCCCAACCCCTTCGCGCCACCCGCGCCGTGCGGGTATGGGTTCTCGAGGAACGCGACCCTCACCGAGGGGACGTCGTCGGAGGTGGGGATCAGGTAGTTGGTGAGCTGGTTGTTCGCCATCGCCCCGTCCCGCCACTTGCACTCCTCCATGAGCGCCCAGCCGATACCCTGGACCACGCCCCCCTGGACCTGTCCCTTGGCGAGCGTCGGGTTCAGCACTTTGCCCACCTCCTGCACCGCCACGAAATCGATCACGCGAGTGGTGCACGTCCGCAGGTCGACCTCCACCTCCGCGACGTACGCGGCCCACGCGAACGCGCCGTAGGCGTCACCTCGGTACGTCTCGTCGTCCCACGCAATGCCGGGGGGCTTCTCGTAGGCCGCTTCGCCGAACAGGGACTCTCCGGGGTGCTCCCGGTGCCACCGTTGAATTGACTGCTTCACCGCTGCGCCGCGGGCCGAATCGTCGAGGCCCACGCGCCGGCGCAGATCGTCGGCCGCGCGCTCGATCAGGCCGCCCACGATCATCGTGGTGCGCGACGCCACCGTGGGCCCCGAGTTCGGGACCCGGCCGGTGTCGGCTTCGGCGATAGTCACGTCTTCCGGCGCCAAGCCCAGCCGTGCTGCCGCAAGCTCGGTAAACACCGTGAGCGTGCCCTGGCCCATCTCGATGTTGGCGCTCAACACCTCGACGCCGCCGTCCGGGCGGCCCGCCACGCGCAGCCGCGACTTGAGCGCCACCTCACCGCCGCCCGTGAACCCGGCGCCGTGATAGAACGTGGCGAGCCCCGAGCCGCGGCGGAGCGTCGGGTGCGTGGCGTTGAACGCGGCGTGCTCCCGTTGCTTGTCCCGGTAGCTGGATAGCTCGAGGGCCCGCTCCATCACGGCCAGGCGATCGGTGCCGTCCCGGATCACCTGACCGGTGGCGGTCGTCTGGCCGTCTCTGAGCAAATTGATGCGCCGCAGCTCGACCGGATCGATCCCGAGGGTCGCCGCGATCACATCCATGTGTCGCTCGCCCGCGAACTGTGACTGGGGGGCGCCGAAGCCGCGGAATGCTCCGAACGGCACGGCGTTCGTGAACATCGCGCGGCCGGTGATGCGCACGTGCTCGCACGCGTACGGCCCGGCGGCATGGATGATCGCGCGCGACAGCACGACCGGAGACAGGGTCACGTATGCGCCGCCATCGATCACCACCTCGATGTCCTGCGCCACGAGCCGGCCGCCGCGCGTGAGGCCCGTGCGGTGGCGCACCAGCGCGGGGTGCCGCTTGGTGGTCGCGGCCATGTCCTCACCGCGGTCATAGATCAGCTTCACCGGCCGGCCGCTTTTCAGTACGAGCAGCGCAGCGTGCAGGGCGATGTGAGATGGGAATTCTTCCTTGCCGCCGAAGCCGCCGCCGGTGGGCGTCTGGATCACCCGGACTCGTGTCTCGTCACGCGCGAGCGCGTGCTGGAGCGCCTTGAGGACATAGTAGGGGCATTGCATCGAGCCCTTCACCACCAGCACGTCGCCCTCGAGCTGGGCGATCATCCCCTGGGTCTCGAGGTAGACGTGCTCCTGGGCGCCGGTCTCGTACGTTCCGGTGACCACCACCGGTGCATCGGCGAGGACGCGCTCCACATCGCCCTTCTCGATCTTGAGGTGCTTGATGACGTTGTCGCTGCCGTATTGGATCTGCTCTGGGGCGGGCGGGACGCGGAAGTCGAGGGCGGGCGGCTCGGGCGCGACGACCACCTTGACCGAGTGGACGGCGCGCCGCACCGCCTCGCGCGACGGGTGCGCGAGCAGCAGCACCGGCTCGTGCACGTGGCGCACGTAGCTGGCCGCGAGCACCGGCTGATCTTCCTCGATGAGGGCTACGACGTTCGGCCCCGGGATGTCGCGGTGGTCCACTACGACGAACTGGGACCAATCGACGTCCTTGCCGAACCGGATCGCGGTGACGCGGCCGCGCGGCGCCGGGCTGCGCACCGTCATGCCCCACAGGAAGCCTTCGAGCGGCAGATCGTCCACGTACCGCTCGCGGCCGGTGAGCTTGGCGAGTGCTTCGCGACGCCGCATGGGTTGCGAATTCTGGATCGCGCGACCCGAAAGGGCAATGGTGGGAGCGACGCCCCGTCAGCCTGAGGCCATCGTGGCCCCGAGACGCGTCGCTTCGTATCTTGGGCTCCATGAGCGACGTGCGGGCGCGCCTCCATGCCGCGCTGCGTGGTCGTTACGCTATCGAATCCGAGCTCGGCTACGGCGGGATGGCGGTAGTCTATCTCGCGCACGACCTGAAGCATCACCGCAGCGTCGCCATCAAGGTCTTCAAGCCCGAGCTTGCTGCGGCGCTCGGTCCCGACCGCTTCTTGCGGGAGATCGAGATCGCCGCTGGGCTCACCCATCCCCACATCCTCGGGCTCCACGACTCCGGGGAGGCTGATGGCCTCCTCTACTATGTGATGCCGTTCGTCGCTGGCGAATCGCTGCGTCGCCGTTTGGCGCGCTTGAAGGCTCTGCCGCCTGCCGACGCCATCCGAATCGCCTGCGAAGTGGCCGAAGCGCTCCACTACGCCCACCAGCACGGCGTCGTGCACCGGGACATCAAGCCGGACAACATACTGCTGGAAGGCGAGCACGCCGTGGTCGCAGACTTCGGCATCGCCCGCGCCATCGCGGCCGCGGGGGAGCGCCCGTTGACCGGGACGGGCGTCACCGTCGGGACTCCGGCCTACATGAGTCCCGAGCAGGCAGCGGGAGATCAGGTGCTTGACGCGCGCAGCGACGTATACTCGCTGGGGTGCGTGCTGCATGAGATGCTGACCGGAGCGCCCCCCTTTTCCGGGATCAATGCACAGGCGGTACTCGCCCAACATCTGACCGAGCGGCCGCCCCCCCTGCGCGCCCTGCGCGGAGCGGTGCCCGCGCGTCTCGAGCGGGTGATCCACACGGCGCTCGCGAAGCAAGCGTCGGAGCGGTTCGCCAGCGCGGCGGCGCTGCGGGAAGCGCTGCAAACCGATCTGCCACCCGTGCGCGCACGCGGGACGCACCGTCGGGCGGCCGCGGCCGCCGTCGGGGTCACGATTCTGGGCGTCGGGATGTGGCTGCTCCTCGGGCGGCGGTTTGCTGCGAACACGCCTGCGACCGACCCCGGTCTCGTTGCCGTCTTGCCGTTTCGGGTGAGCGGAACGGACTCGGCGCTCGGCTTTCTGCGCGAAGGCATGCTCGACCTCCTCGCGGCCCGTCTCACTGGCGAATTCGGACCACGCGCCGTGGATCCGCGGGCGCTGCTGAGCAGCTGGCAGCGGGCACTACGAGCGAAGGGGGGTGAGTTGAGCGAGGATGGGGCGATTGGCGTCGCTCGCGGTCTCGGCGCGGGGCGCCTGATGGGCGGCAGCATCGTGGCGGGACCGCGCGGCATCTCCATCCAGGCCTCACTCGCACCCGTGCGGCCCTCAGGGCGCGCGGCGCCGACGCTCGCCAGCGTCGCGGGCCCATTGGACAGCCTGCCGCGGCTGGTCGATCAACTCGTCGCCCAGTTGCTGGCGCGCGAGGCGGGCGAGTCCACCGCGCGGTTGACAGGGCTCACCAGCACCTCCTTGCCGGCGCTGCGCGCGTACCTCGACGGGCAGGCCAATTACCGCCGTGGCTCGTATGCGGCGGCCGTCGGGTCGTTTCGCCGGGCGCTCGCCGTCGACTCCACGTTCGCGCTGGCGGGGCTCGGGCTCCGGAACGCCGCCATCTGGACGAACTATTCGGTGGACGCAGTCCCCCAAGGCCTCCGTGCCGCGTGGACCTTTCGGAGCCGGCTGAGCGAGCGGGACCGCGATTACCTCACCGCGCTGGTCGGGACTCACTACCCCGTGGTGCCGTCGTACGCGGACCAACTTGCGGGGTGGGAGCGAGCCGTCGCCGAGATACCGGATCGCGCCGAGGCCTGGTTTGAGCTGGGCGAGGTATATCTCCATTTCGGACCCTTGATTGATCTCGACGCCGGTGCGGACCGGGCTGCGACGGCCTTCAACCGGGTGCTCGATCTCGACTCGACGTTCCTCGCGCCCCTGCAGCACCTGTATCAAATCGCGAGTTTCCAGGGTGACACCGCGGGCGCGCGACGGCTCGGCGTGCTCTTCCTGGCGCGGGCCACCGGGAGCGAGGCGACCCTCGGTCGGTGGCAGATCGCGTTGGCCCTGCGCGATTCCGCCGCGCTCGTCAGCGCGCGCCTCGCCCTGGACTCACTGGGTCCCGACGACCTGCTGGCCGTCGCCTTTTTCGCGCAGATCGCGAGCGTCTGGGCCGGGGGAGTGGGCGACGCGGAGCACGCCGCGGACCTGTTGTGGCAGCGCGCGACGACCGGCGCCGAGCGTCAACTTGCCCGGGGTGTGGCGCACAATCTTGCGATGAACCGAGGACGCCCGGGCGTCGGCCGCCGCGCGGCCGAGGCTCTGGGCCCAAGGGTACAGGTTCTCGATGCGCTTTACTGGGACGGGGACACCCTCGCCGGCGCCGCTGCGGCGGGCCTGCTCGCGCGCACCGGCCGCGACGACGACCTGTGCGCGCTCGAGCAGTGGCGTCAGTGGCACGGGGGAAGCGCGTCGGCGGCCCGCACGATCGCGCGGTTGCGCAGGTCCAGGAGCGCTTGTGTCCCTCTCTTGGAGGCGTTGCGCGCCGTCGTGGAGCGGCAACCGGACGCTGCAAGACGCATCGAGTCCTTCGATTCGTTGCTCCGACTGGGTCCCCCCGTCGACGACGACCTGCGGGAGGCGAACCTCGTCCTGTCTCGCCTCCGCGAGAGTCGGGGCGATCCCGTCGGCGCCCTCGCGGCCGTCCGGCGGTACCCCTTGCTCCCCAGCGGAGAGCTGTATCTCACCAGCTATCTACGGCAGCAGGCCCGGATGGCGGTGCTGACCGGGAGGCCCGCCGAGGCCATCGCCTCGTACACACACTATCTGCAACTGCGCGGGGCCCCCGAGCCGACACTCGCGCCCCAGGTGGCGCAGGTGAAGCGAGAGTTGACGCGACTACGCGCCGGAGGCGCGCCGGCGCCGTGACGCGTGGCGGGCGGGCGCCGGGCTGTATTCCTCGAGGATGTCTTCCAGCAGCTCGATCATGAGATGCAGCGTCCAGAAGCCGCTCACCACCACCAGCGCAGACTGCTCGTGGGTGAGCGGCAGACGGTCGAGTGTCCGGAAGAACCGATCACGATGCGTCCGATCGAGATCCGCGTGCTCGAGCAGCGTACGGAAGGCGCTTCGCGGCAATTCCGTTCGCGCGATCACGCGCTCGACCTCGGCGGCCGACGGTGGGTACCCCTCCAGCACCGCGATGTAGCCGAGCAGGGCGACCGGGTGGTGGTGGAGCACCCAGTAGTACTGCGACCCCACCAAAGCGGCGACGCTCGGCGGCGGGACGCGCTCGAGGACCTCGCTGCGCGGCACGCCCAGCGTCTCGAGATCGTCGAGCAACCACTGATCGTGGTTGCGCTCTTCGGGAATGTGTGCCGTCAGGTAGAGGGCGAGCCGAGCGGCGGCGGGATCGACGCGGGCCGTCCGGGCCGCCCGAGCCCGCGCTGCCTGCATGAGGGGCACGCTCGCTCGCGTTGAGCAGTGAAGCGCGAACAGATACTCGGGAAACAGCTCCGAGAATCTCGGATGCGTCCACAGGGCGCGGCTCGCGGCGCGAGCAGGCGTCGTCAGAAGGTCGAGCTTCTGGCGGAGACGCTCGCTGTTGCTAGGGCGGCTCATTCAGAAGATGAAAAAGCCCCTCACTCGCGAGCCGCGGCCCACCTTGCGCCCGATGCTGATTAGGGCTCTCACCTCGGCCGCCGTCAGCCGGTTGAGCTTCCGGATGTCGACGCTGGTCAGCCGACGCGGCACCAGCCGTGAACGTACCAATAGCGTGGCCTGGGGGCTGAGCCGGATGGCGGTCATGGCAGGCATCGTTTCCTCCGTTGGGAGACCGCAGCGAATGTACCGGTCGCAACGCTCTTCGGCGAGACTGGGACTGGGCCTGGCGAATGGCTCCGGTGACGCCGACGCTGGACGCGACCTCGGCCGCCGTGTACGTTAGCGCCTCGTTTGTCTTCGGCGCCCCGCCCGTCTGGCCGATTCAGCCCGAGTGGCCGTCTGGCGTGGGCGGCGTCGTTTTCGGTCTGCGCGAGGAGGGCCGGAGCCTGACTCTCGAGTTGTCGATCGCCGTGACCGTCAACGGAGTCCGATACGCGCGCGCCGTCGAGCCGCGGCTGCTCCTCTCCGACTTCCTGCGCCACGAGCTGGGACTCACCGGCACGCACGTCGGGTGCGAGCACGGCGTGTGCGGCGCCTGCACCGTGCTGTTGGATGGAGAGGCGGTCCGCTCCTGCCTGATGTTCGCCGTCCAGACGGATGGGCACGACGTCGTGACAGTCGAGGGTTTGTCGGACGGCTCGGGCGATGCGCTGCATCCGCTCCAGGCGGCGTTCCGCGAGGCCCATGGGCTGCAGTGCGGCTTCTGCACGCCGGGCGTCCTCATGACGCTCGTCCCGTTCCTGCGCGACCATCCCGATCCGGACGAGCGCGAGATCCGCGAGGCGCTCTCCGGGAATCTGTGCCGCTGCACTGGTTACCAGAACATCGTCGCGGCCGTGAGACTCGCCTGTGGCGCGGCCGGGCGCGCCTAGCGTGATCGGCCAGCGCGTCCGTCGCAATGAGGACGCGCGGCTCCTCACCGGACGCGCGCTCTTCGTGGACGACGTGCGGCTCGACGGCCTGCTGCACGTGGCGTTTCTGCGCAGCCAGCACGCCCACGCCCGGCTTTCGAGCGTCGACGTTTCCGCCGCTCGCAGCCGCGCGGGAGTCGTGGCCGTATACACGGCCGCCGACCTGGGCGACTACTGGCGCCCTGGTCCGCTGCTCGTCCCGCCCCCGCCCATTCCCGGCCTCGTCTTCAACCCCTGCACTCAGGTTCCGCTCGCCAAAGACAAGCTGCGCCACGTGGGCGAGCCCATCGCGATGGTCGTGGCGGAGAGCCGGTATCTGGCCGAGGACGCGCTGGACGACCTAGTGGTGGAGGCCGACCCGCTTCCCGCCGTGGTGGACCTCGAGGCCGCGCTCGCCCCCGGGGCGCCCCGCGTGCACGACCAGCTGCCGTCCAACCTCGCGGCGCACGCGATACAACGGAAAGGGGACTGGGCGCGGGCCTCGGCCCGCGCGCATGCGCTCATCAAGCGGCGCTTCCGCTACGATCGCGGTGCATCGGCCGCGATCGAGAACCGCGCCGTCGCGGCGCATTGGGACTCGCGCGCCGAGGAGCTGACGGTGTGGGATACCACACAGGCGCCGATCCCCATCCGGAACGGCCTCGCCCAGCTGCTTGGCCTGCTCGAATCGCAGGTGCGTGTGGTGGCGCCATTCGTGGGCGGCGGCTTCGGGCCGAAGATCATGATGTTCTATCCCGAGGAAGTGCTCGTACCGTGGGCTGCCATGCGGCTGGGGCGCCCGGTCAAGTGGACGGAAGACCGCCAGGAGAATTTTTTCGCCACGACGCAGGAGCGCGGCCAGATCCACGACGCCGAGCTCGCCGTGACGAAGGACGGCAAGATCCTCGGCGTGAAGGACGTCTTCCTGCACGATACCGGTGCCTACGATCCCTACGGCCTCACGGTGCCGATCAACAGCCAGTGCACCCTCCTTGGGCCGTACGACATCCCGAGCTACGAGAGCGAGTTCACCGCGGTCTTCACGAACAAGACGATCGTTACGCCGGTGCGGGGCGCGGGGCGCCAGCACGGCGTATTCGTGATCGAGCGGCTCCTGGACTTCGCCGCCAAGGAGCTGGGGATCGACCGCGCCGAGATCCGCCGCAAGAACCTGCTCCGGCCCGACCAGTTCCCGTTCAACAACGAGATCCTGTTCCAGGACTCCGCGCCCCTCACCTACGACAGCGGCGACTACGCGCCCGCGCTCGACCAGGCGCTCAAGGCCATCGACTACAAGCGCTTCATCCTCGAGGAGCAGCCACGGCTCAAGGCGGCGGGGCGTCACGTGGGGATCGGCGTGGTGTGTTACGTCGAAGGGACGGGGATCGGCCCCTACGAGGGCGCGCGCGTCACCATCGAGCCGAGCGGCCGCGTGCGGCTGGCGACCGGCGTGGGTACCCAGGGGCAGGGGCACTTCACGGTGTTCGCGCAGATCGTCGCCGACGTGCTGGGCGTGGACGTAACAGACGTCCACGTGATCACGGGCGACACGCGGGAGTTTCACTGGGGCACCGGCACGTTCGCGAGTCGCGGCGCCGTGGTGGCGGGCAGCGCCTGCCATGCGGCGGCTGCCCGAGTCCGCGAGAAAATCCTGGACCTCGCGAGCCGCGAGCTCAAAGCGGCGCCGGGCGATCTCGTGCTCGACGGCGGGCGGGTGCATGTGCGCGGCGACTCCAAGGCTGGCATCGCGCTCGGCGCGCTGGCGCTCAAGGCGAATCCGCTGCGCGGCGCCGTGCGGCCCGGCAGCGAGCCCGGCCTCGAGGCCACCGCGTACTTCGGGCCCGACCGAGGCAGCACCGCGAACGGCGTCCACGCGATGCTCGTCGAAGTGGACCCCGAGACGGCGCAGGTCGAGATCAAGCGCTACGTCGTCGTGCACGACTGCGGCCGCGTGATCAACCCCATGATCGTGGAGGGCCAGATTCAGGGCGGCGTGGCGCACGGCATCGGCAACGCGTTCTATGAGCAGCTCGTGTACGATGAGGAGGGACAGCTGCTCAACGCCTCGTTCATGGACTACTTGCTCCCGACCGCAACCGACGTCCCAAACATAGAGACGACCCACCGGGAAACCCGCTCGCCGCTGAACCCCGTGGGCGCGAAGGGTGTGGGCGAAGCCGGTGCCATTCCCACCGGCGCGCTGTTCGCCCAGGCCGTCGAGGACGCGCTCGCCGGCTCGGGGTTGGAGATCTGCGAGATCCCGCTCAGCCCCAACCGCCTGTTCGAGCTGATGAACGCGACTCGCTCGGACGGGGGGTGAGGACGATGAAACCCGCGGCGTTCGCGTATTTCACACCGGCCACCGTGGACGAGGCCCTGGCGCTCTTGGCCGAGCACGGCGGCGAAGCGAAGCCGCTGGCCGGCGGCCAGAGCCTCATTCCCGCGATGAACTTCCGGCTGGCCCGGCCCGCGGTGCTCGTGGACCTCAACAGGGTTTCCGAGCTCGCGTACGTGCGCGCCGAATCAGGCGGCCTCGCGCTCGGCGCGATGACGCGGCAGCGGGCGGTCGAGCGGAGCGACGTGGTTGCGCGCGCGGCGCCGCTGCTCGCCGAAGCGATGCCCTCCATCGCGCACCCGCAGATCCGGAACCGGGGCACCATCGGAGGCAGCATCGCCCATGCCGATCCGTCGGCCGAGCTGCCGGCGGTGATGCTGGCGCTCGACGCGCGGTTTCGGGCCAAGAGCTCCAGCGGCGACCGTTCGATTCCCGCGGGTGAGTTCTTCAAGGGCATGCTCGAGACGGCGCTCGAGCCGGGCGAGCTGCTGTTCGAGATCGCAGTCCCGCCGCGCCCCGCCTCGAGCGGCACCGCGTTTCTCGAAGTGGCGCGCCGCCACGGGGACTACGCCCTAGTGGGGGTTGCAGCCATCGTGACGCTCGACCCGCGCGGTCGGTGCAAGGAGGCGCGGATCGGCTTGCTGAGCGTGGGCGATGGGCCGGTACTCGCGACCGAGGCTGCGAAGGTCCTCGTCGGCCAGGCTCCGTCGGAGGAGCTGCTGCGAGCCGCGGGTAACGCGGCGGCCACGCGCGACATCGATCCGCCGTCCGATATCCATGCGTCGGCCGCCTACCGCCGCCAGCTCGTCGCCGTGCTCACGCGCCGCGCGCTGGCGCGCGCGTTCGAGCGTGCAGAGCAGGCTTAAACAACTGACCCCGGGCGCGAGCCCCGGGGATCGAGGAGCCCATGAAGATCTACGACCTCTCCCAACCCCTGAACGAGCGCAGCTCCTTTTGGCCCTATTACCCGCCGTTCGAGGTCAAATACATCAAGCGCAAAGCCGAGCACGGGGTGAACGCCCAGTACATCATGACCTCGAATCACATGGGCACGCATCTCGACGCGCCGCGCCACTTCGTCACGGCCGGCAAGACGATCGACGAGCTGCCGCTCGAGTGGTTGTGCGGTCCGGGCGTAATCGTCGACCTGCGGGACGAGATGGACGAGCTGGCAGTCTACACCCCGCAGATGATCGAGAAGCGGGTGCAGGTGAAGCCAGGCGACCTGGTGCTGCTGCACACGGGGTGGCACCGCTACGCGGACTTCGGCGCCACGCCGGACGAGGAGCGCTACTACCACTATCACCCCGGCGCGCATCCCGACCTGGTGCCGTGGCTGCTGGAGAAGAAAGTCCACGTGTGGGGTGTGGACTGCGTATCCACCGACCATCCGATGAACCTGCCGATCGGACGCTTTCTGGGGAAGGGCATGCACGGCCAGTGCGACAAGGTGCGCGCCAAGGCCGAGCAGAAGTTCGGCGGGAAGGCCGCGGTGGATAAGATGTTCCCCGACTCCGCCTACCAGCTGACCCACAACGCGCTGTTCCCGAAGGACTGCATCCACATCGAGAACCTGGGCGGCGAAATCGAGGCGCCCGAGCTCCAGAACAAGCGCCTCATCGTCGGCTGCTTCCCGTGGAAGTTCAAAGGAGGCGAGGCCGCATTCTGCCGCACCGTCGCGTTCACTGGAGAATGGAGGATCTAGCGGAGCGGTCCGCCACTGAGCTCGCGCGGCTGGTCCGGTCGCGCGAGGTGTCGCCGGTCGAGGTGGTCGAAGCGTGCCTGGCGCGGGTCGAGAGCTTCAACCCCGCCGTCAACGCCGTCGTCACGCTCAACCCCCGGGCGCTCGACGAGGCCGGCGAGCTCGAGCTGCGGCTGGTGCGCGGCGAGGAGGTGGGTCTGCTCGCGGGCCTCCCGGTCGGCATCAAGGACGTGACGCCCGTCGCGGGCCTCCGCACGACGTACGGGTCGATCCTTTACCGGGATCACGTGCCCACCGAGGATGCGCTGGTGGTGCGGCGGCTGCGGGAGGCGGGTGCGGTGATTCTCGGAAAAACGAACTGTCCCGAGTTCGCCGCCGGTGGGAACACCTTCAACGAGGTGTTCGGCCGCACGCGCAACCCGTGGGACCCGACGCGCAGCGCCGGTGGCTCGACCGGCGGCGGGGCAGCGGGGCTCGTCACCGGGATGATCACGCTCGCCGAGGGGACGGACCTGGGCGGGTCGCTCCGCATCCCCGCGTCGTTCTGCGGCGTGGTGGGGCTCCGGCCGTCGGTCGGGCTCATTCCGACCTATCCGGCGGACTGGGCGTGGGACACGCTCCAGGTCGAGGGCCCCATGGCCCGCACCGCCCAAGACGTGGCCCTGATGCTCCAGGCCGTAGCGGGTCCGAGCCCCCTTTCTCCACTGTCGCAGCCCACCGCCGGCCGCAACTTCGTGGCCGCGGCGGGCCGCGCCATCCCGCAAGGCTTACGGGTTGCTTACTGCCCCGACATCGCCGGGATCGGAATCGATCCCGCCATCGAGCGGGTGTGCCGCCGGGCCGCCGTCGGGCTGGGCGAGCTCGGCGCGGAAGTCGACGAAATCGAGCTCGACCTCTCGTTCGGGCGGAAGGCGTTTCTCGCGCTACGCGGGTTGTGGTTCGTCGCGCAGATGTTTCCGCGGATGGACCAGCTCGACCGGTTCGGAGCCAACGTCGCGGGCAACATTCGCGCCGGGCTCGACACGACGAGCCGTGACCTCGGCGCCGCTGAGGCGGCGCGCGGTCGCATGTGGCATCTGTTCCGCGAGCTGTTCGGGAAGTTCGACCACCTGCTCACCCCCTGCATGGCGGTCCCCCCCTTCCCGGTGGACCAGAATTATCCCGAAACGGTGGCCGGCAGGAAAATGGAGACGTACGTCGACTGGATCGCGCCCACGTTCGTGTTGAGTCTCAGCGGTCTTCCGGTTGCCTCGGTACCCTGCGGGCTCGATCCCGATGGGCTGCCGGTGGGTCTGCAGATCGTCGGCAAGCCGTTCGGCGAGGAGGCGCTGCTGGCCCTTGCGTCCCAGGTTCAGCAGCGCCATCCCATCGGCCGTCCGCCGCTGCATCGCGAGGCGACGAGCCGGTAAGCTTCTCATCCGAGACCGACCCGGCAACGCGTGACAGCCGTCACCCACCAGTGCGCCCACAATCGCCGATGTTCTCGATAACAAGGAGGCCTCCTGTGACGGGCAGCCAGTGGGCACGGTTACGCAGCGATGCCAGCGTCCCGCTGCGGCGCGGGGCATGGTATCGCGTCCTCCGGGTGACGGCGTCTGACGCGATCCTGGAGGTGAACCAGCGGGTGATCAACGTGCCGCGCGCTGCGCTCCAGGTGACGGGCCGAGCGCCCGGCGTGTGGGCGATCGTTCCGCGACCCGGCAACGCGCGACAGTTGCCGCACAGCTGGGGTGCCCGCTACGGCGTGTGCCCGAAATGCCACGCGCGAGCGCCGCTCCCGAAAGGGCCCGTCAACATGCGCTGCGGGAAGTGCAGCGGCGTGTTCGACGTGGGCTGGGGCGACTCCTACGACGCTTGACGTCGATAGCCGCCGCGGCCCCTAGAGCGCCGACTTGCCAGCCTTCTGTTGCGCCTCCTTGCGCACCAGCGCGAAGCCTACGGCGTTGAAGTTGTAGTCGGCGATTTCCCGGAACAGCTGCTTCGCCCGCGCCGCGTCGCCCGCGCCCTCCGTGGCGACTGCGAACTGATACTTGACGTACGGGTCCAACAGATTGCCCTGCCGCAGGTGTGCGGCCGCGTCATTGTACTTGCCCTGATAGAGCGCGATGAATCCCTCAAGTTGGTGCATCGGCTCGAGCTTGCGCGGGTTGGCGTCGGGGGCGAGTAGCTGGGTGATGCGATCGGCCTGCTTCTGGGCCGACGCATAGTCCCCGCGGCGCGCCGCGGTCCACCCTTCGAGGTACGCGATCTGTGCCT
>WNFC01004729.1_pt1 | contig 19052 bp, 14 predicted proteins | sample 5400541 | NCBI WGS metagenome assembly WNFC01 (sample SAMN13153342, study PRJNA577476) | soil metagenome | isolation source: 120 cm saprolite under Douglas fir tree site 2 hole 2 replicate 1 | place: USA:California | collected 2015-04-18 | reverse complement strand
GATTCTTGCGGTAATAGTGCTGGTGAAATGGCTCCGCCGGGTAGAACCTACCCTCAGCCACGATCGCCGTGACGATCGGTCGGTTGAACCGTCCCGCCAGTTGCCGCTTCGAATCCTCCGCGACGCGCCGCTGCGCCGCGTCCCGAAAGAAGATCGCGGTATGGTATTGCGGCCCATGGTCGCAGACCTGCCCGTCGGGATCGAACGGATCGATGTTGTGCCAGAACACGTCGACGAGCTTGTCGTAGCCGACCGTGCGTGAGTCATAGACGACCTGCACGGACTCGAGGTGCCCCGTCTGGCCAGCCGAGACGGCCTCGTAGCTCGGATCCACCTCGTGACCGCCCGCGTACCCCACGGTGACAGACAGAACGCCGGCGAGCTGGTCGAACGGATGCTCCATGGACCAGAAGCAGCCGCCGGCGAAAGTCGCTGTGTCGGGAGTCGCTCGCCCGTCATGCAACGACGCCGGCGCCACGACACCGAGTGTCAGCGGCCTGGCGAAGGTGAAGGTGAGCAGTAGAAAGAGTTTCATGATGCCTCAATGTGGCCGGGAGTGGGGGTCCGGCGGAAGTGCCAGCGGGAATTCTTAGAGGATTATCATCTTTCTCTCACCTGAGGTGCCTTGGCGGAGCGATTCTTCATCTGCCGTCGCGCTTCGAGTCGTCGTAGGTTTCCGGCGTGCAGATCCTCATTGTGGAGGACGACCGCGATCTGCGGCGCTTCCTGAGCAAAGCCTTCCGCGAGGAGGGCTATGGGGTCACCGAGGCCGAGTCGGGCGACCGGGCTCTGGAGCGCGCCCTGGGCGGCAGCTACCACTGCATCATCCTCGACGTCATGCTCCCTGGACGGGACGGGTTCGCCGTGGTGGAAGAGCTTCGCCAGCGCAGCGTCTTCACCCCGGTGCTGATGCTGACCGCGCGCGATGAGCTCGAGGCACGGGTGCGGGGGCTCGAAGGCGGCGCCGACGATTACCTCACCAAGCCGTTCGATCTGTCCGAGCTGATCGCGCGGGTGCACGCGCTGATCCGTCGCGCCGAGCTGCGCCACAAAGACGCGACGTTGACAGTGGGGAATCTGATCCTCGACCCGCTGACGCGGCGCGTCACACAGGACGGCCGGGTGGTAGACTTGAGCCCGCGGGAATTCTCACTCCTCGAGTTCCTGATGCGGAACGCCGGCCGAACGGTCTCTCGTTCCCGCATCGCCGAGGCGGTGTGGAACTACAAGTTTGACCCCGAAACAAACGTCGTCGACGTGTATGTGAACTACCTGCGCAAGAAACTCAGCTTCGCCGGCCAAACGGCGCCGATCCGCACCGTGCGCGGGACCGGCTACCGGCTCGAGGCGCCGTGAGCGAGCGAGCGCTCGCCACCGTCCTCACGCGGCGCTTCAGCCGGGTCGCCTGGACAGCGCTGGCGGGTTTCGCCGCGGTAGTTGTCGTGGCCTTCGCCGTCGCGGCCGAGGCTGTATTGCGCCGCTCGCTCGAGCATTCGGCCGACGTCATCCAATCGCTGCTCGGCGCCTACACCGACTCCGCCGGCGCGCCGGGCGGCGTGATGCCCGCCATGCTCGCCGACCAGCTCCTCGGCATGGGCGGGCAGGTCGTCATCACGCGCACGACCACTAACGCCGGGGGCATGCAGCAGGTGTACTATGTGACGCCCGGCATGCCGGCGAAGCGCCTGGAGGGCCTGCCGGCGACCGCTTCCCCCGACGAAGTGCGTCAGGTCCTGCTCGCCGCCATCGCCCAGCGCGCGCGCTGGCGCTACCGCATGCTGCACCGCTCGGCCGGTGCGTTCGACATTTACGTAGTCGCGAGCCGCGAGCCCTATGCGGTCGCGCTGGCCGCGCTCGCGGCGGCAGCGGCCCTGCTGCTGCCGATCGCGGCGCTCAACGCCAGACGCGGCGCACGAGCAGCAGTAGCGGACGCCCTGCGACCACTCGAGCTCGTGACCGCGGAGACACGGGCAATCGGACCGGCAGAGCTCGGCAAGCGCATCGGGAGTCCCACAGGTCAGGCCGAGGTCAGCGAGCTCGCCAACAGCATCAACCGCATGCTCGAGCGCGTGGACGGCGCACATCGCGCGCTCGAGTCCTTCACCGCCGACGCGAGCCACGAGCTGCGCACGCCGCTCACGCACCTGCGCGCCCAAGTGCAATGGGCGTCGACCGACGGGCGCTCCGAGACGGAGATACGGGAGGCGCTCGAAGCCATGGAGCGCGAGCTCGAGCGCACGACGAAGATGGTAGATGAGCTGCTGCTCATCGCGCGCGGAGAAAACCGACAACTCGCGCTCGCGCGCACGCCGTTCGACTTAAGTGCCGTGGTGGAGGAGGTGAAGGGAATCACCGAGGCGATGGCAGTGGGCCGGGACATCGAGGTCCGCAGCCTACTTGCCAATGCCGTGTGGGCGCTGGGAGACGCGGATCGCACGCGCCACATCCTGCTGAATCTCGCGTCCAACGCGGTGCGCTACACCACAAGTGGCAGCGTCACGTTCTCGGTGCGAGCGAACGAGGCGATGGTGGGCGCAAGCGTGCAGGACACAGGACCGGGGATCCCCCGGGAGCACCGCGAGCGCATCTTCGACCGTTTCTTCCGGATCGACCAATCGCGTAGCCGCGCCCGCGGAGGCACAGGACTCGGCCTCGCCATCGCGCGACTCCTCGCGCAGCTGCAAGGCGGCCAGATCACCGTCGAGAGCCCCCACCCCCACCCCCCACCTTCAGGTGGGGAAGAAGGGGGGGGGGGGGGCAGCAGCTTCACCGTGTGGCTGCCGGCCGCCGACCGCACCCCCCCCCCCTGACCCCCTCTCCGCGACTGCGGAGAGGGGAACGAACTGGGAAAAGCAGCCGCTAGCGGGCCACCAGCCCCGCGACGGCCCCGGGCATGTTGCCGACGCGACCGAGCACGGTCAGATGGCCGTCACGCTCTACGCGCAAGGCCACGATCGGCCCGCTGCCACGGAGCTGGTAGAGGTAGCGGCCGTTGATGCTGGTGGCCAGATCGATATTGCCCGGGCCCACGTCGGCGGTATTGCCGCCCGCATCGAGCAGGGTGAGGCTGCCGTCAGTGCCCACCGCGAATCCAGAGATCGTGCCGCTGCGCGCATTGGCGGTGTACGCGAAGCGTCCGTTGTTCGTCACGACCAGCCAGCAGGGGGCCCCCTGGTGCGTAGCCACGGCTCCGCTTGTAACCGTCAGGATGCCGTTCGCGCCAAGCACATAGGACGACGCCGTGCCGGCCGCCTCGGAAACCAAGAGCTCGTTGCGGAGTCCGAATGCGAATCCGAACGGTGTGGTGCCGGCGGAAGCCTGCGGTGTGGGGCCCGTGGCGAGACCATCGGAGCCTACGGCGTACACGTCGATCTTGTTGGTGGTCTTCTCCGTCACCGCGAGCCAGCGGCCGTCTGGGCTGAACGCCACCTCGGCAGGGCCGACTGCGGCACCGGAGAGCGAGCGGGTCGCGCCTGGAATCGCCGTCGCCCCCCCGTCGTTGTCGAGCGCGAACCCTGAGATGTTGCCGCGGCCACCCGCGTTGAGGACGTAGAGCAGGTTGCCGTGAACGGTCAAGCTGATGGGCTGCGTCCCGCCGGAGGCGATGCGCTTGATGAGGGCGAGTCCCGTCGGACTCACGCGGAGTATGGAGAAGTCATTACTGCCTGCGTTGACGGCGAACAGCCAGCGTCCATCGTCGCTCAAGGCGAGCGCGCCTTGCGAGCCCAAGCCGCTTCCCGTCCCTGTTCCACCGGTCGCGACTGTGCCCGCGGCGGTGAGCGTGCCGTCCGCCGCGCGAGTGAACATCGCGACCGCGTTCCCCCCCCCCCCGGCCGTCGCCGTCAGGTTCATCAGGGTGTACACGGCGCCCGGCGCGTCGTCGGTGGCCACGGCGCTCGTGGCGCCAGCCTCGAGCTTCACGGCCTGCGCCGCCGCTCCTCGCGGACCCATGCCCCCGTGGTCTGGCGAGCACGCGGCGAGCGCGGCAGCTGCGAGGGCGACGACTGCGATCTGGTTGTGCATTGGTCCAGCCTCCCCATGAGAGTGAGACGCGTTGTGCTACTGTCGTGGGAAGATTCGCTTGGTGGCGGTGTCGCGGATGCGTCAGGCAGGCGTTATGAGAGGCTTCTCATACTCCTCTCATTCCGTGCGGCACGCAGGAGAGGCGCTTCGCTCAGCGCGGCTTGAGAAACGTGCCGTCGCGCAGCTCGTCGTAGGCGGTGCGCAGCTCCTGTTCGGTGTTCATCACGATCGGTCCATACCAAGCGACGGGCTCCTCGATCGGCCGCCCCGAGACGAGGAGAAACCGGATTCCTGCTTCGCCGGCCTGCACCGTGATCTCATCGCCGCTGTCGAACAGCACGAGCGAGCGATTCCCCGTCTCCTCCACCGTTGCGCCGGCGGCCTCTCCGGTCCCTGCGCCGACCCGCTCGGTGAGGACGCCCCGCGGTGCCGAGGCATCGCGGAAGCTGCCGCTCCCCTCGAACACATAGGCGAAGGCGTGGCGTGAGGCTTCCACGGGCAGCGTCTTGCGCCGGCCGGGCGGCACCCAGACGTCGAGGTAGCGGGGGTCGGCGGCCACACCTTCCACCGGTCCAGTCTTGCCCCAGAATGTGCCACACACGACGCGCACACGGGTGGCGTCGTCGTCGACCACCTCAGGAATCGCCTGCGCGGTGATGTCCTGATAGCGGGGAGCCGTCATCTTGAGGGAGGATGGCAGATTGGCCCATAGCTGGAACCCGTGCATCCGGCCCCGCGCGTCACCCTGCGGCATCTCCTGATGGAGGATGCCGCTGCCGGCCGTCATCCACTGGACATCCCCGGCGCCGAGGGAGCCACGGTTGCCCAGGCTGTCGCCGTGCTGAACGGTGCCGCTCAGTACGTAGGTGATGGTTTCAATCCCCCGATGCGGGTGCCACGGGAATCCGGCGAGATAGTCCTCCGGATGCTCGTTGCGGAAGTCGTCCAGCAGGAGAAAGGGATCGAAATCGCTGGTGGCTCCGAAGCCGAACGCCCGGCGCAGCTTCACGCCCGCGCCCTCGATGGTGGGCTGCGACTGCACGATGCGCTTGATGGGTCGAATGGACATAGTGGCAATCTCCTCGAGGTTCTCTCAGGCGATCTGCTGGTCTGAGTCGTGGCCCGCCACCGTCGGATAGAACGGTTTACCACTTTCGGCCAGGCGGAGCGCCAGCTCCGGCGCGTCGGGAAGCCAGATCAGTGCCAGCCAGATGGGGATCGGCGGCTCGAGAAAGGGACGATACACGATCGCTGCGGTCGTGGGGAGGTACTGGGCGGCGACCGCGTCGTTCGCGAGCGCCCAGGCGTCCCCGGCAGCGATTTCCACGTTGCCCGACGGCGCCTCCGGCGGCCGCTCGCGATGCCGCGTAGGGACCAAACCCCGTTCCCGCAAAGCGCTTTGGATGGCGCGGTAGAGCTTGGGCCAGCGCCCGGTGGCAAAGTGGAGGAACGTCAGATTCCGCAGCTCCCGCAGCTGCACCGCCGGCTTGGCCGCGAGCGGATGGCTCGTCGGCAGCAGGACGCCGGTGAGCGAGGAGTCGGCCAGGCGGCGCGCACCGAACCCGCGGATCGGCCAGGTCGCGAGAAAGGTCGCCGCGACGTCGACTCGGTGCTCGCGGAGCGCGGAGCGTTGCTCCGATTCATCCAGGGCGGACACGCGCACTTCCACTTCCGGGTGGGTGTTGCGAAATGCCGCCACCAGCTCCGCCACGATGGGAGTGTAGACCGTCAGATCGCTGTGCGCGAACTGCAGATACGAGGCGCGATGCTCGTCCGCCCGGCGGGCGCTCGTGATGGCGCGAGCCGCGTTCCCGAGCGTGCTGCGAGCTTCCGTGAGGAACGCCTCTCCCGCCCGAGTCAACCGGACGCCGCGGGGCAGTCGCTCCAGCAGCGTCACACCCAACTCCGCTTCGAGATCGCGGACCTGCTTGGACAGGGCGGGCTGTGCGACGCGGAGCCGAAGGGCGGCGCGCACGAAGCCGCGCTCTTCAGCGACCGCGACGAAGTAACGTAGGTGTCGGAGTTCCATTTGCGATTTGCTGATCTTTGATATACTATGATAGGCAGAGGTGGTCAACCCCATGTCCAACGAACTCGAGCTGCTCGACATCCAGCAGGCAGCCACACTCCTCCAGGTGAGCGAGACGTCGCTGCGTCGCTGGACTAATGCGGGCCGTCTCGCCTGCCTCCGGGTCGGCGGCCGACGGGAGCGTCGCTTTCGGCGCGTCGATCTGCTGGCGTTTCTCGAAAGGAACCCGGGCGCGGCCCCCCAGGTGACCGGCGCCGAAGCCCTGGGCCTCCCCGCCGGTCATCTCTGCGGCCTGTATACCAGTGACCTCACGCGGACTCGCCAGGCCGCACAGTTCCTTGCCGACGGCCTGCGTGCTGGCAGCACCTGCTTTCTCGCGGCGGAGCCGGACGTTCGCGATCGCGTGCGCGCGCAGCTCGAACGTCAGTGGCCGTCGTCGCGACACGACATCGCCGCGGGACGGCTGGTGTTTTCGGATTACGCGGCCACCGCCGCGGCACAGCTCGAGTTCTGGGAGACCGGGTTCGTCGCCGCCACGCGCGCCGGTGCGCGCTCCCTGCGCGTCGTTGGCGACGTCTCCGGGGGGCAGCTCGGCCGGGGCGGCGCGTTCGACGAGGTGCTCGAGTACGAGGCCGAGTATGGTCGGTCGCTGGTGCCGCGCTTCCCCCTGACGACGCTCTGCTTATACGACGCGCGAGGACTCTCGGGCGTAGAAGCGGCGCGCCTGCTCCAGGTCCACGCCGACGTCTTCCGCTATTCCGCGGAGCGTTCGCTCGCTAAACAATAAAGTATTGGACCAGGGGGCCTGGAGAGCCCAGCTTCGGCTACTGACGCTGCAACTTGCGGTCTAGCGGTGTTCCAGCAGGCGCAGCGCCCGTTGAATGCGCTCCAGGGCGGCCTCGAAGGCGCCACGCCAGTCGACACCTGACTCGCCGGACTCGCTCGCTTCGCTCAGCAGCTGGAGCGCGTTTCGCAGGTGTTCGCCAGGTGCCTCGACGGTGCGCTCGACCCCTCGCCGGGAGGGTCGTCCACGTCGGTCCAGCGTGCTCCGGCGCTCAGGACCACGCCGCCGGTCGACCACCCGGCGCCGCTCCTGGGGGGCTCGGGTGAGGGCGCTGCGGCGGGGAGTCTCGCGCCGATCAATGCCGCCGCGCCGGTCGATGAGCAGTCGGCCGGTCACTGCGCCGGCTCGTGATTGAGGAGGGAGGGGAGGGGGGGGTACGGGGGCACACCCTAAATCTGGCGCAGGCAGGCGCTTTGAGCTAGGCGGCCCCCCTGCCCGTCGCGCCAGCGCCCCTTTCAAGAACACCGTAGCCATCCCTCTCGCCGCTGCGTAGTGTGCAGGTGCACCGGGACTCGGATGGGCGACATCTATGACGCCTGAGCAGTCATCTCGTTGGACGCGCGTCCCTGGCCTCCTCGCCGGCATCGTGGCCGCCCACAGCGTCGTCGTTCTGGTCGGCTGGTCCTCCGGCTGGCAGGTGTTCACCCGGCCGTCGCCGCGGTTCATCCCAATGGCCCCTTCCACGGCGCTCGCCTTCCTCGTGCTTGGGCTCGCGCTCCTCGCGCGCCGCGTCTGGGCCGCGCGCGCCGGCGTTCGTGTCGCCGTCGCGGCGGGAGCGTGGGCGGTGGCGGGCCTTGCGGTCCTCAACCTCGCGTTTCCGGCCCGGCTGGACGAGATGCTCGGGGGGGCCGCCGGCAGTTTCGGGCCCGTTCGCCTCGGCGTGATGTCCCCGCTGACCGTCGGCGGGCTGCTCCTGTTGGCCATGGCGATCGGGCTGCTCGCTTGGCGGGCGCGCGACGCCAGCATCTGCGCCACGCTCGCGGCCCTGATGGGGACCATTGTCGCCCTTGGCTACGCCTACGGGACGCCGCTGCTGTACGGGAGCGCCACTATCCCCGTCGCCCTGCCCACCGGACTCAGCCTGCTGCTTCTGGGGTCTGCGATCGTCGCCGCTGCCGGGACCGGGGTGTGGCCGCTGCAGCCCCTTCTCGGTCCATCCCCCCGCGCCCGCATGCTCCGGGCCTTCCTGCCGGCGACGGCCGGCCTCGTGGCATTTGTCGGTCTGCTCGACGCCCGGTTCGGCAACTCCCTCGGTGCCAATCGCGTCCTCATCACGGGGTGGTTCGCCATCGCGGGGGTCGCGCTGGTCACCCTCCTCGTATCCCGCCTGGCGCGCCGCATTGGGGGAGAGCTCGATCGCGCCTACGCCGACCGCCACCAGGCCGAGCAACGCTACCGGGAGGTGTTCGAGCAGACCCTCGCCGGCATCGTGACGACCGTGGACGGCCGCATTGTGCTCTGCAACGACGCGTTCGCCCACATGTTCGGCTATGCCACGTCTCAAGAGCTCGTGGGGCAGCCGGCGACGTCCCTCTATTGGGAAGACGAGGATCGCGACCGCGTCCTCGCGGCGTTGCAGGAAACCGGCGCGCTGCACAATTGGGAATTCCGCTTGCGACACCGGGACGGTCGGCCGGTCTGGACCCTATCGAGCGTCACCCTGCACGCCGGGCCAGGTGGCGAGAGGCAGATTAACAGCACCATCATCGATATCAGCGAGCGCAAAGCGCTCGAGCAGCAATTGTGGCAGGCCCAGAAGCTCGACGCGCTCGGCAGCCTGGCGGGCGGGGTGGCCCACGACTTCAACAACCTCCTGACCGCGATCGTCGGGTACGCCGAGCTGATGCGCCTCGACTTGCCCCCCGGCGACCCGCGTCTTGAGGACCTCGAGGAGATCGACAAGGCGTGCGGCCGCGCCGCAGGCCTGACACGGCAGCTGCTGGCGTTCAGCCGCCGGCAGCCATTCGAGCCGCAAGCGCTGCAGCTGGACGAGCGCGTTCAGGACATGGAGAAGATGTTGCGGCGGCTGCTGGGTCCGGACGTCCGACTCGTCACCGCCACGGACGAGCAGTTGGCCCGGATCTGGGCTGACCCCAACCAAATCGAGCAGGTCGTCCTGAATCTCGCGGTGAACAGCCGAGACGCCATGCCGAAGGGTGGGACGCTCACGATCGAGACGCGCAATCAGCACCTGGACGAGCGCTACACCTCCGAGCATACGGATCTGCCGGCAGGAGCCTATGTCCTCCTCGCCGTGAGCGATACCGGGACCGGCATGGACCGCGAGACGTTGGCTCGCCTGTTCGAGCCGTTCTTCACGACCAAGGAGAAAGGCAAGGGGACCGGCCTCGGTCTCGCAACCGTGTATGGCATCGTCAAGCAGACCCGTGGCAACATCCTCGTGTACAGCGAGCCCGGCATCGGCACGACGTTCAAGTGCTACTTCCCCGTCACCGATGCGGAAGTCGGCCTGACAGTGCCGTCCGTCGCACCCGAGCAGGTCAAGGGTCAGGAGACGATCCTCGTGGTCGAGGATGAAACGGCGATCCTGACGCTCACCGTCTCCGCGCTGGAGCGGCACGGCTACCACGTCTTGCCCGCGGGAGACGGAGAGACGGCCATGCGCGTCGCGGCGGCCCATGAGGGCGAGATTCACCTGGTGCTCTCGGATGGCGTCCTGTCGGGTGTGCGTGTGCCCGAGCTGCTGCGGCGCCTGAAGGCCGCGCGCCCGCGAACGAAAATCCTGCTGATGTCGGGGTACTCCCAGGAGGCCGTCTTCCAGACCGAGATTGTCGAGCCAGCGACGGCATTCCTGGCGAAGCCGTTCACCATCCGGCAGCTCACGAAGCGGGTCCGGGAGGTGCTGGACGCGCCCCAGGAACAGCACTGACCCCCCTGACAACTCACGGCCCGATACTATTTGACACTTGGTCGATCGCGGGACACGTTGGAGCGCGGGCGTGGGCGTGATCCGCCACCCTCAAGACGCTAGACATAGGAGATACGAGCATGGTCCGCACCGGTCATTGGCTGCTCGCCCTGAGCCTCGCTGTCGCGGCGTGCCGCGAGGTCCCGGAGGCGACATCGCCTACCCCCCCCCGGCTCCTGGCCGACGCGCAATCGCAACCGAGCTCGCATAATCCGACCTGGTGGAACAAGTATCTGTTTCTGTCGCAAAACGGACCGATGAGTGGTGGCGCGCCCACCGCCTCGACGATCTTCGGCAACGTCGATGTGTCGAACGAGTGCGGACCCCAGAGCGAGACCTATATCACGGTGAATCCCAACAGCCCCCGCACGCTCGCCGGTGGCTCGAACGAGATCTTCCGGTTGCCGATGCGCGCCTACTTCTCCTCCGACGCCGGCGGCACATGGGGAGGTATCGACGTCCCGTTGCCGCCCCCGCTGTCGGGAACCAACGATACACGGTTCGGCTCCGACCCCTCGCTCGCCTTCGATACGCAGGGCAGCGTCTTCTACAGCTTCATCGTGGTGTTCTTCAGCGGTGCGTTCAATTCGCCGGGCAACGGGGTCGGCATCAACGGCACCGAGATGGCGGTCGCCCGCTCGGTCAACGGCGGGAGCACCTGGCCGCTCTTGACCCAGTTCTCCTTCGACGGGGGAGAGAACCACTTCAACGACAAGCCGATGATCACCGTGGACCAGAGCAGCGGGCCCTTCCGCGACAACGTCTATGTCGCCTGGGACGCGGCCTCCGGCGGATCGACGGGCGGTGGCATCCGGGTCGGCCGCTCCACAGACCACGGGGCGAGCTTTGCCGTCAACCGCGCTGACGATCCCAGCGGGCCGGGGCGGTCCATCGGCGCCGTCCCGTTCGTGGGGCCCGACGGCACCGTGTACGTAGCATGGAACGATTACGTCGCCAACGTGATCGCGTTCAACCGCTCGTTCGACGCTGGCGTCACCTGGGGCACGCAGCGGACCATCGCCCCGAAAGTGATCCCCTTCGATATCGGCATCCCCGCTGAATCGTTCCGTCGCGCCTTGGTCTACCCGGCCTGCGATACCGACCGTTCGGTGGGCTCGCATCAGGGCCGGCTGTATTGCTCCTGGATGGATCTCAATGGGGCCGGCAACACCGAGATCCTGCTCTCGTTTTCCGACGACGCCGGGGCGACGTGGTCGAAGCACCCGGCAGTGGTTGGCCAGCCGGCCGCAAGACACGACCGCTTCAATCACTGGCTCTCCGTCGATCCGGTCACCGGCGAGGTGACCGTGTCCTACTACGACGCGACCGGCTTCTCGACCGACATCTTTCTCTCCCGTTCCACCGACGGCGGGGACAACTGGCTGCCCGATCTACGCGTCACGACGCAATCCTCCAATGAGCACGACTGTAACGGCCTGTTTCCTTGTCCGGGAATCGACTACGGCAACCAGCAGGGCGACTACGAAGGCCTCGTCTCCTTCCGCGGCGTGTCACACCCGATTTGGACCGACAGCCGGCGAAACCTGGTACCCTCCCCCGGTTGTCCGCGGAACCTGACAATGGAGGAGGTCTTCACCGCGAGCGTGACGAACTAGGGGCGTTTCCCTGCTGGCACGGCTGACGCGCCCGATCAGTCAGGCTTCTGTGTGGCGAATGCTCCCACGTGAATCTCAGGAACCCCACCCCGCGACCCGGCTGCTGAGTGGCTGGCAAAAGACCATTCGCGCGCCTGGTGCGTGCCTTGCCACTCGGCCACTCCATCAATCAGGGACGCGCCAATAGTCTCCGCACCGAAGTGAGCTCGTACGGCTAACCCAACACTACGTGACACGAGTCACACACACCTCCGCCTTGCAGTGTGTAATTGTCTGTATCTACTGATAGTCTCCGAAGGAGCAGTGACCGTCCCCGCGAGAGGACTCGTCTCACGATGATTCGGCTCGGCGTATTACTCACGGTTGGTGTGTTCGCGGCATGCCAGGGGAGCCCCACAGGGATTGGGCCGGCGGGAACGCCGAGCGTCCGCGTTCAGGGCAACCATCTCGTCGACTCGGCCGGACGGGTGCTCCGGCTGCGCGGAGTGAACCGCTCCGGGACCGAGTACGCATGCGCGCAGGGATGGGGCATCTTCGATGGCCCATCGGATTCCGCCTCCGTCCAGGCGATCGCGTCCTGGAAGGCGACCATTGTGCGCGTGCCACTCAACGAGACTTGTTGGCTCGGTATCAACGGCGTCGCATCGGCATACTCGGGCAGCACCTACCGTAAGGCGATTTCCGACTACGTCGCCCTCCTCAACCGGACAGGGCTCATCGTCATTCTGGACCTGCATTGGACCGCCGCCGACACGGCCAAGGCCCTCGGGCAGGCCCCGATGCCGAACCGCGATCACACACCCTTGTTCTGGCACCAGGTCGCCCTGGCCTTCAAGGGCAACAACCGCGTGATCTTCGACCTGTTCAACGAGCCGTTCCCGGACAACAACTCCGACACACCCGAGGCCTGGCGCTGCTGGCGTGATGGGGGTACCTGCCGCGGCATGAGCTTCCAGGCGGCCGGAATGCAGGAGCTGGTCGACTCCGTCCGCGCCACGGGGGCGACCAATGTGATCCTGCTCGGCGGCATCCAGTACGCCGCACGTCTGTCGAGCTGGCTCGCCTACAAACCCACGGATCCGCTCAACAACCTGGCCACGTCGTGGCACATCTACAACTTCAGCTGGTGCAATACACTCGCTTGTTGGGACAGCGAGGCGGCGCCAGTGGCGTTGCAGGTGCCCCTAGTGCTCGGGGAGCTGGGACAAAACGACCGCGGCAGTGCCTTCGTCAATGCGCTCATGGACTGGATGGACTCCCGGCAAGACAGTTACCTCGCCTGGGAATGGGACGTGTGGGGCCAATCGTTGGACCTGATCGCGAGCTACAATGGGACGCCGACTTCGTACGGCCTCACCTTCCGGACACGCTTCGGGTCCTAACCGAGACCAACCCGCGCGCCCGATGGGCGCAACCTCCCTTGCGGGGGGGGACCGAGGGTGAATCTTGCTGTACATGAGCGCCTGGGCGGAGACCATCGCACGCCGGCTGCGGGCCCTGCAGCTCGGCAGCATTCGCAGCCAGATCCTGGCCTTCGCGGTGCTGGCCACGTTGGTTCCCACGCTCGCGACGACGTTGGTGTTCTCCGGCCGGAACCGGCAGTCGCTCAACGACGCGGCGACCCAGGAGTTGCTGGGCGCAAGCTCCGAGGCGGCCAGGGAGATCGACCTGTGGCTCAACCAGCGGCTCGATGGTCTCCGCGCCGCGGCCAGCTCGTACGTCGTGGCGGAGAACCTGGCGAAACTCCGGGGGAGACAAGGCGCCCAAGCGCTGGGCCGGCTGCGCGACTATCTCAACTCCGTCCGCGAACGCCTGCCGGACCACGAAGGCCTGCTAGTGATCGACCCGGAGGGGCGGGTTGTGACGGGCAGCAGCGGCCGGGTGGGCGGGGTGCGGCTCCCCCCGGACGGCTTGAAGAGTCTCCGGACGGGCGGGGCGTTGGTGGGCGACGCCTACTGGGACGCGGCGCTCGGCAGAGCCGCGATCGTCCTCGCCGTCCCGATCCGCCAGGTGGATGGCCTGTTTCTCGGCGCCTTCACCGCCAAGCTCAATCTGCACGCCATCGCCGACATGTTGCATCGGCTCGCCCCGGACGACCCGGGCGACCTCTACCTGGTGACGGACCAGGGTCGCGTCGTCATCCGGTCCGGCAGCAGCTCCGCGGACGTGATGCGGACGAAGCTTCAGGACAAGACGACCACTGCGCTGTTTGATCGAGAAGGGCAGAGCGTGGCGTACAAACGCGCGAATGGACAGGATGTCCTCGGAGCGCTCCGGCGGGTGCCTCAGCTACGCTGGGCTGCGGTCGCCGAGCTGCCCCAGGCAGAGGCGTTCCGCCAGGCCAGTCACCTTCGCAACGTCACCGCGTTGCTGATCCTGGCGCTGCTCGCGGGCGTCGGGCTGATCGCCTACCTCCTAGGACTCCTCATCGCGCGCCCCCTCGGGCGACTGACCAGCGCCGCAGCAAGGGTGGCGACGGGGGATCTCACAGTCGATCTCCCGGTGGGAGGAGCTGGCGAGGTGGGGGAGTTGACACGGGCGTTCAATACCCTGGTGCTACGCCTGCGGGAGCGGGAGAGCCAGGCCGAGCTGGAACGGCTCTCGATCACCGATGCCCTCACCGGTCTGTACAACCGGCGGCACTTGATGGGGACGCTCGTCAGCGAGGCGCAACGGTCGCGGCGCCTCAGACGCCCGTTCTCGGTGCTGTTGGCGGACGCCGATCACTTTAAGCAATACAACGACACCCACGGCCACCCGGCGGGGGACGCGGCGCTCGTCAAGATCGCGGATATCCTGCGGAGGACGACGCGCGCGGTCGACTGCGTGGCGCGCTACGGCGGGGAGGAGTTCCTCGTGGTGCTGCTCGAGACGACCGTCGCCACGGCAACCGTGGTGGCCGAACGCATCCGAGCCCGCGTCGCGGGCGAAGCGTTCAGCGGCGGGCAGATGACCATGAGCATCGGCGTCGCGGAGTGTCCGACGCACGGCGACACCCCAGAGGAGCTGATCGCGAGCGCCGATGCCGCGTTGTACGAGGCCAAAGGCGCCGGACGCGACCGCGTCGTGGCCGCAGGCGGCAAGCCGGAGCGGGAGAAAGAGAAACCCCGTCGGCGCAAAGGCGAGGCCTAACTGAAATGAGGGAACCATGACCGCACCGCACGACCCAAGTATGGTGACTGTGTACGGACGCGCCGACGGATTTGCGCAGACCATCACGGTGGGCCGCCATCGGCTGACCGCCGATGAGCCGGTCAGCGACGGGATACCGGACCGGGACCCTACGATCTCTTACTCGCCAGTCTCGGCTCGTGAACGTCCATGACCATCGCGCTGTATGCGCGAAGGCAGACGTGGCCGCTGCGCAGCGTCACCGTGCAGCTCCGCCATTCGAGGATTTATGCGATCGACTGCGCCGAGTGTGAGACGAAGCAGGGGATGCTCGACCGCATCGAACGCGAGCTCACACTGGAGGGCGAACTGACAGAGGAGCAGCGGGCGAAGTTACTCGAGATCGCGGACAAGTGTCCGGTGCACCGGACCCTCACCTCAGAGATCAACATCCGGACCAGACTGGTCTGACGCGGGGGGTGGGGGTCGCTGATAGACGCTGATGCCGGTGGGGTCGCCCTCCACTGCGTTTGACTTCATCGGTACATTCCACTACTCTTCTCGCAGCGCTCGACACGCCCTCTGCGTGCCAGCACCAGCAAACCGTCAAGGCGGGACTTGGCCAATGCGCCAGTCCCGCCTTTGTTCTAGCGAAGGCCTTCGCGGTTGTCCCGGCGAGTCTTGAGGTGGCGCGATGCCCAAGGAAGAAGCGATAGAGATCGACGGAGTAGTCGAGGCCGTGCTGCCCAACACCACGTTTCGAGTCAATCTGCCGAACGGGCACACCGTGCTTGCCACGATTGCCGGCAAGATGCGGCGGTTCCGCATCCGCGTGCTCGCCGGCGACAGGGTCACCCTCGCCGTCTCCCCGTATGACCTCACGCGCGGGCGTATCACCTACCGGCACAAGTGAACCGCTCCCGTCTAAGACTGGGACGCGCCGGGATGGTCACCGACGGCGGTGCACCACGGTGTCGGGGTTGCAACGAGCCCTTGCAGTTCGGCATTGACCGCCAAGGCCGCACGACCGAGTCCTGCAGTTGCGGATATCGCGGTTACGTGCAGACGCGGCCCGGGCAAGTAGACGTGTCCCCGGGGGACCCGGCCGGGGCTGGCCGCTCGCACTAAGTCCCGCCGCGTAAGCCAAACGCGGCGCTGCCTCAGCTGGCGGGACGCCACAGGATCGGGCCCCCCCCCCCCCCCCCCCCCCCCCCCCCCCCCCCCCCCCCCCCCCCACCCCGTCCTCCGCGGCCGATCAGCGTAACAACTCGTCGCCGTTCTCGCCGTGAGACTCCATCTGACGCCGGACCATGTGGTAATAGCCACCGCGGGCGCGCATGAGTTCCTCGTGCGTGCCTCGCTCGGCCACGCGGCCCTCCTCCATTAAGAGGATCAGGTGGGCGCGGCGTATGGTGGAGAGGCGATGAGCGATCACGAACGTAGTACGGCCGGCGAGCAGCGTGGCCATGGACGCCTGAATGAGCTGTTCGCTCTCCGTATCCAGGTTACTGGTGGCCTCGTCCAGGATCAGGATCTGAGGGGAGGCGAGGAGCGCCCGGGCGATGGCGAGGCGCTGTTGCTGGCCGCCCGAAAGCTTGACGCCACGCTCGCCGATGAACGTCTCGTACCGCTCCGGCAGCCGGACAATGAACTCGTGCGCGTTGGCGCGCCGAGCGGCGTCCTCGATTTCCGCATCGGTCGCATCCCGACCGCCGTAGGCGATGTTGTCCCGCACCGATCCATCGAACAGGAAGACATCTTGCTGGACAAGGGCCAGGAGGTCGCGATAGGTGCGCAGGCGAAGGTCCCGGATGTCGGCGCCATTGAGCAGGATGCGTCCCCGCGTGGGGTCGTGAAACCGCGCCACCAGGTCGGTCACCGTTGTTTTGCCAGCCCCGCTGCGACCCACTAACGCGACCACGGATCCACCCGGGACGGCCACGTGGAAGTCGCGGACCACGGGTTGGCCCTCACGGTAGGCGAATTCGACGTTCTCAAAGTGGATCTCCTGCACCACTGAGGGGGCGTCGCGGGCGCCGGGCCGGTCGGGCTTGTCGTGGTCCAGGGCCAGCACTTCGAAGACCCGTTCCATGGCGGCGAGCGCCCGCTGCAGCTCGGAGAAGGAATTGACGATGTTCCACACCGGGCCCATCAGCATGAACGTGTACCACTGGAAGGCCATGATGTCGCCGATGGAGACCTTGCCGACCACATTCAGGTATCCGCCGTACCAGATGATCACCACGTTGACGCCCGCCTGGAGCAAACCCCAGGACGTCCAGAGGACCAGCTCGCGACGGTGCGCGAAAAGCTCCTTGCGCAGAACCGTGTGCCGGCCAACCATGTAGTCGAACAGCTCCCACAGCTCGCGCCGGAACGCCCGGACGACGCGAATGCCCGAGAACGTTTCACCCACCCGGCCGTCGATCTGCTCCACATCCTTGCGGACCGTACGGTAGATCGGCCGGACGCGCCGGGCGAAGATGAAGCTCATCAACATCGCGCCCGGGATGATGGCCATTGCCGTCAATGCCAGCCGCCAGCTCAGCGCCAGTAGCACGCCCAGCGCGATGACCAGCCGTATCAGCGAGATGGCGGGCGAGATGATGGCCATCTGCAAGAGCCCGGTCGTCGTCTCGACGTCGCCGGTGAGGCGAGACAGGATGCCGCCGGTCTTCATGTCCCACAGGTTCGGCAGCGGCAGATGCAACAACCGGTGGAACAGCGCCCGGCGCAGCGACAGCATCACCCGCGTGTTCAATAGCCGCTGGCGATAGTCCTTAAACGCGTCGGTCAGGTTGGAGAGAAAAACCACACCGAGGAACGCCGCGCCCGCCAAGTTAAGGCGCAGCAGGCGCGAGGCGGAGTCCAGTCCGGTGTTCAGGAGTACCCGATCGATGATGTACCGCATGAACAGCGGCTCGATCATCTGCAGTCCAGCGACCACCAGGGCGATGAGAAAGAGCGCACCGGCCGCGTTGCGGTGCGGCCGCAGCCACCGCACGTAGTCGCGCAGATACTCCCGCCGCCTGCCGGGCGCCAGACGCCGGGCCTCCGCCGACGCGCCCTCCGCGCCCGGCTCCGCCGAGTCATCGAGTCGCCCCTGCTTGTAGTCTTGAACGAACTGCTTATAGCGCTCGCGCGACGAGCGTGGGGGACTCATGCGCCCGGTCGCGGTCGATGCGAGCCGAGTAGCGCGTCCACCGGGGCGTAGCCTGAGGGATAGGGGACGTCGCGCACCGACGCGCCAGCGCGCAGCAGTGCCGCGACCGACTCGGGCGTGCGCCGGTACGTCCAGTAGGAATCCACGCACGCCTTGACGGCCAGGACCAAGGGGGTCCGCCCCTTGCCGTCCCGCGCGTCGACCGGCGCGCCGCGCGCGATGAGCAGGTTCACTGTCGTGGGAAGACCCTTCCAGGCCGCCACGTGCAGCGCCGTACTGTCTTGCGCGATATCGAAGTATCCGTTCCCCTGGTATAACGCTGTGATGGGCACGCCGAGATCCAGGAGCAGCCCCACGCCCTCGGTATTCCAGGTCCCCGCGAACTCCGCGAGGAGCGTTCCTCCCTGCCCCAGGAGCTCGCCTACGAGCTCGGGTTCGTGCTCCGCGATGGCACGGACGTCGGCCGCATCATTCCTGGCGCACGCAGCGATCAGGCGGTCCACGCCGCGCAAGTCGATGGCAACGCCTCGCCGCTCGAACAAGGCGAGCAGGTCCCCCCGTCCGCGGCGCGCCGCCAGCGCGACCGCGGATGCGCCGTCCTTGAGCAGTGTGGGATCGGCACCGTGGTCGAGCAGCAGGTCGATGATCTCAAGTGCATTGTCCCGTGCGATGGCGTGATCAATGGCAAGCCACCCGCGCTGGCGCTGATAATTAGGGTCGGCACCGGACTCGAGCAGGTAGCGGACGCCCTCGTAATCGTGCCAGTCGTGCTTGCGCATCAGCATGAGTGACAGGCTCTCGGCGGTGAGTTTGCCCGTCTCCACGAGGAGCTGCATCGCCGCGTTGTCGTGGGTTTCCGGCGAGTGATACACCGCCTCCCCGTCGTTCGGGTCGGCGCCTCGCTCAAGCAACAGGCGAGTCATCGCCGGATGATGAGCGACCCCGGCGGCGCCGTACAGGGCGGTCTCGAACTCGGGGTGCTGGCCCGTGGTCCAGAACCCGGAACAGGGATCGGCTCCGGCGTCGAGCAGCGCCGTCGCCGTCCGCAGGAAGGCGTCCGATCGCCCCGGGTCGAGCCGGAGGTACTTCGACAGACACAGGTAGGTGAGAGGGTCCCCGTCGTAGGGAGCACTCTTCGCTGTGGCGTTCGTGCGATCGAGCGCGAGGATCCGCTGCACCGAGACATCGTCGCCGAGGATCGCCGCCGTGTGGATGTCGCCGCTCGCGATCTCGGGGTGCGCAGCCAGGATCCCCTGGGCCCGCTCCAGGCTCCCGTGCCAGATGGCGGCCTCGATGAAGGCCGCCCGCGGATCACTCATTTCTTCGCGGGCGCGAGC
>WNFC01002720.1_pt1 | contig 19052 bp, 13 predicted proteins | sample 5400541 | NCBI WGS metagenome assembly WNFC01 (sample SAMN13153342, study PRJNA577476) | soil metagenome | isolation source: 120 cm saprolite under Douglas fir tree site 2 hole 2 replicate 1 | place: USA:California | collected 2015-04-18 | reverse complement strand
CGCGGTGGAGGCTCTGAGCTCTTGTAAAGGATGTACTGTTCGACCGCTTGCAGTTTGGTGATCTCGCGCATCGCCTGTTCCTGGCTCGCCGTAAGCTGGTCGACGGTGCGCGTCAACTGTTCTTGCGTGGTGGCGATGCGGTCGATGCTGCGCGCCATCTGCTCCTGACCGGCGACGATACCGGGGGCAATCCGGTCGATGCTTCGCCGCATCGCCTCGAGATCAATCGAGATTGCGTTGAGTTGCTGCTGATCGAAAGCAGGGGCTGCCGGCGCGGCCACCGCGACCGCAACGGGAGCGTTCTGCGTCACCGGTTCGCCTTGCGGCGCCAACCAGCCAAGCTGGGGGTGCGCGTTCGCGATCATTTCTCGCGCTGTGTCGCCATAGGACTGCCAAGCCAACGTTGCAGCGACACCGATGCAAAACGCGATCGGCAAACTGGAGAACGTGCGCAAAGCTCGCTTGCGGGGTGATTGCCGCCCATTCGGCGACCGGTCGTTCTTGAGGTCTGCCGGGCTCACAGCCGGCGCCTCGACGGGCGACACGCCGGCGTAGAACTCGGATTGTGTGGGGCTCGACATGGCATTCATCTCCACCTCCCCTTGAGGTTCTAAAGCGGTGCTGCGCTGATCCCGTTGGCTCTAAAGCCCCCCAGCCGGGACCGGGCTTCCGCCGAAATACTCGGCCGTGGCGTCGCCTGTTGTCGGTCGGCTTCTCGACACGTTCGACAAAGGAGGCAAGCGGCGTGTCCACCCTGCAACAGTGTGCAACACGCGATTGCTATCCGCGCGGCACGCCGCTCACGACCGCGGGCTTTAGCTGCGGGACCGGGACCTCGAAAGAGTCGCTGGCCCCGGCGCGGGTCCAGATCGCGCCGGAGCCGATTACGACTGATCGCCATTAGGAGCGCGCTAGCGTCAGTCGCGGTGGCAAAGCACCGCGAGATTTTCCTGTCGGTCGGCTTCTCGACGCGTTGGACAAGGAAGCAGGCGGCGTGTCCGTCCTGCAACACTCGTCCGTCGCCGCGTCTGTTAGTCCGACGTAACCAGCCTGCGTGCTTCCATCTCTGCCCAAATACCGGATGGCGATATGCCCTTGAGTTCGAAGAGTATGATTTTCGTCCGCTCCAGATCGCTCGCCATATTGATCAGCGCCAACCAATCCGGCGAACCGAAGTGATCGACTTCATTTTCGACGAGCCAGTGAGCAAAGTCCTTGTCCGATGCAAACTTCTTTCGTGCGTCAGCATATGCCTCGACGAGACCAAGCAAGTGCGTGACCCAATCCGCTCGGGCATACTCTGTGGCCTGATAGGCTTGCTGTATCTTTTGGTTGTCACTGCCGCCGTTACGTGAGGTCACCTTCGCAACGCGGGCCTTCTGTTGTTGCGCTTGTTTGGCGAGCGCTCTGCGCCTGTCGCGCCATCGTTTTTGCTTTTCGGCGTTGGTGAGTGCCATGGGCAAGCTCGTCGAACCGTATCAGGAAGGAATGTGAGGAGCCTTTCCTTATGCAAAGGCAACTAAGGAACTGCGTATGGCTAACAACGATTCCGAGTGATCGTTCCCGTCTCGCACGGCAATATGCGAAGCTTGGCGTGCGCCGGCTGTTCGCGGCGTTTCGGATCCACGAGACTGAAGTCGACGATACGTGGCCAGCCGAGGAGGTGCAGCTCGCCTGCAAATTGCCATGCAATTGCAGCCGCTCAACGGCTGCGTGCAAGCGCGATGAAAGCGACTGAATCGACACGAAAAGGCCTACGCGGGTGACGCTTGACGGTCGCCCCGGTTCAGCGCCGCGCCTAAACGAGCGCGGTGGCCGTCACAGCGCTCGTTGCCTGTCGTTTATGCGGCCAGTCTGCCGTCTTTGAGTGTCGAAGTCCGATTACCAGAAGCGCGCGACCCGATAAAATCGGTGCCTCGGGAAGTACGCCCCATAAGCGTAAGCCGGTCGATAATGCCGATACATCGGCCTGTACCCTGCGTAACCGTAAAACGGCCGATAATATCGATACCGCGGGAAGTACGCTGCGTAGGCATAAGGTCGATAAAATCGGTACCGTGGGAAGTACGCCGCGTAAGCGCGCGGGCAACCGCATCCGTAGCCGAACCGGTGGAAGCGGGCGTAACCGTAGGCCGCGGGCCAACCGGCGTAGCCGAAATACGGCCGACCCCAACCAAACGATTGAGCCTTAGCCGGAGTAGCCGCCGCAACTGCGAGACCCACGCCAAGGACCGCCAGTGCTGTGTACTTTCTACTATTCAACATGGTCTTATCTCCTGCGGAACACATTCCGCTTTCGAGTTGCTTGCTGGTCAACGTCGAAACGGGATGAACGTTTGTAGCTCGGTTGTGCTTTAGGGGTTGGCCCGAATGACGCAGCTACCTGGGTGGCGCTGGTTTTTGCGCCTTCGCGGTGCTCTCGCTGTGCCGGCTGATCGTGCGCTCTGCGTTGAGGCCGAGTTCCGGCCAGGCACCCCATTGTCTGCGGTCGTAACCGGTGGTTATCAGTTCCCAGTCGAGGTTGAGCCATGATAGCAACGATTCAAACACTTCTATTGCTGCTTGCAGTGCTGGTCGTCATCGCCGTCGTCGCACGCCGGTTCAACACCGCTCCCTCTATTCTTCTTGTCACTGCCGGCATCTTGCTTGCGCTGACACCGGGCCTGCCACGTATCGAGCTGGCGCCGGAACTGGTGCTGCTCGGAATCTTGCCGCCGCTGATCTACCTGGCGGGCGTGGCCATGAGCTGGCGTGAATTTCGTTTCAACCTGCGCCCGATTGCGCTCTTGGCATTCGGTTGCGTCCTGTTCACCGCCTGCGCGGTGGCCGCAATGGCGCACTGGCTGCTGGGCATGCCCCTTGCCGTCGGCTTCGTGCTCGGCGCCATTGTGGCGCCGCCCGACGCGGTCGCGCCGCTGTCCGTCATGCGCCAGCTCGGCGTTCCGCGTCGTCTCGCTGTCATTCTCCAAGGAGAGGGTGTCGCCAATGACGCCACGGCCCTCATCCTCTACCGCTTTGCTGTTGCGGCGGTGGGTACCGGCCTGTTTTCTCTCGCGGAGGCCGCAGGAACGTTCGTCCTGATCGTGGTCGGTGAAATCGCGTATGGGATCGGCATCGGTTGGCTGAGCCTGCGCTTGCGACGGTGGACGCGCGACCCTCGCGCTGAAATTACGCTGTCCCTGCTGACTCCCTATGCGGCTTTCCTGCTTCCCGCCCATCTCGGCGGATCCGGCGTTCTGGCGACGGTAGCAGCGGGCCTTTTCGTCAGTTGGAACGGGCCGCTGCTCATTCCAGCCGCGACGCGGCTGCAAGGAATCTTCTTTTGGGATCTGGTTGTCTATTTACTTGAAGGAATCGTGTTCCTGGTCACTGGCCTGCAGATGCGCACGCTGCTCGATCGAGCGGATACGATCTTATTGCAAGATCTCATGTTCGCCGTACTGCTGACGGTCGGAGTGGTTATCGTTGCGCGATTTATCTGGATCTACCCGGCGACCTATCTGCCGCGCTGGCTCAGCCCCTCGCTGGCACAGCGGGATCCGCTGCCGCCCTGGCAATGGGTGTTCTCCCTCGCATTCGTCGGCGTGCGCGGCGTCGTTTCACTCGCGGCGGCGCTCGCTGTTCCGCTGACCACAGAAATCGGTACGCCGTTTCCCTACCGCAATCTCATTCTCTTCATCACGTTCGGTGTGATCGTCGTGACCTTGGTTGGCCAGGGATTGTTGCTGCCGAGCGTCGTGCGCTGGCTCGGGCTGGGAAGCCACGCCGCCGCCGAGCGTGAGCAAGAGTACAAGGCCGAGCTTGCTGCACGCTTGGCGGCACTGAAGATGGCGGAAAGCCGGCTGGAAGAGCTCGCGGCCGATCGCCGAATTTCTCCTGAGGTTGTGGCGATCTTGCGCGCCCGTCACGACTATCGCGCCGTGCGGTTGGCCGATCCTGCATCGAGCGAACTCGATCCCGCTTTGGCAGCGGCAGAGCTGAGGTCGGAATTGATCGCCGCTGAGCGCGAATACATCTTCCGCCTGCTGCAAGACGGCCAAATCACCGATGAGGCACGCAGGCGCATTGAGCGCGAGCTCGACTTGGAGGAGGCTGGCATCGCCAGCAAGAAAGCAGGCGGTGCGGATCCTCCACTTTAGCCGGATCGGCTCCCTTTTGCAGGCAGCGCCCGGATAGCCCCGCCGCGCGGCCGCAAGGCGCTCGAAAAGCGACGCCGGGCGCCACTGACAGATCGACGGACGCCGCGGCCGTGGCTACAATCCCCGGATGGCCCAGCGACCCATATCACGTGTCCGCACCGTGTCCTCAAATTCGGAGTGGGACATCTACGTCGTGCGTTCAACGCCGGCCAAGAAATGGCTCGGCACCGTGGAGGCGACCGACGTCGGTGCGGCTATCTCAGAAGCCGTCTGGCGGTTCGATGTGAAAGAGCCGAATAAGCTGATTGCCGTGCGACGCCGATAGCGTGACTCGCTCGGTTACGCGGCCCCCCTCGCCATCCGCACGGGACGCCTTGCGCAGTCGAACATAGAGTTCGTTCTCATTGCGGTGTCATGCCCCGCGAAGGCGGGGCATCCAGCAAGCCCTGTGCGCCGGGACGAACTGAAGCTGTGCCCAAGCGAAATCTCGTTGGTTACTGGATCGCCGGCTTTCGCGGGCGATGACGACTTGTGAATCGAGGGTTAGAAACGCAACACTGGCCGCCGCTCAGAAATCCGGCTTATCGGTCTGCGGGACCTCGGAGTTCTTGCCAGAGTACCATTGGAGGTTTTCCGCGCAGATTACTTCGGTCCACGGGCCCAGGTTGGGCCGGTAAGTGATGGTCGCCGTCCAGAGCGCGGTGAACACCGCGCTGTCCTCGACCGTAAAGTGGAGTTGCAGCACCTTGCCGCGGTAGTTGGGATCGATCTCCACGACACCCGTCGCGCCGGTGGCTGGGACGTACGAGTTCTCTTTGGCGTTGCGCTCCAAGGCGTCTTTGGCGTCGTCGGAATCGACGAGGCGGTAACGCTCGACGACGTGCAGCGCCGGACTGTGCGGGGTGCCATACATATCGACCATGGCGAACGGCCCGACCTTGATCCCCACCGTGTCGATCACCAGCGTGTCGCCTTCGTAACGGCCGACGGAATCCCCGTACCAGGACGGCGTGACCTGCGCCGGATGAGGCTCGTTCATCCGCACATAGCGCAATTCATGGCCTTGGCGGTAGACCATCAGGATGTGGTCCGGCTGCTGGAAGATTTGCAGCAAGAAATCCCAAAAGACATAGGGCACGCCGCCGGGCCAACACTGGTTGCTTGGCGTCGGATAGCCCTGGCCAGCCAATGAAATCTCGCCGTGCTTCTTCACGACCTCAGCCGCCCAGGGCTGCAAGATCGGGTTGGTGTAATCGCCGACCAGTTGCTGGAAGTTGGCGACGCCATCGCGGCGGCGCGACCTGTTGCGCACCGGCCCGGGCCCCGTTGCCGGCTGCTCAAAGCCTGTAAGATAGGGATGAGCCCAGGTGCCTGAAAAATCCGGCATGGAAGCCGCGCTTCGCGCACTGCTGCCGGCTGGTGCAGCTGCTGGCGACACCGCCTGTGTCCAGGCCGATGTCGAAATCGCGGACACTATTGTCACCAATAACAGGAAATCCCGCCGCTGCACATTCATGCCTCTCTCCCCGCGGTTAACCTGCGCTCATCGGGCGATGCCCCAAAAAGCCTAGCATGCCGATGCCTGCCCGCGTAAGCCGCAAATCGCACACGCTCCACTGCTACTGAAGCAGCCCTTCGAATATGGTGCCGCGGTCGAAACCCAGGCGCGCGAGCCTGAAGCTGATGCTGGTCTTTAGCACGCCGAATCCGTAGGTGATGCTGCGATACACATTGATGGAAGATGCGTCCGGGAAGTACTTTGCCGGGCACGAGATTTCGCCGACCTTGAAGCCGCGATAGATGACTTGCGATAATATCTGATTATCAAATATAAAATCATCTGAATTGCGCTCGAGTGGAACGGCTTCGAGAACAGCTCTCGTAAATGCCCGGTATCCAGTATGATATTCCGACAGCTTGTAGCCAAGAAGGATATTCTGGGCAAATGTGAGTACGCGGTTTGCCATATATTTGTACCGAGGCATACCGCCGGCCAGCGCTCCTACTCCAAGAACGCGCGAACCTAACACGACATCAAATAATCCAGAACACAGCATTGACGCCATCGGGAGTAATAATTTCGGAGTGTATTGGTAGTCGGGATGTAACATGATAATAATATCGGCGCCACGTTCCAGCGCCAACCGATAGCAGGTCTTCTGGTTTCCACCGTAGCCCTTATTGCAATCATGTCTGACCGCGAAAACGCCTAAGTTCTTTGCCAGCCGAAACGTGCCGTCCGTGCTTGCATCGTCGACCAAAATCACGTCATCGACGACATCGGCGGGAATTTCCCGGAATGTCATCTCGAGCGTCCGCGCCGCATTATAGGCGGGTAGCACAACGCAAATCTTGCGGTTTGCGAGCATGCGGCTTCCTCCCGATCTGTTGCGTCTGTGCTGATTGTTCCCGTCGATCAGCGCGCGCCAACTCGATGGCGGACGATACCTGAATGGCTCCGGTCGCAGAGCTCCGGTCGCCGCCTGGTAACTTCCCACCTTCCCTGGAAATTGTTAACATGAAATCGATCCGGGGACATCCTGGGATCCAAGGACATCCTGGGAATGTCCGGTTAGAAATCGGTGAGGGCGCCGGGCCATCGGCGACAGGGAGGGGCCATGGACGACAGGGTGGATGGGAGGCTCGCCGCCTCTCACGGAATTGCGGCACACATGCTACCTTCAACGGTTCCGCAAAGGGCGCTCGCATGACCGGCCAGAAAGCATCGACCGCCTACAGCGCAACCGCCCGCGCCCTGCACTGGATCACGGCCGCGCTCGTTCTGTTCATGCTGCCGCTCGGCGTGGTCATCACGAACGAGTGGGGCGGACCGCTGCAGGACCCTCTCTACGATCTGCACCGCTCGATCGGCACCGTCATCATCCCGCTCGTTTTCCTGCGGCTCGGCTATCGTCTCATGCACCCGCCGCTGCCGCTGCCAGAGGACATCCCGCCGCTCCAACAGTCGGCCGCACGCGCCACGCATTGGGGACTCTACGCGCTATTGGTGGTGCAGCCATTCATCGGCTGGGTCGCCACTTCCGCCTATCGCGCATCAATCATGGTATTCGGACTGTTTGAGCTGCCGCCGATTTGGCCCCAGGATCGCCCTTTGTCCGAACGTCTGTTCGTGGTTCATGCCCTGATCGGCGCCGCCATCGCCTGCCTTGCGGCCGTGCATATCGGCGCCGCGCTTTATCATCATTTCGTGCGCAAAGACCGCGTCCTGATGCGCATGATCACGGGATGACGACGCTCCGGCTCAAAATTCCCATCCGCCGATTCCGGGCTTTTGGTCTATCCTCGCGGGCAATTCGAAAACAGCACATGCGCCAGCGCAAAGCTCAAGTTATCCGGGGAGATCTTGGTCTTGTCTTCGCGTAGTCACTCAGATGATCAACTCGTCGCTACGCCGTCCAGCACGACCGCGCGCGAGGCCGCCATCGGGCGGTCGAACGTCCAAGTTTCGTCCGCCATCGACCGGCTATTCAAGGCGTGGCACTTTTGCGCCCTGATTCTGCTTATCTGTGGCGGCGTGGGCGTGTTGTCGGTCGCCCTCGGGCCAGATAACTACTGGGACCTCCGCTATTATCATCTCTATGCGCCGTGGGCATATTTGCACGACCGATACCTTTATGATGTTGGTCCGGCGCAAGAGCAGGGTTTTCTCAACCCCGTGGCAGACCTGTTCTTTTACGGGCTGATCTCCTCGTCCGTGAATGAAACTCCGCGCCTTATCGCGTTTATCATGGGCGCCATGCACGGCATCAATGCCGCAGTGCTTTTCGCCATCAGCTGCCATGTCATTCGTCCAATTCAGACGTTCGAGCGGTGGACGCTGACGGCGGCCGCCTGGTTGATGGGTGTGTCCGGGGCCGGGTTCGTATCGCTGGTCGGAACGACGACCAATGATCTCACCAGTTCGCTGTTCGTGCTGGGTGCGCTGTTGGGCGTTCTCAAGGTCGCCGGACCGCGAAACGAGCGCGCGGCCCGGCTCGGCTTTGCCGGATCGGGATTATTGGCCGGGATCGGTATCGGATTAAAATATACGTCGGCGATTTATATACCGGGATTAGGTGCTGTCGCTCTCCTTGTGGCGATACGGCGCGGGACGGTTGGCGGTCTGATCGCGTTTGGTGGCGGCGCCCTCATGGGATTTCTCGCGGTTGCGGGACATCACATGTTCATCCTTTGGCACGATTTCGGAAACCCGACATTTCCCTACCTCAATCAGGTCTTTCATTCGCCGTACTGGGAACCTGAAGCGGTTCGGGACGCGCGATTCCTGCCGCAAGACTTCTGGCAGCTGATCACCTACCCGTTTTATTGGACGACGGTCGACACCTATATCGTGGCGGAACCGCCTTTCCGCGACTGGCGCGGCGCTATTGCCTATGTGGCGATGGCGGCCGGACTCGCGGCGTTTGCTATGCGCTTTGTACGCAACGGTTACCGTCGGGCGGAGACATCAACACGGACGCGCGATCTCGATCTCGTTTTCATATTCGTCATCCTGTCGTACTTCTGCTGGGCGCTTGGCTTCGCCTACTACAGGTACGCCATACCGCTTGAAATGCTGACCGGGGTCGTCACGATCGGGGCATTGATCTGGCTCTTTGAAGACCGCCGCCTGCGGATCATCTCCGCAATCATGTCGTTGATCCTTGCCGCCACCACCACCGTTTATCTTGACTGGGGTCGCGGCCGGTACGGAGATCGATACGTCGACGTACGCGTGCCGGCGCTGCCGGCGCACAGTGTCGTATTGATTGCCACTTGGGATCCGGTCGCGTTTTTCATTCCATTCGCTGAGCCGACCGCCCGATACCTGGGGATCGAGAATAATTATCTGGAACTGTCCCAGGATAACAAGCTTGCATCCGAGGTAAAACGCATCATGAGAACGCCCGGACCGCCGAAATTTATTCTCAGCATTGACGAACTCAATGCCAGCAAATTGAAGCGCCTATTGGGGGAATTTGATCTGCGGCTGAGCGCGTCGCCCTGTCAACCCATCTGGTCAAACCTGGATGGGCACGCCTTGAGCCTCTGCCGGGTCGCCGATGACTAAGGCGCGTTCTGATCAGATCGGATCACATCTCCGTCGTCATGAATTAATGAATCGCAGTTGATCGGAGTTCGGAACATGGACCGCGCCTTGGCGAAGGAACGACAGGGGACAATCAAGCCCGCAGCGATCAGCCGTCGCGTCAAACCTATTCTTTTCCTTCTGTTCTTCTGCTCGGGATTTTGCAGTCTGCTCTATCAGGTCGTTTGGGTCCGCATGGCCTTTGCGCATTTCGGTGTCATTACCCCGGTTCTGTCGGTCGTACTGTCCGTCTTCATGCTGGGCCTTGGACTTGGTTCGTGGCTCGGCGGCAAATGGGCCCAATGGTGGAGTTCGCGATTAAAGATTTCGCCGGCCTACTTTTACGGTGCGGCCGAGTTTGTCATTGCGACCGGCGCGTTCATCGTCCCGCAGCTGTTCCGGTTCGGTGAGGCCTACCTGCTCAGGGCCGGAGAAGCCAGTTCAACGGGCTATCTGCTCATATCGGCAATTTTTATTGTCGCCGCGATCCTGCCCTGGTGCATCATGATGGGTGCTACCTTTCCCCTGATGATGTCGTTCGTCAGGCAGACGGATCCTGCCAATCAGACGAGCTTCAGCTTTCTTTATGTGGCGAACGTCATGGGTGCAACGGCCGGCACCGCGATGACCGCTCTTGTTCTGGTGGAGCTCTTTGGCTTTAGCGAGACGTCTACCATCGCGGCGGCTATTAATTGTTTGATCGCCGCGGTCAGTTTCCTGCTCGCGTGGATTTACCGGTTTGAATCAGAGCGGCGTGCCGCACCGCGCTCACCAAATCGAACTCCGGTGCAGAGCGGATCGCGGGCGTCCAGGCATTGGCTCGAAGTTATTTTGTTCACGACGGGGTTCGCGTCGCTGGCCATGGAAGTCGCCTGGACGCGGGCATTTACCTTCGTGCTGAAGACGACCATCTACGCCTTCGCCATGATCCTGACGACCTATCTGCTGTCGACGTGGATCGGTTCCTATCTGTACCGCCGCGGCTTGAAGGGTGGATGGCTTATTTCGACGGAAGGCGTTCTCGGCGCATCGTGCGTGTTCTCGTTGCTGCCAATCGTGCTCAACGATCCGCGCCTGGGCCAGAACGTCGCTGTAACACTGTTGAGTATCGTGCCCTTCTGTCTTGCGCTTGGTTACCTGACGCCTCGGTTGATCGACGAGTATTCGGGCGGCGATCCCGCCAACGCCGGCCGCTCCTACGGCGTCAACATTGCCGGGGGAATCCTGGGCCCCCTCGTCGCCGCCTATGTGCTTCTCCCCACAATCGGCACCCACGCTGCGCTTCTCGTTCTCAGCGTTCCGATATTCCTGCTGTTCGTCTGGGCGATGCGGCGGGTTCTGCTGTCAATGCGGCATTTCGCCGGGACTGTCCTCCCGTTCGCCGCATTATTTGCTTTCTCGATATTCGTGAGCCGCGGCTACGAGGACGGAAGCTTTTACAACGGCCCGCACGAAGTCCGCCGCGATCATGTAGCAACCGTCATCGCATATGGCGAGGGAATGGATAAGCGGTTGCTCGTGAATGGCGTCGGCATGACGTTTTTGACGCCGATCACCAAGGTCATGGCGCATCTTCCGCTGGCGATCAACAACAATGCCAAGTCCGGCCTGATAATCTGTTTCGGCATGGGCACGACCTTCCGCGCCATGCATAGCTGGGGAATCGATACGACGGTGGTCGAATTATCTCGTTCGGTGACCGAGTCTTTCGGTTTCTTCTTTCCGGACTTCGAAGATGTCATCCGCGACCCGAAGGCTCACGTCGTCGTCGATGATGGCCGCCGCTATCTGCTGCGCGGCAACGGGAAATTCGACGTCATCACCTTGGATCCTCCGCCTCCGATCGAAGCGGCCGCGTCGAGCCTGCTCTATTCCAAGGAATTCTACGATATCGTGAAGGCTCATCTCGCACCCGGCGGAATCCTTCAGCAATGGTTCCCCGGAGGCGAAGAAAATATCCAGTACGCGGTCGCGCGCTCGCTACGGGAGTCCTTCCCCTATGTGGTCGCCTTCAAATCGATCGAGGACTGGGGCTATCATTTCCTGGCCTCCATGTCGCCGATCCACAACATTACGCCCGCAGAATTTGTGGCGCGTCTCTCAGGACCGGCCAAACGTGATCTCATGGAGTGGAATTCGAATATCTCGGTTGAGAGGATGGCGGAGAATATCCTGTCCCGGCGAACCGATATCGCCAAGGTGCTCCCGGTGGACGGCAGGAGCACGGTGGTCACCGACGATCTTCCATATAACGAGTATTTTGCCTTGCGCCGGAGCGGTCTCATGAACTAAGGCGTGTTCCGGTAAGGTTGAAGCCCAGCCGGCTGAATGCGCGCCCCTGGACCGGATCGATATCACGGCTTCGAGCATCGCACGTAAGTCTCTTTGCCGTTCTCGCTCGACCAGTTCAGGTTTGATCCGATGAGCTTCAGGCTGACATTGGCATTCCACGACTGCCCTCCCGCCGAGCATGCGGCCTGAATACGCCACGCCGTCGCAACCTCCCGTTTGATCGACCTGAAACTGCATTTGACGCTGTCGGTCTCTGCACCGCGTGATCGGATGACGAGCGGAGCGCCGACGCCCCGAAAGCGCTGACACTCCTCAACGCTCTGCGCCCAACCGCCGATGAAGGTGCTGGAGGCAGGGACGGTTTGTTTCGACAAAAGCCGCTGTTCGGTCTCCCGGTCCCATTTGTCGTCCTCCGCAAGCCCATTCATTACCTTGAAATCCCGTAACGCGTTGCGGGAGGCCTGTCCCCAGATGCCATTGCCGTTACTTGCGAAATAACCCAGATCGTGCAGCTTCGTTTGTACCCAAAGTGCATCGGAACGGTTTGACGGATTTCGCTCCGCCTCAGGCGGCGGCGCGATCGGGATCGCCGCCTCGCTGATCGGATTGGACGGCCGAACGCTGATTGCGTCTTTGGTTCGAAGTAGATCGGGCGGCCCGATCAATGGAGGTGGCGGGCCGCCGATATCGGGCGATTGCATTTCTACAACCGTCGCCGGTGCGGCCTCGACAAGAAAATTTGAAGGTGCGGCCCCCTTCGTTGCGGCCGCATTTGAGGCTGGCGGGTGGCTTGCTGGCGAATCGGCACCGGATGACTCCGACAGGCGCATCGCCACATCGTTCGGTGGCGGCAGGCCTTGCCGCGCACGCGCCGTCGCGGTGGGCACGTGCCGGCGCCGTTGGCTCACGTCGGCCGAAGCGCTCGGCACGGCGTCAGGCGACGGCGTTGCCTGTAAAGCATATGCGGGCGGAGGACTTGGCGGTTGAGAGACCCTGACACCCAGGAACGCGATCAGCGCGACCGCAGCGACCGCAGTGCTCCCAGCCGCAAGTTCGGAAAGAGAGAATGGCTCCTGCTCGTTGCTTAGGTTCATGCGTCGATCAGTACTTGAGTTCATGCGCCGATCAGTCGAATGCTCAACCCTGAATGCGAGTGGTTCAGCAGGGCGAACCTTGCGCCGCGGCGCATTTGCGTAGGGTGGCCCCGCGGTGCGTGCTGAGCTAGCCATGTGTGCGCACGGCCACCAGACGCTCAGAGCGCGTCACATGTCGCGGCGTAGCCAAGTTGCGCGGTCTTTGCACGGTGAGAGCGTCGCCTGCCTCATCGCGCTCGATCAACCATAGCAACAGGCGCCGCCTGATCGCCCGCCGTAACCCGTGGGCCAGGCCAGGGAGGCAGAGAAAGCTGACCGTCAACAACGCCAATGCCGCGCCGCTTACGAGCGGAGCGACCGCCGCGGGCGACGACCCATAGTAAAGCGTGTGAAAGCCTGCATAGAGAAAGATGACTGCCAACAATGTGGTGCCGCCGACAAGCGGGGCGACGGCGGGGCGACAGCTGGCCTGTTTCCTGCCCGGATCGGCGAACACCAACAGGAGAAGAGCGATGATCATCAAATGACCGATCCCATCCATCTTGCCGAAATCGAATGTTGCCGCAAACAGCAGCAGCGCCAGAGCGGCGGCGGCAAAACGGCGGACCAGGGGCGTCCAGAACAAGGCAAAGGCAAGGCCGAATTCGACGACACCGGCGGCGGTAATGACTGTGCCGACATCGAAGCCCAAGGTCAGCTCGGGATGCTGCGCCAAGATCGGCGCGATCCAGGAGGGATACAGGAATTTTTCCATCGACGGCCACATCAGCGAGAGAGCGACGGTCCACCGCAGGCAATCGAACCGGAAGGCACGGAGCTTGGCGTTCTGCGATACGGACAGCGCGAAATAAGCGGCGAGCCCAAGAAAAAACGGGTAGTCCAGCATGTGGAACAGACCATCGCTGGCAGCGCCGTAGCCGTAAAGCACGAGGATGCCGGTCGCCGCGGCCGGCAGCGTGGCGCGTGCGATCAAATAGAGCGGAATGAGCACCTGAATGGCCGAGAGCCAGATACTGCTGCCTTTGAGTTCCGGCGTGAGAATGCAGTCGCCATCGGCCCATAGCAGAGTGAAAGAGACGGCCGCGACCGCGCGCAGCAGACCGTCCGTACGCTGATGCAGGGGTGCGGTCCAACGATCCAGGAGCCTGGAGAGAGATGCACCGAGCTTCGTCTGTTCGATCGCACACCCGACATAGAGCACCGTCACGAACAGGGCCGAGAATAGCCAGAACGTCGGCGTGAATACCGCCTGCGGCGGAAGCGGATCATCGGCCGCATTGCACGTCACGAACCATTTCACATGGGCTGAGGCCGTGGTGGCCATGGGGATCGCACCGACCATGGCGCATCCGAGCCAAATGGCGGCGGTCGCTGCTCTTGATCCAGCGCCTCTGGATCCGGTGCGCCCGGATACGGCGCACTTTGCATCTAGCATCGGTGAATTGTCGTCTTGTCTCGTCGTATCGATGGTCATGGCCCCCACCCGTCACATTCCAATACCGACACACAGACTCCGCTTGTCACATGGCGGCGGTCCGACTCGCGTCTATCCGAACGCCGACTGGCAACCGACTAAGAACAAGGTCACTTTTCCGCCACCGAGAAACGGAACATCAAGCCCGTCTCAATCTCGACCGCGCGTCCATTCAATCTATAGGGTTTGAGTTTCCACTGGCGCACTGCGTCCTCAATGCTTTTGCGCTGCTCCGGCGTCGCGCGTATCACGTGGACGTGCTTCACGGAGCCTTCGGTATCGACAATTATGCGCACCGGAATGGGCATGAATTTGGGACCGACCGGGGTCGGCTCAACTCGTTGCAACAGGTTCTCCGGTACCGCGTAGTTCTCGATGCAATAGGGGACCGCAGCGCCGGAATCCCGCTTTCGGGCAGACGACAGTTTGTCCACGCTGAACGCCAGGCTTCCCAGCAACTCCGGATCGCGTGAGGTCAGATTGAGGCTCACGGCATGACAGCGAATCTCGGTGGTGAATGTCACGCGATAGAGCCCGACTCCGCTGAAATCCACCCGGTAGAGAAGACGATCCGCGACTTTCACCTCGGTCGGCTCGCGATCGATCGTCATGCCGTCGACTTCCGACATGGCCTGGCGGAAGTCGTGCACCATCTCGGCGATGTTGCCGTGCGACTTGGACGCAAAAAACATGTCTTGCGCCACAATCATGATGGCCGCGTTCTGCTCCGATTGGGGAACGAACGAATTCAGCACATAGTACCCGGCATCGGAGGGCTCCGGCCCCGCCAACCCTTCGGTCCATCCCTCCGGCAGCGGATAGGACAGATCGAAATAGTCGTTGACATAGATTCCGCCCAGCACCTTTCCATCCTCGGGAACCGGCATGGGAGACACGACGGTGCCGTAAGGCAATGTTACGGCACCGTACCGCCAGCCCAGCCAACTCGCGAGGCTGGTCGCTACCACTACACTCACAAGCAGCAGCAGCCGGCGCATGGCAGTGAGGAGCCGCTTACAGCGAGCGCAAGAACGCCGCCAAAGCCTGCTTATCAGTGAGGCCCAGCTGATTAAAGTTGTTGATCACGCCGTTTGCTTCCGAGCCTTGGCTGGCATGCTGCTGGATGGCAACGCCGATATCGGCGGTGCGGCCGTCATGCAGGAAGAACAGGCGCTGGCCGACGCCCCACAGCGGCGCGCTACGGAACTGCCTGCCGTTGGCAAGGCCTTGGGAGACGCGGTCCTGGAGTCCCGTTCCCATATCGTGCAAGGCGAAGTCGCTGAACGGCTGGACCGTCTGATTGCTCACCCCGGTAATGCCGGACTTTCCGGTGGTCTGACTAGTGATGTGGCAGGCGTTGCAGCCGATATTCGAGAACACCTGCTGTCCTCGGGACACGGACGCAGTTGACGACGTCGAAGTCGTCGACGTTGAAGAGGTCGAGGACCCAGCCGCCGCCGCTACGGCGGAGCTGGCGGTCGCCGCAGCAACCTGTGTCCCGGATGTCGACTGCGCGGTCGCCGTGCTGGAGGTCGCCGGGGTCGGCGGCGCCAGCAAGCGCATGAAGGCCGCAAAATTGATGATGTCCGACGAGAAGCCCGATGCCGGGCTTGCGCCATTGGAGGTGTCGGTAAAATTGGTCGTGCTCTCCGGCAAGTTGTTGAACTGGCAGCCCGGATTCTCTTCCCGTTCTTGCGGGAAGAGATCGTTGGTGACGCCCATTTCAACGTTGTAAGCTTCGCCGGCGAAGATCAGCAGGGACTTGTTCTGCGCCTTCCAACCGAACCGCGTGATGGTGCCGTCATTGCCGTTGCGATTGAAGGATCCTGATATTCCCAACGCCCTCTTCTGTTGCCCAGCGGCCGCAAAGGCGGCCTGGAGACCCGAATCGGGAACGGCCTCCACATATCCGAGGCCGAATGTGGGCGTGGGTATGCGGAAAATGGCATTGTTTGCGGCAACTGCGGCGGCAAAGTTCGGCTGCTGGATGTTGCAACCCTGCGCATCCGAACGGCCTGTGATGACGAAGAGATCGTGCACACCGCCATCGGGCGTTCCGTTCGGATTGTTCACGAAACGCACCTCGCGTATCGGCCCGTTCGCGGTGATAAAGGATGGTATCGTATTATTAGGTACTGTCGCTTGCGGATTGCTTGCGGGGCTCGAGCCACCGAGGGCCGGCTGTGCGTGGCATCCGCCGCAGCTATCGAGATTGAAACGCGGGCCCAAGCCCTGGGCAACTGTCTCAACCTCGCCGAATACGTCCGCAGCTGCGGTGAAAAAGGCCTGCTCGTTCTGGCTGAGACCAGGAAGCGGGCCGCCAGCGCCCGGAGAGCCGCCTCGCGGACCCGGATCAATCGACTGTTGTGTGGTGCTTCCTCCCCCGGTACTGCCACCGCCACCCCTGTGGTCTGGTGTGAAATTCTGAGCAAAGTGGCGATGCAGATCGAAGCCGCCTCGATCTTGAGCCTGCGCGAAAGCCGGCCCTGACAAAGCGGTCGCCCCCAACATCACGGTAGCAATAGTGGTGAGAGACCACCTCCGTCCAAGCTGTGTCATTATCTATCTCCCCATTTATACGATGAGCTATTCCAGCGAAGCAACGACTACATAATCAAAGTCGACGGTCTTTTGTACGACAACAAATGTGAAAAAGAGTGAAATCAACAAGGCTGTGAACACACTAAGTCGCCGACAAAACCGCCAAACACAATATACTGCAGTTTAGTACTGTATTTTCGCTATAATTTCGATATCCCCGCGCTGCAATTTTTGCGCAATATTACCGTTGTCGAGACCGTTCAGTTGGGCTCAGTTGAATGAATGATAGTTGAGTTGCATAGAGCAAATTTCGTTCTGATTCTGACGGGGTGACGCGGCCGTACCATCGCCCGCGAAAGCGGGCGATCCAGTAACCCCCGGCGACGCTGCGGAGAACTGGACTCCTGCTTTCGCGGGAATGACACCGCAGAGTCGGGGAGAGGTGATTCGACCTGTTATTTTCGTAGCCGACAGCGCGGCGTCAGCGCGGTACATCCGCACCGCTTATCATCGAACCTGCGCTGTTCTTCATCGTATGCAGCTTGTCTCGGAACTCTTCGGTCACGGCGCGCGCGTTGACGCTGTTTCGGATCAGCTGCGGCCTGATGAAAATGATGATTTCCGAGCGCGTCTTGGTGCCGCTGGTATTGCCGAGCAAATCCCCCAAGAACTTGATCTCGCTCAGTCCTGGTATTCCGGACTTGGTTTTCTGATCATTTTCGCTGATGAGGCCGCCGAGCAGAACCGTTTGACCGCTCGTCACCGCCACCGTGGAATGGACGCGCCTCGAGGAAATCGTCGGCGTCAACGTCTGTTGATCGGGATTGACGACGGCGGATATCTCCTGATCGACCTCAAGCTCGATCGTTCCGTTCGAGTTCACGTGCGGCAGCACCTTCAGGATCACGCCGGTATTGCGCATCTCGATCGTATTGACCAGCGGCGTGGTAGAATTGGACAGGATCGTGGCCGAGCTGGTCGTGATCGGAATCTCGTTGCCGACCTGGAGGAGCGCCGGCTGATTGTCGAGCGCCACGATCGATGGCGAGGAGAGAACCTTGACACTGGTAATCGTGGACAGCGCATTGAGGATGACGCGCGGCTGCGCCTCGGATCCGAGCAGCAGATTGAAGCCCGGCAGAACGCGCTGCAGCGCGGTCGCCTGGGCGGCTGCTTGGGCGGCGCCGAATAATCCTACCGACCCTTTGTCCCTCGCGGCTCCCACGTCCCTGCTGGTAAGGAAATACTGAACCCCATAGGCCAGGTCATTCGTGAGCGTGACTTCGGCGACGGTCGCCTCGATTGCGACCTGCAGGCGCGGCCGATCGAAGTCGTGCACCGCGTGCTCGATGACACGGTGATCCTCCTGATTGGCGTAGACCACGATCGCGTTGTTGACGCTGTCGGCGGTGATTCGGACATTCTGGAACGCGCCTCGCGACGAGCCGCCGCCGGACGCACCGCCAAATGCGTCGGCGCCGCCGGGCGCATCCGCGTCGGAGTCCTTGCGGTTCGAAAATGTCTCAAAGGCCGCTGTAATCGGCGCGCCAGCACGACTCCCCGCCCCGAACGAGCCGCCGCTGGATTGGCCGCTCGTACTTCCATTCGTACTCCCGCTCGCACTTGAGGCTTGTGTGCCGCTTTTGAGCGAATCGAGCCGAGACTGGGCGGTGGTCGTCCCCGGTGCGATCGGATTGGTTGGCGTATCGCTGCCCGTGCCGGACCGGTTCGAAACAAAGATATTGGTGAGGATCTTGGCGATTTGCGTGGAGTTGCCGTATTTCAGCCGATAGCTCCGCAGCGTCGTGCCGCTGGTATCTGACCGGTCCAGGCGTTCCACCCATTGCGTCGTTTGCTTGAGCATATTCGGGTTCTTGGCGACGACCATCACGGCGTTCATGCGCGAGATCGGCTGGAAGCTGATGACGCCCTGCCCTGGGCCGCCTTCGCGGTTCTCAAACACCCGTTCAAGCTCCCCAATCATGGTCTCGGGCGAGGTCGATTTGAGCGGGTAGACTCCAACCGATTGATTGCGCAGCCACTCCACATCGAAGGTCGAGACCACGTCGAGTGCAGCCTCGCGCTCGGATGCCGTGCCCTGGATCAGCAGAAGATTTCTCGCTTGATCAACACGAATCGCACCCGGTCGCGCGAGCATGTTTTCCGCCGTCTTCGCCACCGTCGTGGCAGAAATGTAGCGCAGCGGCACGACCGAAACGCCGAATCCCGGTTCTCCGGCTCCCGCACTCACAGACGCGTGTCCTGCCGCGTCAGGAATCGGGACGATCTTCATGAATTTGCCATCGCGCACGATCGCGGCATTTTGCATGCGCAGCACACTTTCAAACGTCGACAGCAGGTCTTTGCGCGGTATCGGTCCGACGGAGCCAAGCGTCACGGTGCCTTGGACCTTTGGATCAACG